>CXWL01005061.1_pt1 | contig 26099 bp, 14 predicted proteins | sample 590931 | NCBI WGS metagenome assembly CXWL01 (sample SAMEA3498368, study PRJEB10139) | groundwater metagenome | biome: water well; material: biofilm material | place: Germany | collected 2015-04-27
TAGGCTAGCGTGCAGACTTTGCGCTCGCCGCCCGCCCTCGCGCTACACTGCCGCCCTTCGGACACCGGCCGACCCCGGGGAAGACCCCTTGCCACCCTCCACTGTTCCGCGGCCCTGGCGCTGTGCAACCCTAACGCCGATCGAGCTCGGTGGGGCGTGGATGGCGATCGAGGCGGCGCGGGCGGGGGGGGTCGGCGTCCTCGATGCCGTGCACTTGCCCCCCGGCCGCCACGAGCTGGCCTTGGCGAACCTGCGACGAGCTCTCGACTGCGTCCCGGCCGCGAGCGAACCCCTGCTCGGGCTCCGTCTGGCGCCCCGGCAGATGGCGACGCTACGACCCTGGCTCGAGCTGCTGGGCGCCTGCCCTCACTGGCTGATCCTGGCCGACTGGGCCGCGGACGATCTGGCGACGGCGCTAGCTGATCTCGCAACCGCCCGGCGCGCGATCTGGCTGGAGGTCGGCGGCCCAGCCGAGATCAGCGCCGTCGACCCCAATCTGGTTTTTCACGGCTGGGCCGGTTGCGGCGCGGAGTCCGGCGGGCTCGCCGGCAGCGAATCGTCCTTCGTGCTCGCCCAGCGGCTCGCTCGACTAGCCCGCCCGTTCACGATCCGGGGCGGGGTCGGCGTCCACACCGCTGCGGCCTGCGCGGTGGCCGGAGCCGAGGCGGTGATTCTGGACGATGTCCTGCATCTGCTGCGCGAGTCGGGACTGCCGCCGCGTTGGCGGCATCTGGTCGGTCGCCTGGGGTTGACCGACACGAGCCGTGTCGGTGGCGATCTCGGGCGGCCGGTGCGCGTGCTGCGCCGGCCGGAGGCGCCGGCCAGTGGCGAGCTCCTGGCCCTGGCGGATCGGTTGTCGCTGGCGGGGCCAGCGACGGCGTCGCGCCCTTGGGCCGAGGCCGTCGCCAGCCAGCTCGGCTGGGATGAGCCGGAGGTGGCCGCCTGGCCGGTCGGCGAAGGCATCGGTCTGGCTCGCGCCATGGCGTCTCGATACCGCAGCGTGGGAGCCGTCGTGCGCGCCGTCAGCGCCGTTGCGACCTCGCACATCGCGGTCGCCGCAGCGCGTTCGCCGTTGGACGAGGGAACGGACTTGGCGGCTGGGCTCGGCACCCGGTACCCCATCGTGCAGGGCCCGATGACGCGGGTCTCCGACACCATCGACTTCGCCGCCGCGGTGGCTGCTGGCGGCGCGTTGCCGCTTCTCGCGCTGGCGCTGATGCACGGTCCCGAGGTGGCGGTCCTGCTGGCATCCGCCCGCGCGCGTCTCGGTGAGGCGCCGTGGGGCGTCGGCATCCTCGGATTCGTGCCGGCAGAGCTGCGGCGTGAACAGATGGCGGTCATCGAACGGGTCCGGCCGCCGTTTGCGCTGATCGCCGGCGGCCGACCCGACCAGGTTGCCGAGCTCGAAGCGGCCGGCGTCGCCACGTTCCTCCACGTTCCGGCGCCACTCCTCGACCCTTTCCTCCGCCAGGGCGTCCGTCGGATCGTCCTCGAAGGCGGCGAGTGTGGTGGCCATGTCGGCCCGCTGCACAGCTTCACCCTTTGGGAGCACGCGGTCGATACGCTGGCCGGCGGTGCGCTGGCGGCCGCCGGATCGAGCCCGCAGGTGCTCTTCGCGGGCGGCATTCATGACGACGTGTCAGCCGCCATGGTGGCCGCCCTCTCGGCGCCGCTCTCCGCCCACGGGATCCAGTGTGGGGTTCTCATGGGCACCGCCTACTTGTTCACAGAAGAGGCGGTGCGCTGCGGCGCCGTCACCAAGAGCTTTCAGCACCAGGCGATCTCGAGCGGCCACACCACGACGATCGAGACTGGCCCTGGCCACGTCATTCGTTGTGCCCCGACACCCTTCGCCACGGCGTTTGCCACCGAACGTCAGGCGCTCGCTGCCTCCGGCTTGACCGGCCAAGCCTTGAGCGGAGCCCTCGATCGCATGATCGTCGGCCGCTCCCGCCTGGCGTCGAAGGGTCTCGAGCGTGTCGGTGACGAGCTGGTGCCGGCAGGTGCCGCTCGCCAGCATGACGAAGGTCTGTACATGCTCGGCGAGGTCGCCGCGCTGCGCAGCGAGCCCACCACTATCGCCGCGCTCCATCGACTCGTTTCGTCGGGTGGCAGCCGCCGCTTGAAGGACGGCTTGCCGATGCGGCCCGAGTCGGCGGCTGGCGGCCCGCCCGCGCCGGCCGACGTCGCCATCGTCGGCGTTTCCTGCCTGGTGCCCGGTGCCAGTGATCCCGACACCTTCTGGCGCAATCTCCTGGCGGGACGGCGCGCGATCTCCGAGATTCCTGCCGGCCGCTGGGACTGGCGGCTCTACTACGACGAAATGCCGGCCGCCCGCGACCGCATGGTCTCCAAGTGGGGCGGGTTCATCGACCCGATCCCGTTCGACCCGCTGCTCTACGGCATCCCGCCGAAGTCGTTGCGCTCGATTACGCCACCCCAGCTACTGGCTCTCGAGCTCACGCGCCGTGCGCTGGTCGATGCCGGCTTCCCGGATGCGCGGCCGGAGGCGGCGGTACGGGAGCGCACCGCGGTGGTATTTGCGATCGGCAATACAGCAGATCTCGAGCAGTTGTACATGACCCGCGCGACCCTGCCGCTCGTCGTGGGGCCCCTCGAGGACGCCGTGCGCGACCGCCTGCCCGAGTGGACCGAAGAGAGCTATCCCGGCCTCCTGCCCAGTGTGACGGCGGGACGGGTGGCTAACCGCTTCGACTTCGGCGGCGCCAATTTGACGATCGACGCCGCCTGTGCCTCCTCCTTCGCAGCACTCGATGTCGCGGTTTCCGAGCTGGTGGACAAGCGCTCTGACCTCGTCGTCGCCGGGGGGTTCGAGCTCGAAATGTCGCCGCAAGCCTTCCTCGGTTTCAGCCACACGCGGGCGCTGTCTCCACGCGGTCGAGCCGATGTCTTCGACCGCGACGCCGACGGCATCGTCATCAGCGAGGGCGGCGTGGTCGTCGTGCTCAAGCGACTGGCCGATGCGGAGCGCGACGGCGACCGGATCTACGCCGTCATCAAGGCCGTTGCCGCATCGAGCGACGGCCGCGGGTTGAGCATGACCGCCCCCAAGCCGGCCGGCCAGAAGCTGGCTCTGACGAGGGCGTACCAGCGTGCCGGCATCGACCCACGCACGCTGAGGATGTACGAGGCCCACGCCACCGGGACGCAGCTGGGCGACGCCGCAGAAGCTGACGCCATCGACTGGCTGCTCGCCAGGGCGGGGGCCGGGCCGGACAGCTGCGCGATCGGCTCGGCGAAGAGCCTGATCGGCCACACGCGCACTGCCGCCGGCATGGTTGCGTTGCTCAAGGTCGCCCTCTCACTGCGCCACCGTGTGGTTCCTCCGCACGCTGGCGTCGCCACGCCGCTGGCGCCGGTGGCAGGCGGTGATCGGCCCTTGTACCTGCTTGCCGAGGCGCAGCCCTGGCTGGCGGAGGCCGGCCACCCGCGTCGGGCGAGCGCCAGCGCGTTCGGATTCGGTGGCACCAACTACCACGTGGTGTTGGAGGAGCGGCGGTCGTTGGGGGGAGACGACGGCGCTTACGGGGCCGACAGCTGGCCGAGCGAGGTCTTTGTGTTGGCGGCTGCCGACGCGGCCGGCATGCGACGGGCGCTCGAGCGTCTCGATCGGGCCGCCGAGCGGCTGCAGACACTGCCGCACCACGGCGCCGCAGCGCCCGCCATGACCCTGCGAGACCTTGCCTATGTCGCCGCCGTCGAGGCGCGCGGCGGCGGCGCCTGCCGGGTGGCGATCGTCGTCGCGTCGTCGCAAGAGCTCCGCCAGGGCATCGCGGCGGCCGGGCTCGCGCTATCGGGAGAGAGCGCCGACGTTCCCGGGGTGTACATCGGCGGCGGCGAGTCGCCTGGTGCCATGGCTTGGCTCTTTCCGGGTCAGGGCTCGCAGTACCCCGGGATGGGTCGGGAGTTGGCAGCCTACGTTCCCGAGTTGGGCGCGGCTGTAGCGTCAGCCGCCGATCTCGCCAAGTCGGCCCCACCCCTGGCATCGCTCATGTGGCCGAGGGCTGCCTTCAGCGATCAGGAGACCGCGTTGCAGCGGCAGAGGTTGGCCGCCACGGCCGTCGCACAACCGGCCATCGGTGCTATGAGCTGCGGGCTACTCGACGCCCTGTGGCGGGTCGGGATGCGGCCGGCCGCCGTGGCGGGCCACAGCTTCGGCGAGCTGGTGGCCCTCCATGCGGCCGGTTGCCTGGACCGCCGCTCGCTCTTCGCCCTCGCGGTGGCCCGTGGGCAGGCGATGGGGTCGGTCGACGTCGAGCCGGGTGGGATGGCGATGCTGGCGTGCTCGGCGGCGGAAGTGGTCCCGTTCCTTGCGCTTTCGCCGGAGGTGGTCATCGCCAACCGCAACGCGCCGGGTCAGGTCGTCGTCTCCGGCCCCCGGGCGGCGGTGCGCGAGATGGTCGAGCGGGTCCGCCACGCGGGGCATGCGGCCGGTCAGCTACCAGTTTCCGGCGCCTTCCACTCGCCCCTGATGCGGCCGGCGCGGGCGGCGCTCGACCGAGCCATCGCGGACACGGCGTGGCGGTCCGCCGCGATGCCGGTCCACGCCAACGTCGACGGCCGGCCCTATCCGAGCGAACCGGACGCGATCGCCGAACGCCTGGCAGCACACCTCGAACAGCCCGTCGATTTCGTGGCCCAGGTCGAGGCCATGTATGCCGCCGGGGTGCGGACGTTCCTCGAGGTGGGTCCCGGGCACGTCCTTACCGGGCTGGTTCGCCGCATTCTCGCCGACCGGCCGCATCGAGCAGTGGCGACGGATGGCGGCCTGCAAGGCTTTCAGCGGGCGCTCGGCGTGCTGCATGTCGCCGGGCACGCGATGGAGGTGGCCGCCCTGTTCGACGGACGAGCCATCCGCTGGGTCGATCTGGACCGGCTGCCTGAACCGGCCAGCCCCCATCGTGGCTGGTGGGTAGACGGCGGCAGGGTTTGGGAGGACGCGGACCTGGGCCGGTCTGCCGGTCGGCGGCCGTTTCTCGACGCCACCTCGCCGCCAGCCACCGCGCCGGCGCCGGCGTTGCCGGCCCTGGCCGCCGGCGTGCCGGTCGCCGAGGTCTATCGCCAGTACGAGGAGACCATGCGACGGTTCCTCGATCAGCAAGAGCGCATGCTGCTGCAGGTGCTCGGGCTGCCGGCGGGGATACCGCCGACAGCGCTGCCGGCCGTCGTCCCGACACCGGCGCGCGGCCCCGACCTGACCTCGGGCGGAGCGCCGCCGGCGACCCAGGAGGCGGCCGAGAGACCGGCGGCGCGACGCGCGGTCACCGGAGGGCGTGACCCCGAAAGCCTCGTCGCCCGCCTGGCACACATCGTCGGCGACCGCACCGGGTATGCGCAGGAGGTCATCGGTGTCGATCTGGACCTCGAGGCGGACCTCGGCGTCGATTCGATCAAGCGGATCGAGATCCTCGCCACCTTCGCCGGCGGGTTTGCCGAGCCGGACAGCCGCCGCCTGCAGGCGGAGCTCGATCGGCTGACGCGACTGCGGACACTGCGTGCCATTGCCACCGCGGCCGCGGCGGCCCTGGCGCGAGCCACCGCCGATGGCGACGCGGCAACGGCCCACCCCGATGGTGCCTGCCCTCGTTTCGTCGTCACACCGGTCCTGGCGCCAGCGACGGGCTCGCGCCCGCGATCGCTCAGCGGGCTCCATCTGGTGACCATGGACGGGCGCGGCATCGGCAGGCGGGTGGCAGACGCACTTGCGCTGCATGGCGCGCAGGTGGCCGAGATTGCGTCCGAAGATCTGCTGGCCGACGACCGCCTCGTTGTCCGCGTCGCGCAACTGCGAGAGCAATGGGGCCCGGTGCGCGGCATTGTGCACCTGGCGGCCCTCGGTCGAACAGCGGCGGCCGAGGGTTGGCGAGGGGAGCTCCGCGCGGTCAGCCGCAGCCTGTTCGCGCTTCTGAAGTCCACCGCCGCCGACCTGGTGGTCGAGCCGTCGTCGGTCGTGCTTGCCGCCACTGCTCTCGGCGGATCCTGGGGCCGCGACGGCTGCCGACCGGGCGCGGAGCTGGCGGCCGCCTGTCACGGGTTGCTGCGCTCCTTCGAGCGCGAGCACCCAGCGGTGTCGGGCGTGGTTGTGGACGTCGACGACTCGCGGCCCGAGGGCGATTTGGCCAGGGAGCTGGTGGACGAGTACTTGGCCGCCGACGAGCGGGAGGTGGGCTACCGCGACGGTCGGCGTTGGACCTTGCGGCCGGTTGCCACCCCGCTCGCCGGTTCGACGCTCGACGGTCGCGGCACCAGGCCAGCGGCCGGCTGGGTCGTCTTGGCGACCGGCGGCACGCGCGGCATCACGGCCGAGATTTGCGCCGAGGTCGCGGCGCCCGGCGTCCGTTTCGTTCTCGTCGGTCGTGGCTCGCTGCCCAGCGACCCAGCCGCCGAGCTCGAGCGCCGTCGCACCATCCAGGGTCTGCGCGCCGCTGGCGCCGAGGTGGAGTCAAGGGACGCCGACGTGGCGGACGACGCGGCTTTTGGCGCCCTGATCGACGACGTCTATCGGCAACACGGGCGCATCGACGCGGTGCTCCATGGCGCGGGGGCGATCCACGACCAGCGCTTCGAGCTGAAGAGCGCCGAGGCGTTCGAGCGGATGTTCGGCGCCAAGGTAGGCGCCGTCTACACCCTGGCGCGGCACCTGCGACCAGAGGGCCTCCGCTGGGTCGTCCTCTTCGGCTCGGTGGCCGGCCGTTTTGGCAACCCGGGACAGACCGACTACGCGGCCGCCAACGAGGTGCTCAACCGGCTGGCGTGGTCGCTGCACCGGCGTTGGCCGGCGACGCGAGTGCTGACGATCAACTGGGGGCCTTGGCGAGGCACCGGCATGGCCAGTGAGGCCACCGTCGAGTTGCTCAGGGCGCGCGGTGTGCACCCCATCGCCCCGGCGGCGGGGCGACGCTTCCTGGTCGACGAGCTGGTGGCCGGCGGCATCGACGATTGCGAGGTCGTGGCCGGGGTAGGTCCGTGGGCTGCCGACGCCGAAGTCGCGCCGAGCGCGGGCTCGTCGAGCGGTCCCGCCCGCGGTGTCTGACGTCTGGAGCTCCCTGGTCTGGGCCAGTTCTGGATGCCGCCGATCCCACGTTGCTCGGGTAGGCCAAGGCGCTTCATGCCTCGGCAGTAGGCGGCGCCTCGCCAGCGGCTCTCGTAATCGCTGCCAACACCGTCTCGACCGCGCGGCCGACACCATCCTCCAGTCGGATCGTGGCCGCCAGGTCCCTGGCCGAGCGCAGCATCGAGCGGTCGGTGGTGAGCTGCCGGAGCGCCACTGCCAGCGCCGGTGCGGTGAGCGAGTCGGCGGGCAGGGCGGGCGGACCGACTCCGAGCGCCGCCAGGCGGGCGCCCCACAGGTGCTGGTCGTAGCCGAAGGGCACGGCCATGTTCGGCACGCCGCTGCGCACTGCCTGGGCCGTCGAGCCAGAGCCGCCGTGGTGGACGACCGCGGCGACCCGCGGGTAGAGCCAGGCGTGCGGCACCGACGCGACCGGGAAGAGACTCGCGGTGCGCTCGACCCTGGCGAGGCCGCCGAGGCCGGCCAGAAGCACGCCGCGGACGCCGGCTTGCGCCAGCCCCGTGACGACCTCACGGGAGAAAGCGCTGGCGTCGCGAGCGACCTGACTCGAGAAGCCGACCGCCACCGGTGGGGGGCCGTTGGCGAGGAACGTCACGAGGTCGGCGGGTGGTTCGTAGGCGTCGTCGTTGACGAGCCAGAAGCCGCTGACATCGATCCACGGAGCCCAATCGCGTGGCCGTGGCAGGACGGCGGTGCTGAAGCCGAGCAGATGTGGCAAGCGCCTCAGCCGCCGCAGATCCTCGCGCCAGCCGATTGGGGGCAGCGACAAGGTGTCGCGGCGCCAGCGATTGAGCACGGCGTCGCCCATTTGGAGGGCGGGGTATGCCAGTCGCCAACTGCGGCGGATGGCTGCGGGGTCGCCGGCCAGTGGCGGAACTTGGAACGGATTGGCAAACTCGGCGGTGGGTAGGTGGAGCGGTGGGTAGGGGCAGGCGATGAACACCGGCACCCTGAGGGCCTCGGCCAGCGACGTGGCGAAGCGCGTCCACGGCCAGCAGATGATCGCGGCGGCACCCTGGCAAGCGGTGGTCACATCCTGCAAGAGCTCCGCATAGAACCGCTGCAAGTAGGTATCGAACAGGCGTCGGAAGGCTCGCGCATCGGCCAGTCGTTCGCGCATGCTGACGCCGGCGGCGCCGCCGAAGAAGGCGGCCCCGTTGCCCCGAAGGGGATAGGGCGCGAGGTCCGCGGCGCGCACCGCCGGTATGAAATCCGCCGTGGTGGCGACGCTCACGGCAAGCCCAGCGGCAGCCAGGCCGGCGCCGAGCGCAACCAGCGGCTGCGTGTCGCCACGCATCCCGACGGCGACGATGGAGACCCGCAGTCAGCTCACCGTGGCCCGGTGTACCCGGCGCTGGGCAGTTTCGAGGATGATCGAGACCGCGTTGGCGACGCCGTCCTCGGCGCGGACGCGGGCGCTGATCGCTTGTGCGTTCGCCCGCAGATGCGAGCTGGACACCAGCTCTCTCAGAGCTGGCGCCAGTCGTTCCGCCGACAGCGCATCGGCGGCGATCGGCGCCGGTCCCACGCCGAGCGCTTGGACCTGGCTGGACCACAGCATCTGGTCGTAGCCGAACGGTATCCCCAGCTGGGGCAGGCCGTGGCGCATCGCCGCGCCGGTGGTGCCCGCGCCGCCGTGGTGGACCATGGCGCTGATCCGTGGGAACAGCCAGTGATGGGGCACGGCGGCGATGGGAAAGACGTGGTCGGGCAGCGCGACGCCCTGCAAGCCGCCGAGGCCGGTCAGCATGACGGCGCGCTGCCCGGTGCGAGTCAGCGCGTCGACCACCGCCCGGGTGCTACCGGCGGGGTCGTGGCCGACCAGGCTGCTGAAGCCAATGGCAAGCGGAGGGGCCCCCGCGTCGAGGAACGCCTGCAGCGCCGGCGGCGGGTGGTAGGCAGCGCGGTCCTCGAGGAACCAGTAGCCAGTGACATGCACCCAGGGCTGCCAGTCACGTGGCCGGGGCAGGACGGCCGAGCTGTAACCGAGTAGATGCGGCAGGCGCCGCATGCGCGCCAGGTCGTCGCGCCAGCCGATCGGCGGCAGGTCCAGCGTCTCGCGGCGCCAACGGTTCAGGATGGCCTCGCCGGTGCGGGCTGCCAGCTCGTTGGCACGCCAACTACGGCGGTTGGCCAGTGGGCTCGGCGGCCCCGGTGGGGCGTCCAAGAAGGGATTCGGAAACGCGGTGGTGGGCAGGTGGGGCAGCGGGCAAATCCCGCAGACGAAGACCGGGATCCCGAGCCGCTCGGCAATCGGCTGGCCGCCGTTCATCCAGGCCAGCACCACATCGGCCTCACGGCTCGCGGCCCAGAAATCGTCGAGAATCCGGCCGAGCCCGAGGGCCAGATAGTTGTTGAAGAAGCGTTCGAATTCCGGTCGCGACTTCAGGCGCTCGCGAAGGGCGATCCCGGCGGCCCCGCGAAAGAAGCTCGCGGACTGCCCGTGAACGGGGAAGTACTCGAGGCCATGCTGCTCCACCGTCGCCGCGAAATCGCGCTGCGCCGCGACACGGACGTCGACGCCGGCCGCCCGCAGGCCGACCCCAACGGCGATCAACGGCTCGACGTCACCGCGAGTGCCGACGGTGAAGATCGTGCAGCGCATCGCGCTGGTCAGCCGGCGTCAGGGATGCCGACGGAGCGGCAGAGGAAGGCACGTATCTCGGCGAGCGAGATATCCTCGACATAGTCGCCGTCGCGGACCGCGAGCTCTTGGAAGTTCAGTGGTGTCGCCAGACGGTCCTCGAGGAGGATCATCATGTGGATGGCATCGACCGACGAAATCCCCAGGTCAGCGCGCAGTCGCATGTCGGCGGCCAGGGGTCCAGATTCCTCCCCGCGATCGGCCAACAACTGCGTGATGACGTCGCAAATGTCACTCCAAACCTGCATCTTGGTCACCGAGGTCATGGTTGGGATGATCTCATAGTACCCACCGACCGAGCGGTCGATCCCGCGACGCACGAGAGTCAGCGCAGCCCCTTAGAGGCGTCCATCGGATCACCCCCTCACCCGCCGGCCCCCTTCTCGTGGGTTCTCGCCTCGCTCGAACCCACATCGCCCACACGGAAGCCCTGCGGCCTTCCGTGTGGGCCCACCCTCCAGGTGGGCGATGGGGAGCCGGACGGCGTACGCAGTCACTCTTCACTCATAGCTCCCCAACGTTCGAGCAGCCACCGGAGCCTCGCGCCGGCGGTCGGCACCGCTTGCCAGTGCGCGAGATCCGACGGGCTCAGGATCAGATGAGCCAGGGCCCGCTCCCAGATGCCCCAGCTCGAGGTGAAGAAGTCGGGGTCGATGTTGGCCGAAAGCAAGCCGCAGGCGGCGGGTCTGCCGCTGAAGATGGTCCGAGCCAGCGCCTCGGGCAACGGCACCAGACGCTGCCTGAAGCCTTCGAGGGCTGCCACCAGCCGTCCGTCGAGCGTCTCGAAGACGCACTTGGCCTCGGTAATCGAGCCTGCCAGCACGACGCTACAGCGACAGCGCAGGAGCGTGCCCCGGGGCAGCGGTGGGCAGCACAACACCACGCGGTCGACGGCAAACGGGAAGATGCCGAATGACGGCTCGCGTCGCCCGTGATCGAGCAGCCAGAAGGCGACCAGTTGGCCGACACAGTCGAGCATCGCCGGGTCTAGCTCGAGGGCGTCGGGCGGCAGGGTCGCGATCTCGGTAATGGTGACGGTCGCCTCGACGCTGCTCGGGCCCACCGACAACACCTCGGCAAGACCCTGGAAGGCCGGTCCGTGGAACGCATAGCTTGCGTAGAAGCGGCTGACGGTCCAGAACCGAGGCGCCCGCGCGAGAGGGTCTGGCGCAACTGCGGGTGGCGGGGCGAGCGTGTTACTGGACACCGTGGCCTCGAACGCCGGGCCGGGCGCGTGGCCGTCGGCCTCGCTCAGGCGCACCGCCACGCCGTTGATCAACGGCGTGGCCCCGACCTCGATCGTCAGGGTGCCGTGGTCCAGGGTCAACCAGCGGAACGCTCGCGCTGCGCGCAGCTCGCGTGCGGGCCGACCGGTGAGCGCCCTGGCGGCTTCGGCGGCCAGCTCCAGGCTAACAGTGAAGGGTAGGACCGGCAACGGATAGCCCCCATCGGGATGCGCTGCGCTGCTGCGTCCGAGGGCATGGTGGTCGACGAAGGGGTCGGTAGCGCGGCTGAAGCGGCGTCGCATTCGTAGGCCGCCGACAGCATCCCTGACCGGGTTGGCGAGCAGGGCGGAGCGCGGTGGCTCGAGGCGTGCGCCGGCCGCTCGTTCGAGCATCGCCCGGGCGTCGTCGATGAGCCGGCGGTGAACGGAGACGGCGTCGCCCCAGGGCGTCGGCGTGCCCAGCAGGGCGCCCAGGCGGGCTGGATCGACGGTTACCCCGGCGACAAACAGCCCGGCTAGCAGGTGGCAGAGCTGCTCGACCTCACTCCGAGTCGTCGAGGAGGTGCTGATGGCAAGGTGGGGGCGTCCGCGCAGCGCGTCCTCGACGAAGGCGGTCAACGTGCTGCCGGGACCAACCTCGACGAAGGTGCGTACGCCTTCCTCGTACACCCTCTCGATCGTGGCTCGAAAGCAGATGAGCCGTGTCCACTGGGCCGCCATTGCGTCGCGGCAGCCGTCGCTATCGGCGGGCAGCGGTGCGTTGGTGTGGCACGAGTAGACAGCGAGGCGCCCCGCCTGCAGGGGCAGCTGGCGGTAGTAGTCGCGCAGCGTGTGGGCCCAGTCGGCGAACAGGGGCGTGTGGAAGGCGCGGTCGAAGGGCAGCTGCACGGCAACGCCGCCAGCCTCGGCGACCTTGCGCGCGAGGGTCGCGAGGGCAGCCGTGACGCCGCCGACGGCGAGCTGTGTCGGGCAGTTGTCCATCGCCAGCGATAGGCCTGAGGGGTCGGCCTGGAGCAGCCGTTCGAGCGTCTCGCGCGACAGAGCACTGACCGCCAGGATTCCCTCGCGCCGTCGTGGCTTCGGCAGGCGGGCGCCGGCAGCACCGAGCCGTACGAACCCTGCGCAGAGCTCCTCGCGGCTGGCCGCCACCCTGCCGGCGGCGATGACCGCGGGGTGCTCGCCGTTGCTGTGGCCGATGTGGAGGTCGGCGGCGATCCCGAGCGTCGCCAGCACGTCGCACAGCGCCAAGTCGGCGACGGTGCCTAGCTGTGCTCCTCGCTCCATGTCGTGGAGCGCGGCTCGGCGTTCGGCGCTCTCGGCGTCGGACCCGCTGCCATCGAGGAGCTGGGTGAACGGCGGCATGCCGCCCGCCACGGCCGCAGCGTCCAAGGCATCGAACCAGACCCGAACCACCGCCGCGCGGCGTCGCAGCTCGCCGAGCATGCCGAAGGATTGCGAGCCCTGGCCCGGGAACAGGAACGCCACCTTGCCCGGCGAGGTGTCACGAGCGTACGAGACACCGTGCGCGCGCGCCGTCCAACGCGGGGCGGTCATGGTTGGCAGGCGTGCCAAGGCGAAGTCGAGGCCGGCGTGCACCGCCTCCTCGGACGCCACCAGGGCCAGTCGTTCCCGGCCCGTGGAGCTCGGCTCACCGGCCGCTGCGAGCTCCGCCACGGTCATGGCTCGCCAGCGCCGCAGGGCGTCCAGCAGCGCCGCGCGGCTGTGGGCGGCAACCAGCAGAACGACCGGTCGCCCCGTCGACATCAGTCTCGTTGGGCGTTCGCGGCGCCTGGCTCGACCCGCAGCCGGGCGTCGGCCGCGCGGGACGTGAAGTACTCGAGCACCTGTCGGTGGAGCCCGGGCTTGTCGCTGTTCCAGTGCCAGCAGCCGGCGCCGTCGGCTTCGATGTCGCGCGCCGGGTCGAACTGCGCCTCCTTCAGGATCCGGTAGCGCTCGACGTACCTTCGTCCGGCCAACGGGCCATGGTGGAGATGGAGAATGCGGCCTGGTGTCCAGCCGATCTGACCACCCGTTCGCTCGCCCACGGCGCGACCCCAGGCGACGATCGCCGCGCGCTCCTGCGGGCTGAGGAGGCGGAGAAACATGTGCAGCCCCCGGAGGAAGTCCCGGTCAGCCGCGAGGGCGTGGGCACTGATGAAGTCTCCGCCGCCGAGGATCGCCCGGTCATAGAGCCCGTGTTGCTCGAGGAGCTCGCGGTGGGCAGCCCAGGCCAGGCCCGGATGGCCGTGCCGGTCGTGCAGCGCTAGCAGTCGTCGGCGGTCTGTAGCCTGGTCGAGGGTCGCCGCCATGCCGGCGACCTGGTAGCCCTCGAGGTAGCCCTCCGCGAGGTGCCCCTCCGGGAGGGCCTCATGGGCAGAGATCGCACCGGCGGGGAGCCAGCACACTGTCGAGAAAGGCTGAGCCACCAAAGCACTGCCGAGCCGCTCGCGCGTTTCGCCGACCCAGTGCTCGTTCTCGAACAAGACATCGGCGTCGAGCCAGGCGACGAAGCGGCAGTCAACGGGCAGATGACGCAGTCCGAGGTTGATCAGCCGCTCCTTGTGCCACAGAACGGTCCGGGTGCGCAGGCGGAGGACACGATCAGCGAGGGCATCGGGTACCCGAAATGGCTGCTCGCCGAATGCCAACTCGACGATCAGGAGCGCAAGCCCCTGCCGCCGCACGCCCTCGCTGAAGAGTGCGAGATTGGCCAGAATCCTCGGCGCGTCGAGGGGGACGAAGATCGCCGCAATCCCCCAGAAGTCGCTGCGTGTCATCTTGGTATGCTAACGCCACTTTCGGTCGCGGCCATCGTTCTGCCATCTCACCCCATGCGCCTGCGCTATCAGTGGTCGATCGGCGTCTACCGTGGGCCGTCCTTGGCGTCCCTGGCGCCGGCGCAGGCGGTGGACCGCCCCGCCCTCACCGGCCGCGACGCCACGGATCTTCCCGGACGGGCCGTCGCGGACCCGTTTCTCCTGGTCCACGAGGGCAGCTGGTACCTCTTCTTCGAAGTCTGGAACGCCGCCGCCGACCGCGGTGAGATCGCCTATGCCACGAGCGGCGACCGTGGGGTGTCCTGGACCTATCGCGCGTCGGTGCTGCGCGAGCCCTTTCACTTGTCGTATCCACACGTCTTCGCCTGGTCCGGCGCGGTGTACATGGTGCCGGAGAGTCGTCAAGACGGCGCCGTGCACCTGTACGTCGCGGAGAGCTTCCCCGAACGCTGGCGACGGCTGTGCACGCTGGCCCGTGGCGCCTATGCCGATGCCACGTTGCTCCGCCACGACGACCGCTGGTGGATGTTCGCCCAACGCGGGCTCGACGAGCTCTGCCTGTTCACGAGTCGGCGGCTGGAAACCGGGTGGGTGGCACATCGGAGCAGCCCACTGTGGCCAGGCAATCGCAGCCGCACGCGGCCGGGCGGGCGCGTGCTGAGCGAAGAAGGTCGCCTGATCCGACTGGCGCAGGACGGCTGGCCCGCTTACGGGCACAGCCTGCGGGCGTTCCAGATCGAGGAGCTCTCGCTCGCGGCCTACGTCGAGCACGAGCTCGTGGGCAGCCCGATCCTGCAGCCGCGTGGCGAGGGCTGGAACGCCGTCGGAATGCACCACCTCGACGCTGTGCGTGACGCCGACGGTCAGTGGCTCGCCGTCGTCGACGGGGCCACCATGGCGACGTTCTGAGCCGCGTGTCCACCGAGGCTCCGCGCATCTGTCTGAGCACCGTCACGTACCCGCCGGGTGCGGGCGGGGTGGCGGTCGCCGCTGAGCGTCTGGCGCGCCTGCTGGCGACGGCCGGCTACGAGGTGCATGTCCTCACGCTGCTCGCCCACCCGGGCGCTCGGGGTGAGGTCGCGCCTGCTCATGACGGTGGGGTGTGGGTGCATCGAGTGTTGCACGAGGAGCCGTTCGGACCCCACGGGCTGTTCGCCCTCCGGCAGTTCCTCCAGCAGCTTGACGACGAGGTGGGCTTCAGCCTCTTCCACGGGTTCTTCCTGACCGCGGCTTATCCCTGCCTGGCGGTTGCCCGACGTGGCCAGCGCCCGCTGATCGCCAGCATTCGCGGCTCGGACGTGATGACGTTGCTCGAGCTGCCAGCGACTCGCGCCTTGATCCTGCCGGTGCTGCGAGGAGCGACCTGGATTACCTCGGTCAACCACGAGTGCCTAGTCCGAGTGGCCGGGCAGGTGCCGGTCGGCGGTCGCAGCTCGGTGATCCGCAGTGGCGTCGAGCGGCCCGGGGCGATGACCCCACCGTGGTCTCCGGGTGCCGGGAACCGCGGGGTGGTCGGCACGGTGGGCGAGCTGCGCAAGGTCAAGGACATTCCGCTCCTAATCCGGGCTTACGCTACCTTGCCCGTCGGTCTGCGCCGCGGTCTACTCTTGGCGGGCTTCTTCAGCGACGACGACGAGGAGGCGTGGTCGACGACGCTGATCGAAGAGCTGGGAATCGCCAGGGAGACGACACTTACCGGGCGGTTTCCGAACGCCGAGGTGTCCTTGCACCTGGGGCGGATGCATGTCTACGTGCAGTCGTCGGCCAGTGAAGGTCTCCCGAATGCCTTGCTGGAGGCGGCTCTCCGTGGAGTTCCGATCGTCGCCACCGCGGTAGGCGGGATGAAGGAGGTGCTGGTGGATGGTCGCTCGGCCCTACTAGTTCCCCACGGTGACCGCGATGCGCTGGGCCGTGCGATCGGCCGCGTGCTGGGGGATGACGTGCTGGCCAGGCGCTTGTCGGCGGGTGGTCGCGAGCTGGCGACCCTGCTGAGCCCCGAGCGCGAGCGCGACGATTGGCTGGCGCTCTACCGCCGACTTCTAGAGCAGCCTGCCGGCTCGATCGAGAGGCCCGGCGGGACCCGAGCCTGAGCTCGGGCTGCGGGCCCGGCTACGGTTTCTTGGCCGTCTCTGCCCGTTCCAACTCCTGTCCCGCAGCGTCCAGCTCGGTGGCCGAGATGATGTTCGGAAACAGTGTTGGCTTCCAGTACCAGCGGATGCCCACCACCCAGAGGCGGTAGTAGTGACCGATCTGGAGCTGAGACTTGACACCCTGCACGTTGATCTTGCCCAGCCACCAGGCTTCCTCGTTCTCGTACTCACGGTGGTAGGTGTGGTCATGGAGGTCGACCGCGTGGACGAGCGCGACCACCGGCGAGCCAGCCTTCTCATAGGCGATGGCGTTGTCGTCGGTGATCCGCACGTCGTTGGGGCGCGGAATCAGGTAGCTGATCGGAACCCCGATGAAGGCGAGCGCCGCCAACAGGGAGAACAGCTTACGAGCGAGCGACCAGTACCAGAAGTCCTTCAGGGCGATGTGGGCCAGCTGGAGCTTGTTGCCGAGTGAGCGCGAGAAGCTCTCGTAGGCGACCAGCCTGCTTGCCCAGAGGCGATCGAGATCGCGGCGGATGGCGGCTCCGAGCGTCGGCGCCGGCGCGGTTCCCCCCGACAACCAGAGCAGCACGATCATCAGGCCGCGCAGGAAGAAGCGCAGGAATCCGAACACAGCGGCGAGTGCCCACAGCCAGAAATTCAGAATGGCGAGGGCCACGAACAGCATGAAGACGAGGAATCGCGAGAATTCCCAGAGCTCGACCAGGACCCGCCCAACCTTGCCCGCGAAGCTCTCGGCGGCCTCTGTCGAGCGGCGGACCAGCGACTGCGCCCGGTCGTTCGCCGATGCGGGCAGCACGGGGGTCCTGGCCTCGGCCGACATTGCCCGAGGACGATAGCAGAAGGTCCCGTCGTCGCTGGCTTTGGCCGGTGCCAGGGAGGCGATTCGGTACTCGTGGCCAGGTATGATGCGCGTGCTCACAGCCGGAACAGGTCGCGAGTCGATACAAATGTCTCTGCACCTTCTCTTCCTCTCGGCCCCATCACGCCAGGATTTGCTTGCCGGCGTGCGCCGCCTGCCGCTCGCGGCGTTGCGCGACAGCGAGCTCGTCACCAGCCCGCCGCAGAGTCATCGCCTCGCCCTGCGCGGCGATGGGCCACAGGCGCTCGAGTCGGCGCGTGATCTTGCCGTCGAGCTCCTGGCGCGGATGGCGCCGGCGACTCCCAGTGGCAGCCGCGCCGGCGTGGCGTTCTATGGCGCCTTGGACGGCGCGGGTGGCGGTCGTACCGCTTGCCTGTTTCCGGGCTTCGGTATCGCGCGGACGCGGCTGCTGACGGAGCTCGCCGGCGAGATCCCGGCCGTGGACGACTGGTTGCGCGCGACGGGGGGGAGGCAGGGCCTGGCGGCCTCGGAGTCGGGCAGTGCGGCGCACGGCGACCTCTGGGCGGTGCTGATGTCCAGCTTGGCGATGTGGCGTCTACTGCGCGACCTCGGCCTCCGCTGCGACGCGCTCGCCGGCCACAGCTATGGCGAGAACACCGCCCTCGGTGCCGCCCGCATGGTGCCCGACTACGCGAGTCTGGTCGACACCTTGAGAGAGATCCAGGCCCTTGCCGACCGCAGCGTGGCGGGCGCGGACCGGCGTCGCCCGCTGGCGATGTTGGCACTCTCGGCTGCCTCGCGAGACCTCCTCGAGCCGTACCTGGCCAGCCAGCCCCCGCGGCTCTTCGTCGCTCTCGACAACTGCCCGCAGCAAGTCGTCGTCTGGGGCGAGGCGGAGGATCTGAAGCGGCTCGAGACGGACGCGCGGGCTCGTGGCGAGGTCGTGTTCCAGCTTCCGGCGCTCGATCATCCCGTCCATACGCCGCACTTCCCAGTGCCGTTCCCGACCCTGAGGGCCGCGTACGAGCGCCTCGAGCTGCGGCCAGCGGCCAGACCCACCTTCAGCGCGGCGAGCGGCGAGCCTTTCCCTGCCGACCCGGCATCGATTCGCGACCTGCTCGCTGAGCAGTGGCACCGTCCGGTCCGCTTTCGCCAGCTGATAGAAAGGCTCTACGCCGAGGGCGTGCGCACCTTCGTCGAGGTTGGCCCCGGCGACCGGCTGTCGGGCTTCGTTCGCGATACCTTGCGGGGTAAGCCAGCTGTCACCATCGCGACCAACCGTGAGGGCCGCAGCACGCTCGGTCAGCTGGAGGTCGCTCTGGCGCAGCTTTTCGTCCGTGGTCAGGATCTCGACCTCAGCCGGCTGGAGACGGCCAACTCCCCGGTGGCGGTGGCCACGAATCGCCCTGCCGCTGCGGCGCCGCAGGCCGCTAGCGGCCACCCGACCCTCGGCACCAGCGGGCCGTCGCTGACGGCGTTGGTCGCCGCCGAGGTGGCTCACCAGTTGGGCCTGGCGAACGGTGACGATCTCGATGAGGGCTTGGGTTTCTTCGATCTAGGCTTGTCCTCCCTCGCTTGCCTGAGCCTGATCGAGCGTCTCGGGCGGACGCTTGGCAGGCATCTGCCGCAGACCCTGGCCTTCGACGCGCCGACCATCCGGGCGCTCGCCGCGTCCCTGGACGACCGGCGCCCACGAGCCGATCCGCTGCCTCCGCCAGCACCCACCGCTGAGCAAAGGATCGCCATCGTCGGAATTGGCTGCCGGCTGCCCGGTGGTGCCGACTCACCAGCGGCCTTCTGGCATCTGTTGACCGCCGGGCGAGACGCCGTGGTGAGCGCGCCTGCCGATCGCTGGCCAGCGTCGCAGACGACGAGCGGGCCCGCTGCCGCGCCCGCGGTGGGTGGGTTTCTCGGCGATGTACGCGGTTTCGATGCCGCTTTCTTTGGCATTTCCCCGCTCGAGGCCAAGACCCTCGACCCACAGCAGCGTCTGCTGCTGGAGGTGACGTGGGAGACGCTCGAGCACGCCGCGATCGACCCGCGGACCCTGGCGGGGGGGCAGGTCGGCATCTTCGTTGGCATCAGCAACAGCGACTACGCCGTGCGCTTGACGCCAGCGGCGCGCCTAAAGATCGGTGGCCACCTCGCTTCCGGGAACACGCCGAGCACTGCCGCCGGCCGCCTCGCCTACTTTCTCGGTACCAACGGCCCCTGCCTGGCGGTCGACACCGCCTGCTCCTCGTCGCTGGCGGCGGTGCACCTGGCCTGCCAGAGCTTGCGCTTTGGAGAGAGCAGCCTGGCGCTCGCCGGCGGCGTCAATCTCCTCATCAACCCCGAGACCACGACGTTCCTCGGCCAGGCGCGCGCCTTGTCTCCCAGCGGTCGCTCGCGTACCTTCGATGCGTCGGCTGACGGTTACGTCCGCGCTGAAGGTGCCGGCATGGTGGCCCTCGAGCGATTGGACGACGCTCGCCGAGCCGGGCGTGAGGTCCTGGCCGTGATCCGCGGCTCCGCCCTCAACCATGACGGGCTGACCAGCGGCCTGACGGTGCCGAGCGGTCGCGCTCAGGAGGCAGTCATACGGCGGGCGCTGGCGGTCGCGGGTTGCGCGCCAGGAGAGGTGAGCTACGTCGAGACGCACGGTACCGGGACGCCTCTCGGGGACCCGATCGAGGTCAACGCGCTCGGCCGCGTCTTCGCTGTCGCGCCGCTTGCCGCCCGGCCTCGGCTCGGTGCCGTGAAGACCAACATCGGTCACCTCGAGGCGGCGGCCGGGGTGGCCGGGCTGATCAAGGTCGTGCTCCAGCTCCGCCATCGGCAGTTGGTGCCCACCCTTCATTTCGCCAACCTGAACCCAGCCATCGCCGGTCCGTTCGTGGCCGCCGACGTAGTCACCGAGACGCAGCCATGGGTCGCCGCTTCCAGCGAAGCGCCGAACGCCGCCGCGAGCGAGCTCGTGGCGGGCGTCAGTGCGTTCGGAATCAGTGGCACCAACGTTCACGTCATCGTCGCCGAGCCGCCGTCGTTGCCGCCGTCGCCGCCGATTGTCGTTGGTGGTAGTCACCTGCTGCCGCTCTCCGCGGCGTCGGACGGTGCGCTGCGGGAGGTGTCCTCGCGGCTAGCTGACCACCTTCTCCGGCATCCGGATCTCGACTTGGCCGCGATCTCCCGCACCCTTACTCGGGGTCGGGCCCACCATCGCGTCCGTCGGTTCGTGGTCGCGTGTAGCCTCGAGGAGGCGGCGAGTCGCCTGCGCGCCATCGCCGCCGGGCCGGCCGCGCTGCTCGGCTCGCCGATGCCCATCGCCTTCGTGTTCACAGGTCAGGGAGCGCAGAGCCCGGGCATGGGGCGGGTCCTCTACGCCGAGGAGCCGGCGTTTCGCCTGGCCCTGGATCGCTGCGATGCCATCCTCGCGCCGCTGCTCGGCGGCAGCCTGCGGGATGTGATGTTCGGCGCACGGGGCTCACTCCTGGCGCAGGCGAAGTGGGCCCAACCGGCCGTCTTTGCGTTCGAGCACGCGCTCGCAGCCCTGTGGAGACATTGGGGCGTGGTGCCGTCCATGGTGCTCGGCCACAGCATCGGTGAGCTGGTGGCGGCGCAGGAGGCGGGCGTCTTCAGCCTGGAGGACGGGCTGCGACTGGTGGCGGCGCGCGGCAGCTTGGTGCAGCAGCTGCCGGCCGATGGCGCCATGCTCGCGGTCGCCGCCGACGCCGCGACGCTCGGGCGCCTGCTGCCGCCCACGGCGGTCAGTGTCGCCGCCATCAACGCCCCTGATCGGGTCGTCCTTTCCGGGCCGGCGGTGGAGGTGCGGGCGGTGGCGGAGCGTCTCGCTGCGCACGGCATCCGTAGTGTGCCGCTCGCGGTTTCGCATGCGTTCCACTCGTCCCTGATGGATCCGGTGTTGGAACGGTTTCGAGCTGCCGCGGCCGAAGTCGCCTTTCACCCTCCGACGCTGCCCATCATTTCGAACCTGACCGGCCGCTCGGCAGATGCCTCCATCGCTGCGGCGGACTACTGGGTGCAGCACTTGCGGGCACCGGTCGAGTTCGCGGCCAGCATCAGGACCGCGCTCGCGATGGGCTGTGGGGTGGGGTTGGAGATCGGGCCGCAGGCGATCCTGACCCAGCTCGCCGAGCGGATCGACGGCACCGCCTCGGCTCGCTGGGTGGCCAGCCTGGAGTCCCCGGCGAGCGAACATTCGAGCCTGCTGAGCGCTCTTGGACGCCTCTACACAAGTGGCGCCACCATCGACTGGGCGGCATTCGCCGCGGGGCGGCCCGGCCCTGCTGCCGTCTTACCGAGCTACCCGTTCACGCGTGAGCCCTACTGGCTCGATGCGGCCGAGCCGTCGTCGGTCGCGCCGCAGCAGCCCGGACGCAGCGAGCATCCGCTGCTCGGCGCCCGCCGGTCCCAGCCCGAGGACGGCGGACGCCTGCGGTTCGAGACCCTGATCTCTCGCTCGCATCCAGCGGTGCTCGAAGGTACGCGGCTACCTGGGCCGAGGATTCTGCCGGCTGCCGCCTACCTCGCCTTCGCGGTGGCGCTGGGGCGGGCCCTCGGTCTCGAGCGTGGCCTGGCGGTCGATGGACTGCGCCTCCTGGCACCGCTGCCGCTGGGGCGGCTGGGTCGTCTCGCGCACACGGTGTCGACGCCGATGGGGGAGGGGCGGGCTGGCGGCGATCTTTACTCGTGCGACGACGCCGGGGACTGGGTCCACCATGCCACCTGGAGGTTGGCTGCGGCGCCCGAGCCGGTCGCACCGGCCGTGGTGCCGGCGGACGCGGAGGCGACGATCCGATTCGACGGTGCCGCGATCTATGCGCAAGCCGAAGCCGCTGGGTTCCGCTTCGGCGAGCCCCTGCGCCGGATCCGCGAGCTCAGCGTTTGGTCCGGCTCCGCGGAGGCCGTTCTCGAGCCGTGGCCAGCCGGCGGCTCGGAGGTTGCCAGTCTTCTTCCACTCTTCGACGGTTGCCTGCAGGCGCTTGGGTTCGCCCTCGCGGCGAGGGGTCGGCCCGACACGATCAGCATCACGGCAGTCAGCCGGTTGAGGTGGCAGGCGCCAGTTCCCATGCTGGCGCGCGTGCGGCTATCCTGGGAGCTCGACGATGGCGCCGGCTTCACCGCCCGCATGGACCTTGCCGATGCGGCGGACGGGTCGAGGTGCGCCGCTTTCGAGGCGACCGGCGTCTTGGTTCCGGCTCTGACCACAGTGCCGGCGCCGACGGCTGCGGCCAGCCTCGCTGCGATGCCCGCAGCCGAGCGCAAGGAGTCGGTCCGCCGCTTTCTCGCCGGGGCCGTCGGCCGGATCATGCATCTCCCGCCAGGTCACGAGGTCGACACGACCCAGCCCCTGAATCGCCTCGGCTTCGATTCGCTTATGGCCCTCCAGCTAGCGGCGGGAGTGCAGCAGGAGCTCGGCGTTGCGCTGACCGTCGCCCGTATCGTCGACGACGCGTCGCTGGCCACGCTGGTCGACGCAGTCCTGGCGCCGGCTGAGGGTGAGGTCGCGTGCGGCGGGCCGGCGGTGCCCTCGTTGGCGGTGCTTGCCGCCGAGCTCGTGGAGGGCGAGCTGTGACCCACCGCTTGCGTCTCGTCAGCTGCGTCGACATTGCGATGGCCGTCCTGTCGCGAGCCAGGACGGATCGGGGAAGGAGACCATGGTGACTCGTGAGACGGGGACCGCAGCGAGTGCGGCGAGCGAGCTTGCAGGCCGCCTGCGCGGTGCCGAAGCGACGGTTGGCGTGATCGGTCTCGGCTATGTCGGCCTGCCAGTTTGCCTGGCCTTCGCCGCCGGCGGGCTGCGGGTAGTCGGCTTCGACGTGGATCACCAGCGGGTGGCGCGGCTGGCGACCGGCAAGTGTGACATTGCGTATCTCGATCAGGCGAGCCTCGGCGCGGCAGTGGCGGATGGTCGGCTCACGATCACCGCCGACCCCACGCTCCTGGCCGAGCCAGATGCCCTGGTGATCTGCGTGCCGACTCCGCTCGGAAGCCACCGCGAGCCCGATCTGTCGCACGTCGAGGCGACGGCTCGGCTACTTGCCAGCACCCTGCGGCCCGGCCAGTTGGTGGTGCTCGAATCGACGACCTATCCAGGGACCTGCGACGAGGTGATGCGGCCGCTGCTCGAGGCCTCGGGGCTGGCCTGCGGTAGCGACTTCTTCCTCGCCTTCTCACCGGAACGCGAGGATCCCGGCAACCGCCGTTTTCGCACCGCCGAGATTCCCAAGATCGTAGGTGGCGTCGATCGTGTCAGCGGCGATCTCGCGGAGCTGCTCTATGGCCGCGCCTTCAGCCGCGTGGTGCGGGTCTCCTCGGCGCGGGTGGCCGAGGCCTCCAAGCTGACGGAGAACATCTTCCGCGCGGTCAACATCGCCTTGGTAAATGAGCTCAAGATCGTTTTTGCGAGTATGGGCATCGACGTCTGGGACGTGCTCGACGCTGCGGCGACGAAGCCGTTCGGCTTCATGCGTTTCGACCCCGGCCCAGGGTGGGGTGGCCACTGCATTCCCCTCGATCCGTTCTACCTGACCTGGAAGGCGCGCGAGAGCGGGCAGACCTCACGCTTCGTCGAGCTCGCCGGTGAGGTCAACCTCGAGATGCCCAAGTACGTCCTCGGTCGGCTGGTCGCCGCGCTCAACGAGCGGCGCCGGGCGGTGCGTGGCAGTCGCGTGTTGGTGCTGGGGTTGGCTTACAAGCGCAATGTCGCCGACCCGCGAGAGAGCCCGGCGTTCGAGATCCTCCATCGGCTGAGTCAGCTCGGTGCCGAGGTGCACTACCACGATCCGCACATCCCGGTGGCGCCCAGAATGCGGAGCTGGCCCCATCTGGCACCCCTGCGGTCGACGCCACTGACCGCGGAGTCGCTGGCGACCTTCGACGCCGTGGTCCTGGTCACGGATCATGGCGATGTCGACTACGACTTGGTAGCCGCTCATGCGCAGCTCATCATCGACACTCGCGGAGTTCTGCCGCGGGAGACGCCCAATCTGGTGCGGGCGTGAGCGCGTCGACCGCGGGCGCCGTCGACGACCTCTCCGGGCGCGTCGTGCTCGTCACTGGTGGCGCCGGGTTCATTGGCTCGCACTTGGTGGATGGTCTGGTCGCCGCTGGGGCTCGCGTGCGAGTGCTCGATGATTTCTCGAGCGGTCGCGCGGAAAATCTGGTGGCGCTTGGCGACCGGATCGAGGTACTGGCGGGCGATGTCCGCGACGTCGCGACCTGTCGCCGAGCCTGCGAAGGGGTCGACCTCGTGTTTCACCTGGCGGCGGTGGGCTCGGTGCCGCGCTCGCTGCGTGATCCGGTGACGACGTTCGACGTCAATGCTGGTGGCACGGCGCACATGCTGGCGGCGGCCTACGAGGCGGGCAGCGCGGCGGTCGTCGCGGCCTCATCGTCGAGTGTCTACGGTGACGTTCCGGGGGCGCTGCGCGTCGAGGGGACCGAGGGTGAGCCCCTGTCGCCCTACGCACTGTCCAAGCGAGTCGGCGAGGAGTTGGCCGCCAGCTTCAGGCGCTGCTTCGGCTTGGCTGTCGTCAGTTTGCGCTTCTTCAACGTTTTCGGGCCGCGGCAGCGGTCGGACGGCCCCTACGCGGCCGTCATCCCGCGATTCGTCGAGGCCGCCAGGCGCGGCATGCCGCTCGAGATTCACGGTGACGGCGAGCAGTCCCGCGACTTCACCTATGTGGCCGATGTCGTGGCGGGATGCCTGCTGGCGGCCCGGGCGGCGCAGCGCGTGGCCGGGCGGACGCTGAACGTCGGCGCCGGCGGCCGGGTTTCGCTCAATGAGCTGGCGACCAGGATCAAAGTCCTCACGGGCTCCGCCTCAGCGATCGTCCACGGGCCGCCGCGTGCCGGTGACGTCCGCACGTCGCGAGCGGACTTGAAGGCGGTCGGCGCCGCCCTCGGCTACGCTCCGCTGTGGAGCTTCGAAGGCGGGCTCAGAGCGACAATCGCTGCCTGGCCGTGACACCCGGAGGCCACGCGTGCCTAGCATTCATCAGGAAGTGATCCTCGAAGCCACGGCCGAGCGCGTCTATTCCGCCTTGATGGATCCTGCCGAGCAGGCGGTGTACACCGGCATGCGGGCCGAGATCGGCGCGACGGAAGGCGAGACCTTCTCGCTGTTCGGCGGGCGCGTGGTCGGTCGCCACCTGCAGCTCGTGCCGGGCCGCCGCATCGTGCAGGCGTGGCGCGGCGTGCACTGGCCGGCGGGCGTGTTCACGATCGTCCGGCTCGAGCTCCATCCGGCCGCCAACGGTACCCTCCTCGTCCTCGACCACGATGCCATTCCCCAGGCCTGGGTCGAGCTCGTCGCTGCCCACTGGCAGAATCGCTACTGGCAAGCCCTTCATTTCTACCTGCAGCCCTGAGCCGATGGGTGTCATCCCGGAGCGCTTGCGAGCCAGGTATCCATGGCCGGAGATCGTGGCAGCAGCTCCCTACCTCGTCGACCTCGATGGCGGGGGGCGCTTTCTCATCGATCGGCTCATCACGCATCGCGGCCTGACGACGATCCTCGAGATCGGCTCGTTCCTCGGCGGTAGCACCCAGCGCTGGCTCACCCGACGCCCTGAGGTCGAGGTCGTCGCCGTCGACCCATGGCCTGATGGCACCGCCGGCGACTTCGTGGCCAGCGAGGAGCCCTGGTTCGACTGGCCGCGTCCGCCGGCGGACGTGGTCTGCGCCCTCAATGCGAGAGATGGGCTGTACCACACGTTCCTTGCCAACCTCGCCCCCTACCGGGATCGCGTCGTGCCGGTGCGCGGTCGGTCCGAAGATCAGCTGGAGCGGCTGGCCGCGCTCGGCCTGGAGCCCGACCTCGTCTACCTCGACGCCGACAAGAAGCTCGTTGACTTGGAGACCTGCTTTCGACTGTGGCCGCGCGCGCGCCTGACGGGCGACGACTACGCCTGGAATGCGGCGGCCGGCTATCCGATGCGGCAGCTCGTCGACAGCTTCGCCGGCCGGCATGGGTTCGCGGTGGCACACCTCCTTCAGACCTGGGTGCTGGTGCCGGCCGCGGGGTCGCGCTGAACGACCTCGAGTGATCCTGGCGGCAGGCCGAGGAGAACCTCAGCCCGCCCGGAAGTTCCAGCCGCCGACTGGAGCCACCAGCGCGTCGGCCTCGACCGGCCCCCAGGTGCCTGGCTCGTAGTCGAACATCGGCGACGGGCCGTGGATCACCGGGTCGACGATCGCCCACGCCGCCTCGACCACGTCCTGGCGCGCGAACAACGTCGCGTCGCCGGCGATGGCGTCGCCGAGGAGACGCTCGTAGGCGTCCATCCGCCCGTCGTGCCCCTGGGCCGGCCCCTCGACCACCGACAGCTCGACCGGCTCGCCGACCATGCCTTCGCCCGGCCGCTTGTGGCGCGCGCCGACGGCGATGACCACCTCCGGGCTCAGCCGGAAGCGCACGTAGTT
>CXWL01123947.1_pt1 | contig 26090 bp, 21 predicted proteins | sample 590931 | NCBI WGS metagenome assembly CXWL01 (sample SAMEA3498368, study PRJEB10139) | groundwater metagenome | biome: water well; material: biofilm material | place: Germany | collected 2015-04-27
TTTGGCGATGCCAAGAAGGTCATTGAGGATATGGTTAAGGCGATTGAGTAGGCGGGATTGAAAACTGCAGGCAATGTCGCCAGCATGAGCGTCGGCCGCGACATGGAAAGCATTTCCAACGACATTGAGAGTGGCAAGCTCAAGGAAATGAATTGAAGTAAATTCAACAGAGAAAATTATGACCAGAGAGATAATGGAATACGACGTTGTCGTCGTCGGCGGCGGTCCGGCAGGATTGTCCGCAGCAATCAAACTGAAACAGTTAGCCGCAGAAAAAAATCAGGAAGTGACAGTATGCGTTCTTGAAAAGGGCGGTGAGCTCGGCGCTCATATATTGTCGGGCGCAATAATGGATCCGCGTGCACTCAGTGAACTTTTTCCGGACTGGAAAGAGTTGGGAGCTCCGCTGAACACCGAAGTGACAGAAGACCGCATACTGTTTCTGACTGAAAGCAAAGCTTACCGCACACCAGCCTTCATGGTGCCTCCATGCTTTGAGAACCACGGCAATTACGTTATCTCTCTGGGCAATGTTGTGCGATGGTTGGGGCAGCAGGCGGAACAGCTGGGCGTCGAGATTTTTCCAGGTTTTGCCGCGGCAGAAGTGCTGTATAACGAAGACCAGTCGGTCAAGGGTATTGCGACCAGCGATATGGGTGTTGACCGTCATGGCGTAGCGATGGATTCCTTCCAGCCAGGTATTGAACTACATGCGAAATATACCTTGTTCGCCGAGGGCGCACGCGGCCATTTAGGCAAACAGCTCATCGCCAGATATGATTTAAACAAAGGTAAGGATCCGCAGTCTTATGGCATCGGGATAAAGGAATTGTGGGAGGTCGACGCTTCGCAACACCAGCCTGGCCTAGTGATTCACACAACAGGGTGGCCGCTCGATTCGGCAACTTACGGTGGCTCGTTCCTGTACCACCTCGAAAACAACCTGGTCGTGGTCGGTTACGTGATTGGCTTGAATTATGCGAATCCCTACCTGTCGCCTTATGAAGAGTTTCAACGTTATAAGACACATCCGGAAATCCGCTCTGTCTTTGAAGGTGCAAAACGTATTTCCTATGGCGCCCGGGCAATTGCTGCAGGTGGATTGCAATCATTGCCTAAGTTGATATTTCCAGGTGGCGCGCTGATCGGTTGTGATGCAGGCTTCTTGAACATGAGCAGGATTAAGGGTAGTCATGCCGCGATCAAGAGTGGCATGCTGGCCGCCGAAGCCGCTTTTAACGCATTGGGCGAACATCGCCAGCACGATGAACTGACTGCATTCCCCGAGATGTTCGAGGCATCCTGGCTACATGATGAGCTTCATGTGGCACGCAACGTCAAACCTTGGCTGTCGAAAGGCCTGTACCTTGGCTCTATCATGGCAGGCATAGACCAGATCGTCTTTCGAGGGAGGGCGCCGTGGACCTTGCACCATTCGCATGCTGACCATGAATGCCTGCAGCCAGCCGCAAATTTCGCGCCTATCGTTTATCCAAAGCCAGATGGCAAGCTCACGTTCGACCGTATGTCATCCGTTTTCATCTCCAACACCAACCACGAAGAAAACCAGCCGGTGCACCTGACCTTGAAGGACACCGCCATACCGGTTGGCGTCAATCTGGCCAAATACGCGGGGCTTGAATCACGTTATTGTCCCGGTGGCGTTTACGAATTCGTGAAAACCGAAGATGACAAGGACCGCCTGCAAATCAACGCGCAAAACTGCTTGCACTGCAAAACGTGTGACATTAAGGACCCTAGCCAAAATATCGTCTGGATAGCGCCGGAAGGCGGAGGCGGGCCTAATTATCCGAATATGTAATCAATGCGACAGAAACGCTGAGCAAGCCTGAAGGCATGCTCAGTTGATGAATCACGCATCTTCTGGATAGGCGCGCTTCGCCTTTGCGTGTGCAGCCGCATCTTGCGCAGATGAAAAAAGCGGCAGAGCTTGCCCGCTGAGGGAGGGGATTTCCCGCTCTGCCAATAAAAACGGCAAAAAACATATAAGCAAACTCATAAAAAATCGTTTTCCGAATCAGACATGTGCGGTTAAATCTCGCTTCTATCGCTGATCTGCAGTGAAGCAGGCCATACATAAAAATGCGGCTGGCTCATCTATCCATGAGCTTGCCGCCCCCTCTAAGTCTAAGGAAAACAGGATGAATCACAGTCACACATTGCGCCGCATCGGAATATTGCTGTTGTCGGCGACAGCAACAAGCGCGGCGTTTGCCACGGATGGATATTTTTCGCATGGCTTCGGCGTCAAGGCGCAGGCGGTTGGCGGCGTGGGTATTGCGTTGCCTCAGGATAGTCTTGCGGTGGCAACTAACCCTGCCGGAACGGTGCTGGTGGGTGACCGTCTCGATGTAGGCCTGAGCTGGTTCGCGCCCAAACGTGGTGCCGAGATCGTCGGCAATGGGGTGCCGGGTGCCAATGCCAGCTATGATGGAAATGACACTGCCAATTTCTGGATTCCCGAGATCGCTTACACCAAGCAGTTGTCCGCTTCGACCGCGGTAGGCCTGGCCGTGTATGGCAATGGCGGCATGAATACCGATTACAGCAAGAATCCCTTTGGCGCTTTTGGCAGCAAAGGGCGCGCTGGCATCAACCTGGAACAGCTGTTTGTTTCGCCGTCGGTTGCGTATAAACTCAATGATCAGCACGCAATTGGCGCTACCGTCAATTTCGCCTACCAGCGTTTTTCCGCAAATGGTTTGAGCGTGTTTTCCACTAGCTCTATCGACGCCGCTAACCTGACTGAGCGCGGAACGGATGCATCAAGCGGCTGGGGATTCCGTCTGGGCTGGAACGGTCAGATTACGCCTGAGCTCAGCCTCGGTGCGACTTGGGCATCCAAGGTCAAGACCGGCAATTTTGAAAAATACCGTGGCCTGTTTGCTGAAAATGGCGGCTTTGATATCCCTGAAAATTATGGCCTGGGAATCGCCTTCAAGGCGACCCCGGGATTGACGCTGGCTGCAGATGTTCAAAGGATTAAATTTGGCGATGTGAAGTCCATAGCCAACCCGCTTTCCAATTTATTTGCCGGCAATCCGCTGGGATCGGCAAACGGGCCAGGTTTTGGCTGGCGCGATATCACGGTGCTTAAAGTCGGTGCGGTTTATGACTATAGCAAACAGCTGGCATTGCGCGCTGGCTACAATCATGGCGGGCAAGCGGTGCAAAGCGATCAAACTTTTTTTAATATCCTGGCACCGGGTGTAGTGCAGGATCATCTGACTTTCGGCGCGACCTTGAAAACCTCGGGCAATAACGAACTCAGTTTTTCTTATGCACATGGTTTCAACAAGAAAATCAACGGCAATAATTCTATCCCGGCAGCGTTCGGTGGCGGAAACGCCAATGTCAAGCTGAGCGAGAATGTGCTTGGCATCGCCTATGCATGGAAACTGTAATATCGCTTGCGTAGATCGTGGCTTAGCCGGGCGGGTCTGGCGCTGAGGCGCTGGCTAGCGGTGGTGATGGAGAGCGATGGAGTTTAATGGAGGGCTGTAGCTTTGATGCTACAGCCCTTTTTTTATCTCTTTTTGTTATCTGCATGAAAGCCTTAGGTTGCAGCGCTGCCATCATTTGCATCAGGTTTTCTGCATGCCTTACTGCATGTCATACCCCTCGGCATAAAACAGCTTTGGCTTGCAGGCTGATGGCGCGTAGCGATCTTTGCGTTTCGTCAAACCATCAGTCCTGACCGCTTGTAATCTGAGTGCCTGTCTCATTGCTGTTACCAGAAAACTGGAAAAGATCATGATGAAAATCCCACTGCATATTAATTTCCGCAATATTCCACCGTCCGCTGCGATCGAGGCGGAGATCCGTAAGCGCGGCGAGAAACTCGATCATTTCTCCGGCCAGATCATGCATTGCGAGGTGACGGTAGAAACGCTGGGCAAGCACAAAACCCAAGGCCGTCTGTATGAGGTAAGGATTGATCTCACCTCGCCCGGAAAGGAAATCGTGATCAACCGCCATCATCAGCATGAGGACGTTTTTGTTGCCATACGGGACGCGTTCGATGCCGCGATCCGCAAGTTGGAAGACCATGTGCGGGTCCAGCGCGGTGACGTCAAGGTTCACGAAGTGCCGTGCCGCGGGCGCGTCACTAAGTTGTTTGAGGATGGGCATGGATTCATAGAATCACCGGACGAACGGGAATTTTATTTCCATCGAGAAAATTTGATTTACCCGGATTTCAACCTGCTCGACATCGGCACCGAAGTGCAATTCCTGGAGGAAGCGGCCGGTGAAGGATGGCAGGCAAAACGCGTTACCGCAGGCAAGCATCATCCGCCCGTATAGCCGCGGCTGTGTGAGTCGCGATGGTAAGACAAAATAGGCTCAGGCTTGACAGCCGCGCAACAGGAAAGCAAGTGACGTGAAGAAGAAGCTGCAGGTGGCGGTAATCGGTCTGGGCAGGCTAGGCAGCGCTTGCGCCAATGCGCTGCTTGACGAGAGCGAGCTTGCGCTGGCCGGCGTCGTGCGCCGCCCGGAATCGCTGGGCGCGTTGCATGGCCGGCTGCAAGATATACCAGTTACGGCACATGTGCGTGACCTGCCTGCGGTCGATCTGGCACTGGTGTGCGTGCCGGCGCATGCGGTGTTCGGCGTGGCATGGGAACTCCTGCAGGCACGCATACCGATAGTCGAGTGCGCAATACTTGAAGACAATGCCCTCCTGACGCATCGCGGCGAACTTGACGGCGCGGCCAGAAAGCATCGCGTGAGCGCGATCGTCGGCGCCGGATGGAACCCGGGGGTGCTACAGCTGTTCACTAAGGCGTTCGAGATGCTGATTCCGCGCGGGCAGGAGGCGGTGCACCGGCATCCCGGCGTGCGCCTGTACCACAGCGCCGCAGTGTTGCATCTGGGTGGCGTCAAGGATGCGCTGGCCGGCGAATGCCGCGCCGACGGCGAGCTGCAGCGCTATGTGTATGTCGTGCTTCAGCCGGGTGCCGATTTCGCGCAGGTGAGTGCCGCCATTGCGGCCGACCCGCTGTTTGCGGGTGAAACGACCGAGGTCTTTCAGCTTGACAGCCTAGCCGGGCTGGCGGCTGAGGAGGGGCAGGGCATCGTGCTGGAGCGCTACGGGTCAGCCGTCTCCGGGATGCATGCGAGCCTACTTCTGGAATCGCGTTTTGAGCTTGCCGATTTTGCCGCGCGGGTCATGCTTGATGCAGCACGCAGGATTCCCGAACTGGGTCATGGNNAAATACTGCCTGGCCTGGCGCGCAATCCCCATGCGCCCTGCAGGCCAGGCAGGCTGCAAAGCCGCATGGGGATTGCGTGTTGGGCCTGCATTGCTGCAGAATTTTGCAGTATTTTTTGCCGATTGCATGATGTGGACCCTATCAGCGCACGCCGGATTGAATCACCGTCGCCAGCAGCTTGCCGTAGTAGGCGATTTTATCCGGCGTGACGTAGGCATAGCCGACCAGCAGGCCGCGCCGCACCGGTGGCGCCAGATAATAAGTGGAGAGTGCCTTGACCGCCATGCCTGATTCTGCGGCCAGTTTTTCCAGCGCCACGTCGTCGACATGGTCGGGTAGTTCCACCACCAGATGCAGGCCTGATTCTTCGCTGGAGATGGTGACGCGCTGGCTCAGCTGAGGGCCGAACTGCGTCACCAGAGTCTTGCGCAACAGCTCGCGCCTGGCGCCGTAAATCTGGCGTATCTTGCGGATATGGGTGGTGAAATGTCCCTGGGAGATGAAGTCTGCCAGCGCCGCCTGCACCATCAGCTGGCCGGGACGCTGCAAGTCGTAAAGCGCAATCTTGAACGATTCCGACAAGCTGGGCGGTACCACCATGTAGCCGACCTTGATGCCAGGGTAAAGAACCTTGGAAAAGGTGCCCATATACACGACGCGCTCGTCGGTATCGAGACCTTGCAGCGCCGCCAGCGGCCGGCCGGTATAGCGGAATTCGCTGTCATAGTCGTCCTCCAGTATCCAGGCATTCTTGCGCACGGCGACATCGAGCAATTCGCGCCTGCGCGCCAGGCTCATGACCGCGCCGGTCGGATACTGGTGCGATGGCGTGACGTAAATCAGGCGCGGGTTGGTGGCCAGGTCGGCCGGTTCCAGCGCCATGCCGTCATTGTCTACGGTGATGGGATGCAATACCAGATCGCAGGCTTCAAACACGCGCCTCGCACCCCAGTAGCAGGGATCTTCCACCCAGGCGGTATCGCCCACATCGGCCAGTAGCTGGGCGCACAGATCGAGTGATTGCTGCGTCCCCGAGGTAATCATGATCTGCTCTACCGACACTTTTACCGAACGCGAGATGCGCAGGTATTCGGCAATCGCCTGACGTAGCGGCAGGTAGCCGCCGGCCTGACCATAATCGAGCAGGTCGGGGCGCGCTTCGCGCCAGACACGGTTTTGCAGGCGCTGCCAGAGCTTGAAGGGGAAGCTGCTGAAGTCCGCATCGCCGGGCACAAAGGGCTGAATCTCAAAGCGCGGGCCAGCCGCGAATGCGGTAATTTGCCTGCCCCGCGCGGAAAGCGGCGGTGCGACGGCCGCTTTGCTGCTCGCTGCGCTTGCCGTCGTTTTGGTTCCGACCGGGGTGAGGGTTTGGATATCTGCCACAAAAGTACCGCTGCCCAGTGTGCTGGTGACATAGCCCTCTGCCGCCAATTGTTCGAAGGCGGCAATCACAGTGTTGCGCGCAATACACAGATCGCGCGCTAATTCGCGGCTCGATGGCAGCTTGTTGCCTGCGCCTAATTTGTGCTGGTGTATCGCCGCTTTGGCCGCTTCATACAGGCGGCGCTGCTGCGGCAGGCCGGGATGGAAGTCGGTAAGCGCCAGCGTATTGGCGAGTAAATCGGAAGCGGGAGACATAATAAAATAAGTGGTTCTATCAAAATAGTCTAAGTGGTGCTCGATATAATACCAAATTCACTCTATGCTGTATTTAGCTTTTTATTTTTGCTTAAAAAGAAGATTTTCACTGTAGTAATTGGTGCAATGCAAAACATTTAGTTCTTTTCAAGTGGATCTAACTAAATTAATATTTGTATAGAAATTTTGTTCCAATACCTGCTTAACGACCATTTAACCATCACCATTATGTATAGCCCCATCGTTATTGTTCCGGCTTGTACCGCTCAGATTGGCGCCCATCCCTATCATGTGGTGCAAATGAAGTATGTCGATGCGGTGTTGAAGGGGGCGGCTTGCCTGCCGCTGGTGTTGCCGGCGTTTGGTGCGGCCACCGATTTCGAGGCGTTGCTGGCGAACGCCGACGGCGTGATGCTGACTGGTTCGCCGTCCAACGTGCACCCCAGCCACTATGAGCAGGATGTGCACAACCCGGCATTGCCGCAAGACGCGGCGCGTGATGCCACCACCTTGCCCCTGATCCGCGCTGCATTGGCGCGCGGTATCCCTTTGCTGGCGGTCTGCCGCGGCTTTCAGGAAGTCAATGTGGCGCTCGGCGGCAGTCTGCATCAGGCGGTACAGGAAGTGGCAGGCATGCAGGATCACCGGGAAGATAAAAACTTGACGCTGGAGCAGCAGTACGCGCCGGTGCACAGCATTGCGCTTGAGCCGCAAGGCCGGCTAGCGCAGATCCTCGGTGGCGCCACCAGCATCAGGGTCAATTCATTGCATGGGCAGGGTGTTGCCCGGCTGGCGCCCGGTTTGCGGGTTGAGGCGCGCGCCGATGACGGGCTGGTCGAGGCGTTCAGCTTTGGGGATACGACGGCATTTGCGCTGGCGGTGCAGTGGCATCCCGAATGGCGCATGGCCGACAACCCCGATTCGGTCAAATTGTTCCGCGCCTTCGGCCAGGCCTGTCGCGACTATCAGGCAAAGCGAGGGAAGAACGGATGAGAACTTACGAATTATGGGCGCGACGGGTTCCGTAGTGAGCGCCGGCAGTGACAGCACTAAGAGCGCTATCGACCAATATGTCATGGCGCAACGATCAAGACAATAGAGAGCAAAATATGGCAATTCGCGAAAACTTCACCTACACGGATATGGACCTGTGGCTGAATGAAAAAAGAGTGACGGAAATTGAATGTCTGGTGCCGGATCTGACCGGCGTAGCGCGCGGCAAGATTCTGCCACGCGGCAAGTTCACCCAGGAGCGCGGCATGCGCATTCCCGAAGCGGTGCTCGGCATGACAGTAACGGGCAATTATCCGACTGATGACGACGCTTACGACCGCGCCATTTCTTCCACTGATCGCGACATGATCCTCAAGGCCGACCCGACCACCATCACAATGGTGCCATGGGCTACTGATCCTACCGCGCAAGTGATACACGATTGTTATTTCGCTGATGGCAAGCTGGTTGACTTTGCGCCGCGCTCGGTATTGCGCCGCGTGCTCAAGCTGTATGCCGACAAGGGCTGGAAGCCGGTAGTGGCGCCCGAGCTGGAATTCTATCTGACGGCAAAAAATATTGATCCGGATTTGCCCTTGAAACCGCCAGTCGGCCGCAGCGGCCGTTCCGAGACCAGCCGCCAGGTTTACAGCATTGATGCGGTGAATGAATTCGATCCGCTGTTCGAAGACATTTACGATTACTGCGACATGATGAATCTGGACGTCGACACCCTGATTCATGAAATCGGCGCGGGCCAGATGGAGATCAATTTCCTGCACGGTGATCCGCTGGGCCTGGCCGATAAGGTCTTCTTCTTCAAGCGCACCTTGCGCGAAGCGGCGCTCAAGCACGATATGTACGCGACCTTCATGGCCAAGCCCATGGCCGGCGAGCCTGGCTCGGCGATGCACGTCCATCAGAGCGTGGTCGATATCAAAACCGGCTTGAACATCTTCAGCAATGAAGACGGTTCTGCGGCGCCTATCTTCAAGCATTACATCGGTGGCCTGCAGCGCTATATGCCGGCGGCCATGGCGATCGTTGCCCCTTACGTGAACTCTTATCGCCGCATCGTGCGGCATACCGCGGCCCCGATCAATATTCAGTGGGGCATGGACAACCGCACGGTGGGTTTCCGGATTCCTGAATCTGGCTCGCAAGACCGTAGGGTGGAAAACCGGATTATCGGTGCTGATGCCAATCCTTATCTGGCGCTGGCGGTAACGCTGGCATGCGGTTACCTGGGGATGGTCGAGCATCTTGAGCCTACCCCGATGACGGTAGATAGCGCCTACGATCTGAAATTCGAACTGCCGCAAGGCTTGCCGGAAGCGCTGCACGCATTGCGCGCCGAAGATAAATTGCGCAGCGTGNNATGACCGTTATCAGCCCCTGGGAGCGCGAGCATTTATTGCTGCACGTCTAATTTCACTTTGTATTCGAAGCGATAAGGTCTTACTTAGCCTTGCCGTACTAATGCGCTGCCCACGGCGTCGCATCTTGTTCTCGCTTCTGATACAAACCGGAATAAGGAGTTGTTGCGTCTGTATTTTTAATTTTTCACAGAATTTAGGATCATCATGCATTCCAATACTTTGACGCCCAGCGTCGCTCTTGTAGCGTCGGCCAGGCAAGCGGCAAAGCCGCAGGTTTATGACACCAAGGCCATCCAGAAACTGGATTCTGCACATTACCTCCATCCTTTTACCGATTTCAAAGATCTGAATCAAAAAGGTGCGCGCGTGATGGTGCGTGGTGAAGGCATTTATCTGTGGGATTCTGAAGGCAAGAAAATTCTCGACGGCATGTCCGGCTTGTGGTGTGTCAATGTAGGTTACGGTCGCACCAGCATTTCAGAAGCGGTGTATGCACAGATGGAGACACTGCCTTTTTACAACAGCTTCTTTAATACGACTAACGTGCCTGCGGTGCAACTGGCGGCCAAACTGGTCGAGCTATCGCCGCCGCAATTCAATCACGTTTTTTTTACTGGCTCAGGCTCGGAAGGCAATGACACCAACTTGCGCATGGTGCGACGTTACTGGGATTTGCAGGGTTACAAGGAGCGTCACGTCATCATCAGCCGGCACAACGCCTATCACGGCAGCACTGTCGCCGGCGCCTCACTAGGTGGCATGAGCGGCATGCATGAGCAAGGCGGCTTGCCTATCCCGGGGATAGAGCACATCGGTCAGCCGAATTATTTTGAGGCCGGCCGTGGCATGACGGAAGATGAATTCGGCCTGAAAGCAGCCTCCTGGCTGGAAGAAAAAATTCTCGAAGTGGGCGCAGAGAAAGTCGCCGCCTTCATCGGCGAGCCAGTGCAGGGCGCCGGCGGCGTGATCATTCCTCCTGCCACGTATTGGCCGGAAATCCAGCGTATCTGCGACAAATATGGCATCTTGCTGATTGCCGATGAGGTCATTTGCGGCTTCGGGCGCCTGGGTAAATGGTTTGGTTCCGAACTGATGGGGATCAAGCCCGATCTCATCACGTTCGCCAAGGGCGTGACTTCAGGTTACATCCCGCTCGGCGGCGTGCTGGTCGGTGACCGCGTGGCCGACGTGCTGATAGAAAAGGGCGGCGATTTCAATCACGGCTTCACTTATTCGGGACATCCGGTGGCGTGCGCCGCCGCGCTGGAAAACATCCGCATCATCGAACAGGAAAAGCTGGTTGAAAAAGTGGCCACGGAGACCGGCCCGTATCTGAAGAAGCAGTTCGCTACTCTGGCGACGCATCCGCTGGTGGGCTATGCCGATTCTGTCGGTTTTGTGGCAGGCTTGAATTTGGTGCGAAAAAAAGCCGATGTGGTGCACGATTGCGAGTTGTTTGATGAAACGCAAGGTGTGGGAATGATCTGTCGGGGATATATGTTCAATAACGGCATGATTATGCGTGCCGTGGGTGACAGGATGATCATTGCGCCGCCGCTGTGCATGACGGTGGCGCAGATAGACGAAATGATTGGCTTGATTCGCTCCTGTCTCGATCAGACCCTGGCTGATTTGCAAGGGCGTGGTTGGGTATAGTTATTGCTAGCTTGACAGTAGGGCAGTGCAGTCGTATAAAAAGCGTTGTATTAGTGTGAAGTAGTAATAACCAATTCAATCTGATTCGATAGGGGATAAAAATGATGGTATCAACCAAGGCCTTGCAGTTGAACAAACGGCTCACGCGCGGTGTTGCGACTTTGTTCGCTGCCACCGCGGTCTCTCTGCTTGCGATGTCTGCCGTGCAGGCGCAAGAGGAGAAAGTGCTGAATATATATAATTGGTCCGATTACATTGCAGAAGACACGATCAAGAATTTTGAAAAAGAGACCGGCATCAAGGTGCGTTACGACACCTTTGACAATAATGAGATCTTGCATGCAAAACTGGTCGCCGGAAAGACTGGCTATGATATCGTGGTGCCATCTTCTAACTGGGCGCGCATGCAGATCGACGGTGGTGTATTGCGTCCGCTAGACAAGAGCAAGATCCCTAATCTCGCCAATCTTGACCCCTCATTGCAGGCGCAAATCGGCAAGCTAGATCCGGACAACAAGCACCTGGTGGTCTGGCTCTGGGGGTTTACAACGATCGGCATCAATGTGGATAAGGTCAAAGCGGCGCTGGGTAGCCTGCCTATGCCAGATAATGCCTGGGATCTGGTGTTCGACCCAAAATACATTTCAAAGCTGAAATCCTGCGGCGTTTCATTTCTTGATGCCCCATCCGAAATCCTCCCACCTGCTCTGCAATATNNCGCCTGCTCCAATCCATACGACCTTACGTGACCCTGTTCAGTTCTTCTGGCTATATCAATGACATGGCAAATGGCTCGATCTGCCTGGCACTCGGTTTTTCAGGCGATATCAACATCGCCAAACAGCGTGCAATCGACTCCAAGACTGGCAATCACATCGTTGCCCTGATCCCAAAAACAACAGCGACCTTGTTCTTCGATACCATGGCAATTCCTACCGATGCGCCGCATCCGAGCAATGCCCATGCCTTTATCAATTACATCCTGCGTCCGGAAGTCCATGCAAGTTTGAGCAACAAGGTGTTTTACGCCAATCCGAATGCGGCTGCCACCAAATTCGTCTTGAAATCTGTGGCTGAGAACAAAACGATTTACCTTACGGATGAAGACAAGAAAAAAATGGTCGTACCAGAACCATTAGGTGCCGATATCCGTCGCGCGATGACTCGCGTCTATACCAAGTTCAAGACCGGAATTTAATCTCTCTGGTTCTGTCGCCCTCAGCTCAGGCTGGGGGTGGCAGCAGTGTGTCTGAATTACTCCCAAATTTTTGAATATTTTTTGATAGTGTCGATATGATTTCCCAATCTGCCTCACCGGTCGCCCCCAATGCAAGTCAGCCATTTCTCCTGATACGTAATCTGGTCAAGGAATTTAGCGGCGTACGCGCAGTAGACGATATTTCCGTCACGATTAACAAGGGTGAAATTTTTGCCTTATTGGGAAGTTCCGGTTGTGGAAAATCGACTTTGTTACGCATGCTGGCCGGTTTCGAAACGCCAACTTCGGGGCAAATCTCGCTGGCCGGACAGGACATCGTCAACGTCCCGCCATACCAGCGTTCGATCAACATGATGTTTCAGTCATATGCCCTGTTTCCGCATTTGTCGGTATGGGATAACGTCGCCTTTGGCCTGCGCCGTGATGGTATGCCGAAAGACGAGATTGCCGCACGGGTCGAAAAGATGCTGGCGCTGGTGCAGCTGACCTCCTATGGCAAGCGCAAGCCGCACCAGCTCTCTGGCGGCCAGCAGCAGCGCGTTGCGCTGGCGCGCAGCCTGTCCAAACGTCCGCAGCTGTTGCTGCTCGATGAACCGCTTGGCGCTCTCGACAAGAAACTGCGTGAGCGCACGCAGATAGAATTGGTCAACATCATTGAACAAGTCGGCGTGACCTGCGTCATGGTGACGCACGATCAGGACGAGGCGATGAGCATGGCCACGCGTATCGCGGTCATGAGCGAAGGGCGGATTCTGCAAGTCGGCGCTCCCGGCGAGATTTACGAGACGCCAAACTGCCGCTTTGTCGCCGACTTTATCGGCAGCGTCAATCTGTTCCCGGGCCGCGTGGTGATTGATGAGCCTGATCATGTCGTGATTGAGTCCAAGGAAGGTTTGCACTACGTGAATCACGGCATTACCGGTACCAAGGGGATGGAAGTAAACGTTGCGGTGCGGCCTGAAAAAGTCTGTCTGCAGCTGGAACCGCCAAGCCCTGAACAGCGCGCCTCGGCGGCCGAGCATGGCCATAATTGCGCCGAAGGCGTGATCAGCGCGATTGCCTATTTTGGTAACGAAACGCATTATCACGTGCGACTGGAAAGAGGCCTGGATCTGCGCGTCTCGCGCACCAATGCGGCACGCCATCAGGGCACGCAGTTATGCCGCGACCAGAAGGTTTTCGCCTGGTGGGATGGTGCCGATATAGTGGTCTTGACGCAGTGAGGCCATGGTGAAAAAAACTTTTAAATCAATACGGAATCTGCTTAGCCTGCGTTGGCTGAGTGGCCGCCACTTTGTTATCGGCGTGCCCTTTGTCTGGCTGGCGCTGGCTTTCCTGGTGCCTTTCCTGATCGTCTTGCGCATCAGTTTTGTCGAGATGGAAAACGCCGGCAATCCCTTCGGCAGCATGATGTCGTATGTCGACGGCATCATCCAGATCAAGATCAAAATCTCCAATTATCTGTTTATTGCAGAAGACGATCTCTATATTCTGACGTATCTGAGTTCCATCAAATACGCCGCGATTACCACCGTGCTTTGCCTGTTTGTCGGCTACCCGTTTGCCTACTTCATGGCGCGCGCCAAACCGACTATCCGGCCAACCCTGATGATGCTGGTGATGCTGCCGTTCTGGACGTCATTTTTGCTGCGCATCTATGCCTGGAAGGGGATACTGGCGAACCATGGCATCCTGAATGACCTGTTGCTGTCATTGGGTCTGATCCAGCAGCCTATCCTCATGATGAATACCCCATTTTCTCTGGTGATAGGCATGGTGTACGCATACCTGCCCTTCATGATCTTGCCGTTGTACGCCAATCTGGTGAAGATGGACATACGCTTTCTGGAAGCCGCCGCTGATTTGGGCGCCACGCCCATGCAGACTTTCTGGCGCATTACGGTACCGCTGTCCAAGTCCGGCATCATCGCCGGCGCTATGCTGGTGTTCATTCCGGCCGTTGGCGAATATGTGATTCCTGAACTATTAGGCGGTCCTGAGACCCTGATGATAGGCAGGGTCTTATGGGATGAATTCTTTACCAATAATGACTGGCCTATGGCTTCAGCAGTAACGGTGGTGGTGATTCTGCTGATACTGGTGCCTATGGCAATTTTCAACAAATATCAGGCAGAGCAACAGGAGCGCGTATGAACGGAGCCAATTTCTTGCAGCGCTGGTTTGGCCGGGGATGGTTATCCTTGGGCTACGCCTTCCTGTATCTGCCTATTTTTGTCTTGATCGCATTTTCGTTCAATAGCTCACGCCAGGATATGGTGTGGAGCGGTTTCTCGCTGCACTGGTATGCGGAACTGCTCAACGATACAGAGATCATTACCGGTTTTGGCCTGTCCTTGAAAATCGCCGTGATGAGCGCGACTTCTTCCGTGATCTTGGGTTGCCTTGCCGCATTCACGCTCAACCGCTATCGCCGTTTCAGGGGGCGTGTGCTGTTTGCCGGCATGGTCAGTGCCCCATTGGTGATGCCGGAAGTGATTGTGGGCTTGTCCTTGTTGCTGATGATGGTTTCTCTGCAAAAGATATTCGGTTTTCCGGAGCGCGGCATGTTCACCATCTGGGTCGGCCATACCTTGCTAGGCATGGCTTACGCCACTGTCGTGGTCCAGTCGCGTCTGCAAGAAATGGACAAATCGATAGAAGAGGCCGCGATGGACCTGGGCTGTCGTCCGCAGCAGGTATTTTTTCTGGTGACACTGCCGAATATTACCCAGGCACTGGCGTCGGCGTGGCTGCTGACTTTCACCTTATCGCTGGACGATGTGGTGTTGTCTGCTTTCCTCTCTGGCCCCGGTTCTACCACCATGCCTATCGTGATTTTTTCCAGAGCAAGACTTGGTCTTGATCCGCGCGTCAATGTGGTCGCCGCACTGACCATCCTGGTGGTGACAATTGCGGTGATCGTCTCCAGTCTGATGATGGCGAGAGCAGAGCGTCTGCGTCAAAAACAAATTTCTGCCGCGTTTAAGGTTGACAGTGAATAGTCGGTCTAACGAGGCCAGATGTTTAAGTAGTTGCTAGTCGTGTTTTAGGTAGTTGCCAGTTGGGTCAAGGTTTTGCCGGAATCATTTTAAAATAACAGAGGGAGTTCCCATGCATATGTTCAAGAAACTCGCAGTCGCAGTCGCCATCACAGTCGCATTTCCTGTCGCTGCGATGGCCCAGAGCACAAAAGAATTGAAGGCTGAACTGGACGCACTTAAGGCCCAGATCAAACAGCTGGAAGCGTTGGTCGTGAAAGCCAGCGCGCAGGCGGACAAGGCCGCGGCTCAGGCTGATCAGGCCGGCAGCGAAGCCAGTAAAGCCACTGCTGAAATCAATAAGGTCAGCGCCAATGCAGTTGATGTGGCCGAGTTCAACCGCATTCGCATCAAAACCGAGGCAATGGAAGACCAGACCGAAGCGAATGGTTTCAAGGCGCTTAAGTTTTCTGGTTATGTCGATCCTACCTACATTGTCAATCGCAATGCCAAGACATCAAGCTTTGTTTTCCTGAATAATAACAGCCCGGTCAACGGCTCTGAGGAGAGCTTTAGCTACGACAATACCTATTTCGGCAGCGCCATGCTGAACCTGGAAAAAGAGCTGGAAGGCGGTACCAAGTTCAAGATGACGCTGATGCCGAGCAAGAGCACCGCGGCCGGATATAACTGGGGCAACCTGGTGCACGAGGCGACCATTTCCGTTCCTCTGACAGACCTGTCGACTCGCCTGATCGCCGGTCAGATGCCAGACTGGGCTGGATATGAATATATTCCTTCCAACCAGAATAAGCTGATTACCCATAACATGTTGTTTGACTTCTCTGCAGCCAATTTTTATACGGGTGCCGGTATGGAAATCAGCAGCGGAAAATGGATCACTAAATTCATGATCGGCAACCTGAACAAGGCGCGCATCGACGATGCCGGCAACAAGATGCCTGGCCTGTTTTATCGTGTCGATTATGCCAAGGGCGAATACAGCGGTTTCGGATTTGCCGGCGTGCACTCAGGCTTTGATGACAAGGTCCAGTTTGGTCGTACCGATCTGATGGAAGTCGATGGCTATTTCACACGTGGCGACTGGAATTTCCAGGGGCAATTGTCATACGGTCGCCAGGGTGCGAATGCTTACAACGGTTATAGCTCCGACAAATCGACCTGGTATGGTTTTTCCTCATTAGCCTCCTACAAGATCACGCCTAGGCTGGAAGCGATCGCCCGTCTGGATTACCTTGCCAACAGTAAAAATGGCGGCGGTGTATTCGGCTCCACTTTCGGTGGTGTATGCAAGGACACCACTGGTGCTGATGCCAATTGCCCTGACGGACGCAACGGTTTTGGTTCCGGCATGGTGTTTGATGGCACCGAGTGGCTGGTGGCCGACCCGACCAAGGGCACTAACCGCAGCGCGCTCTCGCTGGGCCTGAACTATGCCTTGATGCCAGGCGTAAACCTGAAGGGCGAATATCGCTATGACCGTTCCAGCGGCAATGTGTTCAAGACTTCGGATGAGCAATACAAGCGCGACAATCATGTGATTGGCGTGTCTACCGTGGTCAGTTTTTAATGTGGTTTTGATTCAGTTCTTAAATCGGGTATAGCAATGACAACGACACTTTGGCATGAACGCGCTGCAGCGTTAACAATTGATGGCCGCGCTTTTATTGATGGTCAGCGGGTGTGGGCAAAAGCTGAACAGCAATTCGATAATTTCTCGCCTGTTGATGGACGCAATCTCGGTGCAGTCGCGCGCTGCCAAAGTGACGATGTGGATCTGGCGGTAAGCGCCGCCAGAAATGCCTTTGAGGATGGCCGCTGGGCCGGTCTGGCGCCTGCAGCACGCAAGCGGGTGCTGATTAAGTTCGCTGATCTGGTAGTCCAGTATGGCGATGAGCTGGCCCTGCTGGAAACGCTGGATATGGGCAAGCCTATCAAGTACAGCCTGAGTGTGGATGTCAACGCTACCGCCAATTGCCTGCGCTGGTATGGCGAAGCGATCGACAAGATTTATGATGAAATCGCACCGACCGCTGCGGATAGTCTGGCGCTGATTACGCGTGAGCCGGTAGGCGTGGTCGCGGCCATTGTGCCGTGGAATTATCCCATGATCATGGCGGCGTGGAAAATTGCGCCAGCACTGGCGGCCGGTAACAGCGTGATCCTGAAACCCTCGGAGAAATCGCCATTGACTGCGTTGCGCCTGGCAGAGATCGCCCTTGAGGCGGGTGTGCCGGCCGGCGTGTTTAATGTGCTGCCGGGCTATGGCCACGAAGCGGGCGCGGCGCTGGCTTTGCACATGGATGTCGATTGCATAGGCTTTACCGGCTCGACCAAGATCGGCAAGCAAATTCTGCAAATGGCCGGACAATCCAACCTCAAGCGCGCCTGGACCGAACTGGGCGGCAAGTCGGCCAATATTGTCTGCGCCGATTGCCCCGACCTGGATGCAGCGGTGGAAGCCTCGATCGGCTCCATCTACTTCAATCAGGGGGAAAGCTGCAATGCGCCTTCCCGCCTGTTTGTTGAAGCGTCTATCAAGGATAAATTTCTGGAAAAGGCCATGGCGATGATGCCGCTCTTTCAGCCGGGCGACCCGCTAGACCCCGCTACCGTGATGGGCGCGATTGTCGATGCGACGCAGCTGAAAACGGTGATGGCGTATATCNNCAGGAAACGGGCGGCTACTATGTCGCGCCTACGCTGTTCGATCAGGTCGACAGCAATATGAAAATAGCCCGTGAAGAAATTTTCGGGCCAGTCTTGTCGGTGCTGAGCTTTACTGATGTCAACGAGGCGATCAGGCTGGCGAATGCCTCGTCCTTCGGCTTGCAGGCGGCGGTCTGGACCGCTGACTTGAGCCGCGCCATCAAGACAGCGCGCGCCTTGCGTGCCGGCACCGTGCATGTCAATCAGTATGACGGTGATGACATCACCGTACCATTTGGCGGATACAAGCAATCAGGTAACGGGCGCGACAAATCCCTGCACGCGTTTGATAAATACACCGAGCTGAAAACCACCTGGATTCGCATCGGCTAAGGCGCGCTTCGCGCACGCCGCAAGAGATAAAATAATGACTACGCCACCCCAACACGCTGCACAGCAGTCAACGAAAAGCAGTGCCGGCTATCAAGCCGAATTAGGCAAGCAGAACATCCGGTTTGTGTTCGCCCAATTCACCGACATCAACGGTGTCGCCAAAGGAAAACTGATACCCCTCTCGCATCTTGAGGATATCGTTTATCCGGGTGCCGGGTTTTCCGGGCCTTCGATCTGGGGCACCGGTCTGCCGCGTACCGGAGTGCGTTCCGAATATTATGGCCGTGCCGATTTAACCAGCTTGCAAGCCATGCCCTGGCTGCCTGGCTATGCCCGCGTGGTATTGGACGGGCATGTCGGCGGAAAGCCCTTTGACGTATGTCCGCGGCAGATCCTGCGCAAGCAGGTGGCGCGCCTGGCTGAACGCGGCTGGACCCTCAATGCGGGGCTGGAACCGGAATTTTTTCTGCTGCAGCCCAAGCCGGATGGCGCCGATTCTGAGCCCGGTGATGCACTGGAAAAGCCGTCTTACGATACCAAGAGCTTGTTGCGCCAGACCCGCTTTCTGGAAAAGTTAACGGCATCGCTGGATGCTTGCGGCCTGGGTGTTTTTCAGATTGATCACGAGGATGCCAACGGGCAGTTTGAAGTCAATTACAAGTATGCCGATGCCTTGAAGGCTGCGGATAACTTCATGCTTTTCAAGATGGCAGCGCAGCATCTCGCGGAAGAGGAGGGCATGATTTTCTCCATGATGCCCAAACCTTTCGCCGATCGCCCTGGTAGCGGCTTGCATTTCCATTTGTCTATTGCCGACGCCGACGGCAAGCCAGTCTTTGCGGCAGATCAGGATGCGCGCGGGCTGGGTTTGTCGGCAACCGCCTATCAGTTCATGGCCGGCTTGCTGCAGCACGCGCCGGCGCTGACGGCGCTGTGCGCGCCCACCGTCAATTCCTATAAACGCCTGATGTGCGGACAGTCCCTGTCGGGCACCAGCTGGGCCCCCGCCTTCATTGGCTTTGGCGACAACAACCGCACCACGGTGGCTCGCGTTGTCTACCAGAGAATCGAATGGCGCTTGCCTGACAGTGCCGCCAACCCGTATCTGGCGCTGGCCGGCGTGATCGCCGCGGGGCTCGATGGGATAGAGCGCGCGCTTGATCCCGGGTCACCGGTGAATCAGGATATTTATGAGATGAGCGATGCCGAACGCCATCAGTCTGGCCTGAAAATTCTGCCGCAGAATCTGGGGCTAGCCGCCCAGGCGCTGCACAGCGACGCGATTCTGACGCAAGCGCTTGGTGCCGATTTTGTCCATGAATTTGTCAGCCTGAAAAGTGCCGAATGGATGGATTACAGCCAGCACGTCAGCAGTTGGGAAACTGCGCGCTATCTGAGCAGATTTTAAGGGCTGAGCCGTGACTATGTTACTCAACAAGGAAGCCCAGCTAACGCAGAATTCCTACTATGAAGCCAGCGTTACGCGGCCTGCTGTGTCAGCTCCATTGGGCGGGCGCATTGCGGCAGACGTTTGCGTAGTCGGCGCCGGTTTCGCCGGCCTGTCGGCGGCGCTGGAGCTGCGCGCCAAGGGGTATTCGGTGGCCGTGCTGGAGGCCAAAACCGTAGGGTGGGGCGCCTCGGGCAGAAACGGCGGCCAGGCCATCGTCGGCTATGCCAGCGACGAGGCAATCGAATCGCAGTTCAAGCCGGAGGATTGTCGCCGCGCATGGAACATCACTGTCGAAGCCTTGCAACTGATACGTCAGCGTATCAGCGATCACGCGATTGACTGTGATTTCGTGTCGGGTTACATGAGTGTGGCGCTCAATGAGAAAAAAGGCCGCCAGCTGGCGCAGGCGACCGTTGATTTGCATCAGCGCTACGGCTACGAGATGCAGGCTATCGGGCCATCTGAGATACAGAATTGGATCGCGAGCGGACGCTTTCATTCCGGCGCATTTGATCCGAAATCAGGCCATCTGCATCCGCTCAAATACTGCCTGGGTTTGGCCGCCGCAGCGCGTGCTGCGGGTGTGCAGATTGTCGAAAATTCGCCAGTGATAGAAATCGTGCGGGGTAGTAAGCCGCTGGTCAAAACGGCGCAGGGTGAAGTCGCCTGTGATTTTGTCGTGCTGGCAGGCAATGTCTATCTGGATGCCTATGGCAAGGCCGTTGCGCCGGAATTGAATAAGCGCATCATGCCGGTGGGGACGTATATTATCGCCACAGCATCCATGGGGCGGGAGCGCGCCGATGCGCTGATACGCCAGCGTTCGGCGGTCTGCGATACCAACTTTGTGCTCGATTATTTCCGCCCGACCGCCGATCACCGCATGCTGTTCGGCGGGCGCGTCAGCTACAGTGCCGCCACCCCTTTCAATTTGGTCTCCAGCATGCGCAAGCGGATGCTGGACGTGTTCCCTCAACTGTCGGACCTCGAGGTGCCTTACGCCTGGGGCGGTTTCGTCGATATCACGATGAACCGCGCGCCAGATTTTGGCCGTCTCGGCAATAATATCTACTATCTGCAAGGATTTTCAGGCCACGGCCTGGCCTTGACGGGGATGGCGGGCAAGCTGGTTGCCGAAAGCATTGCCGGGCAGGCGGAACGTTTCGATTTGCTGGCAAAGATCAAACATCATCCTTTCCCGGGCGGTAGCTTGATGCGTACGCCAGCCTTGGTGCTGGGGATGCTGTACTACCAGATCAAAGATTTACTTTAGTCACTGTGGTGACAACAGCACTGTAATGAAACGGAATTAATTGATATGACTCCTGCCGACCTGAAGCATTTTTTCGAGCAACGCGGCATACGCGATGTTGAATGCCTTTTTCCCGATGTCTCCGGTTATCCGCGTGGCAAGTTGATGCCATCGCATAGTTTTGCCAAAGGCGAAGAATTGCGCATTGCACAGGCGATTCCCATGCAGGCCATCACGGGCGACTATTCTGATGACGCGATTTTTCCCCAGACGGATCCGGACATTCGTCTGCAGCCGGATTACAGCACGCTTAACTCCATACCATGGAGCAGCGTGCCGCGTGCATTTGCCATTCATGATTGTGTGGAGATGGATGGCAGCCTGTGCCAGTTCGCGCCGCGTTCTGTCCTCAAGGGCATCCTCGCGCGTTACACGGCCTTGGGCTTGAGCCCGGTTGTTGCGCCGGAAATTGAGTTTTATCTGACGGCTCCCAACAACAATCCCGACCTGCCATTTGCCGCCCCGGCGGCGCGCAACGGCCGTGCCGAAAACGGCCAGTCCGCCTTCAGCATGAACATGCTCAACGAACTCGCGCCGTTCTGGGATGAGTTCAACACGGCCGTCGATGCGCTGGGGATTCGTACCGATACATGGATACACGAGGTCGGCCGTTCGCAGTACGAGGTCAACCTGCTGCATGGCGATCCGCTTGCGCTGGCCGACCAGGCCTTCCTGTTCAAGTATGCGGCGAAAGAGATCGCCATCAAACACGGCATGAATGCGGTCTTCATGGCCAAGCCCATTGCCGGACAGGCGGGCAGTTCCATGCACCTGCATCAAAGTGTGGTCGATGCCAGCGGCAGGAATATTTTTTGCAATGAGGACGGCAGCAACAGCGCGGGCTTTTATCATTTTATCGGCGGGCTGCAAAAGTATCTGCCGGAGCTGATGCTGATGTTCGCTCCGTCGGTCAACTCATTCCGCCGCTTCGTCCCTGGTAGCCAGGCCCCGATCAACCTGCAATGGGGGGAAGACAACCGTACCGCTGGCTTGCGCATTCCGCTCAGCGGACCGCTCGCGCGGCGTGTCGAAAACCGTATCGCCGGTGCGGACGCCAACCCTTATCTGGCGATTGCCGCATCGCTGGCGGCCGGTCTGGCCGGCATGGAGGAACAGCTGCAGCCGGCTGCTGCGGTCGCAGGCGACGCCTATGGCTGCAGCCACGATCTGCCGGCAGAATTCATGGCGGCGCACGGCATAATGCGGCACAGCGCTGCGGCGCGCCGGCTGCTGGGCGACGCGTTCGTGACCGGATTCTGCGCGGTGAAAGAACTGGAATACAAGAGTTACCTGCACGAAATCGGCGCATGGGAAAGGCGCTTTCTGGCGCCGCAGACATGAGGGCAATGCACCTTTAAAACACCTGCCGCCAGCACGCCCTATCCATGCGGGTTTGCAGCCGGTCTGGCCTGTAAGCCGCATGGATAGGGCGTGTCTGGCCTGGCTGTTTTGCAATGCTGGATATCCTGCTTTTAGCGGCGTATTGTCAGCCGCCGGCCAGCCGATCGCAGTGATGTGCAGCGGGATCTTGCGCCTGGCTGCGCTGCGGGCGTAGACAGAGTGAGTTAAACGCCAGCTTCATAGAACGCATAGATTTTCTTCGTTCTCTCGAGCACTTCCCAGTTCCCGATAAAGCCACGCGGAATGACAAAGCTCTCGCCTTGAGAAACGGTGACGGCAATCCCATCGGCGTCAGTGATGACGCTGACGCCTTCGAGTATCTGGCAGTATTCCTCTTCAGTGTAGGAAATGCGCCATTTTCCTATCTCGCTCTGCCAGATCCCAGTTGAAAATTTTTCCGTCGGGTCGGTGTAATGCTGCCAGATGGTTTGCCTGGGATTGCCGCTGATTAATTTTTCAGCGGGCAGAAAATATTCCTCGGCAGGCAGATTATTCGCATCCAATTTCACAATTTTCAACTGGCTCATGGCTGGGCTGGGCAGGAGAGGCTATTTCATTTGCGGAAAAGCGAACTCCACACCGGCGCTGGCGGTATTGGGCCAGCGTTGCATGACGGCTTTGTGGCGGGTGTAAAAGCGCACGCCTTCCGGACCATACGCATGGTGATCGCCAAACATGCTGCGCTTCCAGCCGCCAAAACTGTTGAATGCCATCGGTACCGGCAAGGGTACGTTGACCCCCACCATGCCAATCTGGATCTGCCGCACGAATTCGCGCGCCACACCGCCGTCGCGGGTGTAGATTGCCACGCCATTGCCGTATTCGTTGGCATTGATCAGGCTGACCGCGGTGGCGATGTCCGGTGCACGCATCACGCATAGCACAGGACCGAAAATTTCTTCCTTGTAGATAGACATTTCGGGTGTCACGTGATCGAACAGGGTGCCGCCGACGAAGAAGCCATTCTCGTGCCCTGGCACCACGCAGTTGCGCCCATCGACGACCAGTGTGGCACCTTGCTCTACGCCTTCGGTGATGAGTTTTTCTATCCTTTGTTTGGCCTGGGCGGAGACGACCGGGCCCATTTCTGCATCAGAGGTCATGCCTTCGCGTATCTTCAAGGCACTGGTACGGGCCGCCAGCGCCCCCATTAACTTATCGCCAGCGTCACCTACTGCAACGACCACGGAGATCGCCATGCAGCGCTCGCCGGCCGAGCCATACGCCGCACCTATCAGTGCGTCTACCGTCATGTTCATATCCGCATCCGGCATCACGACCATATGGTTTTTGGCGCCGCCCAATGCCTGCACGCGCTTGCCTTTGGCACAACCGCGTGCATAAATGTATTCTGCAATCGGCGTCGAGCCGACGAAGCTGATGGCTTGCACATCCGCATGGTCAAGCAGGGCATCGACCGTGACTTTGTCGCCCTGAATGACGTTGAATACGCCTCTTGGTAAACCGGCTTGCGCCAGTAATTTGGCATGCAGCAGCGATGCAGACGGGTCGCGTTCGGAAGGCTTCAGGATGAAGGTGTTACCGCAGGCGATAGCTACCGGAAACATCCACATCGGCACCATCACAGGAAAGTTGAACGGCGTGATGCCGGCCACCACACCGAGTGCCTGGCGCATGGACCAGGCGTCGATGCCGCGCGCGATCTGGTCAGTGAATTCGCCTTTCAGCAATTGCGGAATGCCGACGGCGAATTCGACCATCTCTATGCCGCGTGCGACTTCACCTTGCGCGTCGGCGAAGGTCTTGCCATGTTCGCGCGTGATCATGGCGGCAAAGTCATCCACGTGCTGCTGACAGAGTTGCAGGTATTTAAACAGGACGCGGGCACGCGCCAGCGGCGGCGTGGCCGACCATGCAGGGAAGGCGGCGGCGGCGGCGGCCACTGCGGCGTTGACGTCTTCCGCGGTGCCAAGCGCGACACGGGCGATGGGTGCGCCCAGCGCAGGATTGTAAACATCTGCGTAACGGCCGCTTTGCGTATCGATATTTTCGCCATTGATGAAATGGGCGATGGTGTCAAACTTGTTCATGGGTTTCTCTCTAAGGTTGTATTAAGCTAAATTTTTCAGAACCGTGCCGAGTTTTCCGAACAGCTCGTCGATGTGTTTTTTCTCCAGCACCAGCGGTGGCGACAGGGCGATGATGTCGCCGGTGGTGCGTATCAGGATGCCGTCTGCAAACGCCTGCTTGAAGGCGCTGAAGGCGCGCGCGCCGGGTTTTCCCGCTATGCTTTCCAGCTCTATGCCTGCGATCATGCCTATGCTGCGCAGGTCGATCACATGCGGTAACCCCTTGAGTGAATGGATGGCATCCTCCCAGTATGTCTGCACGCTTGTTGCGTGTTCCAGAATCTTTTGCTCTTCAAATACTTCCAGGGTTGCCAGCGCAGCAGCGCAGGCCAGCGGGTGGCCAGAATAGGTGTAACCGTGGAAAAGCTCTATCCCTGCCGGGGCCTGCATGAAGGTGTCGTAGATGAATTGTTTGCTGAATACCGCGCCCATCGGCACCACGCCGTTGGTCAAGCCTTTTGCGGTGGTCATCAGGTCGGGTTCGACATCAAAATAGTCGCAGGCGAACGGCGTCGTCAGGCGGCCAAAGCCGGTGATGACTTCATCGAAGATCAGCAAAATGCCATGCTTGGTGCACAGTTCGCGCAGGCGCTTCAGATACCCTTTGGGCGGAATCAGCACCCCGGTGGAACCCGCCACCGGCTCGACGATCACGGCCGCGATGGTCGACGCATCATGCAAGGCGACGATGCGTTCCAGTTCGTCGGCGAGGTTCATGCCGTGTTCAGGCTCGCCGCGCGTAAATGCATTTTTTTCCAGATTGTGCGTGTGCGGCAGATGATCGACGCCACCCAGCAGGGGGCCGAAACTCTTGCGGTTGCCGCCTATCCCGCCGACCGACATGCCGCCAAAACCTACGCCGTGATAGCCGCGCTCACGTCCGATCAGGCGGGTGCGGGAACCCTCGCCGCGCGCCTTATGGTAGGCCAGTGCCATCTTCAATGCCGTATCCACCGCCTCGGAGCCAGAATTCGTGTAGAACACCTGGCCGAAGCGATGGTGGGTGTAATCCATCAGTTTTTCCGCCAGATCAAATGCGGCGGGGTGCCCCATCTGGAAGGTCGGGGCAAAATCGAGCTGCCCTATCATTTCGCGCACTGCGCCTACGATCTTCGGTTGCGCATGACCACAAGGCACGCACCACAAACCCGCCGTGCCGTCGAGTACCTGATTGCCGTCGACATCGCGGTAATACATGCCTTCTGCTGATACCATCAGACGCGGACTTTGCTTGAAGTCGCGATTGTTGGTAAATGGCATCCAGAATGCGTTCATTGATGCTGGTCTGGTTTCGTTCATTGCTTTCTCCGCTATTGGCGCTACTGTCTTGGTGTTATGGTCTTTCATCACCGGCTCATCATAGACAGCGCGGCGGCGCTGGCACAGATACACAAATACCAAAACACAACAACCGTACAGGTAGTGCTAACATAACAGTTTCTATCATTGGCTGAAAGTCAGGCTGACCATGAAACAGCTCCACACCGAAGCGGAACACCCCCGTCAACCAGGCGGCAGCGATCCTGCCTGGCCAGTGCTGCGCCTTGAGCGCGGCAAGCAACATAACCTGGTCGATCAAATCGTTCATGCTATTACGTTGATGGTGAATCAGCGGGAGTTGCGGATAGGCACCAAGATGCCTTCCGTGCGCCAACTTGCCAAGTGTAATGGTGTCAG
>CXWL01012897.1_pt1 | contig 26086 bp, 19 predicted proteins | sample 590931 | NCBI WGS metagenome assembly CXWL01 (sample SAMEA3498368, study PRJEB10139) | groundwater metagenome | biome: water well; material: biofilm material | place: Germany | collected 2015-04-27
GGCGATGCGGCGGGTGCTCGTCTCCCATGCCCGGGAACGCGACGCGGCGCGGCGCGGCGGCGGGGCGCGACTGCTCTCCCTGGACGGGGCGCCGCTCGTCACCGAATTGATGGCCGACTCCCGCGCCACCGACCTGCTGGCCCTTGATCTCGCCCTCGACCGCCTCGCCACGGTCAGCGAGCGCCTGGCCCGCACCGTCGAGCTGCGCTACTTCGGCGGCCTCACCGTCGACGAGATCGCCGGCGCCATGAATCTCGCGCCGAGCACCGTCAAGCTCGACTGGGAGAAGGCCAGGGCCTGGCTCTACCGCGAGCTCGCCGGGTGAGCTCGACACCTCCCCCCGCGAAGCCGCCTTGGCCGGTCGTCGAGGCGGTGCTCGACGCCGTCCTCGCCGCCGAGCCGGCGGCGCGTCCGGCCCTTGCGCGGGCGCTGTGCGGCGACGACCCGGCGTTGGCCGCGGAGGTGGCGTCCCTCGTCGCCGCCCATCGCGACGCCGCGGGCTTCCTCGAGAGCGACCCGGCGGTGCTCATCGGCGCCAGCGATGAGGACTCCCCCGAGCCGACGGACGTTGCCGGCCAGTTGGTCGGCCGCTGGCGGCTGCTCAGCGAGCTCGGGCGCGGCGGCATGGGCACGGTCTGGCTGGCCGAGCGCGCCGACGGTCAGTTCGAGCAACGGGCCGCCCTCAAGCTGATCCGCCGCGGCATGGACAGCGAGGAGATCCGCTCCCGCTTCCGACGCGAACGACGGATCCTGGCCCGCCTCGGCCACGCCAACATCGCCCGCCTGCTCGACGGCGACGTCAGTGCCGACGGCCGCCCGTTCTTCGTCATGGAGCTGGTCCCGGGGGTGCCAATCACCCGCTACTGCGACGAGAGCAGGCTCGACCTCGCGGGGCGACTGGAGCTGTTCCTCGTCGTCTGTCGGGCGGTCGAGCACGCCCACCGCAATCTGGTCGTCCACGGCGACCTCAAGCCGTCGAACGTGCTCGTGGGTGACGCCGGCGGCGGGACGGCGGTGGTCAAGCTGGTCGACTTCGGCATCGCCACCGCGCTGGCGGCCGACGGTGAGGAGCCGCTCACCCGTCTGACCTCGGCGCGAGCACGAGCGCTGACCCCCGAGTACGCCGCTCCCGAACAGGTCCGCGGCGAGCCGACGTCGACCGCCACCGACGTCTACCAGCTCGGACTGCTGCTCTACGAGCTCCTGGCCGGCCGGCGGCCGCTCGACTTCCGGAATCGCAGCCTCACCGAAATCGAACGGGTCGTCTGCACGGAGCCGCCGCCCCGACCGTCCACCGTGGGCGACTCGCCCCGCCGCCGGCGGCTGCGCGGCGACCTCGACACCATCGCCTTGGTCGCCCTGCGCAAAGAGCCCGAGCGACGCTACCCGTCGGCCGCCGGCCTGGCCGACGACGTCCAGGCGCATCTCGACGGCCGGCCCCTGCGGGCGCGGGGTGACGATTGGCGCTACCTCGCGGGCCGCTTCCTGCGTCGTCACCGCGCCGCCGTCGCCGTCTGCGCGGTGTTCGTCGCGCTGCTGGGCGCCGTCGCCATCCGTGACGATCAGCGCGTGCGTGCCGAGCGCAGCCGCATCCACCTCGAGGCCGAGAAGGCGATCGCCTCGAACGAGCTCCTCGAACGGTTCTTCCAGAACTGGAGCCCCCACGGCGAGGTCGACGACCGCACGCAGGTGCGCGAGCAGGTCGACGCCGAGGCCCGACGGCTCGCGTTGTCGGCCGACAGCGCGGATGTTCGCGCGTCGACCATGAGCCTGCTCGGCAAGCTCTACACCGAGCTTGCCCAGCTCGACGCCGCCGAGCGACTGCTTGCCGAAGCAGACACCATCCAACGAGCCGGCAGCACCGGGCCGACGCCCGACCTCGCGCTCACCGCCGCCCGCCGCGGCTACCTGGCGAAGTTCCAGGGTCGTCACCGCGAAGCCGAGGCGCTGCTGCGCGAGTCGGTGGGCATGTGGGATGCCTTGGCCGACCAGCAGGATCGCCGCCGCCTGTTCCCCGCCTGGGCGCTGGGCGAGCTGCTGCTCGAGGATGGCCGCTACGGCGAGGCGACAGTCGTGCTGCAGCGGCTGGTCACGCCGTTTGCCGGCCAGAAGGTGGTGCCGGAGACGATCGCCGATGCGCGCCGTTCACTGGGTGCTGCGTTGTATCACTCGGGCCGCTTCGACCAGTCGGACGCGGTGCTCCGTCCAGCGCTCGAGGCCGAGCGCGCCGTCGCCCCGGACGACCGCGGCACCCTCGAGGCTTCCCGCTTGCTCGGCAGTGTCTTGCGCGACAGCGGGCGACTCGCCGAGGCCGAACAGGTGTATCACGACGTCGCGACCCGACTGGCCGCCAAGTTCGGCCCCGACCACCTGCAGACCCTCGCCGCCGGCCTCGTCATCGGCATTCTTCGCGAGCGCCAGGGCGATTTCGTCGCTGCCGAGGTGCCGATGCGCGCCTTCCTCGCCGGCTGCGCACGCACCTACCCGCAGGTGCCCGAGAACGCCTGCCTCGCGCACGGACTGCAGAACCTGGCCAACGTCCGCCTTGCGCAGGGCGAGCTCGCTGACGCAGAGCGGCACCTGCGGCGCACCCTCGAGATCCAGCGCAAGGTCTATTCGGGGCGCAATCCCGACGAGGGCGATCACCTGAACCGCCTCGCCTACGTCCTGCTGCGGCGGGGGGACCCGGCGGGGCCGCAGGTTTACCAGGAAGCGCTGGCGTTCCACACGGCGCGCCCGACCGACGAGCCGCTGTGGGTCACCGACGGGCTGCACTACCTGGCCTGGGCGATGGCCCATCAGGGCAACCTCGCGGAAGCGGAATCGCTCTACCGACGCACCCTCGAGCTCTATCGACGGACATTGCCGGTCGGCCATCCCTATCGCAACGAGACCCTGGCCGGCCTGGGCGAGGCCCTCCTCGACCTCGATCAGCGCGCCGAGGCCTGCCCTCTGCTGGCCGAAGCGGTTGCGGGTTGGTCGGCCCGGCAGATCGCGGTGTCGGCGACGTCGCCGGTCGAGCATGCCGCAGCGGCCGACGCCCGTGAGTCGTTCGCTCGCTGCCAGGCCGCGACCTCGAGCGGCTGATCGGCCGATTCACCACGCGTTTGCGCCTGGAGTAGAAAACGGCCACGCACTTGGCCAAGGAGCGCTCCATGCCCACGCGTCCCGCCGGTGGCTCCGGCTGCCTGCTCGTCATCACGGCCTTGGCCGTCCTCCAGACCGCCTGCTTCACCAGCCTGAGCTATGAGGAGCTGACGAGCGGCCGTGTTCCCAACCAGCCAGGGCGCAAGTCGTACCGTTGTACCCATGGCTTTTCGTTGTACGAGACGGTCATCCGGGATTGCCAGTTGAGCGCCGCAGCGAACGGCTGCACCGCGCTGGGCGTCCTCGAGGGCAACCTCGATGCGGGCACCGCTTCGACCTGCACGCTCGCCAACTGCGACGCGGTCAGCGCGCCCTCCGGCAACTGTACACAGATCGCGTCGGCCGCCCTCCGCGCCCCTGCCGCCGGCTGGCGTCAGGCGCTCGCGGCGTGGTCGCGTCGGCTGCCAGGCCCACCCGTACGCCCACTTACGGTCACCGCCATTCCGGCCACCGAACGCACGGCGCTCATCGCCTTCCACGACGCCCTGGGCGGCGACACCTGGTTCACCCGCACCAACTGGAAGGGGGCGGCCGGCACCGAGTGCACCTGGTACGGCGTGCGCTGCAATGCCGCCGGGACGGCCGTCACCGGGCTCGTCTTCACGCAGTCGAACAACCTCCACGGCAGCCTGCCGGCGAGCCTGGCCGGCCTGTCTCAACTCGACCGCCTGATCCTCACCAACAACGACCAGATCGTCGGTGCGCTGCCTCCGGCGATTGGCGGCCTCTCCAAGCTCAAGACCCTCGAGCTCAAGGGGCTCGGCATCACCGGCCCGCTGCCCGCGCAGATCGCCAATCTCGGGCAGCTCGAGGTCATCGCCCTCACCGGCCTGAACCTGTCGGGCAACCTCACTGCGCTCGATCACCTGCCCGCGCTGCGGGCGCTCCAGATCGTTTCCGTCCCCTTCACCGGCAACCTGACGGGCATCAGTGGCCTGTCCAAGCTCGAAGTCCTCGACCTCTCCGAAACGTCGCTCGCGGGCCCGCTGCCGAGCGAGCTCGGAAGCCTCCGCAACCTGCAGGCGCTCACTCTGGCATTCAACGACTTCTCCGGCACCCTGCCGACGACCCTCGGCGGCCTGACGAATCTGACTTCGCTGCGTCTCATCGGCAACAAGCTCACCGGCGCCGTGCCGTCGTCGCTGGGCAGCCTGACCAAGCTCGTCCATCTCGAGCTCTTCCAGAACGGGCTGAGTGGAGCGTTGCCGGCGAGCCTGGCCGGCCTCACCAGGCTCCACACCCTCGCCCTCACCGCCAACCGCTTCACCGGGCCGCTCCCGTCGCTCGCCGGCATGCGCGACCTCAGCAGCCTCACCCTCGCCAACCTGACCCTGGGCACACCCTTCCCGGCTGAAATCCTGGGTCTGACCAAGCTCCAAGTGCTCTACCTGCAACAGACAGGCTTCACCGGCTCGATGCCGAACCTGGCTCCGCTCACCCAGCTCGTCGAGGTCTCGCTCTCGGACAACGACTTCACCCCCGGCGCCTTCCCTACCTGGGCCTCGACCCTGCCGAAGCTGACCGCCATCAGCCTGGCGGGCACCGGGCTCACCGGAGCCCTCCCTGACCTGTCGTCCCGCGCCGCGACCCTGCGCACGCTGATGCTCGGGCGCAACGCGTTCACCGCCGGGTCGGTGCCGGCCTGGCTCGACAACATGACGGCCCTCCGCATCCTCGACATCGAGGCCACCCAGCGCACCGGCACGCTGCCCGATTTCCTCGTCGACGACGCAACGCCGCTCGTCTGGTTGGATCTCTCCGACAATCCGTTCACCCCCGGACCCATCCCGACCGCGTTTGCGCAGCAGTTCGATCTCACTTCCATGGACCTCGGCAACACCCGTCGCACCGGCGCCATCCCGGCATTTGGCGCCGCTGACGGCAACGGCACCTACCTGCAACGCCTGCTCCTCGACGACAACCAGCTCACCGGCCCGATCGGTGAGAGCCTGTCCGATCCGTACTGGGAGGTGCTCGACCTCAGCCGCAACCAGCTGACCGGGCCGATTCCCGAGGATTTCGGCAGCGAGGGATTCCACAGTCTGCTCCTGTCGGGCAACAAGCTCTCCGGCCCCGTGCCCGCCGACCTGATGGACCTCGATGAGGTCATCACGCCGTCCTACGTCGATCCATTCGGCGTCACTCAGGTGGGCTTCGACTTCCGCTTCAACCAGCTCACCGTGCCTGGCGCCGCGCTCCAGAGCTTCGTCAACGCGCGCCACAAGACGGGCATCAACGTCCTCGCGACGCAGACCGTCCCGCCCGGCGGCGGCAAGGCAACCGCCCTGTCGGCGACGCAGATCAAGGTCACGTGGACGGCCCCGGTCTACAAGGGCGCGGGCAGCATCAAGATCTTCCGCGCCACCGCGGCAGCCGGTCCCTTCACGTTGGTGGGAACCGTCACCAACAAGGCCGTCGCCACCTTCACGGCTGCCGGGCTGAAAACCAAGACCACGTACTACTTCCGCCTCCAGGCGACGACCGACGCCCACGCTGGCAACCCCAACGCGCTGGTGAGCGCCCAGGGCGCGGTGTTCTCGGCCAAGACCAAGTAAGGCGCTTGGCGGCGCGCTATCTCCGGGCGAGATGGATGCCGGCGAGCATGCAGCGCACCGAGCCGCCAGCCATCTCGATCGTCGGCACGGCCAGCGGGACCAGCTTCGCGCTGCGTTCGATGACTTCCTTCTGGCCTGGCGTCAGGCTCTGAACGGCGCGGGCGGAGAGCGCCAGGACGCGGCCTTCGCGGCCGGTCAGCTCGAGCGCGTTGCCGGCGAACTCGGCGATCTGGGCGTAGCTCAGCTCGATGACCTCACGACCGAGCTCGGCCAGGCGGTCGACGATCTCCTGCCGGCGGGCGGGGTCCGCGATCGTCCCGGCGCCGATCAGCGCGAATTCGGTCGCCACACACATGATCACGTTGGTGTGGTAGATCGCATGCCCGTCAGGGTCGAAGGCGTCGAAGACCATCGGCTCGAAGTTGAAATGCGTCGCAAAGCGCTCGAGCGCCACCGGGTTGGCGCGGTTGGAGCGCGCGGCGTAGGCAACGCGAGCCTCGTGATCGAGCACCATGGCACCGGTGCCTTCGAGGAAGAAGTTGTCGTGTTCGAGACCGGTGTAGTCGATGACGTCCTGCACCCGGTACTCGGTCTTGAGCATCTCGATGATGTCCGCCCGGCGTTCGCGGCGGCGGTTGGGCGAGTACATCGGATAGATCGCGACATGACCGCCGGCGTGGGTCGAGAACCAGTTGTTGGGGAAGACGGAATCCGGCGTATCCCGTTCGCCACCGTCCTCGAACAGGTGCACCTTGACGCCATATCCCTCGAGGGTGGCCGCCACCGCCGTGACTTCCTCGTAGGCTGACCTGGCGATCACCGTCGCTTCCGCGACCTGCTCCGAGCTCTGAAAAGAGTTGTCGGCCGCCGTCTGCGGATTGGGACGGAAGGCATGCGGGCGGATCATGACTACCGCCGACGGCGCCTGGATCGAACGCATGTGCGTCATGGCGTGTCCCTCGATTCCATCCCGACCGGACTAGCGCAGCAGCTGGTGCTGCTGCACGAAATCGTCAACCACCATGCTCAGGTTCGGCGTGCCGATCTCCTGCAGGTCGTAGCCAATCCTCACCGAGGGCTTGTTGATCTCGATGATCCTGTTCAGATCAATCGGCGTGGCGATGACCACCGAATCGCAGTCGGTGGCGTTGATGGTGGCTTCGAGGTCGCGCAGTTGCTGCTCGCCGTAACCCATCGCCGGCAACAGGACGCCGATGCCCGGATAGGTGGCGAAGGTCTCCCGCAGGCGACCCACCAGGAACGGCCTGGGATCGACGAGCTCGGCCGCCCCATGCTTCCTGGCCGCCACCGTACCGGCGCCGATCTTCATCTGACCGTGGGTCAGGGTGGGACCGTCCTCAACCACCAGGACTCGCTTGCCCCTGATCAGCTCCGGCCTGTCGACAGCGAGCGGCGACGCCGCGTCGACGACGACGGTGTCGGGGCGGCAGACCCTGGCGATGCTGTCCCTGACCGTCTGAATGCCTTCCGGGCCGGCCGAGTCCATCTTGTTGATCACCACCACGTCGGCCATGCGTAGCGTCACCTCGCCGGGGTAGTAGCTCAGCTCATTTCCCGGGCGGTGAGGATCGACGACGGTGACCAGCAGGTTGGCCTTGTAGAACGGGAAGTCGTTGTTACCACCGTCCCACAGGATGACGTCGCAGCCGTCTGGATCGTTCTCCGCGGCGCGCAGGATCTTCTCGTAGTCGACGCCGGCGTAGATCACGTTGCCGCGCACGACGTGTGGCTCGTACTCCTCCATCTCCTCGATCGTGCAGCGGTGGCGCGCCAGGTCGGCCAGCGAGGCGAAGCGCTGGACCTCCTGCGCCGCCAGGTCGCCGTACGGCATCGGGTGGCGAATGGCGACGACTTTGAGACCCTGCGCCATCAGCAGCTCGACCAGCCGCCGCGAGGTCTGGCTCTTGCCGCAACCGGTCCGCACGGCGCCGACGGCGATCAGCGGCTTGGTGCTCACGAGCTGGGTTGCCTTTGGCCCGATCAGCTTGAAGTCCGCGCCGGCGGCGTTGCACTTCGCCCCCACGCCCATGACGTGCTGATAGGTCACGTCGCTGTAGGAAAAAGCGCACTCGTCGACGTCGAACCGGCGAATCAGCTCCTCGAGCTCTGACTCGGATTCGATCGGAATGCCGTCAGGGTAGCCGGGCCCGGCCAGCACCGCTGGGTATTTCCGGCCGTCGATGTCCGGGATCTGAGCGGCCGTGAAAGCCACGACCTCATAGGCGTCGCTGCCCCGGTAGTAGGTATTGAAATTGTGGAAGTCGCGCCCTGCGGCGCCGATGATGATGACCCTCTTCCTGGCCACGGCCCCCTCCGATCCAGCATGTGGCTGCATTCTAGGAGCCCCACTCCGCGGCTTCTCCACCCTACGGCGCAGTGCTCGTGCGCGGCACCACCCACCCCGCTGGCTACGGCGCTCCCGCCCCGCTCCCCGCCTCCCATGCCCCGCGCGGCGTCTTCCCCCAGGCGCCGGTGCGAGAGGCGTCGTGGTAGGCGTGGCAGCGGACGCACTGGGTGGTCGCGCCGGCGCGTTGACCCGCAGCCGTCGCCTGCGGTCCGTGGCAGGTGCGGCAGACCTCGATGCCCGGCAGCAGGACGTCGGCGGTCTCCTTGCTGGTGACGGCGCGGCCGTGGCAGAGCGTGCACTCCGACTGGCGATGGCTCTGATGGCTGAACGACGCGTACGGGAACCAGCGGCGCGGGAGGTCGATCGGCGTGATCGCGGGAGTAGCGCCGCCGAGGTCGACCTCGTGGCACTTGGCGCAGGCCGAGCGGTAGAGGTTGATCTCGGCCTCGACGACCTGGCGAAGCACCCGAGCGTCCACGTCCAGGGCCGCGGCCAGGGCGTCGCCGCTCGCGTCACTGCCGCCGCCGCGCGGTAGCAGCCGTCGCTGGACGCGCAGCGGCCGCGCCCCTCCTGGCCCGGCCTGGTCCTGCCGCTCGGCGTATGTGCGCACGAGGAACGCGTGCAGCTTCTCGGCGGAGGTGTGCGGCGCGTCCGGGAAGCGCGGGTCGAAGACCAGGCGATGGCAGCGCTGACAGTTGCGCTCGTAGTTGACCGGCAAGATCGCGTCGCTGGCACGCTCCGGGGTGTGGCAGGAACGCAGGCAGTCGAGCTGCTCCGGGCCCTGGGGGCCCTTCAGATCTGGCCGCAGGTGGAGCGCGTGGTTCAGCCAGAAGACCGCGGGATCACCCCGCCGCGCCTCGTCGCGGTCGAGGCTGACCCGCACCGCCGGGACGCCCGCCTGATCGGGCGGGTGGACGTCGAGGGCGAACTGCGGGTGGTCGGCCGCGAAGTCGGTGACCTGGACGGCGAACCGCTGACCGGGTGTGCCGTCGCGCACCGCGAGCGCCCGATGACAGCTGACGCAGCGAGCGTTGTCGACTCTGGCCAGCACCGGTTCGAAGCGGTGCTCGACATGGCAGGTTCCGCAGCTCGGCGAGTCGGCGTCGCGGGCGTCGGCGAGTGGCCCGATGGGCGGCGCTGCGGCGAGGCCGGCCGGCACCAGCGCGTTCGGCTGGTGCGCCGGGGCGGCATGGCAGACGGTGCAGCGACGATCGTCGGGGCCACGCCACCCGGCATGGCAGGCAGCGCAGTCACTGGCGATCGCCGCGTGCGCGCTCGACACCGAACCGGGTCGGAAGGCCGCCGTCTGTCGGCTGACGAGCAGGCCCAACAGGGCGATTCCGACCAGCAGCCCCGCCCAAACCGACAACGCCGCGCGGCCCAGGAGCGGGCGGCCGAGGCCGTAGGCGGTCAAGTGGTCGATCGGGGTCGCGCGCAAGGGCGCGCCGCGGGCAGTCCCCGATCCGGGCGACACCTCGACCGCCGCTTCGCGCGCCACCGCGACCTCGGCTGCGAGCTCACGGATCAAGACGGTGTGCGGCGCTCCGGGCTGCCCCAACTGGATGGTCAGCCGGTGCCGCCCGATCTCGAGCCAGTCGCCGTTGGCGAGCGGCGCGCGATCGACGCGCTTGCCGTTCAGGTAGGTGCCGGTCAGGCTGCCGCTGTCGGCGACCTCGAGGCCACCGTCGCGGCTCACCCCGGCCGGCGCCGACGGGCGGATCACCGCGTGCGCCAGCGCCACGCTCGTCTCGCTGAAGCGCAGGTCGGCGTTGGCGCCGCGACCGATGACGAGCATCGGCTGCTCGACGAACTGGACCATCGAGGTGCGACCGATCTCGCCGGCACCCGCCCCCGGGTCGTCGCGCACGCGCTGGAGAATGAAGCTCACTGACCGAGAACCGTCTCGAGCGCCGCCGAGTAGTAGAGAACGCCGCCGAGGTGCGCGCCCACCAGGATGACGAGCGCCACCGACAGCGGGATGTGCACGTAGAGCCAGACCGCCAGGAGATTTCGGTACCGCTGCTGCGCCAGCAGCGCGAGCTCGAGCTCGCGGTACTGGCGCGACAAGATCAGGAGCTGTTTCAGGTCGTCCTGCTCGGCAGGCGCCACCTCCGGCAACAGGCGCTGCCAGACCGCGTCGTCAGCGCTGCGGGCGTCGCGGTCGGGCGGACGCCAGAGGAGCCGCCAGCCGGCCAGCCAGCCGGGCCGCGCGGCGGCGAGCAAGGTCTGACAAATCCGCTGGAGAACCGGCGACTTGCCGCTCGCCAAGCGAGCCATGACGTGTGCCGTCTGGTTGAGTTGCTTGCTGATCTCGGCGGGCGCCAGGTTGTTCTCGACGCCGGTGAGCAGCCACGGCACCAAGGTGTAGAGCACCGCTCCCACCGCCCCGCTCGCCGACACCCCCGCCATGCAGACGAAGGCTGCAACCGCCACCCGGTCCTCGAAGCGGAAGCCGGTGTGGAAGAGGATCACCAACAGCACCAGCAGACCCAGCCAGACGTGCGACTGGCACCAGCCCTGGAGGGTGCCGAGGCGCGAGCGATGCCAGCGTTTACGGACCGCGAAGAACAGCAGCACCAACATCAGGAAGGTAGCGAGGAACCCGTAGGCGAGCCCCATCGCCGAGCCGCCGTGGGGAAACTGGCGACGCGCGTACCAAACGTAAGAGGCGATCAACGGGACGCACGCCAGCAGGGTCCACCGTCGCCACCGCGCGTTCTCGGGAGTGAAGAGGAGCATGGGCTAGTGCCCCTTGCCGCCCTGGACGATCAGGCGCTCGATGGTGCGCTGGTAGTCCTGCGGCTTGACGCGGATCGCGGCGCCCGTCGGGCAACTCCGCACGCAGGCGGGGCCGCCCGGGTTGGTGGCGCAGAGGTCGCACTTGACGGCAACGGTGCGACTTGCCGCCGCCGCGTCCTCGCCCTTGAACATCGAGGTCAGCCAGCCGAAGAGCGAGGTCTTGGGCTTCGGGTGAACCATGAAGATATTGCCGTACGGACAGTTCGACTCGCAGTTGCCGCAGCCAATGCAATTCTCGCGGATGTGAATCTCGCCGCGGCGGTCGCGGTAGAGGGCATCCGGCGGACAGTCCAGCATGCACAGGGGGTTCTCGCACTGCCAGCAGGAGTTGGGGGCGAGAATGTTGGCGAAGGTCACGCCGGTCAGCGACAGCCGGGCTTGACCGTCGTCATGGACGTCCTCGCAGGCGCGGATGCAGTTCGAGCAGCGCACGCAGCGGTACTCGTCGATGATGAGGGCGTCGGTGCCCATCACGACCTCTTCGCGGATGAGCTCGGAGAGGACCCGCCCGGCGCCCGGCGTCGCCTCCTCCTTGAGCGTCGCCAGGCGGTCGGCCTCGAGCTTCCTCTCGAGCCCGGCACGCAGCCCCGGGAAGCGCCCGACAAACGCGTCGAAGTCTTTCCGCTGCAAGCTGATCAGCTCGCTCGGAAAGATCGTGCTGACAGTTACGCTGCGCTTGCCTCCACCGAGCAGGGCCGACTCGCCGAAAACGCTGCCGGCGACGAGGTAGGCGATCACCAGCTCGCGATCCCCCGACGTCTTCGACAGCTTCACCTGGCCGTTGCGGATGATGTAGACCGAGTCGCCGGGGTCGCCCTCGCGGAACAAGACCTGGTTCTTGTCGACCCGCTCGACCTTGGTGCGCGCCACCAGAGGCCATAGCTCCCCCATCGGAATCTGCGGGAACAGGTAGTTCTGCAGCGCGCGGACGAGGAACGTGGTGTCCATCATCCGCTTCACCGCCGGTGACGAGTACACCAGCCGTAGCATCGCTTTCCGCGGCACCTCGATCGCCTGCACCTCGCCGACGGCGATCGCCGTCGCGTTGCGACGCCGGCCGGAAATGAGGCCCATCTCGCCGATGAAGGTGCCCGCCTGGAGGACGGCCAGCTTGGTCTCCGCTCCGCTGTCGTCGCGGCGACGGATCTCGACCGAGCCGGCGACCAGCGCCAGCACGCTGTCGGTGTAGTCGTCCTGCGCCATCACCACGTCGCCACCCTTGTAGGTCCGCGGCTCGGCGGCAAGGAAGACCTCGCGCAGCTGCTCGCTGGTCGCCGCCTGGCGGCGCTCGGGGCTCACCCGCGAGGGCCGGCCGGTGGGGTCCGCGAGCTCGGCCACTGCTCCGAACAGCGGCAGCTCGTCCATCAACTGGATGATCCGCTCGCGTGCCGTGCCGGTCCAGAATGGCAGGCGCCGGGTGAGGATCTCCTCGTCGGCCGGGACCACCGCGCGCCCGAGCAGGTGCTCGATCACCTCGTGGCCCTGGTTCATGCCCAGCTTGATGAGGTCACGGCCGGTGATCGCGCCGATCAGAAACAGGCCCGGCACGCTCGACTCGTAGACCGCCGACAGCACCGGCTTCGCCTCGGGGTCGGGCGACGCGAATTCGACGCCGAAGCCCTCGAGGAGCTTGCGCGGCGGCTGAGTGCCGATCTTGAGGAACACCTGGTCGACGGCGAGCACGAGGTCGGCTTGCGGGCCAACGAGCTCGATACCGCCGGGGACGATGCGCTTGACGGTGGTCGAGAACAGAACCTCGATCTGCCCGCTCGCCCGTCGCCTGTCGATCTCGCGCGCCAGCGACTCCTTGCCGCGCACGATCTCGGGCCGGCGCACGACGAGGTACACGCGGTTGCGTTCGCAGAGCGCGAGCGCAACTTCGAGCGCCGAGTCGCCGGCGCCGACGACCACGACCGCCTTCTCCGCGAGCTCGTCGGGGTCGACGAGCCGGTACGAGACGTGCGGCAGCTCCTCGCCGGGAGCACCGAGCTGCCGCTGGTTCCCCTGCGTGCCGATCGCCAGCACCACCTTGCGCGTCGGGTACTGGGCGTTCTGGGTCCGCAGCAGGAACCCGTCGCCCTGGCGCTCGAGCCCGACCAGCTCCTGCTGGTAGCGCACCGCCAGCCGTCGACTGCGCGCGTACTCGTTCCAGGCGCCGAGGATCGACTCCCGTGAGCCGACGGCAAAGGGCACCGTGCTGCGCGCCGGGATCGGCGCCGGCTCGGCCATCACGTACTTGCCCTTCTGGTAGCTGTAGACGGTGTCAGCGAGGTGGTCGGTGCGCTCCAGCAACACGTAGCGCAGGCGGCTCGCTTCGGCATGCGCGGCGGCGGCCAGTCCGGCCGGCCCGCCGCCGACGATCACGACGTCGAATGGTGTGCCGAACGACGGCGCACCGGCCTCACGCCCGAATTCAGACAAGGCGGAGGATCTTGCCGTCGACACCGTCCACCTTCGCCCGCTCGGTCCGCGGTGGCGAGCCAAGGACGCCGACGAAGGCCTCGCTGACGAGGATCTCCCCGCGCTTGGCCGCCCGCGCCAGGGTGGCGGCGAGCTCGGCCGCGCGGCCGATCACCGTGTAGTCGCTGCGTTGGCGAGCCCCGACGTTGCCGACGAATACCTCGCCGTAGGCGATGCCGACGCCGAGGTCGATGCGGGCGCGGCCTCGTTTCACCCAGCCCGCATTGAGCTCCTCGACGCCGGCACGCATTTCCTGCGCCGCCCGCAGCGCGCGGTCGGCGTCGTCCGGGCGGCCCACGGGCGAGCCCCAGAGGGCGATCACGGTGTGGCCGACCACGTGATCGAGGGTGCCGCCGTACTGGAAGATGGTCTCGACGACCCGGCCGCAGTAGGCGTTGACGATCTCGGCGATCTCGGCCGCCGGCAGGCGCTCGGCGCGGGCCGCAAAGTCACAGATCTCGACCACCAGCAACACCGTCGGCCGCTTGGCGGCGCCGAGCAGCGCCCCTTCGCCCAGGGCCCCGATCTCGGCCGCCAGGTTCGGCGACAGCAGGCGCCGGAGCTTCTCGAGCGACTCGCTCTCCCGGCGCCCGCGCTCCTGCAGCTGCCGGTTCTCGATGGCAACGGCGGCGAGGTTCCCGAGCGCCGTCATGAGCTCGAGGTCTTCCTCGGTCAGCGGCTGCTTCACGCTCAGCTTGTCGAGGTAGAGGATCCCCAGCACCTCGGACGCGTCCCCGGCGAGCGGCACGCAGATCGCGCTGCGCTGCCGCTCGATGCGCATCGACTCGCTGTCGAACCGCTCGTCCTTGGCCAAGTCCTCGGAGAGGATCGCCATCCGCTCGGCGACGGCCTGGTAGGCCAAGGCCCGCGGCACCATGCCGGGACTGATCGCCGCGCCGCTTCGGCCCTTGGCAACCCGCGGCACCAGCTCGAGAGTGTCGCCCTCGACGGTCATGATGCAGACTCGATCGACCTGGCCGATGGCCAGGATGAGGTCGGCGATGCGCCGGAACAGGGCGTCGAGGTCCTGCTGGCGGGCGAGCTCCTTGGCCACCTCGAGCAGCACCTCGAGCTTGGCCGCCGGCCGGTCGTCCGGCATCGCGCGCACCAGGCTCAGGAAGCCGCCACTCGGCGCCCCGCTGCCCAGCATCGCCGCTGCCGACTGCGGGCTACTGGTCACCGACAGCTTGCGCAGGATCTTGCTGGCGTAGACCTCGGGGCTCGCTGCCAGCTGGGTCTCGGCGCGCTCCGCCACCCGCCGCAGCCGCAGCGAGACGCCGCCGAAGGTCAGCGTGTCGCCGTCGCGAGCCACCGCCTCGCTCACCCGCACGCCGTTCAGGAAGGTGCCGTTGGTCGAGCCGAGGTCCTTGACCTCGACACCCTGCGCACTGACGGTCAGCGTGGCGTGGTCGCGCGAGATGCTGCCGTCGTAGATCGGCACCGCGCAGGTCGCCAGCCGGCCGACCAGCAGCGCGCTCCCGGGGGCGAGGGCAACCGGCTCCTCACCCGTGCTGCCGATCAGCTCGTAGGCCGTGCTCACGCCCGCGATTCGCTCCGTCCCGCCATTTGCGACCAGCATATAGCGAGGGCCGAGGGCGGCGACGGTAGCGCCACCCTCGGACACGGACGACGCGGTTCAGTTGTTCTGGGGCTTCGGGCAGGGGCCGACGATGCTGAAGTAGGTGTCGTCCTCGATGGCAGCCAACTGCTTGAGAGCGTTGTACTTGGTCAGCTGCTCGGCAGTCAGGATGGCGCTGAAGTCGGTGTCGAAGGTGTGCGCCGCGTCCTTGGCGGCCTGCTTGTTGTCGTAGAGAGCGATGAAGGCGTCACCGACGGTGGCGGCATCGGCCGGAGCGGTCTCGATCGCCGACTCGGCCGTCGCGCAAAGCGCCGGGCGCGCCTCGCGCAGCGGCCTGACGGTGTTCTGCAGCGCGGTCAGCAGCGCCTTCTGCTGGGTGACTTGGTCCGCCGAGAGCTCCAGGTAGTGCGCCAGGAGCCGCGGGTTGGTGAGGATCTTGATCGCGCCACCGCGCGTGGTGGGGGCGCCGGCCGCGAGCGACGGCAGGGCAGTCAGGACCAGGGCGGCAGCGGCGGCAAAGGCAGTGAGGGACTTGCGCATCGTGGAGCTCTCCTCCGGTTGTGCCCTGCGAGCAGGGCGGTCTGGAGGTGCAACCCGCGACCTCTCGCTTTCATGCGGTAAAAGCAAAAAATCTTCAGGGGCGCCGATTCAGGGGCCGGTGAACGGCACCGGCGAGGCCGTGAAGTCGAAGTAGAACCACCAGCCGCTCACTCCGTGGTAGGTGTCGCGGTCGTCGTGGCTGGCGCAGCTTCCGGCGCCACCCGGCAGCACGACGGTCAGCGGCTGGCCGCCGACCAGCGGCAGACTGGCCGGCAGCAACACCGTCGCCGCGGAGGCCTCGCTCAAGAAGCCGCGCATCAGGCCGGTAGTCATGCCGGTCACCGGATTGCCGACCAGGACGGCGGCCACCTGGAAGTCGACGAGGGGCAGCGGCAGCCCGCCGGAGGTGAAGGTGAGGTTGCGACCGGTCGAGACGAAGCACGGGGCGGCGGGCGCGGCCGGGTCGGGGCTGTAGGGTCCGTAGGTGCTGCCTGCCAGCGGCGCGAGGCAGCTGCCGACGGCCACCCCGCTGTACACCGTCGAGGTCGGCACGCTGGCCGGGTCCGGGGCGCAGCTGGTACCGGCGACTGGCGCCGTGCAGAGACCGTTCGCGACGTCCAGGCGCAGGCCGACGGCGAGCGCGTCGAAGGGCCGAAACTCGAGCAGGTACGAGGCGTCCAGGTAGGTGTCACCGTTGCCGTCGGTGGTGATCGCCGTCGCTACCTGGGCGTTGAACGATGGGAAGCCCGGCAACCCGTTGTCGGTGACGTCGACACAGCCGACGATGCCGGTGTCGACGTAGACGTGGGGGTCGCGCAGGTCGAGGTCGGCAAAGCGGAAGACGTCGGCGGCGGGCGGCGGCGTCTCACCCGGGGCCGCCGCCCAGGCCAGGGTGTTGGCGCTCTCGAAGCCGTCGCTGAACAGCGTCTGGGCGGCCACGATCGACGGCCACGCGAGCGGCAAGAGCAACAGCGGCAGAAGACGGCGCGCGAAACGGCACATGGGCTGGCCCCTCGATTTCCAAGTTGTCGAAAAGAGCGCTACCAGTTTACAGGCCCCGCCGGGCAGGCCCCGCCGGGCAGGCCCAGCCGACACGACAGCTCTCGGCACCGCGGTATACGATTCGGCGCCACTTCGAAGGAGCTCGTCATGGACACGTTCCTCTGCGGACGGTTGCGCCGTCCGACGATCAGCGCCTGCCTCCTGCTTGCCGGTGTCCTGCTCGCCGTCAGTCAGCCAGTGGCGGCCCGTCAGGTACCCGCCGAAGCGACGCCGGAGGCGCCGGCCGACGCCGCCGGCGAGCCACCAGCCACGGCGCCCAAAGTCAACTGGCAGGCCGGGCCGATCAAGGCCGAGCTCGGCAAGCTCGCCGCCATCGACGTGCCCGAGGGCTACGTGTTCCTCGACGCCGCCGACACGCGGACGATGCTCGAAGCCATGGGCAACCTCACCGGCGACACCGAGCAGGGCTCGATCTACCCACAGTCGGACCAGGAAGACTGGTTCGTCGTCTTCGAATTCGAGAAGGTCGGCTACGTCAAGGACGACGACAAGGACGCCCTCGACGCCGCCGCCCTGCTCGCCAGCATGCAGGAGAGCAATACCGCCGCCAACGAGGAGAAGACCAAACGCGGGATGCCGACCATGGAGCTGGTGGGCTGGGAAGAGCCGCCGCACTACAACGCCGGCACCCACAACCTCGAGTGGTGTCTGCGCTTCACCTCGGGCGGCACGCCGGTCCTCAACTGCAATACCCGCCTGCTGGGGCGCAACGGCGTCATGTCGGTCACCCTGGTGGCCGATCCCGAGGATTTGGCAGCGGCGATGCCCCGCAGCCGCGAGCTGTTGGCGAAGTACGACTACCAGACCGGTGAGCGCTACGCCGAATTCAAGCCGGGCGACAAGATCGCCGAGTACGGTCTGGCCGGCCTGGTCTTGGGTGGTGCGGCGGCCGTCGCCCTCAAGACCGGGCTGCTGCAGAAGTTCGGCAAGCTGATCGTCTTCGCCCTGATGGGCGCCGCCGCCTTCATCAAGAAGATCATCAATCGGATGCGCAGCGGCACGTCGGTCGAGCGGCCCCCCGGCATGGCGCCACCGCTCTGAGCGCGCCCCGACCGAACGGATGGCCATGACCCCCGGCCAGGAGCTGCTCCTGGTGGCTCTGGTGGTCTATCTCTGGGAGTGCCTGCTCCTCCTCCCGGAAGGCACCGTCGCCTTCGGCTGCCCGACCGGAGAGACGACCGAGGGGGCGGGTCCGACTGGCTATGTCCTGCCGTGCCTGGCCCAGCTCGGGCGGGCGGCCCGGCGGGTGGTCTTCGCCGATCCGCGCCCCTGGTGGACCGCCGTCGCCGCCCAGGCCAGTCCGCTGGCCATCTCCCCTGCCGGCGTGGCCGCGGTCGGCGCCCGACCGCTGCCGCCGGCGGTGCGCGTAGCCCCGGAGCCCACGACCTGGGCGTGGTCGGCGTTGCCGTCGCTGGCGACCCGCGATACCGCCGTCGAGATCGGCGGCAGGGTTGCGGCCGTCACCGCGTCGGCGGCCGCCGCGGCGGCGATCGTCGNNGAGTCCAGCGACTTCGACGCGGGCGGCGTCCGCGCCCGCCTCGCCCTCCTGGCCACTCGCGGACGCTGGGTGCGCCGGCTGGCGACCGCGGCCGGCATCCACCTCTTCGTCGTGGTGCCAGTCGCCTGCTCGATCTTCAGTCTGGAGCGCCTCTGGCAACCGCTCCTGGGCGGCCACCTGGCCGTCCTCGGTGCCCTGCTGGTGGCATTCCACCGCGCGCACCACGCGCTGGCACCGACCGCCGTGGTCGAGCGCTGGCAGCACCTGTTGACCCTCGCCCTGCTCGCCCCGGCGACGCCGCGCGCCTACGCCCTGCTCGGCGCCGAGCTGCTGTCGGCGGTGCAGCCAGCAGCCGTTGCCACCGTCGTGCTAGCCGACCGGGCTGCCTTCCTCGCCGCGGTGCGTCGCGATCTCGCCCACCCCCTGGCCGAGACCGGCGCGATCGAGCGCTGGCAGCTCGCCACCCAACTACCCCTGGTCGAGCGCCTGGCCGCCGAGTTCGGCGTCGTCCTCGCCGACCCGCCGCCAACCGACCGGGAGGCTCGCTATCGCTGTCCTCGCTGCCTGGCGGACTATGGCGACCGCGGCGCCGCGCCGGCCACCTGTGAGTCCTGTCCCGGAATCGCCCTCGAGCCCGTGGGTGCGCCAGCGGACGGCAAGGCGAAGCGGCGGTCAAAGCGACGCTGACGCCCGCAGACCGCTCGCGCTCAGAGACGAGCGCGGCGCAGCAAGTCGGCCAGCGCTTGCGCGGACTGGCGCAGGATATTGGGCAGGTCGAGTTGAGTGAGCCTGCCGTCGGCTACCAGCTGCTCGCCGCCGATGAAGACGTGGCGAACACCGGCCCGGCCGGCGCCGAACGCCACGCGGTCGTGGGGGTCGACGTCGGGGGCGACCATCATTTCCGGACGGTCGACGGCCAGCACCACGACGTCGGCCTGCTTGCCGACCTCGAGGCTGCCCACTTCGGCGGCGAGGCCGAGTGCCTGGGCCCCCTCACTCGTCGCCAGGCGGAGGGCGTCGAGCCCCGAGAAGGCGAGCGGTCCGTGGGTGACCTTCTGCAGCAGGGCCGCCAGCTTCACCTCGGTCAGGGCATCGAGGTTGTTGTTGCAGGGGGCGCCGTCGGCGCCGAGGCCGACCGGCACGCCAGCGCTGCGAATTCTGGGCAGGTCTGCGATGCCCGAACCGAGCTTGAGATTCGAGCTTGGGCAATGCACGACGCTGCAGCGGCGACCGCGCATCGCGCGCAGGTGGTCGTCACTCAGCCAGACGCCGTGCGCGAGCCGAAAGTCGGTGGCGAGAATGCCGGTGTCGGCGAAGTACGCCACCTCGTCGCGCCCGCCCTTGAGCGCCACCACCGCTGCCGTCTCGTCGCGCTGCTCGAGGCCGTGGGTGTGCACCGGCCAGCCGTGACGCGCCGCGAGATCGCGGACGCCGGCCCACAGCGGGTCGGAGCAGGAAAGGATGAAGCGCGGGCAGAGGACATAGCGCAGGCGGGGCGGCTCGCTGCCCGCCGTCGGCGAGCCGGCGAGCGCGAGGCCCATCGCCTCGGTGTCGGCCAGGGCGCGATCGGTGTCGGCGAGCAAGCCGGCCGGCACGCCGTCGCCGGCGTCCATCAGGCACATGCCGGCGTAGCCGCGAAGCCGGGACTCCTGGATCGCCCGCAGCATGCCGGCGGCACCGGGGCCGATGCCGATGTCCTGGATGGTGGTGGTACCGCCGAGGAGAAGCTCGGCTGCTCCCACCAGCGCCCCCCAGTAGGCGCTCTCGTCGTCGTGCGCCGCTTCGAGCGGCCAGATGCGCTGCCGCAGCCAGTCGAGCAGCCGACGTCCCTCGCCGAGACCCCGGAACAGGGTCTGACCGAGGTGAACGTGCCCCTGGACGAAGCCCGGCAGCACCAGGTCACCGGCGAGCTGGACCACGCGCGTGCCGGCCGGCACGCTGGTCGGGGCGAGCGCCGCAATCCGACCGTCGACCAGCAACAGATCGGTGCCTGGCAGCACCCGCGCCGACGCGTCGAGCGTCAGCAGGGTGCCACCGCGGAGCAGGATAGGTCCTGGCGTCATGTTCGGGCGGGAGCATAGCGCCGTCGGCCGCCTGTCGCCTCGGCGTGGCCGGCGCCAATGGGCGAAGCTCCAAACTGGCGAAGCTCCAAACGAACAACGCCCGCGTGAGGACGCGGGCGTTGGGGAACAGCTGGCACGCGGGAGCGTGACTAGCGGAGCTTCTCCTCGACGAACTCGACGTGCTTGCGGATCGTCGGGTCGTACTTCTTCATCCGCAGCTTCTCGGTCGACGCCTTCTTGTTCTTGTCGGTCGTGTAGAAGTAGCCGGTACCGGCTGAGGAGACGAGCTTGATCTTTTCGCGCATGGGACCAGCACCTTCGTCAGAGGACTACATGATGGCGGGGCCGACGGGGCTCGAACCCGCGACCTCCGGCGTGACAGGCCGGCGTTCTAACCAGCTGAACTACAGCCCCGCATGGGTTTCCTGCAACTCGATCGCACCGTGCGAACCTCGTCCCGTGGTGGGGAGTGAGGGATTCGAACCCGCGACCCTCTGCGTGTAAGGCAGATGCTCTAACCGCTGAGCTAACCCCCCCAAACCGGCAGAGGGCGCGAATCATAAGCACCACCCCGTGGCATGTCAACCACGACTCGGCGCGTTCTTGATGCCCAGCGATTCTGGCCGGACGCCAGGCGTGGATTCACCGCGCCCGAACGGCCTGAACGTAGACCTGCAGGCCCGCGGGATCGATCGCGGCGACGCTCAGGGCGGCCTTGCCGAACCGCGAAGCGGTCACCAGCGCCGAGAGCTCGTCGGCGGAGCGGCGCACCAAGCGCCACTCGAGGATGTGATCCATCAACGCGCGGTCGGGGTCGTCCCGGTCGATGGCGCCGATGATCGCGCTGCCGCCGGGTGCCAGGCGACTGTGCATCCAGTCGAGCAACCTCACGACATCGCCGTCGGCCAGGTGGTCGGCGAGGCCGGCGGTGTAGATCAGCGCCTGCGGCGGCAGCGCGGTGTGCCCTCGCCCCTGGGACAGACGCACGACGTTGTCCTGGCAGAGGTCGAGGCGATCGCCGCAGCCCGCCCGTTCCGCCTCGTGGCGCAGGTGCAGGAGGGCCTCGGGATCGAGGTCGACGGCGGTAGCGCGCACGGGGCGCGTGGCCGGGTTGCCGAGGACGGTGAGCAGCTCGGGAGCACCAGCGCAACCGAGGCTCAGGATCGGGCAGGGCTCGGGGCCCGGCCAGGCGGCGACGGCGGCGGCAATCGCCACCGTCAGGTGGGCCACCCGGCCGCGCAACGCGACGCACAGCGGGCGGGCCAGCCACCAGGCGTCCACGTACTCGCCCAGCGCACCGTCGCCGACGTCCTCGTCGGCGAGGATCAGTGCCAGGGTCTCGCGGTCGCCGGCATAACCACGCGGCTTGCTGAAAGCGCGGTCGATGGTGCGCGACAACATCAGCCAGCGAAAGCCCCCCCGCAGCGCGTGAGCACCGAGGGCGGCGGCGGCGTGCGGCTTGGCCGCCACCGCGGCGGTGAGCACCTCGGCCAGCGTCGAGCAGGCGGCAGAGACCTCGACCTGAATGTCGAGCTCGGCGGCGAGGTTGCCCTCGCCGACCAAGCGATCGAGTCGGTGCATGCGCTCGTCGAAGGCGGCCACCGCGCCAACCAGCACCGGCGGGATCTGGCAGCCGGCGTGGAGGCGCCCGGTCCGCGGCTGACGGAACCCCGTGACCTGCGGCACCTCCTCGGCGGCAAACAGCGGCACCAGGGCCATCGCTGCCCGCAGGCGCTCGGCGGCAGCCGCCGCCAGTGACTGGTAGAAGCGGGTGGCGAGGCCGGGCACCGAGGTCAGGAGCGAGAGCACGCCAGGGCCCTCGAGGACGTCGACCAGGGTCTCTTCCTCGGCGATCATGGCACTGTCGACCTCGCCGTCATCGACGAACGACAGGCCGCCGAATACCTCGCCGCCACCCAGACGCGCGCTGGCGAAGGGCAGCCCCTGGCGCTCGACACGCAGTAGGCCGGCGCGGACGATGAAGATGCTCTGGCGGTGAGCGCCAGCGGCGAGCACCACCTCACCGCGTCGAAAGTGCCGCCGCGTGGCGTGCTCGAGCAGCAGGCGCAGGTCCTCGTGCAGCAAGAAATGGAAGCCCCGCAGCCCCTGCTGGACGTCCTCGCCGATCATCGCGCAGTCCCCCGACTGGCAGACTAGACGGCACCTCCCGCCGGCGCACCGACCGGTCGGCCGGCGCACGTCCCGTCCGCCCGGATGGTCGGGATCCCACCCGGCTCACAGCCAGCCGCGTTCGCGGGCGATCCGCGCGGCGTCGACCCGATTCGCGGCGCCGAGCTTGCTGATCGCCTCCGAGAGGTAGTTGCGCACCGTGCCTTCGGCGAGGTGCAGGGCGTTGCCAATCTCGGCGCTGCTCTGCCCGTCGGCGGCCAGACGCAACACCTGCCGCTCGCGATCGGTGAGTGGGTCGAGCTCGTCCCAGGCGGCCACCGCCAGCTCGGGGTCAATCACCCGCAGCCCCGCAGCCACCCGCCGCACGGCGGCGGCGAGCTGCTCCGCCGGCGCCGCCTTGAGCAGGTAGCCACAGACGCCGGCGGCGAGCGCGCGACGCAGGTAGCCGGGACGGGCGAAGGTCGTGAGGATGAGAACTCTGGCCCGGGCGCCGCGGCTCTGCAGCTCCGCAGCGAGCTCGAGGCCGCCGAGGCGCGGCATCTCGATGTCAGTCAGCACGACGTCGGGATCGAGGCGGGCGACCTCGGCGAGCGCGATCACGCCATCCGCCGCGCGACCGACCACGTCGATGTCGGCCTCGAGCTCGAGCAACGCGGCGAGCGCGCCGAGGACCATGCCCTGGTCCTCGACCAGCAGCACCCGAATCGGCCCGACGCTCAACCGCTGGTGCTCATGGACTTCAACGCGGGCAACGGCAGGTGGACGGCCAGGCGCGTGCCGGCGCCAGCGAGGCGCTCCACCATGCCGCCGAGACCCGCCACCCGTTCGCGCATGCCGGTGAGCCCGCTGCCCTCCACGCCGCGCACCCCGCGCCCGTCGTCCTCGATCAGCAGGCGGACGCGGTCGCCGTCGCCGCGCAGGGTGACCCGGCAATGGCTGGCGTGGGCGTGGCGCACGACGTTCGTCACCGCCTCGCGCAGCGCCAATGCCAGCACGCCCTCCTGGAGTGGCGGCAGAGTGACCGTATCGAGCTCGATCGCCATTTCCACACCGGCGGCAGCGAGCGCCCGCCGGGCATTCTCGAGCTCGCCGGCGATCGTCTCGGCGCGATAGGCGGTGACGGCGGCCCTCACTTCAGCGAGAGCCTGCCGAGCCACCTTCTCGACCTCGCGAATCTCCTCGGCGGCGCGCTTCGGGTCGCGCTCGGCAAGTCGTGCCGCCAATTCCGACTTCAGCACCACCACCGACAGCGTGTGGCCCAACAGGTCGTGCAGGTCGCGGGCAATGCGCTCGCGCTCGGCGATCCGCGCCAGTTGCTCGACCTCCTCGCGGCTCCTGCGCACCTCGCGGTCGGCACGCTCGAGCTCCACCTGGTGCAGGCTGGCGGTGCCCACCACCCAGATCAGCGTCAGCGCGGGCAGCCAGAAGAATGCCGAGGCCTGGAGCCCCCAGCCGACGACACCGACCAGCGCCATCAGACCGGCGAGGGCGATCCTGGTCCGCCGGGCCGCGCCGAGTCGGGCGCTCTCCGCCGCCGCATAGACGAAGAACACGCTGGCTCCGGGATTCTGACGAACGAACACCACCGCCAAGCCGACGAACGCCGCCATCGGCCAGAGCGCCCGCCAGCCCACGAAGCGCGGCGCCACCAGGTAGATCGGCAGGAAGATCGCGACACCACCACAGGCAATCGCGATCTCCCGCGGGCCGGCGTAGGCGATCGGCCCCATCAGGAAGAAGACCAGGTAGATCAGCCACAGCAGCCGCGAGGGCTGGCGCCGAACGGGCGGGTCGGTCGTCGCGGCCATGTTGCCGGCCATGCTATGGCGAGAGCGAGATGTCGTCGACGTCGAAGCCGAAGGCTCCGACGGCGGTCCCACCGCAGAAGACGATGCCCTGCACCGCGTCGACCGCCACGCCACGGGCCGCGAGGTCGAGCTCGTAAGCCTGCCAGGTCGGGCTCGGCGGCAGCTTCTCCTCGAACGGCTGCGTCATGCCCTCCACCAGCACCAGCACCCGCAGCGCGTCACCGCGAGCGCGGAAGCGCAGCACGCTGCGCGCGCCGAGGTCGACCGGGCTCATCATTGGCTCACCCAGAGCCAGCATGCCGCCCGCCCACGGGAACGGGAAGCCGGGACGGATTTCGCCTCCAACCCGCAGGTAGCCGCCGCCGTCGTGCTCCCCGTCATGTTCCCCGTCATGTTCCCCGTCGTGTTCGACCCTGAGCTCCGCCGTCGACTTGCCGCCCATCATGCCGTCGGTGGTCACCGTGACGCTCGGCGTCGTGGCGTCGAAGTCGGCCAGCAGGCTGCCCGCCGCGTCGAGCAGCGGGTTGCGGGCGGTGCTCGCCAGCCGTCGGTCGAGCGGATGGCCCAGCTTCCAGACGCCGACGATCGCCCGCGTGGCAGTGATGTCTCGGCTCGGATCGCCGTCGACCAGCACCAGGTCGGCACGCAGGCCGGGCGCGATCCGGCCGCGGTCGGCGAGGCGGAAGGCGTCGGCGGCCCGCGAGGTCGCCGCCGCCAGCGCTTCGACTGGCGGCATCCCGGCAGCGACCAGCAGCTCGAGCTCGCCGTGCAGACTGGCGCCCCACGTGGTGCCCGGATTGGCGGCGTCGGTGCCCGCCAGCAGGCTGACGCCAGCGTCGCGCCACACCGCCACCGAGGCGCTGGCGACCGAGCGCCGACTGGCCGAGCCCACGAAGCGCGCGGCGTTCGCGCCCCGCAGTTGGGCGATCTCCCCGCGTCGCAGCCAAGGTGCCAGGCGATTGTCAGAGGCCAGAGAGTCCCCCCAACCGGCCGGCGCATTCCCGGCCCCCCTCTCACCAAGCACCGACAGGGTCGGCACCACGAAGACGTGGCGCGCCGCGAGCTCGCGGGCAAACGCGGCGTCCGGCAGGACGTCGACCACGGTGTGCACCAGACCGTCGACCCCGGCCGCCACCGCCATCCTCGCCGCCGCCAGCGCATGGACGTGCGCCACCGCCAGCTTGCCGCGGCGGTGCGCCGCCGCCACCACGGCCGCCACCGTTGGCCCGTCGAGGGTCGGCATCAGGGCCTCGAAGCCGAGCTCGCTGCCGTCCTCGATCACCAGCTTGATCCACGCCGAGCCCTCGGCCAGCCGGGCAGCGACGAAAGCGTCGGCGTCCGCACCGGGCTCCAAGGTCGCAATGCTGGCGCGAAACTGCGTGCCGTGGCCGCCGGCCCTCGTCACCAAGGTGCCGGCCGAGATGAGATCGGCCCGACCGGGGGCCCCATCCTGCGCCTGCTCGGCCGCCAGCCGCACCGCCTCGGCAACGTCGCCGAACTGGTCGAGCTGGGTGGTGACGCCGAACACCAGGGCGCGTGACAGCGCATCGCCCCAGGAGTGGGTATGGGCGTCGATCAGACCCGGCAACAACGTGCGACCGTGCCCGTCGACAACCGCCGCCTCGCCGCCACGGACCGACTTGGCATCTGCCGCGGACGCCTCCTCCACCCGGCCGATGCGCCCGCCCTCGACGGTGACCGTCATGTGCTCACGCACCCGCTCGCCGTCGAACAGCCGGACGTCGCGGACCGCAAAATCCGTCGCCGGCAGGCCCGCTGCCGAGGCTTCTCCGAAGGTGCCAGGCGATTGCGAAGCCTGCTCGACGGCGCCAGGCGACGGCGACGTCGGCAGGGCGAACACCAGTGCGACCAGGGCGGCGACCACCGCCAGCGCGACCCAGAGGTTGCGACGCATGGTCAACCCCAGGTCCGCGAATCGGCGCGGCGGGCGGCGAACGAGGCGAAACCGGTGGCGATGACGGTGAGCAGTACGAGACTGCCCAGCGCCATCCCGACGCTCTCCTGGTGGGGGGCCCCGATCGCGGTCAGCGCCAACTGGGCGGCGTGGTACGGCGGG
>CXWL01111209.1_pt1 | contig 26078 bp, 22 predicted proteins | sample 590931 | NCBI WGS metagenome assembly CXWL01 (sample SAMEA3498368, study PRJEB10139) | groundwater metagenome | biome: water well; material: biofilm material | place: Germany | collected 2015-04-27
AGGATGTAGACTTCGCCAAATTGACAAATGTTTAATGTGACTTACCCGTGCAAACCGAAAACAACAACCAGCAACCAGGACCGGCCGCGATGACGACACCCACCATCGCGGTCGTCATTCCCTTCTTCCAGCGCGAGTCGGGCATCCTGAACCGCTCGCTGGTGTCGATCGCCGACCAGGGCTACCCGGCCGACGCGATCTACGTGCTGATCGTCGACGATGGCTCGCCGATCGACGCCGAAGAGGAATTGCGCCTGGTGCCGCCGCCGGCCGGCCTGCGCACGCGCGTGATCCGCCAGGCCAACGCCGGGCCGAACGAAGCGCGCAACACCGCGCTTGGCCAGCTCGACCCCGGCACCGACCTGGTCGCCTACCTCGATTCCGACGACGAATGGATGGGCGATCACCTGGCGCGCGCGGTGCGTGCGCTGGGCGCCGGCTACACGGCCTATTTTGCCAACCTGTTCCACCTGGGCGACAACACCAACGAATTCGAGAAGGCCAAGCGGGTGACCCCGGCCGACCATCCGATGGTGGCCGGCGACCCGACCCTGCGCGCCTACCAGGGCGACATGGTGCACCAGATATCCACCGCCAACATCATCTTCATGCCCTCGCTGGTCATTTCGGTGGCCGCGCTGGGCAAGGCGCGCTTCCCGCAGGCGCACCGCCACGGCGGCGGCGACTACCTGTACTGGATGGACCTGATCGAGCACGGCGCGCGCTTCGTGTTTTCGACCGAGCCGGAAGTACGCTGCGGCAAGGGCATCAACATGTGGTACGGCAGCGGCTGGGGCACCGACGGCATGGCCCTGCGCCTGCTCGACGAAGCGCGCTTCCGCCGCCGCGTGCTGGTGCAATACGCGAATGCCAGCGAAACCAAGCAATGCCTGCGCGTGCGCCTGGCCGAACTGCAGGCCGGCATGCTGCAGGACATGGTGCACCGACTGCGCCGCCGCAAGCCAGTCAACTGGCCGGTGATCCGCACCTTCTTCGGCGCCAACCCGCCGTCGCTGGAGATGTTCGGCAAGCTGTTCGCGGCGTTCTTTTCGGCCCTGTCCGGTAAGCGCAGTTGAGCGCGACCCAGCTGTCGGTACGCAGGGCTCTGGTCTGGTCGTTTGCCGAACGCTATTCCAGCCTGATAGTCACGATGGCCAGCACGATGATCCTGGCGCGCCTGCTGACGCCGGCGCAGGTCGGGGTCTTCTCGCTTTGCGCGTCGGTCACCGCGGTGGCCGGCATCCTGCGCGATTTCGGCGTCAGCGAATACCTCAACCAGGAAAAAGACCTGACCGACGACAAGCTGCGCGCCGCCTTCGGCGTGGCGATCGCGATTGCCTGGTCGATCGGCCTGGCTGTGATGTTGAGCCGCCACCTGGTGGCGAATTTCTACGGCGAGCCGGGGGTGGCCGACCTGCTGGCGGTGCTCAGCCTGAATTTCCTGATCCTGCCGTTCGCCTCGCCGGCGTTCGCGCTGCTGGCGCGCGAAATGGCGTTTCGCAAGATATTCGTCGTGCAGATCGTCAGCAATGCGGTGCAGTCGGCGGTGGCGGTGACGCTGGCCTACCGCGGCTACGGCTACATGAGCCTGGCGTGGGCGCCGGTGGCCAGCATCGCGGTGCAGACGATGTTGGTGGCTTATTTTCGCCCGCGCGAATCGTTCCTGCTGCCCGGCTTCAAGGAAGCGCGCCAGGTGCTGCGGTTCGGCACCATGTTCGTCACCTCGCGCTTCATCGAGGCCTTCACCCGCAACGCCCATGAATTCATCATCGCCAAACAGGTCGGCTTTGCCGCGGTCGGCTTGTTCAGCCGGGCGTTCGGCCTGATCGAACTGTTCAACAGCAACGTCACCTCGGCCGTGATGCGCGTGGCCAGCCCGTCGTTCGCCACCGATCACCGGGCCGGCATCCCGCTGGCCGGCGCCTTTGCGCGCGGCACCGCCATCTTCACCAGCATCGCCTTCCCGTTCCTCGGTTTCATCGCCCTGATGGCGCCGGAAATCATCCGCGTGATGTTCGGCCACCAGTGGGACGCGGCGGCGCCGCTGGCGCGCATCCTGGCGGTGGCGCTGGTGCCGTTCTACTTGATCGGGTTGGCGCCCTATCTGCTGGCGGCGACCGGACACGTCAACCGGCGCCTGCAAATTTCGCTCTGGTTCAGCCCGGTACATTTGGTGGGCGTGCTGGCCGCGTCCTTCATCAGCCTCGAAGCGGTGGCGTCGGTCTGGGCGGTGAGCAATACGGTGATGCTGGTGATGTATGTGTACCACCTGCGCGCGGTGCTGCACGCCAGCCCGCGCGAACTGTTCATGCCGAGCCTGCGCAGCGTGCTGGTGACGCTTGTTTCGGTGAGCGCGCAAGCGGCGATGTTGTATCTATGCCGCCGGTTCGCCGCGCCTGAACTGGTCAGCTTGATCATGGTCGCCGCGGCCGCCGCCTGCTCGTGGTTGCTCGCCGTCAAGGTCAGCCGCCACCCGGTGTATGACGAAATTATTCGCTTCACCGCCCAACGACGAATGCGCGCGGCCTGAGTCAAGTGTGTACTGTTGGAAGAATTGTGAAAATGACCACTTCGCGGCGACTGACGGAAATCGATTCCTTGCGCGGCATCGCGGCGATGCTGGTGGTACTGTTCCATTTCACTACCCGCTACGATGAGCTGTTCGGCCACGCCGGCGCCCCTGCCGCCGCGCTGCCCTGGGGCTACCTCGGGGTCAACCTGTTCTTCATGATCAGCGGTTTCGTCATTTTCATGACGCTCGAAAAGACCAGGCAGTCGCTCGACTTCGTCGTCTCGCGCTTTTCCCGCCTGTACCCGGCGTACTGGGCTGCCGTGATCCTGACTTTCCTGCTGACCCACTGGCTGGGCCTGCCCGGCAAGCTGGTGGGGGGCGAGACCGCGCTGCTGAACCTGTCGATGGTGCACAGCTTTTTCAACATTCCGAATGTCGACGGAGTGTACTGGACGCTCGAGATCGAGTTGATCTTTTATGCCTGGGCGCTGCTGGCGTTCCGCCTGGGGTTGCTGTCGAAGATCCACTGGCTGTTCGGCGCCCTGTTCATCGTGCGGCTGGCCTATTGGTGGAGCGCGACCAGGCTGCACATCGACCTGCCGTGGATCGTCTACCGCCTGCTGATCATCAAGGTCATCCCCTGGTTTGCCGCCGGCGTGATGGCCTACCGCCTGGCTGCCGGCAGCGCCACCCCGGCGCGCGACATCGCCCTGGTCGCCGCGGGGGTACTGGTGCTGGCGCTGGTCGACGGTCCCGGACTGGCGCTGCTGCTGGCCGCGCTGAGCGTGGTGCTGTACCTTGCCGCCAAGGGGCGCCTGCCGTTCCTCAACCACCGCGCGCTGGTGTTCCTCGGCGTCATCTCGTACACGCTGTACCTGGTGCACGAGAATATCGGCTGGGCGCTGATCCTGCGGCTCGAACAGGCCGGCATGCACGCCAACGGCGCGATCGCCGTGGCGCTGGCGGTGGCGCTGCTGCTGGCCACCATGCTGACCAAACTGGTCGAACAACCCGCGATGCGTTGGGTGCGCGAGCGTTACCGCCGGCGCAAGCTGGCGGTCGCCGCCGCCCTAACCGCATCAGAGCGCTAGCGTTTCCTGGTTCTCCCAGCTTTCATCAGTGCAGCACAATTGGATTGGACTCGCCAAATCGCGGTAGCCGAAGGCCTTAGCCTACGAATTTTATGGCCTTTTGTGAAGAAGTGATTGGCGTCATTCCGTTGGTTATTCGCTTCCCAAGTTTGATCATGGGGTGTTCAACCAGGTGGTAGGCCAAAACTGGGAATATTATTGCCAAGCTGATGAAGACGACCCATTGCAGCGCCGGCGCCTCATGCTGCATCGTTCTGAACGCGACAATCATTGCAGGATAATGCGTCAGATAGATTCCGTAACTATACTTGGCAATGATTTTCGTGACCGAATTGACCCACGGTGAGGAGATCTCACGGAACCAAGGTATTGCAAAACCGAGAGCCAAGCACGATACCCATCGTGGGTACATATTGTTTCCGTCCGAGGCCATCCAGGGGACCGCTGAGACGATCAATGCGAGCGGGAAGAGCCAAGCGGGCAGGACTTCTTTCTGTTGAATGCGCCAAGCTAAGACTCCACCAAGGAAGCAAGGAATGTATGCCAAGATTCCCAGCCGGCCGGATATCATTGGCTGGATCGCCGCGATGCCTACCGAAAGGAACCAAAACCCTAACAGGGCTTTCACCGGCCGCGAGCGGAAAATCAGGAAAAGAAATGGCAACATGACATACATCTGTACCTCCAGCGGCAAGGACCATAATCCGAACACGATCGATTGCTTGTAAGTGAGATTCTGTACGAGCGCCAAGTTTGAAAACAGTTCAGTCAGCGTCCACAACGCACCCGGTATGAAAAATGCTATTGTCACGCAAAGAATGCTCAACGGATAAATTCGGAAGATCCGGTGGACATAGAAATCCCGATAGAAGGCCGCGCCGGTTAAGGAACTTCGGTCAAGGGATTGCATGAGGACCAAACTCGTGTGTACGAAAAACATGATGACGCCAAGCTGGCCGACGTGAAACGAAAAACCGACGTGCGTTCGGGTCACCTGATCGAACAAGTGAGAGGAAAACACGCATAACACAGCCACGGCTCTAAGCAAATCAAGATTTCTATTCATAACGTCCCGCCTACCGCGGATGCTCTGCTCTCATAGTGTCAAAAACCATTTCGTCGGTTCTCGTTTCTGCGCGAATCATTATTTCCGCACGGAGATTGAGCGGAAACAGGCGGCCAGCACGTACGCCATCGCTCTTCCGGAGGACGGCTGATATTTGAGCGCATGCAATAAATTCGGAAATGATTCCTTGTACAAGCCGGCGCGGTATTGCGCCAATCCATAGTTAAACAAGGCGCGGAACTGCCGTCGTCGGACATCGCGGCGCTGGGGCAAGTGACCACCGATCTGCCGCAGTCGCTGCAGGGCGCGATTGCGCAAGATGAATTCGTAATTGATGGGTGTGAGCTTGAGTGAGGTTTGCAGCGGGTGAACCCTGTATAGGGCGATCGGTTGCGCAAGTTTCACAAACTCGAAATGTTCGGCAGCGCGCATGACAAAGTCCCAATCGTCAGCTGGCGGCATTGCCGGGTCGAATAGGCCAACCGCGTCGAACACCTTGCGCCGCACTACCGCGGTCGTCAGCAGCACCCAATTGGTCTGGACCAAGCGGTGGAGGATATAGCCGGACAAATCCTCGGCGATGCAATCAACATCAAGCTCTTGTACCGGAAATGCCGGCGGCGTTGCGGGGTCCCAGCGCAGGAATTCGCCGAATACGATACCGCACTCCGGCCGTTGTTCGAGTAAGCTAGCCTGGACCGCCAGTTTTTGCGGATGCCATAGGTCGTCATGGTCCATGAACGCGATCCACTCGCCCTTCGCAGCGGCCAGTCCGGTATTGCGCGCCAGCGCGATCCCCTGGTTTCTTTGCTTGATGACCGAGACGCGCGGATCCATCTCCGCAGCTATCTCGGCAGTGGCGTCACTCGAGCCGTCGTCAACGACGATGATTTCGAAATCGCCGAAAGTCTGGTCGAGTATGCTTTGTATGGTCTGGCGAATAAATGGCTCGGCGTTATACGCCGGGAGGATGACTGAAAATTTGGTCAATTTTAGTGCTCCAAGTTGAATAAAGTATCCGAACATGACGAGGCGCTTAATCTATCATCCGTTCAGGCTGTCCATCGGGGGCGTGCGCTGCGAAGAGGAATGGCAATGCAGCGCTAGGCGAAACTTGCTGGCGTCGTCAGGTTCCGTGCCATTCGCAAGGCGAAGCGAAACCGAGTTCGATCCCAAGGGCTGAATCGGGGCAGTTGCAACACGTCTTGGTTGTGCTTGCTGGCACCACGCGATGTCGACACCGCGCCCTCGAATCCTAGTTCTCGGATCATTTCGACGTGTTCGGCGAAGTAATCGGCGCCAGGCTTTCCGTTCGGATATGCAAACAACACAACCGCTGCGCCGATGATCGCTTCGAGCGCTGACTTGCCTTCTGCAATTTCCGCACGGGCCTGGGCCGGCGCGAGCTTGGCCAAGATCGGATGGTTGACCGTGTGGCCGCCAATATCCATTCCGGCGTTCTTGAGCTGGCGTACCTGGGCTGAGGTCATCATGAGGTCGTCGGGCAACGCGACACCAGCTAGTGCGACGAGCCTGCCAACTTGAGCCAAGCGTTCTTCCAGCGGTAAATACTTGAGTTGGCCGATCAGGCTCCCGATGGCCTGCTGGCGCTGGCCGATCGTTTCGAGCGGATGGCTGCCCAGTCCGATTGCTCCCGCATCGAGCACCGGGTCGGCGAAGCGGCGCACGACTTCGATAACGGTATCATTCCACATCCGCCCACCGTCGAGGAACCCGGTAGCGACAAAAAAAGTGGCGGAAAGGCCGTGTGCCTGCAGCACCGGTAATGCCACTTCGGCGTTGTCCGCATAGCCATCGTCAAAAGTGATGCAGGCCGCGTTTGGAGGCAGGGTACCGGCCTTGACGTGGCGCACCGCATCAACCAGGGAAATGACGGTGAACATGGACTTCAGGATGCACAACTGGCGATCGAAATCGGCGCGGTCGACTTCCTCGGGAAATAGCGGATCCTTCCGCGGAAGCACGCGGTGATAGATCAGTATCGACAAGCCTTGCTTGCCACCGGGCGACAAGGCACGGATGAGCGCCTTGCCGGGATAAAAGGTGGGCGCGGGCAGGGCCATGGAAGGGGGGAGGAGGGGAACATTAGGTGTCATGAAACGCGGTCCACAGCGGATGGGGATTTTTTCTGGGAGCTCGCAACGGGCACGGAAGGCGGGGGCGGCATGCGTGCGAGCGCTTGCTTGTATGCCTTAGCCAAGTTTGCCTTTGCGAGCAGACTGCGCTCGACGATCAGCCGGGCCGCCACGATAGCGGTCATCAGGTAGTAGGGGACGTCGAAATACGCTAGGCTTAGGAAGGCGCCCCCGATCGCGAACCCGAGCAGGCTGACCTGGATCATCGCGGCTAGGTCGGCAGCCCACTGAAGCTCCGGATCGCCGCGGGTTTTCTTGATGATCCAGCTGCCGGTTCGCCACGTCAGGACGCCGAGCAGTAGGTAGATCCCCAAGCCAAGAAAACCGTGTTCCCCTAGTATTTGGAAGTAGATACTGTGAGCGGCATGGATATCTTCCGGAACCGGCGCATACATTGCGAAGACCTCGCGGTCGTAGATCTGGAAACCACCGCCCAGCGGCCGGTCCTTGGCCAGGTTGAATGCCATGTGCCAGGCATTGACTCGGCCCATCGCGGAGGCGTCCTCGTCATAGGTTTTAACCGTGTTCATGCGGTCGAACCATTTATCGGGCATGGTCACTAGCAACACCGGCACCAGCAGCACAAGCGCAAGGCCCATGGTGAGCTTCTCCTTGCTCTTGAGCCAGAGGAAGGCGCCCATGGCCACCAGCGCCAGCATGGCGCCGCGGGAATACGAGCCGAGCGCGGACAGCGCGCACAGCCCCATCGACACCATGAAGGCGTAACGGATCCATTTGTTCTTGAACGTACGCATCAGGTAATACATCAGCGGGATGACCATGACGAAAGCCAGCGCGACCTCGTTATTGCCATCGATAAAGGTGCCTGCCGGACCCCAGACCTTTTCGTTGCCACCGCTGCGGATGGTGAAAATGCCGCCTTTTACGCCGTAGTAGCCAATCGAAATCACCACCGCCCAGATTGCCGCTTCTATGTGCAGGCGTTCTTTCAGGACCATCAGCACAACCAGCGTCATGGTCATGATCTTGATCACTTTGATCCATTGGTCGTACACCTGGTCGGGGTGGATCGCGGTCAGGCACGTCAGGCTCATGAACACGGCGAACAGGATGAAGGTGACCACCACAGGCGTCACCGGCAGCTTCTTGTCGCCCTTGTAAATCANNACCGCACCCCAGTACGGTTTCTTGAAGATCATCGGCAGCGCGAGGAAGACGACGACGGTGACAAAGATATCTCTCATGGCGAGGTTCCATCCGCGGGCGAAGGGGAAGCGGCCGTCATGTCGACCTTGCTGACGACATAGCGGAATTTGCCGGATTTTTCAGGCAGGATGGCGGCCACCTGCTCGACCTCGATCGCCACGGTGGCGCCGAGGCGGGCTTGGAAGCCGGCCCTGATCTTGTCCTGCAGCGCGGGCGCCAGCGGCGCCTCGGCCACCACCTGCACGCGGGTCAGGTCGATGGTTTCCTGGGTAATCTTGAACGCCTTCACCTCCGGCAGGTCGCGCAGGATGTACACCAGCGCCAGGCCGTGCATCACGGTGCCGTCGCGGGCGAGCAGGAAATCGGTGCTGCGGCCCTGGATTTCCTTCAGCAGCGGCAGGCCGCGCCCGCAGCTGCACGGGGCGGTATCGAGCACGCCGACGTCGCCGGTGCGGTAGCGGATGAAGGGGAAGTCGCCGGTGGCCAGGTGGGTGACGACGATCTCGCCCGATTCGCCGCGCGGCACCGGCTGGCCGGCCGCATCGAGGATTTCGACGATGATGTCTTCGGCCGTCAGGTGCATCCCGCCGGCCGGGCACTGGTGGGCGATGAAGCCGGCGTCGCGCCCGCCGTAGCCGTTGGCGACCGGGCAGCCGAAGGTGTCGGAAATTTGCTGGCGCTGCTCGTCGTAGAGCCGTTCGGAGGTGACGAAGGCGACCCGGATGCCGAGATCGTCCATGCGCACCCCGCGCGCTTTGGCGTGGCGGGCGATGTGCGACAGCGCCGACGGGTAGCCGAACAGCATGCGCGGACGCACGGCGCGGATCTGCGCCAGGAAGCCGTCCAGCTTTGCCTCGGACATGGCGAACGCCGGCAGCAGGGCGGTGCGCAGCATGCGGTCGCGCACCGCGCGCACGTTGTCCTGCGCGCCCAGTTCGATCGGCGAACCCCAGACGACGATTTCCGGGTCGCCGATGTCGACGTTCCACCAGCGCGTGGCGCGCCACTTGGCGGCGACGTCATGGCTGACGCGCTCCTTGCCGATGTAGAAAATCAGCGGTTCGCCGCTCGAGCCGCCGGTGTTGAAGCGCGCCAGGCCGACCGCATCGTCGGCCTTCATGCCGTCGCCGGCGGCGCGGATGGCTGCCTTGTCGAGCAGCGGCAGGCGCCGCAGGTCGGCCAGCGACAGCACGTCGCGCAGCGGATCGAAGCCGATGGCGGCAAACAGCTGCGTGTAATACGGAACATGCGCCTGGGCGCGCGCCAGCAGCTGGCGCAGGCGGCGCAGCTGCAGCGCCTGCAGTTCGGCCTCGGGCCACCATTGCGACTGTTCCATCTGCTGGCGCACCGCCACCGTGGTGTGGCGCTTCATGCGTTCGTGCAGGGGGAACAGCAGGCGCGACACCACCTGCGTGTACAGGCCGGTCTGGGGCAGGGTCTGGGCGTTCATGGGTGGCTTGCTATCTTTGCTGTGCTGCTGTGAATGACCGCCCGATAGACTTCGAGCAGCCGCGGCCGTACTCCAGCCCAGGCGTATTGTTGCACATAATGCAGGCCGGCCGCCTTCAGGCGGGACGCCAGTTCGGGCGAGGCGGCCAGGCGCAGCATGGCGTCGGCCATCGCCTGCGGCGAGCGCGGCGGCACCAGCAGGGCGGTCTTGCCGTCCTCGACCAGGTAGGGCACGCCGCCGACGTCGGTGCTGACAACGACTACACCGCTGGCGAGCGCCTCGAGCACCGAATTGGGCATGTTGTCGACCGTGCTCGGGTTGAGCATCAGGTCGGCGCCGCGGTACAGCGCGGCCATGCCGGCGTTCTCCACGCGGCCGGTGAATTCGACCGACGCGGTGATGCCGAGCGAGGCGGCGAGCTGTTCGAGCGCGGCGCGCAGCGGGCCGGAGCCGGCCACCACCAGGCGCGCGTCGGGCAGCTGGGCCAACACGATGGCGAAGGCGCGCAGCGCCGTTTCATTGTCGTAGATCGGTTCGAGGTTGCGCGCCACCAGCACGCGCAGCGGCCCGGCGGCGGCGGCCGGGGCGGCCGAAAATCGCTCGAGGTTGATGATGTTCGGGACCACCGTGGTGGCCACGCCGTANNGGGCAGCCGCGCAGGCGGCCGATCCAGATGGCCGGCGCGGCGTACAGGTGCCACGACCAGCCGGAATTGGCCATCACGTGGAACAGGTCGACCCGGCCGGCGCTGCGCCACAGCGACACCAGGTAAGGCAACAGGCGAAACAGCGCGCGCACGCCGGGCAGCTTGCCGGCCCACGCGGGCCGGTAGGGCGCGTTGACCTGCACTACCTCGACCGCATGGCCTTCGCCTTCGAGCAGGCCGATCAGCTGCAAGGTCTGGTTGGCCATCCCGCCGGACGGCGGCGGCAGCGGCCCGACCACGCCGATACGCAGCGACGGCGCCGACATCAGGCGGTCGCCTTGCCGGTCACGCCGCCGTACACGCGGTGATAGCGCGCCACGCTGGCTTTCCAGCTGCGTTCGTTTTCGACGAAGCGGCGACCTTGCTCGCGCAGGGCGGGCCAGCGCGCCGGGCTGTCGAGCAGGGCGAGCGTCTTCTGCGCCAGCGCCAGCGGGTCGCCGGCGGCGAACAGCACGCCGGTCTTGCCGTCTTCGATCAGTTCCTGGTGGCCGCCGACGTCGGACGCTACCAGCAGGCGTCCCTGCGCCATCGCTTCGAGCGGTTTGAGCGGCGTGACAAGGTCGGTCAGGCGCATCTTCAGGCGCGGGTAGACCAGCACGTCGACCAGGTTGTAGTAGCGCTGCACGTCGTGGTGCGGCACGCGGCCGGTGAAGATCACCTTGTCGGCCACGCCGAGGTCCTTCGCCTGCTGCTTGAGGGCGGCGTCCTGCGGGCCGCCGCCGACCAGCAGCACGCGGATCGCCGGATTTTTTTCCAGCATGGCCGGCAATGCCTGCAGCAGGATGTCGAGGCCTTCGTAGGCGTAGAACGAGCCGATGAAGCCGAGCACCGACTTGCCGGCCAGGCCGAGAGAATCGGCCAGCGCTTCGTCGCGCGCGCCGTCGACCGAAAAGTCGCCGACGTCGACCGCGTTGGGGATCACGGTGACCTTTTGCGCCGGAATGCCGCGGCCGACGATNNCCATGGTCGACCGCGGCGTCTTCCCAGAAGGCGCGGATTTCATACACCACCGGGATGCCGAGCTTGCGGCCGACGCGCAGCGCGGCGACCGCGTTCAGCGCCGGCGAGTGCGCGTGCAGCACGTCGGGCTTGATCTCGCGCGCCACTTCCAGCAATCGCGCGGCGAGCCGGTCGATCACGGCCAGCTGGTTGAGCACCGGCAGGCGGTCCATCAGGCCGGCCGGCGACACCGTGCGGTAGAACGCCAGGCCGTCGACGGTTTCGTGCGGCTGCTGCACCGGCCCCTGNNGGCGCCGCCTGCGCGACCGGCGCGGTGGAGGCGAGTGCGCCGCTCATGCCGTCTCGCCCTGCAGTTCCTTGCGCAGGAATGCTTCGAACATCAGCACCGTCCAGATCGGCGCGCTGTAGTCGCGCCGGCCCGACTCATGGTGCTCGACCATCTGCGCCAGGTAGGCGGTATTGAAGATGCCGGTCGAGGCCAGCGTGTCGCCGAGCAGCGACTCGCGCACGCGCTGGCGCAGCGGGCCGCGGAACCAGGTCGCCAGCGGCACCGCGAAGCCCATCTTCTTGCGGTACAGGATTTCCTCGGTCAGGTGCGGCTCGAGCGCCTTCTTGAAAATGTACTTGCCTTCGCTGCCGTGCAGCTTCATCTCCGGCGGCAGGCCGGAGATCCACTCGACCAGCTTGTGGTCGAGCAGCGGCACGCGCACTTCGAGCGCGTGCGCCATGCTGGCGCGGTCGACCTTGGTGAGGATGTCGCCCGGCAGGTAGGTCTTCATGTCGAGGTACTGGATCATCGACAGCGGATCGTCGGTCGGCGAGTTGGCGGCGTGGCCCTTCATCACCTCGATCGCCTGGTAGCCTTGCAGGTTCTTGCGAAACTTGTCGGAGAACAGCTGCGCGCGCATGTCGTCGGACATGATCGAGACGCCGTGGAAGTAGCCTTCCACCAGGTCGCGCGACAGCGCTTCGAAGGTGGTCTTGGCGCGGAACACGCGCGGCGCCCAGTCGGCCTTCGGATAGTATTTGCCGAGCGGGCCGAACACCAGCTTGCGCAGGCCCGACGGGATTTTCGAGCGCACGCTGTCTTCCGCCATGGCGTAGCGGTAGCGGCGGTAGCCGGCCAGGTTCTCGTCGCCGCCGTCGCCCGACAGCGCCACCGTGACGCGCTTGCGCGCCAGCTGGCAGACGCGGTAGGTCGGGATCGCCGAGCTGTCGGCATACGGCNNGCGATCGAGCAGGTGTTGACCGGGTCCTTCATCAGGCCGGCCATCATCGCCACGATCGCGCTCGAGTCGACGCCGCCGGACAGGAAGGCGCCGAGCGGCACCTCGGCCTTCAGGCGGATCTTGACTGCCTCGCGCAATCGCTCGATCAGTTCACCCTCGGCGTCCTGCATCGACATCGGCGCGTGCAGCTTGAACGGCACGTCCCAGAACTGCTTCGGCTGCGGGATCGGCTGGCCGATCTTGATCGTCAGGGTGAAGCCGGGCGAGAGCTTCCTGGCGCCCAGGTAAATCGTTTTAGGCTCCGGCACGTAGCCGTAGGCGAAGTAGTCCTCGACCGCCTGCGGGTCGATCGCGTGCGGCAGGCCGGGGTGGGCGCGCAGCGACTTGAGCTCGGAGCCGAAGATGAACATGCCGTCCGGCAGCAGCGCGTAGTAGAACGGCTTGACGCCCATGCGGTCGCGCGCCATGAACATGGTCTGCTTCGTGCGGTCCCAGACGCAGATGGCGAACATGCCGCGCAGCTTGTGCACGCAGCCTTCGCCCCAGGCCGACCAGGCGTGCACGATGGTCTCGGTGTCACTCTTGGTGCGGAACACGTAGCCGAGCTGCTGCAGCTCTTCGGTCAGTTCCGGGAAATTGTAGATCTCGCCGTTGAACACCACGCCGACGTCGCCGGCGGCGTTGAACATCGGCTGCTGGCCGCTGGCGATGTCGATCACCGACAGGCGCCGGTGGCCGAAGCCGACGCCGGGCTCGGTGTAGATGTCGCCTTCATCTGGCCCGCGGTGATGCTGGGTCTCGTTCATCCGCTTGAGCAGCGCAGGGTCGATCGCGCGGGCGCCGCGCGTATCGAAAATTCCAACTATTCCACACATGATTTGATGTTCTTTCCGATTCTGTTCTTACGTTCGCATAATGTGTCGTACAGCGACTGGTAGCCGGCTACCATCGCGTTCATGTTGTAGTGGCGCAGGACGCGTTCGCGCCCCGCCGCGCCGTGGCTGGCCGCCAGTGCCGGATCGCGCACGTAGCGCTCCAGCGCGGCGGCCATGGCGGCCGGGTCGGACGCCGGCACGACCTGGCCGGTGACGTCCTGGTCGACTACTTCGGGTATGCCGCCGACGCGCGTGCCGACCACCGGCAGGCCGCTGGCCATCGCTTCGAGCGCTGAGCCGGGCGTGCCTTCGGCGATCGACGACATCGCGAACAGGTCGAGCCCGCGCAGGATGTCGGCGATATCGGTGCGCGAACCAGGCAGCCACACCTGGTCGGCGATGCCGGCGGCGTCCACCTTGGCGCGCAGCTTCGCCAGCAGCGGGCCGTCGCCGACGATCGCCAGCCGCAGCCGGTCGCGCAATTCCGGCACGCGCGCGCGCAGCAGGATGAAGGCGTCGACCAGGGTGGCGTGGTCCTTGACGTCCTGGATACGGCCGACCGTGCCGATGACGATGCATTCCGGCCCGAACACGGCACTGGTGCGCGTTTGCGCCGGCGTGAACTTGTCGGTGTCGATGCCGTTCGCCAGCAGGCGGCTCTTGCGCGCCGGCACGCCGATGACGCGGCTGTTCCACTCGAGCATGTCGGCCGAATTGGCGTAGCAGCAATCGTAAAACGGCAGCATCATCCGGCGCAGGGCGTTGTGCTTCGGGTTCTTGCCGTGCGGGTCGGCGGCGTCGCGCCCGTGGGCGCCGTTGATGCGGATCGGCACGCCGGCCAGCATGGCCGCCGGCGCGTACTCGATGGCCGACAGGTTGTAGCTGTGCAGGATCGCCGGTTTCAGCCGGCGCAGCAGCTTCCACAGCGCCGCGTGGGTGCCCAGCGACAGGCCGGCCCGCTTGTGCAGTTCGTAGACTTCCACCCCGGGCTTGCGGATCTTCTTGGCGAACTCGGTCGACTCGGTCAGGCACACCACCGCGTGGCGGTAGGCGTCGGCCGGCATCCGGTTGATGCGCTCGACCATCAACGTCTCCAGGCCGCCGAAGTCGAGCCGGTAGATCAGGTGAACGATCAGGGGGGCGTCATGCATTTGCGGCAGCCTTCAATGTCGCGGATTGGCGGCCAGCGCGGCCTCGACCGCCGGCAGGTTGGCCGACAGGAAATCGCGCAGCGCGGCGCGCGCCTGGTCCGGATTGTCGTCGTACGGCGCCGACACCAGTACCGCGGCGCCGTCGTCGCTGCCGTGGAAGAATTTCTGCTTCACCTGCAATGCCTTGCCGGCGTAGTCGCTGGCGGTGGCGTCGCCATCGATCCAGTACCAGTGCCAGACCAGCATGCGCCCGCCTGGGCCGGTCAGCTTTTCCTCGCGCACCTTCAGCACGCGCGCGCCCAGCGTTTCGCTGCGCACCGTTGCGTCGAAGCTGCGCCACGGATTGTTCTTTTCGCCCGCGTCGAGCTGGTTGGTCGAGCTGATCAGCCGCGAACCGGCGTCCTGGTTGCGGTAGTACAGCAGCGTCACGCCGACCTTGCGGGCGCCCTGCTGGAAGAATTGCCGGCGCGTCGCCTGCGGCGGCGAGAACGTCGGCACCCAGTCGGTGAATGCGCCGCTTTCCTGCCAGCTGGCCTTGATGGCCGGCACGCTGGCGATGATGGCGGTGCGTTCGGCCTTGGCGAGGATGGCGCTGTACAGCGGCCAGACGCCGATGCAGGCGGCGACGCCGAGCGCCATGGCCAGCAGGCGGGCAGTCGACGCGGGAGCGCCTTCGGCCAGGCGCGGCGCCGCGGCGCCGCCCTCGGCGGCCGGCACGTCTTCGCGCCACAGGCTGCCGAGCCAGAACAACAGGAACATCACGATGCCGAAGAACACCCAGCCGTAGATCAGGTGGTCGACGCCGACCGCCATGGTCATGCCGCTCAGGTGGCCCATCATCACGATCATGTAGGCGCGGCCGCTGTTGGCGAAGATCGGCACGATGATCGACAGCAGCACGAACAGCGCGCGCCGCTTGAACGAGCGGAATGTCAGGTAGGCGTACAGGGTGCCGAGCGTGAACGAGGCGATCAGGTAGCGCAGGCCGCTGCAGGCTTCGACCACCGACCAGTTACCCGAAGGGATGCTGAAGGTGTTGCCTTCGCGCAGAACCGGAATGCCGGTCGCGCGCAGCGCGTAGATGGTGAAGTTGGCGGTGACGTCGATCAGGCGCGGGATGAAGATCTCGCCGAAGGGCACCGCGAACAGCAGGAACAGCAGGGCGAAGGCGAGGACGCGGGCGATGCGCGTGCCGAGCATGGCCAGCACGGCCAGCGGCAGCATCGCGACGAACGCATATTGCTTGACGATCTGGACGTCGCCGAGGTCGGCCAGCAGCCAGCCGAAACCGCAACCGAGCAGCAGCAGCAGGGCCGGCCAGAATGGCGTGGCCGGCATCCGGCGCAAGGTGTCGCGGCGCTGCCAGGCCAGCCACAGGCTGATCGGCACGATCACGTAGCCGTGGGCGAAGGTCTCGGAACGGTTCCAGATGGCGACGATCGACTGCGCCGTGGCGAAGTAGACCAGCACCGGCAGCAGCAGCGCCAGCGCGATGACTGCGCCGCGCAGCGAGCTGACGCGCGGTTGGACGGCAAGGATTGCACTCATGCGGACTCCGCGAGGGTAGGGTGGTTGTCAAGCAGGGTATCGACCTGGGCCAGGTTGGCGTCCCAGCCGTAGCGCGCTTCGACGCGCGCGCGCGCGGCGGCGCCGATCGCCGGGTCCGGGTGCGCCAGCGCGTGCAGCACGGCGGCGGCGAACTGCGCCGCGTCGGCCGCGAGCAGCAGTTCACGGCCCGGTTCGGCCTGGATGCCTTCAAGCGCCTGCGGCGAGACGACGATCGTCTTGGCCATCGACATCGCCTCGAGCACCTTGTTCTGGATGCCGCGCGCGATGCGCAGCGGCGCCACCGACAGCGCGGCGTGCGCCACGTACGGCCGCACGTCCGGCACGGTGCCGGTGACGAACACGTTCGGCAGCGCGGCCAGCTGCTGCACCGCGGCCGACGGCCGCGCGCCGACGATGTAGAACGCCGCCGCCGGTTCGGCCGCCAGCACCGCCGGCAGGATCTCGCTGGCGAACCACTGCACCGCNNTCCGACGGCGCGAAGTAGGCGGTGTCGACGCCGTTGTTGAAAAAGCCGATGCGCGCGGCGCTTTCCGGCGCCAGCTGCCTGAACAATCCGGCTTCCGGTTCCGAGACGAACAGCGAGGCGTCGCAGTCGCGCGCGATCTTGCGTTCGTAGGCCAGCAGCTGGCGCGCCTCGTGCGCGTACAGCATGCTCATCGGCCAGGCTTTCTTGTCGGCGTACTGGCGCCACTTGTCGGAGTCGACGTCGCAGAAGTCGACCACCCGGCGCGCGTCCGGATACGCTTCGGCGTATTGCGCCATGGCCGAGGAAAACACCAGCACGCGGCCGATGTCGTGTGCGCGCATGGCGTTCTCGGTCCAGGCCTTGAGGCCGGCGTCGCGGTAGTAGTCGAGCGAGAGCGAGCGGTTCGCCAGCAGGGCGCCGAGGCTGCGCACGCGCGCCAGCGTCGGGTTGAGCGGGGCGAAATGGCTGCTGGCGCACAGCTCCTGCACGCGCGGCACGTGCTGCCAGTCGTCGGCGTCGTCGACGAAGGTGGCCAGGTGCACGCGGTAGCGCTTCGCCAGGTGCTTGAGCAGGTGATACGAGCGGATCTTGTCGCCCTTGTTGGGCGGGTACGGGATGCGGTGGATCAGCAGCAGCAAATTCTCCACGCGCTTATCCCAGGTTCCTGACGATGTGCGGGCCGACGATGTTGGCCAGCGCCAGCGGCATTTTCTTCCACATCTTGATGAACAGCTGGTATTTCGGATTCAGCGGATTGTTGTCCGGCAGCTCGGTCGACTGGTACAGGCGGTACTCGTACGGCAGCGGCTGGGCGGTGAAGCCCCAGTTCTTCTTGAAGTCGTAAGCGCCGGTGCCGAGCTTGCTGCGGCCGAAGTCGAACATGCGGCAGCCGCGCGCGGCGGCGAACTGCATCAGGTTCCAGTACATGAAGTCGTTGCCGGCGACGTCGCGCGCGATCGGCATGCCGCCGCCGTAGTAGGGAATCACCTCGTCGCGCCAGTAGAAGCTGAGCACGGCGGCGACCAGCACGCCGTTCTGGCTGATCACGCGCACTTCGCAGTCGTCGCCGAACTCATCCTTGAGCAGGGCGAAGTATTTTTTCGGGAACACGGGGGTGCCGAGCCGGTGCACGCTGCTGGCGTACGCGGTGAACATGCGGTCGACGTTGTCGTCGATTTCGCCGATGAGGCCGAGCTTGATGCCCTTGCGCACCATCGCGCGCTGCTTGCGCGGGATCGCGTTGAGGTTCTCTTCGTCGTCCGCCGAAATCGCCTTGCGGAACGTGACGTACAGGTCCTTGGTGTGCCAGTCCGGGTTGCCCGGGTGGGCGGCNNTCGGTCAGGGCGGCGACGCCGCCGTAGACGCAGAACTGCATCGCGCCGAGCGCATGGCCGAACAGGGCGCTCTTGATTTCGCACAGCGGCAGCACGCCCTGGATCTGGCCGTCCTGCTCGGCGTAGTAGAACCAGGTCTTGAGCTTGAACGACTGCTCGATCACGCGCTGCCAGCCGGCGCGGTGGAAGAAGGTGGCGTCCGGGCAGGCATGCACGAACGCGTCCCAGCGCGCGGCGTCGTGCGGCTGCATCAGTTTCAGGGTCAGGGCGCCGGCGGCCGCCGCGGGTGCTGCTTCAATCATCGAACTCATTGCGGATCCAGGAAAATGCGGTCCATCCGGTCCCAGGCGAAATCGCCGGTGAGCGCCTTGATGCGCCCTTCCATGCGTTGCAGGTTGACGTAATGGCGAAAGCGGCTCTTGGCGTCGACGCCATCGGGGCGCGGCTGGCCGGGATCGATTTCCCACGGATGAAAATAAAAAATGGCGGGCTGGCGGTCGACCTTGTTGACGCGTTGCATCATCCAGCGCGACAGCGCATACGGCAGCAGGCGGAAGTAGCCGCCGCCGCCGGCCGGGAAATTGCGCCCCGCCATCTGGACGGTGGTGATCGGCACTTCCAGCAGGCCGTCCGGGCCGTTCGGGTAGAACGCGAAACGCGGCGCGTCGGGCATGCCGTAGTGGTCGTGCCTGATCGGGTAGATGCTCGAGCTGTAGCGGTAGCCGGCTTCCTTGAGGACGTCGAGCGCCCACAGGTTGGCGGTGCCGATCGAAAAGCTCGGCGCCCGGTAGCCGATTACGGCCTGGCCGCCGATCTCTTCCAGCAGCGCCTTGCTGCGCACCACGTCATCGCTGAATTCGGCGCGGCTCTGGTCGGATGCGCGCAGGTGGCCGTAGCCGTGGCTGGCCAGTTCGTGGCCGCCGGCGACGATGCGGCGCACCATGTCCGGATAGCGTTCGGCGATCCAGCCGAGCGTGAAGAAGGTGGCGTGGACGCCGCCGCCGGCGAGGATGGCGAGGATGCGCTCGATGTTGGCCTCGACCCGGCATTCGCGCGCGGGCCAGCTGGCGCGGTCGATGTGCGGGGCGAAGGCCGACACCTGGAAGTAGTCCTCGACGTCGATCGTCATGGCGTTGCGGATGATCGCGCCTGGCGCGGCGCCCGGTCGGGCGGCGGGAATTTCGTGCTTCATGTGGCGTGGTTCATTCGCGCTGGTCGGCCGCCGCCGCCGGCGTGGCGACGATCTTCTTGAGGATCGACAGCACCGAGACGATCGATTTTTCCAGCCGCATCATGCGCTCGTCCATCTGGCCGCCGCTGCCGGCCGGCTCGGCCGCCATCGGTTCGGACGCCTCGGCGCGCTCCGCTTCGGCGGCGCCCGGCGGCAGCTGGAATTCCTCGTCGATGTCGGCGATGACGGTGTTGACGTCGTCCTCGGTGAAGCTGTGCATCTCTTCCAGGTAGCCCATCAGCAGCAGGCGGTCGCACAGGGTGTTGGTCTTGCGCGGGATGCCGCCGGTGTAGCCGTAGATGGCGGCGTGCGCGCCGNNGGTCCCAGGTGATAGCTGGCGATGACGCGCTGGCGCAGCTGCAGCATGCTGGCGCTGTGCAAGGTCGTGCGGAATTCCGGCTGGCCGAGCAGGAAGGTCTGCAGCAGCGACTTGTCGTCGGTCTGGAAATTCGACAGCATGCGCAGTTCTTCGACCGTGCGGGCGGTCAGGTTCTGCGCCTCGTCGACGATCAGGAGGGCGCGCTTGCCTTGCTGGTCGGCCTCGCGCAGGAACTGCTCGAGCCGGGTCAGCAGGTCAGGCTTGCTGGCGTTTTCGTAGGGGAGGCCAAAGGCCGACACCACCATGCGCAAGGTGTCGTCCGAATCGAGGTTGGTGTTGACGATGTGGGCGGCGATGATCTGCTCGGACGGCAGGTTGTTGAGCAGGTTGCGCACCAGCGTGGTCTTGCCGGCGCCGACTTCGCCGGTGATGACGATGAAGCCCTCGCCCTGCGACATGCCGTAGTCGAGGTAAGCCATGGCGCGCTTGTGGCCCTTGCTGCCGTAGAAGAAGTGGGGATCCGGCCGCAGCCGGAACGGCTTGGCGCTCAATCCGTAGTAGGTTTCGTACATCGCGTGTTCGACTCCGCTATAACTGATATGAAAGGGACGCACTGACGGCGTTTTCGCGGTAGGTGCTACCGCCCACGATGGCGAGGTTACCCTGCGTATGGCGCAGTTGCACGGTGCCCTTGAGTTTGCGCTGCAACTGGCTGTTCAACGACAGGCTGACCGATTTGCGGTTGTCGACGATGGCGGTGGTCAGCGATTCGCTGCGGCTGGCGTTGAGCGCCAGGTTAGCGGCGCTGCGCGGCGACAGCCGGTAGCTCATCGATACCGAGGCGCCGAGCTGCTTGACGTCGTCGTTCAGGGCCTGCCCCACCGCGCCCGGCAGCGGAGTGTCCACTTCCGGCGCCGACAGCGCGCTGCGCTTGCTGGCATTGAGCGCCACCACGCTGGTGGTGCGCGCGGTGTTGAAGGCGACGGTGGCCTGGAACGCGCGCTGCAGGATGAAGCGGTTGCTGAAAAAATTGATGTTGTGCGCCAGTGAAGGCGGCAGGCCGTTGGCCAGGATGTACGCCTGCACCGCCTGGCGGCGCGCCTCGGTGTCGGGGATGCTGGTGGCGAACAGTTTGTCGAGCACGTCGATCGCATTGACCGCGGCCGGGATCAGCAACTGGTCGCGCGTGGTGGTCACCGCATCGTTGTAGTTGATGGTCCAGACCGTGCCGCGGCTGCGGTGCGACAGCGCCAGCAGGTAGCTCGGGCCGAAGTAGCGGCGCCCGGCGCTGGCCTGGATGCTGGTGCGCAGCGACGGCGTCCAGGTGAAGCCGAGCGAATAACTCTTGCCGGCGCTCGAGCCGCCCGGTTTCGGGTAGTCGTACTGGTCGTAGCCGGCGCTGGCGTTGAGGCTCAGGGTCTGGGCGGCGCGGTAGCGCAGGGTGGCGTTCGAATTTTGGATGTGGAACTTGCGCGCCAGCGAGTCGTCGAGGTCCTGGCGGCTCGCCTGCAGGTCCCAGCCGATGGCGTGGAAGGCCGGGCCGCTCGACAGCGACGCCGCCACGGTATTCGAGGTGCTGTCGCCGAGCCCGATGTTGCCGGACTTGACCGAGTCGCGCGTGTAGCGCAGTTCGCCGTTGGCGGTGGCGCCGAAGCGGTGCCTCAGCGATGGGCTGAGGCGCCAGGTGCTGACCTTGGCGCGGTTGGCGCTGGCATAGCTGTTGTCGTTGCTCACCTGCGGGCCGAAGGCGGAGACCGGCTGCTGGCCGATCGAGGCGGCGCCGTCAAGGTACAGCAGGTCGCCGATCAGCGCGGCGCGGCCATCGCCGCGCAACTCGCTCGACGAGCGGTTGGTGCCGTCGACGCGGTCCGAATAGGCATACAGGTGGCTGATCGCGTTGGCGTGCAGCTTCAGGCGCGGGCTGTCGTTGGCGACCGTCAGCGACGGCGCCAGTTCCGTGATGAACTGGCTGCGCGCGCTGTCGGCCGGCGCGAGTCCGACGTTGTCGCTGTAGGTTTCGCGCAGGTCGACGCTGGGCACGACTTTCCACTGCGCCTGCGCGGCCGGCGCGAGCAGCATCGCCAGCAGGGCGACCGGCGCGGCCAGCGGCAATGACGGTGTGGTGGTCAGTGGTGTGCGCCGGTGCCGCTTAGCCATAGTGATAATCGTACGTCTCTTCGATACCCGGGAACTCGCGCGTCTTGTTGTAGATGAGGTTGACGTTGCTGCAGCCTTCGAGCTGGCGCAGCGATTCCTTGACCGCGTGCTGGGTGGTGGTCTCGGATTCGACCACCAGCACGATCTGGCCCATGTGGGTCGCCAGCACGTGCGCTTCGGACGTCAGCAGCAGCGGCGGCGAGTCGAAAATGACGATGCGGTCCGGATAGCGGTTGGCGATCTCGGTGACGAAGGCGCTCATCGTCTGGCTGGCCAGCAACTCGGTGGCGCGCGCCGTGCTGGTGCCGGCCGGCAGGATGCTGAGGGTGTCGACGTTGGTGCGCAGCATGACCTCGGACAGGTCGAGCTTGTCGTCGAGCAGCAGGTCCATCAGGCCGCGCTGGGCCGGCAGGCCGAGCGTGCGCAGGATCGACGGCCGCGCCACGTCGGCGTCGACCAACAGCACCGTGTGGTCGAGCTCCATGGCGATACTCATGGCCAGGTTGATGGCGCAATAGGTCTTGCCCTCGCCCGGCAGCGAGCTGGTGATCATGATCAGGTTGCCCGGCGGCGCGTTGTCGCTGCGCTCGGCGAAGGCGCGCTTGAGCAGCGGCCGCTTGATGATGCGGAAATCCTCGACCAGCAGGGTGCGCCCGCCGGCGGCGGTGACCATGCCCATGTCGCGCATCCGGTTCAGGTCGAGTTCGACCTTCTTGGTGCTTTGCTTGCGCGCCTTGGCCGGCGCGGGCGGCGGCGCGGCGGCGTACGCAGCGGGCGCGGCCGGCTGGGCGAGCGGGGCTGCCGGCAACGGCGCGGCGAACGCCGCCGGCGCGACGGCCGGCATCGCTTCCGGCGCCGGCACTTCCTTCTTCGGGTCGATCCGACCTGCTGCTTTTTCGATAATGCTCACATTAGCTCCCGTATTCGTCGCGTTACAGCGAAGGCCTGATCAGTATTGCCGCCATCACGGCGCCGTACGCGCCGAACAAGGCAAACACCGATGCACCCATCGCGTACAGCCGTCGCCGGCGCTTCACTTTTTGCTCGTTGGTCCAGTTCATGCCGATCGCGCCGAGGATCTGCACGCCGGTCACTTCGCGCAGCGAGGCCTGGCTGAGGAAGGTCGGCCGTACCTGGCTCATCAGCAGCGCCACGACCAGGCCGGCCACCAGCGCGCCGAGGAACACGATCGAGAACAGGCGCGGCCGGTTCGGGCCGGCCGGCGCCAGCGGCACGGTCGGCGGATCGATCACGCGGAACGTCAGCATGTCGGTGGCCGAACTGAGGTCGCCCGACAGCTTGGCCGCTTCGCGCCGCTCCACCAGCTTCTGGTAGTTGTCGTGGTTGACCTGGTAGTCGCGGTTGAGCTGGGCCAGCTGCGCCTCGACTTCCGGCGCCGCCGTGCTCTGCGAGCGCATCGCGGCGAAGCGGGCGTTGTATTCGCTGACGCGCGCTTGCAGCGAGGCGACGCGCGCTTCGGCCACCGACAGCGCCACGTTCATCTGCTGCAGCATCGGGCTGTAGTTCGCTCCCGGATCGCCGCTGCGCTTGTGCTTCTTCGCCTCTTCCTTCTTGCGCGCCTGCAGTTGCGCCAGCAGGCGCTTGGCGGCGAGGATGTCCGGATGCTGTTCGGTGTATTGCAGGCGCAAGGTGTCGAGCTGCTTTTCCAGCGCGCCGATGCGGCCGTCGAGTTCCGGATTGGCGTCGGCCGGGTCGGCCGCATCGGTGATCGGCACCACCGGCGCCGGGTCGTCGCCGGCGATCTGGCGCTTGATGGCGTTGCGGCCCTGCTCGGCCTCGTTGAGTTCGAGCCTGGCGGCGCTGAGGGCGTCCGCCACTTCGACCATCTTGCTGCTGTAGTCGCCGCCGCCGGCGCGCGGCAGCATGCCCATGTGGCGGATCTTGAAATCCTTCATCGCGCTTTCGGCGGTGGCCAGCTTCTCTTCGTAGGTCTTGATCTGGTCGTCGATGAACTGGACGGCCTTCTCGGAATCCTGTTTCTTGCCGCCGAAACTGCCTTCGACGAAGATCGTCAGCAGCGACTGCACCACGTCCTTGCCCAGTTTCGGGTTCGGGTTGTTGTAGGTGATCGTGTAGATGTCGTCGCGCTCGGTGCCGATGATCTTGATCTTGTCCATCAGATCGTCGACCATTTTTTCATGTTCCTTGGCGTTGCTGGCCTTGACGTCGAGGTCGACCATGCGCATGACGCGTTCGACGTTCGGCCGGCTGATCAGGGTGCGGCGCATGAACACGACCTGCTGGTCGAGGTTCGGCAGCGTCGTCATGCCCGACAGCAGCGGCTTGAGGATCGACTGGGTATCGACGTAGACGCGGGCCGAGGCCTGGTAGTCGTTCGGCAGCTTGTAGACCACGGCCCAGCCGATGATCGCCACCACCCATGAGATGACGACGGCATACCAGCGGTATTTTCCGATCGCCTTGAGGAAAGCTAATATTACCGCTGTCAGTTCTGCCATCTGATCAATCTCGCTGTACGACTAAGGTGGGGAGCGCCGCGGCGCACGGGAAATTCAACATATCATCGCTTGTACTGAGAGCAATTGCAATTGCGTAATGGAAAAACCNNGTTCGCTCGCCGTCGTGCCATTGTATTGATGCTTCGCAAAAAATGCCAGAATTAATGCAATAAACACAAATGTTGTTCAAGTCGGTATGGCTAAATTCCTCCAGGCATGGTTTTTTTGGCATCCGAAAGGGTGAAAAACAGTATCAAATAAACCAGCGTGGCGAGGCGCGGAAAATCGAACAGGCTGTCGAACAGCGACAGCGCGAGGAACGCCGCCAGCGCCGCCGCCAGCGCCGGCGCGTACGGGTCGCGCGCGCGCAGGCGGCGCGTCAGGGCGCGCACGGCGCACAGCAGCAGCGCGCCGAACGCGGCGAGGCCGGGCAGTCCCTGTTCGAACGCCAGCTGCAGCCAGGTGTTTTCGAGGTGCCACGGCATGTGGTTGTCGCTGGTAAAGAACCAGCGGTCGAGGCCCTGCTCGAAGCCGCCGTTGCGCAGCAGTTCGCGGCCGGCGTCGTCGCGCAGCGACAGGTCGTCGAGCTCGAGCGCGCTGCCCTCGGCCCGGNNCGCAGCGGGCCGAATACAGCAGCCACTTCTCGCACACCGGCACGCTCAGTTCGGCATCGGCGTCGGCGCTGCGGGCGCGCAAGCTGAGCCGGTAGCGCCGGCCCGGATCCAGGTCGACCAGCTGCTCGAAGTACAGCGGGTCGCCGGCCGCCAGCGCCAGCCAGGTGTTGGCGCCGTCGCCGTGCAGGGCCAGGTAGGACGGCGTGATGCCTTCGCCGTTGTGCAGGAAGTAGGTGGCCGGGTAGCGGCCCAGCCCCATCCCGGTCAGCCAGCTGGCCGGCCGCGTTTCCATCATGCGCGCCGCATCGATCCAGTGGCCGGCGCGCACCGCCAGGTCGTGGCCGGTGCGGGCGTAGCGCTGCTGCATGGCCGTGCCCTGGGTGGCGCCCCACGCCAGCAGCGCCAGCAGCGCGGCCAGCAGCGCCGCGCGCGGTCTCAGGCGCCCGGCCAGCGCCAGCACCAGCATGGCGAGCGCGGCGGCCAGGTAGCCGGCGCGCGCATACGTCACCAGCAGGGCGTACAGGCCGAGCGCGAACATGGCGGCGCCGGCCAGCCGCGCGCCGCCGCGGCTGCCCAGCGTCCACCAGGCGAGAAAGGGCAGGGCCAGCGCGAAGTAGGCTTCGATATAGGCGCCGCCGGTATGCATCGCGAAAAACAGGCCGACCGCCCGGTAGCCGTGGTCGAAGTCGAGCACGCCGGGGAAGGCGGCGCGCTCGGCGAGCACGCCAAGCGATGCCGCCAGCACGCCGAGGCCCATGCCGAGCGCGAACCGGCGTTGTGTTTTTACAACGTCGGCGTCGAGCGCGGCGCGCAAGGCGGGCCACAACAGCAGCGCCCACGCCAGCCCTTTCGCCAGCCGCACGCCGTTGTAGGGGCTGTAATAGTGGTTCAGGCCGTTCAGGCCGGGGGCGGGGAACGGCCAGGCGCCGAGCGCCACCGCGGCGCAGGTCGACAGGCAGAGCAGCGCCAGCGCCGCGCGCGCCGGCGCCGTCATGCGCGCACCCGCCGCCGGCGTGCCGGCCCAGGCCTGCATCAGCACGGTGGCGGCCAGCAGCGCGTCGAATTCGTCGAGGAAAAAGCGCCCGGTCCACGGCGCCAGGTCGAGCACCGGCAGCGCCGCCGGCACCAGCAACAGCCAGGCCTGCGGCCAGCGCCGCAGGACCGCGCACCACGCCAGCAGCGCGGCGCCGAGCCAGGCCGCGCCGAGCGGATAGCCGCGCAGCACCGCCGCCAGCAGCGCGAGGCTGGCGGCGGCGGCGAACGGGCGCGCCAGGCGGTTCGGATGGACCCAGGTTGCAAGCAAGGATGGTTCGCCTAGAAAATCTGGTATGGTTGGCGGGCATGGCGTTCCTGCAAGAAGCGCGCATGGACGCCCGGATTCTAGCGCGAATTGCAACCACCCCGACAACCACCCAACTATATATATATATGATGCCGATCCTCGAACACCGCGCGCGCCGCCTGCCGGCCTTGCTGGCGGCCTGCTGCCTGGCGTTGCCGCTGCACGCCGCCGAACTGCCGCGCACCATCGCCACGGTGAAGGCG
>CXWL01004454.1_pt1 | contig 26050 bp, 21 predicted proteins | sample 590931 | NCBI WGS metagenome assembly CXWL01 (sample SAMEA3498368, study PRJEB10139) | groundwater metagenome | biome: water well; material: biofilm material | place: Germany | collected 2015-04-27
CAAGACGGTTCGCTACTCCTTTCTTGTATTGGACTTTCACCAACTATCACTTGCCAGTTTGTGCTGGCGCACTCCCCACTTCAATTTCTCAGCAAAACCATTTCAGATGCTTGCTCAGGAATTCCGGTGCAAAAAATGGCTACAGTTTAAGGGGGGAGTGAACGGTCACAAGCCGGGAGCTTAAAATATAGACAAAGTTGCTGTATTTCGACAGCCTAGGATCATGCCCGTTTTCAATATCAAATAAACGTTTTCCTGGTTCAGTAGATTTTAGGGTATGTTTAGTAGCATCTACAATTTGACACGCGATAAGCCAATAACGAATTGCGTGAACCATATTCTTGCCTACACCCAGAACAACTGTTGCCTCATCCTTTTCAAAAATAGCTGAGTCTTGGCACCATGCCTTGAAACCTTTAGTTAACCAACCAAAACGAAGTGTAAAAGTCTCATGGCGACCAAAAGATACGGAAGATTTATCAAATGGTTTCATTTGAAGTTTCCTTCATTCGATGCTCATCCTCATCAAAAGCTAGAGCTCCCTGCGTGGTATTTCTCAGATAGCTTTCTGCTGACTGAATGAACCAATCTTTGAGTGTGAGACCATCTCGCATTAATGCTGCATGTAATGCCTTTTTTAATTCGGGATCAACTTCAATCACCACCCGGCCACTTGCTCCGATACTCATCTGAACCTCTATGTAATGTAACTTATGTAACATTACAAATGATGCGCTATTTTCTTGACTCAGTAAAGATACTGATGCAAAACAATCTGGACAACTTCACCATTCATTTAAGTCAAGCTTAATAAGCCATTAGCATTCAATAACATCAACGCCCATTCAATTGAAGAACTTCATGGAGCAATTATTTTCATGAGTTTTATCCCAAATATTGCACGAAGGATCGCAGCAGTTCCATTTTATTCTTTCATAATCAAGCGTCAATAGACTATTTCGCTGCCACAACTCCCAAGCGTTCTTTGAGTGTTGGAGAACCATGTCCATGACCAAGGACTTGGGCGTAATACATTGAATTCTTCAAGACCTTTTTGACATAATCGCGAGTTTCATTAAAAGGAATTGTCTCGGCATAGATAGCACCCTCCAGTGGTCTGATATTATCGCGCCAACGCTTGGCTCTTCCTGGCCCGGCATTATAGGCAGCGGAAGCCAGTAGCGGTTGACTATCCAGCGTGCCGAGCACATGCCTGAGATAATAAGTACCTAATCTCAAATTCGTATTCACATCAACAACGATATTTTGGCGAAAATTCTGTATACCCAATTGCTTGGCAACCCATTCAGCTGTGGCAGGCATCAACTGCATCAAACCCGCCGCGCCCGCATGTGACTTGCTATCCGCAATAAAACGGCTTTCCTGCCGGATCAGGCCATATACCCAGGCTTCATCCAGTTCATGCTGCTGCAAAACCCTTCTGAGCATTTCGCGGTGCGGCGACAAAAAACGCAGACTGAAATCATGCTGCGATACTGTCCGGCTAGCCGTGTTAATCGCGCGGTCATACATGCCATAACGCCGGGCTACTTCAGATGCAGCCAATAACTCCGCATCACTAAAATCGCGAATTGTCCAAACCCATTCGTTATAAGCTTCTGTACGTAGACCCATTCGATGAAAAGCCAGCGCACGTTGCACACCAGGTCTTCGTTCCATTGCAGCGGCTTCATCATGACTCACTCGATAAGTAGTATCTGCAATACTGAGTATCGTTCCTAATTCTTCTTTAGCCAGTTGGCCATAAAAACTATGCTCATCACTGAGTGGAATAAAAATACTATTTGCATCCAGAGTATTTCCTTTTGCTTTTAATGCCCGTGCTTTCCAGTAACGCCAGGTGTCAATCTGTTGTTCAGCTGCTGACATCCTGTCTATAGTTCTCAGAACGACCTCCCAGTCTGCAATACGCAATGCAGCACGTACTTGCCAGGCAAGTACTGTGTCTGAAGGCGGATATGGCTTACCAGTATTTTGAGCTTCCCTGAACCAACTCAGTGCGCGTGAATCATGCCTTATAGCTGCTCGATGCCCTAATTTTGCCAGAAAATAAGAGCGATCAGATGCGGTCAGTTGATCTTTTATTTTAAGCCATTGGGCGTAAGCCTGATCAGTATCATTGCGAAGTAGATGCAGTAATACAAATAAAGCAATTTCACGATCACTTCGCGACTTGATTCTGCTTTTCTGCGTATCCAGAAAACGTAATGGATTCTTGGCTGCGTTATTCAAATCGGTGATATTCAGAGCTTCATTACTGGGTATATATCGATTAATATGGGTTGCTATACCCGTTTGCCCTTCTTCTAATGCCAATCTGATTCGTGTCCAGATATCTTCCAGAGAAATCTGTCCACTGGAAATCAGCGCATGAAAAATAGGAGTACAGCTATCCGGCATACTGTTTGGAGTAAACCATAATGAACGCGCATCCATCAGTACATTCTTATCTTGTGTATGAATGCGTTGCTGATATGAATAACATATGAGCTCAGTATTCTTGTTAACCAGCAGTGGATATTCTGCTTCAAAAAGCTGCCATTGCTGATTTCTGCCCAGAATCCTAAGCCAGTCACCCCGTAATCGATCCGCAACCAGATTGCCTGCGTAGCGTGAAAGAAAATTTCTGATGGCTGCTATGTCGGTAGTTCCCAATACCATGCGTAATTGAAAATAATCAACATAAGGCAATAGAGCATGGCGTTGTAGCCGCCTGGCAGAATCATCTAAAAGCTTGGCATTTCCCGATTGGAATGCTTGCCGAGCGGTAATAAAATCACTGTCCTGATTCGCTGATAACGTTCCAAAACAAGCTAAAAGTATTAATCCAATAAGGTATTTTCTCATAGCCATTAAAAATGCAAACTAAAAAGAGATTACTCGGAAGCTGTCCGAGAATAGAGTGATCTACTGTGGAAAAGCTATTTTGGCCATATTTCTCGATCATTTTCGTTAAATAGAATAACTATTCGCCTCAAATGTTCAAAAAATCTGTCTCAAAATAGCCTCCCCTCGCTACGACCACTATTCTCGGACAGCCTCCTAGAAAGATGCAAAGATCAGCATCGCACTAAATCTGAACTACCGCAGCAATGCTACGATAGTTCATGCATCCTATTTTGATCCATCTGAGATCTGCAGCAACCAATACACAGTCACAATCGGAAACATCAATCAGATGACACCTTGTCCCAGCATTGCATCTGCCACTTTGACAAAACCAGCGATATTGGCACCATCCACATAGTTAACACTACCGTCAGGTTTAGTACCGTATTTCAAGCAAGATCTATGAATAGCTTGCATAATTTCTTTCAGGCGTACATCGACTTCTTCATGTGTCCAGGACAAGCGCATTGCATTCTGGCTCATCTCCAGACCTGAAGTTGCAACACCGCCCGCATTACTCGCTTTACCAGGTGCATAGAGTACTCTATTATTTTCAAAGCATTCCACAGCTTCTGCAGTCGATGGCATGTTTGCACCTTCGGCTACGCAAATAATGCCATTATTAACCAAAGTCTGCGCATCTTCTCCCGTAATTTCGTTTTGCGTCGCGCAAGGCAAAGCTACGTGGACCGGTACATGCCATGGTTTTTCACCCGGAAGAAAGGTTACATTGACACGTCTGGCATATTCATCTAAACGAGCATACAAGTGATTTTTTACTTCGGCTAATATGGCCAGCTTCTCAGTGGTAAAGCCATCTTCATCAACGATAGTTCCACTTGAATCTGATACAGTCACCACCTTGGCACCCTGTGCCATTGCTTTCTCAATAGCAAATTGAGCCACATTGCCTGAACCAGAAACCGAAACTCGCATGCCCTCCAGATAACGTCCTGCATGTCTCAATACTTCTTGAGCAAAATATACGGTTCCGTAACCAGTTGCTTCCGGGCGCACCAGTGATCCACCAAAACTTAATCCTTTACCTGTGAACACACAATCAGAACGATTGGATAATTTTTTCATCATGCCCGCCATGAATCCTACTTCACGGCCACCCACTCCAATATCCCCCGCTGGAACATCAGTATCAGAGCCAATATGACGAAATAGTTCACTCATATAAGCCTGGCAGAAGCGCATGATCTCGCCTGGACTCTTTCCTTTCGGATCAAAATCGGACCCTCCTTTCCCTCCACCCATGGGCAGCGTAGTCAATGCATTCTTAAAAGTTTGTTCAAAAGCCAGAAATTTAAGAATAGATAAATTGACTGATGGATGAAACCGGGTGCCTCCTTTATAAGGACCGATGGATGAACTATGTTGTATCCGATAACCACGATTGACTTTGACTTCACCATGATCATCAACCCAGGCTACCCGGAATATAATCACACGTTCCGGCTCGACCAATCGATCTAACAAACCATGTTCAGCATAACGAGGATGCTCCGTAATAAAAGGCCACAAGCTCTCCACGACTTCAGTAACTGCCTGCATGTATTCTGGTTGATTAGGATTACGCTCAGCCACATACGTACTGAACTCCTGAATACTTTGATATTTCATTTTAATTTCCCCGGTAAACGAAAGGTTATTCTCGAATAACCCAATTCTGCCAAATTAATTCACAAGCTGCACTGTATTTTTATTAAAAAATAGAATTATTACAAAAGTTTTTTTATTCAAGTAATTTTTCTTCATTCATAGGACAGAATCCCGTAAATTTTGCATTACATTACATTACATTACGCATTACGGGGTCAGAGTGAATTATTTCCATTCTTACGCCATCCAACAGGCCGACCACACTTTCCAGTTGCCATACGTCGCCCAGTTAATGTTGCCACTTCATCAACAAAACGCTCATGTCCCAAAACCATTCCCTTATTCACCGTTGAACGAATTTCCTTTAACTGTTTGCCATCAACATGGCTGGTAAACAGTTCGCGATAACGCGCTTGACGCTCCGTTGCATCGTTACCTAATGCCAGATACAAAGGGTGCGGTACACACAGGGATGATTCTTTGCCCAATCCGTTGATGTTGTAACTCGACCAGAAATAATCCGATGGCTGCGCCACTATGCCTGCCCTCACCGGATTCAACTCAATGTAGCGATAACCTGCAGCAGATAATCTTCTTCCTGTACCAGACAAGCTTTGAAACGACCTTCCCACAAGGTACCAGTACGTTGATAGGTGTAATTAAAGTGGCTCACGTAACTTCTACCCAAAGACTGCATCATCCGGCTCACCGCATTTTCCACTCGCGGCGTACATAACAGGTGCACATGATTGGTCATTAACACCCATGCATGAATATCCACCTGATATTTAACCGAATACTCCTTGAGCCAACCCACATACGCAGCAAAATCCTGCTCACTGGCAAAACATACCTGTCGATTGTTACCTCGCTGAATAATATGCTGCGGAATCCTCGCAGGACATAAACGCGTCAAACGTGCCATCTGTGTGCTTCCCCAAAAAATGGCATGGTAGCATGAAATAATTCACTCTGACCCCGTTACCGCTTTGATATCAATAAGATACAATGAATATACCCCCCTGACTATGGGCAAATATCTACTATCATGAATATTTATGAATTGGTGATCATTCCGTAGAGTTTGTCTTTATGTAAAAGACGTTTCTTTTTCAATTCCTCCAGGTATTCATCGGATGTATTCTCGGCACCTTCCTCGATTCTAAGAATTTCGCGATTGATATCGTGATATTCCTCAAACAAACGTGCAAAATGACTATTGTTGGTTTTAAGTTCATGTATACGGCCATAGTATTCTGGGAATTCATGGTGTAAATCATGTTTTTCTAACATCGGTCGGCTCCTTATTTAGGATCACATTAATTAATGTGATTATTTTGGGCTGATTACAAAAATAAATAATGATTTAGATCAAAATTCAAGTGGATCTACATCCAGTATCCAGCGTACTTTATGGGTAGGTAATATATTAATTTGTGTAACCCATTGAGTTAAAAATGCCTGTAATTGCTTGCGTGAGGGTGATTGTACCAGCAAGTGCGCACGCTCCAAACCTTTTAAACGTAACATTTGCGCTGGAACCGGATCAAATATCTCTACTGACTGGGATGGCTCAGCAAGATTTGAAGCCTGGGTAAGAAAATCCAGGACGATCTGAATATCGTGGGCTTCCGCACGTAATAATGCCTGATAAACAAAGGGCGGGAATCCGGCCATTTTTCTTTCTGCTAACAGGGTTTTTGCCAGTGCATCATAATCGTGTTTCTGCAGTGCATGATACAGCGGGTGATCAGGAAACTCAGTTTGAATGAGCACGTGGCCAGACACATTAGCACGTCCTGCCCGCCCGGCAACTTGCATCAGTTGTGCAAATAAGCGTTCACTGGCGCGAAAATCAGTACTGTAAAGTGAAACATCAGAGTTTAAGATACCTACCAGCGATAGATTAGGGAAATCATGTCCTTTGGCAAGCAGCTGTGTACCTACCAGAATATCCACTTCTTGTGCGTGTATCGTTTGCAAAATGCTTTGCCATGCATTTTTACGACGAATACTGTCACGGTCGATACGCAAAATACGTGCATCAGGAAAATGGGCTACCAAAGCTTCTTCCACGCGCTGAGTACCTTGCCCAAAGGGTGCAATATCCTGATTCCCGCATTGTGGGCAAGCACGCGGAAAGTGTTCCTGGTGACCACAGTGGTGGCAACATAATTTTTTGTCACGTAAATGAACGACCAGGCGACTGGTGCAGCGTTGACAGATTGCAGTCCAGGCACAAGATTTGCAGAGAAGAACCGGTGCGTAGCCGCGTCGATTGATAAAAACGAGGCTTTGATGTTTTTCTGTAAGACACTTATCCAAAGCTCTGATGAGTGGTTCTGATAAACCTTCCTGGGTTTTGTTGGAACGGGTGTCAATACATTGAATCAAGGGTAATGCCGCATTTTCGATGGCACGGGATTGTAGACGCACACTTCGATAACGACCATTGAGTGCATTGTAATAACTTTCCAGTGAAGGCGTGGCAGAACCCAATACGACCGGAATATCAGTTTGCCTGGCACGAAAAATAGCCATATCCCGCGCTGAATAGCGCAGTCCATCTTGTTGTTTGAATGAACCATCTTGTTCTTCATCTACGATGACTAACCCTAGATTGGGTAATGGGGTAAAAACCGCGAGGCGTGTACCCAGTATGATTTTAGCTTCACCTCGTTGTGCCTCTAGCCACCCTGATAGCCGTTCAGTGTCATTGAGCCCGCTGTGTAAACTGACCAAGTGGGTAGTTGGAAAACGTGCTCGAAAGATTGCTTCCAGTTGTGGTGTTAAGCTGATCTCAGGAATGAGTACCAGTGTTTGCTTGCCTTGCGCCAATACCTGTTCGATGATTCTGAGATAAACTTCAGTTTTACCACTGCCTGTGATGCCGTGCAGTAGCCAGGTATTGAACTGTTTGATTTCTGTTGTGATGGCATTAACAACAATTTCTTGCTCAGGGGTCAGATAGGGAATTCTTGCAGTTTTTGTCACCATAGCAGCAGGAATGGGTATTGCTGATATCCATCCAAGTTGTATCCATTCCTTTAACAACTTGATGGCGCGAGGTGAGATTTGCTTCGCATGGTTGCTGGTCAATGCAATTGTGTGATTGAGTTCAGTGAGTAAGTGATGGGCTACGCGATTACGTGCGGGAATGCTGGACAGTTCAATCTGTTTTCCTGTTTCAGTAAGGCTGAATTGATAGTTGCCTGAGGATTCTTTTAGTTTAATGGGTTTGTTACTACGCAGTTTGCCAGGTAAGCCGTTCATAACAACCATGCCCAGTGGGTGATGGTAGTAATGGCTGCAAAAATGGAATAAATCAAGTAACGCGGTAGGTAATGGCGCAATATCCCTGAAAATATATTGAGCTGATTTAAGTTTCTCAGCGGGAATCTGTGTTTCTGAACTGACAGCGATGATGACACCCGTCATCATCTTTTTCCCAAAGGGCACGCATGCGCGCAAGCCAATGTCGTGTTTGCCGGCATCAGCTGCCTGATAATCAAATAACGTGTCGATAGGGATATTCAGTGCGACACGGATAATGGGCATAAGCGGGTTAACCTGAGTGTTTCACCAGCAAGTGAAACGATGTATGCAATTTGCACTTTTTGCTAATTTTCAAAGCAGCAATAACCATAAAGATTACAGGCAGAAATTAGGCACACTGGTGAAATATTCAAGTTAAAGGTGAGTTAATCCAGTTTGTCCCATTCAGTTTGCTGCCCGTAAGAATAATTGACTCACCGGAAACCTGATGGTTACCGGTGAGTCAATTTGATTTATCTGGAAACCCGGTAAACCGTTACAGATTCTTCACCCTGTTTATCAAGCTTGGCTGTATTTCCATCAGAACTGATAGTAAATCCAATCGCTGTCTTGCTATCTAAATTTGAAAAACCGGAACATCCGTTGGTATTATAAGTGAAGCTCGATATATTTAATTTGTTGGAGCCCTTGTCATAAGTGTATGGAGCAAACTCAACACCGGGTTTTCCGCAATTTGCTTGATCTGCACGTTGTGTAGCACCTGTTGGATCAATCATCAGGAATTTGCCGTTCGGTAAGAATACAAGGGTTTGTGTGTTGATGACATCACTGTCATATGCCCAGGCACCCACGATACCGGAAGCGTCATTATCAATTTTCAAGTAGCGTGTTTCTTTGATCTCCTTCGGAACGACTTCATTTTCATCACTGATTTCGATAGGTTTGGCGATATGAAAGAGTTCACCAAATAAACTGGTTTTTTCCCGTTCTCTTTGAACGCTTACAATATCTGAGTTAATCAATTCGAGGCCATCAGTACGAACCCGCCGGGTTGGACCTGGATCTGATAGGCCAGCCTTAAGATTGGTATCTACAGATGGTTTACCAATCAATTTGAATCCTCGGGTATCAAACTCTATGGCATTGGCAACGCCATACTCAACGCCAGCCTGGAACATTGTGCGGCCACCACAGACACGGTTTTCATCGCAGGAATCATCAGGTCTGGCATCGCCTTGCAAGTATTCTCCGCTACTATCTGCAGCAACTCGCAAGACGCTCGCCGTTTGATTGTCATAGCTTACCCAGATTTGAGCGCTGAGAAGAGCAACACCTTGTGAAAGAAAGTGAGCGCGGGCTTCTTCTGCAGTTTTGACATTGCCATCAATACCGCTTGCTTCCATAATGCTTTGTAAGTTAACAGAATCCGCAAAAGTGTCAGGATTACTCTCCAGATTGATTGATGACTTGATTGCCGCGGTTGTTTCACTGGAAATGGATATACCATTTGAAGCATCACTATCTGAATCCAGTGATTGAAGCAGTACTAATAGATTTTGTAATTTATTGTCACTGCCACTGGCTAATTCAATCGGTGTCACAATCTGTGAACCTGGAATATTTCCAAGTGCCAAAGCGCCCAATTTGAATTCGATTTTGTCACCATGATTAAAATTGAAAATACCTTTATCATTGGTGACGCCTGATTTGCCGGAAGAAGAGGCATAGGCAATGCCGGAGACAGGAGAATCGATCAAAATACCGGTAGTAGAACCGGCAGGCATGGTTCTTGTTGATGTTGCTGATGACGAAGTTGATGATGTTGCTGTTTTTTCAGTACCGCTGTCACAGGCAGCAAGACCAACAATAAATACTGTGGATATTAAATGTACCCATGAATTTTTTTTTAACGGTTGTTTAGATTTCATTAAGCTGTTCTCTTTTTGATTAATTAAATAATTCAATCTTGTACAATTTACATTCTTGTATGAATAACTCGTAAACGGGTACTGATATTTTACTACCAACATTGCTATTATAGCCAAGCAATCAGTTTTTCGTATTTAACTTGCTTAAATGGGTTTTAAATTTTTGTCTTTTCGTGTATTTTCGCCGCTAATTTTTTATTCGGGAGATATAAGGTGCTTATATGTCTAACATGGCTGAAATCTTACAACTGACGGAGAGGGCAGTACAGCTCCCTGTTGACTGGTACTTGGACCCTAAAATCCTTGAGATTGAAAAACGTATCCTGTTTGATCAAGGGCCAGGTTACGTGGGTCACGAAGTAATGGTGCCAAATGTTGGGGATTACTATGTGCCAGAATGGATGAGTCATGCCAAAGTACTGGTACGTAATGAAAGCGGTATTGAGTTACTTTCCAATATATGCCGTCATCGGCAGGCTCTTTTGTTGAAAGGTAGAAGTAATACCCGGAGTATTGTATGTCCCATTCATCGCTGGACTTATGCGCTGGATGGTAAATTGCTGGGCGCTCCTCATTTTAATCCAAATCCTTGTCTTAATCTGGGCAAGGCACCGCTGCAAAGCTGGAATGGATTGTTATTTAATGGCAAGCGCAAAGTTGCACAAGACATGGCCAAGCTGAGCGTTCTTAAAGACTTTGATTTTTCCGGTTATATGCTGGAACGTATCCAGATTGATGAGTATGACTGTAACTGGAAAACGTTCATTGAAGTTTATCTGGAGGATTATCATGTGGATCCTTATCATCCCGGTTTAAGTCATTTCGTTAATACCGAAAAGCTCGAATGGGAGTTTGGTGATTGGTATAGTGTGCAGACGGTTGCGATAAACAATGCACGCCTGCAGCGATCAGGCAGTCCGGTGTATGCCAAGTGGCACGAACAGGTTTTACAGCAGGGCGAAGGAAAAGTGCCGCACTATGGGGCAATATGGCTGCTTTATTATCCCAATATCATGCTGGAATGGTATCCCCATACATTAGTGATCAGTACCTTATTGCCCACAGGGGTAGAAAGTTGCACTAACGTGATTGAATTTTACTATCCGGAGGAAATTGCACTGTTTGAACGTGATTTTGTTGAAGCGGAACAGGCTGCTTATAAAGAAACTGCCATTGAAGATGATGAAATCTGTAAGTTGATGACGGCTGGCCGGCGTGCATTATATGAACAGAATCTGAATGAAACGGGACCGTATCAAATACCCATGGAAGCGGGAATGGAGCATTTTCATCAGTTCTTGCAAAGAGAAATCGGACCGCACGTTTGATCATCCTTTATTCAGAAATTCTGCATTCCAGAATGATCAGCTAGTGCGTTCGATGTGGATGCTGGCGGCTGCATTTATGTTTGCCTGTATGAGTGTGTTGGTCAAACTGGGCGCAGCCTATTTTTCCAGCACAGAGCTGGTATTTTACCGCTCGTTATTTGGCGTATGGATGACCTATTGGATTATCCGTTATTATCGTCTTCCCGTGCGTACACCCCATTGGAGGATTCACTGTTGGCGCGGGATTACGGGTCTTGTCAGCTTATTGATGTTTTTTTATTGCTTGACTCAATTGCCTTTGGCAACAGCCATCTCACTGAATTATACCTGGCCACTTTTCGTGGCGTTATTTTCTACGCTGATTCTGAAAGAACATATCCACTGGCCATTAATCTGGACTATTCTGCTTGGCTTTGCCGGAATTATTCTTCTGTTACGGCCCACGCTACCTGAAGATCAATGGGTTGCTGGTTTAATGGGTATGGCTTCTGGCTTTTTTGCAGCGATTGCTTATATTAATGTCAAACAGCTGGGAAATCTGGGTGAATCTGAATGGCATGTGGTTTTTTATTTTACGTTGATCAGTACTCTGATTACCGGCGTATGGTTGCTGTTCACAACATTCAGCCCGGTTACCGGGTACGGCTTGCTGTTGTTGTTGGGTACTGGTATGACAGCAACATTGGCACAACTGGCCATGACGCGTGCTTATCATAAAGGTACCACGCTGGTAGTGACTTCATTGGGTTATAGTACAGTGTTTTTTGCGAGTCTTTGGGGTATTCTGCTGTGGAATGAAATATTGCCACCGGTTGGGTGGCTGGGTATGGGTTTGATTATTTTGGGTGGATCATTAAGTGGTATTTTGAGTTTTAAACTGAAAAATAGCCTTGAAGAATTGAGGTGATCTAATCTATTGGAAAAATAAGACAGTTTCAAAAGATAATTACGACATAGCCATAAAATAATATTCCATGAGTTCAGGTTGAGTTCTGCTGTTGTTACAGATACAGTGCTATTTTTTATGCTGTGATTTTTATATATGAGCATTGAACACTCCGGCGATCTGCATTATCTCTGGTGGTTGGTATTGGTTTGCGTAACAGGTGGTTTGATTTACTTGTTAAGTCCGATACTGACGCCCTTTTTGCTGGCTGCAGTGATTGCTTATATCTGTAATCCTATGGTGACTCATATGGCCGGCAAAAAAATACCGCGCACAGTGGGCGCGGTACTGGTCATGTTTTTGTTGTTGGGGGTGTTCGCAACCTTGATTTTGATCATGGTGCCTTTATTTGAGAAAGAGGCGAGTCGTTTGCTGGACAAAATGCCGGCTTATCTGGATATGTTCAGAAATCATGTGATTCCCTGGTTTGAAGCAAGATTGAACATCAGTTTGCAGCCTGATATGAATGTGTTGAAGCAGGCAGTATCAGAACACTGGAGGAGTGCAGGGGGTGTGGCTGCAAAGGTTCTGCCTTCTTTGACCAGTGGCGGGATGGCTATCGTTGAGTTTCTGGTCAATCTGTTACTGGTGCCAGTGGTATTGTTTTATATGCTGCGTGATTGGGATAGGCTGATCAAGCAGGTCGATGAAATGATTCCGCGCTACTGGCATCACCAGGTTTTCAAATTAATTCATGAGACAGACCGGATTCTGGCAGAATTTTTGCGTGGGCAACTATCCGTCATATTGCTGATGAGCATTTGCTATATCACAGGCCTATGGTTGGTGGGGCTGGAATTTGCATTACCGATTGGGTTGGTGGCCGGTATTCTGGTATTTGTGCCTTATCTCGGCATGATTGTTGGCCTGACGCTAGCGACTTTTGCCGCATTCATGCAATTCCAGGGTTGGAGCGGAGTAATTCCGGTGTGGATTGTGTTTGGCGTGGGTCAATTGCTGGAAGGTATGTTGATAACACCTTGGCTGGTGGGTGATCGCATTGGCCTGCATCCTGTCATGGTGATTTTTGCGTTACTTGCGTTTGGTCAGTTATTCGGTTTCTTTGGTATCTTGCTGGCGCTACCCGTGAGTGCTGTGATGCTCGTCTGGTTACGCCATATTCATCAGCAATACCTGGGAAGCAATTTATATAATTCATAGTCTGATTATCTACAAAGCTTAGCCATGATACTGAGCGATTACAATGAAACAGTTGTTACTAGACATTAAACCGCCCTCATCACCCACATTGATCAATTTTCTGCCGGGACGCAACACCGAATTGGTGCAAATGCTGATCCATATCCTGTCAGGGCAGGAAAAAGAGCGGTTTGTTTACTTGTGGGGTGGCCTGGGATGTGGAAAAAGTCATTTGTTACAGGCAACCGTTGCAGCCTATGCACAAAATAACTCAAAAGCAGTCTATTTATCAGGCAAAACCCATTCTGAATTTGCTGTGGATAACGCTATTGACTGTGTCGCAGTTGACGACATAGATTGCCTGGATACATCAGCCCAAGCTGGATTATTTAATCTTTATAATCAGTTGCGTGATGAGGGCGATGCCTTTTTGCTGGTAAGCGGACCTGCTGCACCAGCGCATCTGGATATGCGGCAGGATTTGGTGACGCGCTTGGGATGGGGGTTGGTGTATCAGGTGCATGAATTGACTGAAGAAGAAAAAATGCAAGCGATGAAATGCCATGCCGCTGATTGTGGTTTTGATTTGTCACAGGAAATTTGTCTTTATCTGTTACGGTACGGTCGGCGTGATTTGCCATCATTAATGATGACACTGAATGCACTGGATCGTTATTCTCTGGTGAATCAACGTCAAATTACCATTCCTTTGTTACGAGAATTATTACAGGTGGTTTCATGAATTTAGCATTATTTGATCTGGATAATACACTGATTGCAGGCGATAGTGATTTCCAGTGGGCGCAATTTTTGATTGAAAAGAAAGCATTGGATCGTGAACTACACGAAGCCAGAAATATGGAATTTTACGAACAATATAAAGCGGGAACGCTGGATATTCATGAATTTCTGGATTTTCAGCTGAAGCCACTGGCTCGTCATTCACGTTCTCAGCTGGAAGCATGGCGCAGTGAATTTATGGGCAAAAAGATTATGCCGTTGATTGCGGCGGGTACGCGTCAGTTGATAGAGCGGCATATGCTGAACGGTGATTTGTGCATCATTATTACCGCAACGAACAGTTTTGTGACAGCACCCATCGCAGAGGCATTAGGCATCAGCCATCTGATTGCGACCGAACCGGAAGAAAAAGATGGCGAGTTTACCGGCCAGGTTTCTGGAATCCCGTGTTTCAGGGAAGGAAAAATTGAACGGCTGGAGGATTGGCTGGATGCGCATAATCTAACCTGGCTGTCCTTCCTGCGCAGCTGGTTTTATAGTGATTCCCTCAATGACTTGCCATTGCTCAGTAAAGTGACGCATCCAGTCGCAGTAGACCCGGACGCTACATTGAAAAGACATGCAGAAGAAAATAACTGGCCAGTGATCAGTTTGCGTTAATCTTCCCGCCTTAATTGCGGGAACAGAATGACGTCACGGATACTGGGGCTGTCGGTCAACAGCATGACTAAACGATCAATGCCAATGCCTTCGCCTGCTGTAGGAGGCAGACCATATTCCAATGCGCGAATATAGTCCGCATCGTAATGCATGGCTTCTGCATCGCCAGCATCTTTGGCTTTGACCTGTTCCTGAAAGCGGGCGGCCTGATCTTCCGCATCATTGAGTTCAGAAAATCCATTGGCGATTTCACGCCCGGCGATATATAACTCAAAACGATCCGTGATTTCAGCGTTATTGTCGTTGCGCCGCGCCAAGGGTGAAACTTCTGCCGGGTAATCCACAATAAATGTGGGCTCAAACAGTAAATGCTCAGTGGTTTCATCAAACAAAGAAAGCTGTAAGCCACCGATACCATCATGTGAGTTATAGTGAATACCCAATGCCTGTAATTTATTGATGAGAAAATCACGGTCTTGCAATTGTGCATCGGAATACTCCGGGTGGAATTTCTGAATCGCCTGGGTAATGGTCAAACGCATAAATGGCTTTGCCAGATCCATTGCTTTGCCTTGGTAGGTTATTTGAGTGGTTCCCAGAACTTTCTCAGCCACTTGAGCCAGCATTTTTTCTGTGAAATCCATCAGATAAGTAAAGTCTTGATAGGCTTCGTAGAATTCCAGCATGGTAAATTCAGGGTTATGTCGCGTGGAAATACCTTCATTCCTGAAATTACGATTAATTTCAAAAACTTTCTCCATGCCACCGACCACCAGCCGTTTCAGATAAAGCTCAGGCGCGATACGCAAATATAACGCCATGTCCAATGCGTTATGATAGGTAGAGAAAGGCCGCGCCGTGGCTCCGCCAGGAATAGGGTGCATCATGGGTGTTTCAACTTCCAGATAATCACGCGCCACAAAGAATTCGCGCATGGCCTGAATCACTTTTGAACGGATAGTGAACACCTTGCGAGTATCTTCATTCGTAATCAAATCAAGATATCGCTGACGATATTTCTGTTCCTGATCGGTCAAGCCATGAAATTTTTCTGGCAGGGGGCGCAGGGATTTTGTCAGTAACTGACAATCAGTGACCCGGATTGAGAGTTCACCTGTTCTGGTTTTAAATAACGTTCCCTGGGCACCAAAAATATCACCCAGATCATGATGCTTGAATGCAGCATGCACAGCTCCGCCGGTATGGTCATCTGAAATATACAACTGGATGCGCCCGCTCATATCCTGGATCGTAGCAAAACTGGCTTTACCCATGACGCGCTTTAACACCATGCGCCCTGCTACTTTCACAGTGGTTGGATTCTCTTCCAGCTTTTCTTTAGAAAACTCACCGAATTGGTGATGTAATTCTGCCGCTAAATGCTCACGCCGGAACGTATTGGGGAAAGCGTTGCCTGCCTGTCGTATTTCAGCCAGCTTGGCGCGACGTTCAGCAATAATTTGATTCTCATCCTGGGGAGCAGCCGATTGATTTTCCTGGGTCATATTAAGTGTTGTTTTAAAAAAATTAGGGTTTGATTCTGACTAATTACTGGGTGAGTAATTATTTTTTAAAATTGATTGAATAATTATACGCTTCATACATGGAATTTCAGTAGTGACTGTATTCTGTTATTTTTGTTTGAGGTTACCCCGGATAATTATCACTTTGATTATGTGAGATTAAAGTTATAGACCGTATTACCGTAAATGTCTATGGTGTTGCGGTTCAAATCACAAATCTTCTATTTGGAGTGTAGCGTCCTGCGCCAATAAAACTGATTAATACAATTTATTTCAATATTATCAAACACAAACATTAATGGAACCATTCATGATCATTCGCACTGCTTTCATCGACACCAGCTTGCCCTGATACGAAAACGAAACACTCATCGCCAAATGTGGTGTGTGTTTTATTTATGACTTTAATTCGCCGAAGTATACATTTTAAGGAGTAAACACTTATGGGCATTACACTAAATCTCAATAATGCCGCAGATACCGGAAGTACTCCCTTTATCGAACAGACCCCTGTTCTTCTTTTTGCGCAAAGTGCAAGTATTTTCTCAACCGAGGGTTCCAGCGATCCAGATAAAGTAGACACAGTCACCGTTGCGCTTAATAGCTTTACACCAACCATGGCCTTGTCATTGAATGCGACGGCAGCATCAGCAGCAACCAGTGCAGGAGTTAGTGTCAGTTATTCATCTGAAACTGGAATTCTGACGTTGACTGGTAATAATGAGGCGGATACAGTTTGGGAAACGATTTTACAGGGCGTCCAATACAATGACACGAGTAATGCCCCAAGTAACCCAAATTTCGTAACGGTAACAGCCACAAATGGTGGGCGTACTCCTGGCGTCGATACACAGAATATTAGTGTGACAGCGGTAAACGATGCGCCAACACTGACGGCGACAGCAAGTAGTCTATCATTTATGGAAGCTGCTGATCTGGGCACACAAGCGGCAGCGGTGAATATATTCTCCGGCGCAAGCGCTGGTACCGTTGAATCCGGTCAAAGTATCACGGCACTAACTTTTACGGTGGGCGGCCTGCAAAACGGTGCGAGCGAAAAGATTGTTGTCGATGGCACCTCCATTACCTTGGGTGAAAATTCATCGGGTACGACAACCACCAATACCATGAGTTATGCGGTGACGATTTCTGGCGGAACAGCTACGGTTGCACTGACCAAAGAAGCAGGTGTATCTGTTTCAAACATCAATACTCTCATCAATGGAATTACTTATCAGAACACCAATACTGACAATCCAACAGCAGGTGCTCGTACCTTCACGCTGACCCAGATCAAAGATAATGGAGGTACTGCTAACAGTGGTGTCGATACTACTTCGTTATCGATTGAGTCCACGGTGACGGTCGTTCCAGTGAACGGTACCCCGACTTCGACCAACGATTCAGTGACGACTAATGAGGACACGGCAGTTGTTCTCAGCTTGAGCGACTTTGGTACCTTTGCTGATGTTGATGGCGACTCGATTGCGGCGGTGAAAATCACCGAGCTGGAGAGCACAGGCAGTCTGGAGTATAACAATGGATCCTGGGTTGCGGTGACACTGGATCAAGAGATCAGCGCGGCTGATATTACGGATGGCAAACTGAGGTTTACACCAGATGCTAACGCGAACGCCAGCCCTTATGCCACGATTGGCTTCAAGGTGGGTGATGGAGCTGACTTTAGTGTCAGTGCCTATACACTGACGGTAAACGTGACTCCGGTGAACGATGTCCCAGCGGTTGCTTTAGCGAACACAACGACTGATTTAAATGAGAACACAGATGCCAGTGTTCGCATCAAGGTAGCAGACATCAGCATTACTGATGATGCACAGGGTACTAATAACATCACGTTGAGTGGAGATGATGCGGCGAGTTTTGAAGTGGAGGGTACTGTACTGTACTTAAAGGCTGGTACCACGCTGAACTATGAAGCTCAGTCAAGCTATGCTGTGACAGTAAATGTTGATGATTTGACGGTTGGTAGTACACCAGATGCAAGTCAAAGCTTTATTCTGAATGTAACCAACCTGGATGAAGTGGCGCCAACCATCACTTCAGGCGCGACGGCCAGTGCAATTGCTGAAAACAGTGGCGCTGGTCAGGTGGTTTACACCGCAACCTCCACCGACACGGGTGATATTGCCAGCGGCTCGATCACCTACAATCTGAAGTCAGTTGATGATGCTGCTGCCTTCAATATTGATGGTGATACCGGTGCAGTGACCCTGACGGGTGATCCGGATTATGAAGGCAAATCCAGCTACAGCTTTACCGTGATCGCTACCGATGCAGCAGGCAATGCCAGTGAACAGGCAGTCAGCCTGGCTATCGACAACCTGGATGAAGTTCCTGTCAACCACACTCCGATTCTCATAGTCCCCTTGATTGATCAGGCAGTACAATATGGTACGCTTTTGAGCTACGATGCAAGTACCTCGTTTAGTGATACTGATTTGCTCGATTCCCTGAGCTTTAGTGCCACTCTAGCCAATGGCGATCTCTTGCCAGCCTGGTTACAGATAGGTGCAGCCACTGGCCTAATTACAGGCATGCCTGGTTTTGATGATCGTGGCACCTATGCATTAAACATCACAGCGACTGACACACATGGATCTAGCGTCAGTGCACCTTTAACTGTTTCTGCTACGGTATTTAATGCAGGTCAATTGCTGGTTAGTACGAACGGAAACGATACTTTGGTCGGGTCATTATCCAACGATACCGTAAGCTATGCTTATGCTACTACTTCAATAACAGCTTCCTTGGCTATCAGCAGTCAGCAAAATACTGGTGGCGCTGGATTAGACACGCTGACTAACATTGACAGTCTGATGGGTAGTGATTACGACGATAGCTTGACAGGTAATACAAATAATAATGCCTTGGATGGAGGAGCTGGTAACGATAGACTCAATGGAGGTGTTGGAGCAGATACCATGATCGGCGGATTGGGTGATGACATTTCTGTTGTTAACAATGCGGGTGATGTCCTTATAGAGTACCTCAATGAAGGAACTGATAAGGTTTACAGCAGCGTGGCTTACACGTTACCCGCCAATGTAGAAAATCTCCGGCTGACCGGTGCACTGGCCATTAATGGCAAGGGCAATGATATGGCTAATACCCTTACTGGAAATGCAGCAGACAATCAGCTGGATGGAGGAGCTGGCAACGATATTCTCAATGGGGGGCAAGGCACTAATAGCTTAACGGGCGGAGCAGGTAACGATGTCTTCAGGTTTACTACAACAGGTCACGTTGACACGATTACTGACTATAACGTAGTTAATGACACCATCCAGTTAGAAGATGCTGTATTTACGGCATTAACGACGACGGGTAGATTAGCTGTCGACCAGTTTATCATCGGTGCAGAAGCGGTGAATCCGGATGATTTCATCATATACAACAATGTGACCGGCGCGCTGCTATATGATGCTGATGGCAGTGGTGTGGGTGCTGCGATACAAATTGTTACGATTGGCGTTGGGTTGAGCATGACCCATACGGATATTGTGGTGATCTAGATCAGAGAAGCTTGCTACCTGGAAATTGGTAATCAAACAATTTCCAGGTGGTTCTATAAAATAAGGCTTTGACACTATGGCAATCTAAATTTGAGCAATTCGACATACATTGGAAGCAGGAAGAAGAAGTTGTATTAACACTGCTCAAATCAATCGGTTTACAAAAAAGCAAAATAATTCTCAAACATATTAAAGGAAGTGATCCAGCAACTTACGACTATGACGATCAAGTGCCAGACGATCGCGAATTAGAAAATGAATGCCGTGACTATCGGTAATCATTAACGCTGATACTGTTAAACGGCGGATATCTTCTTCACCTTTGAGAATAAAGGAGGCCTCACCGCGATCCGTTTCGACTTGCCAGGTATTGGGTGTGATAAAACTTGAAACCTTAAGCAAACGCTTTATCTCTGGCATAAATTCACGATTGGCAAGCTCCGATTCAATGAGTGCACGATAGTCTTCTGGCAAATCGGTTAATCGATCCACCCATGCCAATTCATGCCCGTGCGCATCAATCAGAGCGATGCTCTGCTCTGGATCTGTAATCGGGAATGATCGTACCGGCACCACACCTTCATGCTTCAAGCCTGATTGATCCGTAAAAACCAATCGCCCATATGTATTCCGACTTAATTGATAATCAAGCGCACCGCTCATTTACGTTCCCCTGCAACGCTATGCTCCACAGCAGGAACAAATGTTCGATCCTCGGTATCAACATTACGTGCCTGTGCTTGATACAGACGATAGTAATATCCCTCACGTGCCATCAATTCAGCATGATTTCCAATCTCGACGATTCTGCCGCGATCAAGAACGATCAATCGATTAGCCTCGCGTAAAGTAGACAAACGGTGCGCGATAGCAATCGTTGTGCGGCCACGCACCAGATTGTCCAATGCCTTCTGGATGTCTTTTTCAGTGGTTGTATCCACCGAAGAAGTTGCCTCATCCAGAATCAGGATACGTGGATTAATCAATAGTGCGCGTGCAATCGAGATACGTTGGCGTTCACCGCCCGAGAGCGCTTGTCCGCGTTCACCCACCAGTGAATCGTAACCATGCGGCAGGCGCAGAATAAATTCATGCGCGTGTGCAGCTCGAGCGGCTGACACAATTTCCAACAGTGTTGCATCCGGTTTACCATAGGCGATATTTTCTGCAATGGTTCCATAAAACAGAAAAGGCTCCTGAAGTACCAGACCAATATGCTTGCGATATTCAGCAATCGGTAACGAGCGAATATCATGCCCATCGATCAGAATGGTTCCTTCCGTGACATCGTAGAAACGGCAGATCAGATTAACCAATGTGCTTTTCCCTGAACCACTGTGTCCAACCAGACCAATCATTTCACCTGGTTTGATAACCAGATTGATGTCTCGTGTAATACTGCGCGTTCCATAGCGAAAACCAACATTGCGTAATTCAATCTGACCTTGAACAGTCGACAAATGCACTGGAGTAGATGATTCCGGAACGCTGGAAACATGATCTAAAATATCAAAAATACGTTTGGTTCCAGCCGCTGCTTTTTGGGTAATGGAAACAATGCGACTCATCGAATCGAGTCTAATGTAGAAACGGCTAATATAGGCAAGAAAGGCCGTGAGCACGCCGACAGTAATTTCATCTTCAGATATCTGCCAGATACCAAATATCCACACGACCAGTAAACCGACTTCTGTCAGCAGTGTGACGGTCGGTGTAAATAATGACCAAATCCTGTTCACACGATCATTAATCTGTAAATTCCTTTGGTTTGCTGCATGAAAACGCGCTGCTTCCCTCTTTTCTTGCGCAAATGCTTTAACGACCCGAATGCCCGGAATAGTATCCGCTAGCACATTGTTCACTTCAGCCCAGATGCGATCAACCTTCTCAAAACCAATTCGCAATCGGTCACGAACCAGGTGAATCAACCATGCTATGATCGGCAGAGGTAAGAGCGTCACAAGAGCCAGCCAGGGATTGATTGAAACCAGAATAACGGCAGTCATACCAATCATGATGACATCAGTGGCGAAATCAAGTAAATGTAATGAAATAAAAAGATTAATACGATCGGTTTCAGCGCCAATGCGCGCCATTAAATCACCGGTACGTTTGCCACCAAAATATTCCTGAGAAAGATTAAGCAGGTGTTCGTAGGTTGTGGTACGCAGATCTGCGCCCATACGCTCCGAAACCAGTGCCAGCATATACGTTCGTGCCCAACCCAGAGCCCAGGCCAGGATCGCCGCACCTAACAGACCAGAAAGATACAGCGTCACTAAATCGATATTGATCGGTTGACCGTTCTGGTAAGGTATCAGCACATTATCCATTAATGGCATGGTCAAATAAGGCGGCACCAGCGTTGCGGCCGTACTGCATAATGTCAACAAAAATCCGATGAGCAAACGCCCCTTATAGGGCTTTGCAAAGCGCCACAAACGTAACAATGTCCAGCTGGAAGGTGGTGTATGGATTTGCTTGTCACAGACCGGGCATTCCTCTTGATCATCTGATAATAGAGTGGCACAGTTTGGGCATTGAACTTGGGTATGTGATGATAAGGACAGCTTGCCGGTAAGATGATAATCAAGCTGTTGCGTAAAGCACGCGATCAATCGACTCACTGTGATGTCGTTGCCTAACCGGTAACGCCAATACGCAATTCGAGCATGCGCATCAAATAATTCAAGGCAACCGACACCTGCGTAATCTCGTTGCGTCAGCAGTAATCCTTGTTGATAGTGCCAATCTTGCCATATTTCATCGCCTGCCATTTTGGCCAGCAAGCGCTTATTGGTCACTACCACAATGCCTTCAGAAAAATGCAGATGTGTATTAAGATCGATTTCAAGCCAGGCGAGTACATTTTCTTCGCCAGTTAATTGTGATGTAACCTGATTGACCCAGATTGAAGGTAGATTATTAACCCGGATATTGCATGAATTCGCACGATGATCACGCATGATATTGGTTCCACAAGGGATTTTTCGAAGAAGCGGTGTAGTTGTTCATACACCCGACTGAGACAAATCCCTTGTGGAATCAAGAGACAAGTGAGGGCGTGTGCAATTCATGCAATATCCGGGTTAAGTGATAACTGATAGATTTGCTGCATTCGCTAAGCTGCAAAAAAAGACAAGATAAGATTTTCTCTAGAAAATAGGTAAAGATGCGCAATCAATTGCAAAATGGATTGCGCGCAGGATTTGCTGACAGGCACAGCTTTCTCAACGACATATTTTTATCATTCCCCCTCAATCAAATAAGCGCGTATTTTATACTAGTGTCGTGAATCACTGATGTTACGCAGGCGTTCAGAAGAATCAATGGCTGTAGCGAATTCAGAAAATCGTAACTCATTGATTTTAAAAAATTAGTGCGTAACATCAGTGAATCAGAAATAGTGAAACGTAAAACGGCGCCTATTTTCGTTGCTCGGAAGTCCACGAATCCCAGCTCTGTATTTGTGATTGGATCACGCTGCTGTTGCGGTTTTAATTCTTTCCACAAAGGCTTGCCAGACTCAGATAAGACATCAGAGAAAAATAAAAAACAACCCGATAATAATTACTTATTGGAATCTAACCATTCATCAAGCTCATTATCAATTCGAACATCTGTCGACAAATGATCAGCTAGTTCAGGTTCATTATCAATACGGGAATCTGTCGGCATGTCATCAACCACTTCTTCAGGCTCATTATCAATATCAATACGAGCATCTGCCGATAAGTCATCAACCAGTTGAAGCACATTGTCAATGTAAGCATCTATCGATAAGCCATCAACCAGTTCAGGCTCATTATCAATATAAGTCTCTGTCGATAAGTCATCAACCAGTATCGTGGTATCTATAGCTGACTTACCTTTATCCAGAAATTGCCAATAAGTCGCAGACACCAGAGCAAAAGCAAACAACACTATCAATAGCAATAACAGCTTTCCAGTATTAAAATGCCCGTCGTGTCCACCGTAAATAGAAGTACCATTGCCTGAATTAATGATCTCCAATGTAGGTTGGCAATTTTCCAAAGCCGCCCGACGAGCAGATTGCAATCGATACAAAGTACTCTGTTTAATAGTCTCATTAGCACTGAAGTCTAAAAATCTGGCAATTTCTTTTCCCAGTTCTTGCTCGTTCATAATTTCACTCCTTTCTCTCTGAGAATTGTTGCTAATGCATGAACTGCCCGCGAGCAATGTGTTTTTACACTTCCTTCCGAGCATTTCATAATCACAGCAGTCTCCGCTAAACTCATTTCTTCCCAGTAACGCAGCAAGAAGGCCTCACGTTGACGCGCCGGAAGAGTTTCTATAGATCTTTCTATTAAATCAATAAGCTGCGATCTCTCAAGTTGTTTATCAGGATCTTTGCCAAAATTGGATTCCTGTTTTATCTGTAAAGTTTCGAGTAAGTCATAATCTTCCTGACTCTTATCCTGATCATTGGGTGTAAACGCTGAAAATAGTGTAGTCCATAATGAGCGAATTTTCTGTCGCCGATAGTAATCGCGAATGGTATTCTGTAGGATACGTTGAAATAAAAGTGGCAACTCTTCAACCGGCTTCGAAGCATATTTTACCGTGAGCTTCATCATGGAATCCTGAATGATATCCAATGCCGCATGTTCATCATGAACCGCAAAAAAGGCTTGTTTATAGGCACGCCTTTCGGTTTTAATCAGAAAATCGGAAAGTTCTTCTCGAGTAGCCAGGATGGCCAACCTTTTAGTAAGTAATCAAAAGTAATTTAAAAAGTTAAAAATCATGCGTGCGAAATCTTTTGTGAAAGACATAAAATATCACATCGGTAACTCAAACAACTTTCAGTTTCTATAGCAAGAACATGAAACATGGATTTATGGCTTGCAGGCAATGATTCCAGGAACTATTCTACTCATGTTTTCGTTAAACAAGCTAACTTTCAGATCATCAAACAACAACAAAATCAATGAACTGTTTTTATGGAACAACACATAGTTAATTGCCCTCAATGTGGTAAAAAAGTAATATGGGAAAAGACCCATCGTTTTCGCCCATTTTGTTCTGAGCGATGCAAAACAAACGATTTATCCCAGTGGGCTCAAGAATCCTATCGAATTCCAGAGTCAGAGAAAAATTTAGAAGATAAAGAAAATAACTGAGTTTATATAATGGATGATTTGATCTATGAGAAGAATCTCTTATTACAGCGAAAGCTGGATAATCTGCTCAAACAGGCAAGAGCGAATGAGAAGAAGCAGGAATTATATGAAGCTTTTGGTTTTAAAATAATCGGAGCCAGTACGCCTAAACAATTACGTGATTTACTGTTGTCTCAAATCATGGCGCGCTTTCAACTCCATGATGTTGTCTTATGTCTTATTGATCATCACAAAGATACCGAACGTTTATTTTTTGATCACGATGAAGAAGCTCGTCTGAATTTTGAGAACAAATTGTTGATTCTTGATGCGATCAAAGATGCGAAAATCATCCAATCTTTAGTCAACTATCCCTTGCTGGGTTCTGAAGTATTTAAAAAATATCATTGGATGATATCTAATTTAAAATCCAAGGATCAAATTAAAAGCGCTGCATTTTTACCACTCCTGCGAAGTGATCGAATCATCGGCTCATTATTGTTAATAAGCCATGATATTAACCGCTACCAACAAGATGTTGGAACACTTTTTCTGCAGAAACTATCGGCAATGATTGCTGTTGCAATAGAAAATTGTCTCAATCAGCAAAGAATTAAAGAAATCAGTTATCAAGATGTTTTAACACAAGCTTATAACCGTCGCTATTTCGACTTACGCTTCAAAGATGAAATTGCCAGATCCATTCGCTGGAATGATGATCTTATCTGTATGTTTCTTGATGTCGATCATTTCAAGAAAGTCAATGATACCTATGGGCATCAAACTGGCGATCTGGTGCTAAAACGCATGGTCAGCTTGATTAAAGAACAGGTCAGGGCCTTTGATATTGTGGCTCGCTATGGTGGTGAAGAATTCGTAATCGCTCTGTCTACGACGACACTACAAGCTGCTTATGAAATAGCGGAGCGTCTACGCCAAGCGATTTGTACCACAACCCTGAGTTTTAATGACAAACAATTTAAAGTATCGATTTCGATCGGTATGGCTAGTCTGAAAAGCTTGATAATCGCCCAACAACACGATATAGAATTTATCTGTACAACCTTGCTGGACAGAGCTGATAAAGCATTATATGCAGCCAAAGAAGGAGGTAGAAATCAGGTGGTGGTTTATACTAATTTGGCTAATCAATGAGTTGATGTAGTAACTCATCAACCAGTTCTCTTATTTAAACACTTTTTCGGCTCTATGTGATTTAGAGTGGGTAAAAAAATTGTCAAGAAAAATACATTTTAATTGTTGGCAACGTAATGAAAATACTAACGCAAAACCAACTCGCAGATTTCCTGTCAACCGGTCTTTTATTAAAG
>CXWL01010625.1_pt1 | contig 26044 bp, 21 predicted proteins | sample 590931 | NCBI WGS metagenome assembly CXWL01 (sample SAMEA3498368, study PRJEB10139) | groundwater metagenome | biome: water well; material: biofilm material | place: Germany | collected 2015-04-27
GTTCGCTCCCCAACTCGCCGAGTACAGGGGCGCCCCTACCGTCACGGTCTGCGACTGCACCGTCGCGCCCTGCCACGAGAACCACGTCACCAACTCGCGCACCAGGTCGTACTGTAGGCAATAGGTCCCTGCTGTTGGCGGCGCTTGGACGCTCGCGTCCAGGCTCGTCACGGCGCCGCCAGGCGCTACGTCGGCTGCTAGCGAAGTCCGTACGCCGTAGATCGAAATCGGGTTGCCCGCGGCACACGTGCCCGTGTGCCAGTGATAGCCGAATCGCACAGGATTCGGACCGCCCGATGCCCATGTCAATGAGCCCGTGTTCGTGAACGTCGCTGTCACCGACTGCCCGCTCCCGGCCGACATCGTCGTCGGCAAGGTGTTCGTTCCCCAGTTCACCCCGTATGTCGGCGCGCTCACCGTCACCGTCTGTGACTGCACTGAGGCGCCCTGCCAGGAGAACCAGGTCACCAACTCGTGTACCAGGTCGTATTGCAGGCAATACGTGCCTGCGGTCGGCGGTGCCTGGATCGTCGCACTCAGGTTCGTCACCGACGCGCCCGATGACACGTCGGCGGGCAGCGCCGTCCGCACTCCATAAATCGAGATCGCGTTGTTTGCGGCGCAGGTGCCGCTGTGCCAGTGATACGAGAACCGCACAGGATTCCCGCCTCCTGCTGGCCATGTCATCGAACCCGTGTTCGACAGCGTTACCAGCGCCGACGTGCTGCCACCTGCTGCCATCGTCGTTGGCAGCGTGTTCCCCGCGCTCCAGCTCGTTGAGTACTGCGCCGAAATCGCCGCCGAGGCGTTGACGCGGCCCCAGCCGGTGTTGTTGTCGAAGCCCGCCGCGTCCATGTTCGTCGCTGTGGTCAGCAGGCGGCTGCGAATCTGGTTCTTGTCGGTGACGCCGGAGGCAATGAGCAGGCCGACGACGCCGGAGATGTGCGGGGCGGCGAACGAGGTGCCGCTGCCGGTGCCGTAGCCGCCGGTGTAGGCGGCGCAGGTACAGAGCGCGCCGAGGACGTTGCCGCCTGGCGCCATGATGTCCAGCTCCGGCCCGAAGTTCGAGAAGGATGACCGCAGGCCGGTCGAGTCGATCGATCCGACGGCGATGGCGTTGGCGTACGCGGCGGGCCAGAGCACCGGCCCGTTGTCGTTGCCGCTCGCCGCGACGACGATGACGCCGGCGTTCCAGGCGTTGTCGACGGAGGTCTGGAGTCCAGCGGTGCCGCCGCCACCCAGGCTCAGGTTCGCCACCTTCGCTCCGTGCGAGACCGCCCAGTCGATGCCCTGCGAGACGTTGAACGAACTGCCGCTTCCGGCGGAGTCCAGCACCTTGATCGGCATGATCTTGCAGGTCCAGCAAACGCCGTACATGCCCACGCCGTTGTTCGTGTTGGCGGCGATGATGCTGGCCACAAAGGTGCCGTGGCTCTGGTCATCAGTCGTGTTCGTCGTGTTGGAGACGAAGTTGTAGCCGGCGTTCACGCCGGTGGTGATCTTGCCGCTGAGGTCTGGGTGAGCGCCGTCGACGCCGGTGTCGATCACGGCGACGATGACGCTGGCGCTGCCGGTCGTGGTGTTCCACGCGGTCGGCAGGCCGATCATTGGCGCTGGCCAACCGTAGCTGGCATAGAGCGGGTCGTTGGGGACCACCGACGCATGCAGGAGGACATCGGCCTCGGCGAACTCGACATCGCCGTTCGCCGAGAGCTCGGCAACCGCGTCTGCGACGGATTGCCCCGGATCGGGCTCGACGAGCACCAGCCCGGAAGGCCCGGTGCTGTCGATCGCCTCGCCCTCGGCGTCGGTGATGGCCTGTGCCACTTCGCCCAGAGAGGTGGCCGGCTTGAACTTCACGACCACGTTTCCGGTCTGCTCGGCTTCGTCGGTCTGCGCGCTCGCCGAGCCGCCGGCGCCGGGTTCAAGGCCGAAGGTGCTGGCCAATGCCGCTATCGCGGTGACCGTTGCCAGCGCCATCAATCGAAATCGCATTGCCCCCCCTTGCACCCACGCTGCGGCCCGGGCAGCCCAACCCGCGCTGTGTCTCCCTCTAATGTCGGCTTATCGGGGGAGTCCTTTAATGGAATACCCGCCGTTGTGTTACCGGCGGAGGTCAACAAAATGCCGGGAAATCTTGGCTTCTTGACATAGTTAGGCCGTTTTCAGCGTGACACTAGCTTCGGGCAGGCGTAGGCTCTGCGTGATGGCAGCATCAGAACTGACGATAGAATCGCAAACCCGTAGCGAACGCAAGCGCGCCCGCAACCGCGACGCCTTCGTTGCGGCGGCCCGGCACCTGTTCGCCCGCGACGGATTTGAAGCCACGACTATCGCCGCGATCGCTGAGGAAGCGGATCTCGGCTTCGGCACGTTCTACCGCTATTTCGACGACAAGGCCGCCGCGCTCTGGGCGGTCCTCGAGGAAGCGGCGAACGAGATGGATGCTGTTCTGCTCGCGGAGGACGATCCCGCAGTGCCCGCCTCTGCCGCATTGTCGCAACTCACGGAGCGGTTCGTCTGGGTAGCGTCTCGCAACCGGGGTGTATTCGCGCTCTGGTTTGAAGTGAGTATGCATCCGGAGACGCGCACGGGAGCGGAAAGCCGTCGGGCGCGTGGGTTTCCGCTCAAAGTGATCCAGTCCATCGAACGGGTGATTGCCCGTGGGGTAGAGACGGGCGAGTTTGTGGCGGGCGATGTGGCGCTGCGTGCTGGCCTGATCGCCGGGGCGCACATGCACCTGCTATCTCCATGGGCGAGCGGCCCCGAAGAGCAGCACATCATCGACACGCTGTGCGCGCTGGAGTTGCGCGCGCTGAGCACCGACAGGCAGACGAGCGAGAGCAGTGAGAGGACCGGGCAGTGACGACCATCAGCTTCGACGAAGACATCGACCTCGAGGAGAATCCGTGGCGCGGACGCATCATGACGCTGCTGATGCTGCTCGGCATCACCGCCGTCCTCGGTGCTGGAATCTGGTACTTCTACTTGCGCGATGACACCGTCGCTCTCACTCGCGAGACCGAAGAGATCCCGGTAACGCGCGGCGCCATCAACCAGAACCTCAGCATCACCGGTACGGCCGACGCCGAGCTCAACAGTGATCTGGTGTTCCAGACGGTGGGGAAGGTGTCGAGCGTCGGGGTGAAAGTCGGAGACACCGTCCAGCAAGATCAGGTGCTCGCCTCGCTGGAGTCTGATGATCTGCAGAACGCCGTCGCTTCGGCGCAGGCTAATGTTCGCTCCGCCCAGCTCAAGCTCGATGACCTGCTGGCCGGCACGGATGCTGCCGATGTCGCCACCGCCGATCAGGCCGTCGCCGCCGCCCGCGCGCAACTCACGAAGGCGGAAAACGACTACGACGACCTGAACAACGGCGGCACGGCGGCCGATCTCTCTGCGGCGCAGCAGGGCGTCCGGGCGGCGGAAGCGCAGCTCGCCACGGCCAAGGCGAACCGCCAGAAGCTCGATGACACTCCCTCCAGCGCTGACCTCGCCGCTGCCGAAGCGGGGGTCTCCGCCGCCGAAGCGGGCGTGAATACGGCACAGGGTGGTCTGGGCAGCGCCCAGAACGCGGTTGTCTCCGCCACCGCCTCCCTCAAAGCTGCCGAAACCAGCTACTGCCTCGACGATGGCACGCCGCAGTTCTGTACGACGCCGGCCGCGCCCGTTTCAGGTTCTGATATGGCGATCCTCGACACGGCCCTCGGTGGGGCGAATGCGACGAAGGCTTCGCTCGTGATCACCGCGAATAGCGGCTACCTCAGCGCGGTCAACGCGCGGAACTCCGCCCAAGGCTCGCTGGAGTCCGCGCAGGAGGCGCTGGTGTCGGCGGAAGAGCGGCTGGCTGTCGCGCAGGACGGGCCTTCGTCGCAAGACATCGCGGCGGCGGATGCGGCGGTTCTCGCCGCGGAAGCCGGCCTCGTCGCGGCGGCCGATAAGTACAACGTTGCCGAGGCGGGAGGCACGGACTTCCAGCGCTCCAGCGCCGCTGCCGCCGCGGACAGTGCTGCCGCCGCTCTCTTCGCCGCCGAATCGAAGCTGAACCAGGCTCTTCGTGGCGCTGAAGCGAACACCGTTGAGCAGGCCCGCCAGGCCGTACGCAGCGCGCAGCTGCAGGTCGAGGCGGCCCAGATCCGTCTGAAGAACGCACAGATTATCGCGCCGTTCGCCGGAACCGTGGCCGCCGTGAACATCAAGCCCGGCGAGTTCTTCAGCAGCGCCTCCGCGGCGGCTGACGGTGCCGGGGCGATCGTGCTGCTGACGCCGGACAGGCTCACGCTCAGGATGACCGTCGGTGAGACGGACTATCGGACGCTGAAGATCGGGCAGGGTGGCGCTTCCGTTTTCGACGGCCTTCCCGGTTCGGTCTATCCGTTCACCATCACCGAGATCGGCCTGAGTCCCACCGTCACGCAGGGCGTTGTCACTTATGGTGTGAAGGCGTCGCTCATCATCCTTCCAAATAGCCCCCGGCCTGCTCCCGGCATGAACGCGCGCGGCCAGATCATCACCGACTCGAAGCCGGACGTGCTGATCATCCCCTCCCGCGCGATCCGCCTCCGGGGAACCGAGCAGGTCGTAGATGTAAAGCGCGACGCCGGCATCGAGGAAGTTGTCGTGACGACGGGCGCCAACGATGGTCCGAATGTTGAGGTGGTCACGGGTCTCGCCGAAGGCGATACCATCGTCGTCGTGACGCTCACGAGCGGCGGCACCGACGCCAAGCCCCAGGCTGAGCCGACGCTGCCCGGCGGTGTGAGATAGCTCGATGATCAAACTCCGCGGCGTCTCGAAGCTGTACCGCATGGGTTCCGAGGAAGTGCATGCCCTTAGCGGCGTCGATCTTGATATCCAGGACGGCGAGTTTCTCGCCATCATGGGTCCATCCGGATCAGGCAAGTCCACCTTGATGAACATTATCGGCTGCCTCGACCGGCCGACTGCCGGCAGCTACGTCCTGGACGGGCTCCACGTCAGCCGGATGGGTGACGCGGCACTCGCCAAGGTGCGCAACCGGCGGCTGGGGTTCGTGTTCCAGTCGTTCAACCTGCTGCCCCGGGTCAGCGCTATCGACCAGGTTGCCCTGCCACTGACGTATCGCGGCGTCGGCAACCGGAAGGCGTTGGCCAAGCAGGCGCTGCGGATGGTCGGCCTCGGCAACCGCATGACGCACAAGCCCACGCAGCTCTCCGGCGGGCAACAACAGCGCGTCGCGATCGCCCGGGCGATCGTTGGCCGCCCGACGATCATCCTTGCTGACGAACCGACCGGGGCGCTCGACACCAGGACCAGTCAGGACGTGATGGAGCTCTTCCGCCAGCTCAACGAAGAGCGCGGCATCACCATCGCCTTCGTGACCCACGAACCCGACGTCGCCGCATGGACTCGCCGCATCGTCTCCATGCGCGACGGCGAGATCGTCGGTGACACGCCGAACGTTCCGGTGTACGAGCGGGAAAAGCACGCTCCCCAGACGGCCGTCGAGCACGCCGTCCACGCGATGATGGAGCCCACGCCATGAGCCTCGTCGATGTCTTCATGACCGCCATCAACTCGATGCGCACGAACTTCCTGCGTACGCTCCTCACGATGCTCGGCATCATCATCGGGATCGCCGCCGTCATCACCGGCACGGCTGCTGGTGAAGGCGCGCAGCAGGGCGTCACGGAGCGCGTGCGCGGTCTCGGTAGCAACCTCATGTTTGTGCGGCCGTACTCGCCGGATTCCGGCGGCGTGAACATCCCTGGTCTTGGCCCCAGCCTGTTCTTCGAGGACTCGAAGCAGGTGGTCGACGCGAATCTTCCCTGCATCGACGCCATCGCCGCGCAGGCCACCATTGGCGCTCCGGGTGACCTCATCGGCGCTCAGGCGATCTATCGTGGCAAGAACCTCGACACGTTGCTCGTCGGCACCGAACCGACGTACCAGCAGGTGCGGAACTTCTACGTCGATAAGGGACGCTTCATTTCGCCGGACGATATCGAGAAGAAGGCCCTCGTCATCGTCCTCGGAAGCTCTGTCGCGGAGAAACTGTTCGGCTCCAAGGATCCCATTGGCGAGAACATGCGGATCTTCGCCGGCGTGGGCGGCCGCTTCGGCATCACCATCAACTTCACCGTGATCGGCGTCATGGAGGCGCGCGGCGGCGGTACCGCGGCCGATGAGGACAACCAGGTCTTCACCCCGCTACCCTCCCTCCAGGCCCGCGCCCCGGCAGGCTTCCGGAACGCGCGCGGCTACTCGAACATCGGGCAGATCAATGTCGCCCTCGCCGACGGCTGCAAGGAAGACGCCGCGAAGGTCGACATCGCCGCCATCCTGCGCCGGGCGCGAAATCTCCCTCCCGGTAAGGAGAATGACTTTCAGATCCAGTCTCAAAAGGACGTCCTCTCGACCGCCACTGAGGTCGAGGAGTCCTTTCAGATCCTTATCGCGTCCATCGCCCTGATCTCGCTCGTCGTCGGCGGGATCGGCATCATGAACATCATGCTCGTGTCGGTGACCGAGCGCACGCGCGAGATCGGCATCCGTAAAGCGGTAGGGGCCAAGCGTTTCGACATCCTCTTCCAGTTTCTGCTGGAGGCGCTGGTGGTGACGGTGCTTGGTGGCGCGCTCGGCGTCCTCTGTGCCTGGGGCGCAACCAAGATCGCCGCCGACCTGAACATTGGCGGCGATGACACGCGGTATGCCATTACCGCCCAGTGGGTGTTGCTCGGCCTCGGCGTCTCTGCCATCACCGGCGTGATCGCCGGCGTGTACCCAGCCTGGCGTGCCTCTCGGCTCGACCCGATCGAAGCCCTCCGCCACGAGTAGGCCTCGCCGCGCTGCGCCTTGTTTCGCCCCCGGCGGCCTCCCCCGGCGTTCGTCCTGAACGCAAGAGAGACGCGCTGGGCGCGTCTCCTTCACTACAGACTATGAACTACAAACTCCAGCTACAGCCGGCCGATGGCCCGGACCGCGGCCACGGCGACGTCGACGAGCGGCGGTGGTACGCACCAGCCTTCGTACGTCCAGCCGCGGAAGCGCCGGAACTCCTCGAGGTCGATGGTGTAGCTATTGCGGCGTCCCTCGCGGTGCCGGGCGATGATGCTCTCCGCCTCTAGTTGGTGCAGGATGGTGACGGCGGCTCGCTCGGTCACCCCCACGCGTGCGGAGAGGTCTCGCACGGTGGCGCTGCTGTCGCGGGCGATCGCGGCGAGCATCTGCGTGTGATTGGTGAAGAACTCGAACGTCGCTTCGCGAGGGCGCTTGTCGTGTGCCGTCGGCTCGTGCTTCCGGGCCACCGAGCGCGCCTCTGGCGAGATGGAGATCAAGGCGCCGACGATGGCGTGCATCGCCGGATCGAGCTCCGTGCCGTAGGCCAGCCCCAGCAGGCGGCTGTATCCCACAGCGTAGGTGTTTCGGCGCCCGGTGCGGTGCCGTTCGACCAGCCCTTCATCGTCCAGATCCCGCAAAATGGCCAGGGTGGCCCGCTCTGTCAGCCCGACCCCCTGTGATATGACCCGGACGGTAGACTCCGGGTGCTGCACGACGAACATGAGGACGACCGGATGGTTTGTCAGGAACGTCCAAGTTGGCCGGGGGGGCGCGTCTAGATTCATGAGGAGTTCGTGCTGGGTGACCATGAACACTCTTTCAGGAAACTGTTAACCTGTTATCGTCTTCACCCTTCCCCGCTATCATCCCCGATCTCCTTGACAATTTCAACCCCCCAAAGGGCCTAATTTCGCGACAACCGATAATTGCCCCGAATCTCCTCCGATATGTGCGTGCCACACCTAGGACGGCCTTGGTCCGACCCCACCGGTGTCTTTTCGGATGGCCCGAAGGCGCCCGCGCACGCGAATCGGGCGTATCCTGTCGGCGTGATTCGAGAAGCTACGGCTGACGATGTGCCGGTAATCGCCGGGCTGATTCGAGGGCTGGCCGAGTACGAGCGGCTGTCTCACGAGGTGGTGCTGGACGAGGCGGCGCTGCAGTTGCATCTGTTTGGCGAGCGCCGCTATGCCGAGGTGATCGTGGCAGAGGACGATGCCTCGCGCGAGATCGTCGGGTTCGCCCTCTTCTTTCACAACTATTCGACGTTTCTCGGAAAGCCGGGCATCTACCTGGAGGATCTGTTCGTGCGGCCGGACCACCGGGGCGCCGGGCACGGGAAGGCGCTGTTGTCGCGGCTCGCCCTTCTCGCGATCGAGCGGGAATGCGGGCGGCTGGAGTGGAGCGTGCTCGACTGGAACGAGCCGTCGATCGCGTTCTACCGTTCGCTGGGCGCGGCGGCGATGGAGGATTGGACGGGGTACCGGCTGACGGGTGAGGCGCTGTCGTCGTTGGCGGGTGGGTCGTGAAATTCTGTGCTCTCCCCTTGTTGTTGCTCGCGGTGTGGTCGATGTCGTGCTCGTCGGAACAGGAACGGCGGCCTATACCCCCGCCCGTGGCGACGCCTGGGGAGACTCAACGAGGTCGGCAGCTGGCGGATCCTGAATTCGCCGCGGCTGGAAACACAACGATTCGATACGGAAGACTTGGGGGGACGAACTATGCAATCGAAGTGCCCGATGACTGGAACCGCAAACTTGTCGTGCACATGCGCGGCAGCCACTTTTCGCGCACGCTCCGGATCCAAGATCCAGAGATGCGCTCCTATTTCATAAAGAACGGCTATGCGTGGGCGGCTTCCAGTTACAGTCATGAATTTGCGCCCGAGCTCGCCGCTAATGAGTCCGCTGCTGTATTCGACTTGTTCGTGCAGGAGTTCGGGATGCCGGAACGAACGTACGCTGTTGGACTGTCTTTGGGCGGAGGTGCTGCATTGATCTCCGCTGAGCGCTTTGCCGACCGCTACGATGGTGCCTTGACCTTCTGTGCTGTGCCGCCAGCACGCAGGGCGAATGAGTCGTGGGATGACTTCACAATCGCCGCGCTGCTAGTCGGAGGAATTGAAAGCGCCGAATTGGATCTGGACGACTATGAAGCCGTTGATACCACCCTTCGAAGCATCCTGAGTGATCCGAACAATGTGGCCGCGCTGACCGAACTTTGGATTCGCCTTACTGGAGGAGATCGTCCGCTCGCCGAGTTCGCGTATGTTCGCGATCCGCCTGGTTACCTCAGCGCGTTCCCGTATTTCTTCGACAACATCGAGAAGACCTACATTCTGAGCGCGCCACTCGCGATCGAAGGGGATCCGCTAGGCGATATCAGTCAAGGAGAGTTCAACCAACGGGCGTTACGACACAGGGGCGAAGGAGCAGATGTCGAACTTCCGAGCGTTAGCAACTTCGTAGGAAGCCTGCGGATGCCAGTGCTCGCCGTGACGGTAACCGGCGACACGGTTGTGCCGCTGTCCGACGCACAGAAAATCGAGGCTAGCGTCGTTAGCGCAGGAAGTAGCGACCTCTTCGTGCACAGAGCGATTCAGGCCTGGGAGCATTGTCGCCTTACGGCTCACGAACAGGAGACGCAGTTTGAGGCCCTCGTGGCCTGGGTGGAGGATGGCGAACGGCCGGATGGCGAGAGTGTTCTTGAGTTCGATCCGGAGACGCTCGGGCAGACGTTTACTGCTCTGCCTCGGGTTTCCTCCAAGATCAACGGTCGCGACCTGCTGGAGATCACGGGTGAGGTCCTCACGGACGAGAGCTATATCAGCAGCACGCCATTCTTACGATTGATCGTGGAGAACGATGGACTCCTCGCGGATTGTCGGCTTGTCTTCAAGGGCGTCGACAGCGATAGCCAATACGCCGAGATCCTCGCCACAAAGTCGGAAGTTGCTGGTTGTGGCGAACCGGGTGTGCGCATTTTCGCGGAGAAGCTCAACGCTTGCGCGGCGGATGACAGACCGATGATCTCGACGAATCAGGGAATATGGCCCGAGGAAGGAAAGTCGCTCGAATTGGACTTGGCCTTTTCTTGTGCCGATCTGAATGGCGTCGCTCTACCTTTTACGGTTGTCGCTGGCGATCTGTTTGCGTCGAACGGAGATCGAATTTGGCGCGATGCAAAGGTCGAGGCGTTCATCGGCGATGCGCTGTGTGGAGTCACTTCACTCAGCCCGCTCGCCCGTCTGAACGACAGGTACCTCCTCCTGGTTTCAGGTCCGGAGCTCCGGCCCGGCTGCCTGCGCGATGGAACCATCGAGCTTCGTGTGAATGGCAAACCCACACGCCAGAAGACCGTGAATTCGCTGGACGAGCTTAGTGGTGGCCATGGCCAATACGTCGACCTGATTGTGGACGATGACTAGAAGTATGAAGATCGACGTAGTCGGGGTGTGGCACTACAGCGGGCTTGGGTGGTGTGGAGAGTGATTGGTCCGGGATCAAGCAGGTTCGTGTTAAGTAGGAGCGTCGTCGTAAGCGGGGAGTTTGCGGGCGAGACCGCCCGCGCTCCTGTCACGGCACCGTATTGGGCTGCATGAACGACAAACACCCGATCGCTATTGCGCACCGGTTTGGCAACGAGATCCCGCTGATCCAGCGCGCGGTCGAGGCCGGGGCGGGGTTCGTCGAGCTGGATGTGTGGGTGTTTCGCGGGCGGCTGGAGGTGCGGCACGCGAAGACGCTGGGGCCGCTCCCGGTGCTCTGGGACAAGTGGTACGTGCGGCGCCGGCCCGCGCATGTGCTCTCGGTGGCTGAGGTGCTGGATGCGCTGCCGCCCGGGCTTGGGATCATGATCGACCTGAAGGGGCGCGACCCTCGGCTGCCGGGCATGGTCATCGAGGCGCTCCGCCGCCACGGCGGTTCGCGGCCGGTGATGGTAAGCGCGCGATTCTGGGAGCATCTACCATCGCTGCGGGTGCTGCCGGAGTTGATGCTCTTTCACTCCGTTGGCACGCGCCGGCAGTTGCGACGGGTGCGGCCTCTCTTCGATCTGCGGGAGAACGACGCGATCGCCATCCACTACAAGCTGCTTGACGCGGAGGTCGTGCGGTCGCTGAAGGCGCAAGTCTCGATGGTGGCAACGTGGCCGATCAACGATGCGGAACGCTTGCGTCAGGTGCGCGAGTGGGGAGTGGATGCGGTGATCACGGACAGCGTCGAGGTGTTGCGGATGATCAACGTCATTGCCGCGGACGTAGGGACGAAGCTTTAGCTCCGTCCCCATCATTCGTACTCGATCGTGTTGTTCGGAGCAGCCTCTCGTAGACGCGGTCGGCGAGAGCGCGGCGGGCGAAGTCGTGCGCAGCCTACACCGCGCACTCCAGATGGATGTCTTCTGGCTCTCGCGCGAACAGCTCCGGGTCGGGGGTGGCAAGCAGGACGCTGCCGCGTCGTTGGTAGAAGCGTATCGTGTTCTCGGTCGGAGATGCGGAGATGTAGAGGCCGCGCGCGCCACGGTCGCGCGCTTCGGTGCGGGCGTGTTCGAAGAGGAGGGTGCCGAGTCCGGTATTGCGGTAGTCCCGGCTGACGTGCAGCATCTCGAGCTGCAGCAGATCTTCGCGCGGGCCGCGCCATATGGTGTCGAGAACGGCTTCACCGACCAGCTGTTCGGCGTCGAAAGCGCCGTAGAAGTGACCGCCGCGGTCAAAGCTCTCGTAGAGCAGCGGCGTCGTGTCGCGCACGGTATCTGCACGCCACTCCTTGGGTACGTTGATGTTGAGTGGTTCGAGACGCAAGACGCCATCTTCCAGTCGATAGATCCGCGCGATGAACTCGCGTCGGTCGATCGTCCAAATCTGCTCGATCTCAGCGCGCTCGAGCGTGCGAAACAGGAGGCTCGGCACTAAAGAACCGCCAGGTAGCGATCCATTTCGAAATCCGTGACGTGGCGGCGGTACTCGTCGTACTCGATCGTCTTGTTCTGGAGCAGGCTCTCGTATACGTGGTCGCCGAGGGCCCGGCGGGCGAAGTCGCTGTTCGAGAAGGCCTCGATCGCTTCTTTGAGGCTTCCGGGGATGACTTCGATGCCGCGCTCCTTGCGCTGCTCCGTGGTGAGGTCGTACACGTTCTCCTCCGTCGGCGGGCCGAGTGGGTACTCCTTCTCGATGCCTTCCAATCCGGCGGCGAGCATGACGGCGAAGGCGAGGTAGGGGTTGCAGGCGGGATCGGGCGCACGGTACTCGATGCGTGTCGAGAGCTCCTTCCCGGCGCGGAACTCCGGTACGCGGATAAGGTCGCTGCGGTTGCGGCGGGCCCAGGTGCGGTAAACGGGCGCTTCGTAGCCGGGGACGAGGCGCTTGTAGCTGTTCACCCACTGGTTCGTGACGAGGGTGATCTCGGCGGCGTGGCGCAACATGCCGGCCATGTACGACTTGGCGATCGGCGAGAGGTGGTAAGGGTCGGTCGCGTCGAAGAAGGCGTTCTTATCGCCCTTGAAGAGCGACTGGTGCGTGTGCATGCCGCTGCCGTTTTCGTTCGCCAGCGGCTTGGGCATGAAGGTGGCGTAGACGTTGTTGGCGAGAGCGACTTCCTTCACGACGAGACGGTAGGTCATGGCGTTGTCGGCCATCGTCAGGGCGTCGGTGTAGCGGAGGTCGATCTCGTGCTGCGAGGGGGCGACTTCGTGGTGCGAATACTCGACGCCGATGCCCATCTCCTCAAGCAGCATGATCGTCTCGCGGCGGAGGTCGCTGGCGACGTCGAGCGGGGTGAGGTCGAAGTAGCCGCCTTTGTCGAGGCCCTCCGGCTTCTCCGAGGATTTGAAGTAGAAGAACTCCAGCTCGGGGCTGACGTAGAAGGTGTAGCCGAGATCGGTCGCGCGCTTGAGCTGGCGCTTGAGGACCTGGCGGGGGTCGCCCTCGAAGGGGCGGCCGTCCGGATACTGGATGTCGCAGAACATGCGGGCGACGCCGCGCTCGCGGGGGCGCCAGGGCAGGAGGGCGAAGGTGGAGGGGTCGGGGAAGGCGATCATGTCGGATTCGTCGACCCGGGCGAACCCTTCGATGGCGCTGCCGTCGAAGCCCTTGCCCTCTTCGAGCGCCTCCTCCAGCTCCTCGACGGTGATGGCGAAGCTCTTGAGGAACCCGAGGATGTCGGTGAACCAGAGGCGGATGAACTTGATGTCGTGATCCCGGCAGGACTGGATCACGAACTCGCGCTGGTCGTCCATAGTCATACTTGTGTCTCCCCTGACGTAGCCGTCCCTCCATTCTAGTGTGCGCCGATGGGCGATCCCCTTGTCGCCGGCCCTGATGTTGGGGTGCGTAACACAGTCTTAATCCGGCGAACCTGGAACCTAGAACCTAGAACCGCTGCCACGTATCATTTCGTCCTGACTGCGGATCGCACGCTCAGGGAAAGCGAGTTTTGACATGGGTGAGATGGTGACGTTTGCGAGCAGCGGCGGGATCGCTGAGGGGTACCTGGCGAAACCGGCCTCGGGCAAGGGGCCAGGCGTGATCGTGATCCAGGAGTGGTGGGGGCTGAACGACAACATCAAGGGCATCGCCGACCGATTCGCCGCCGAGGGGTATCTGGCACTGGCGCCGGATCTCTATCACGGGAAGGTGACGGCCGAGCCCGACGAAGCCGGCAAGATCATGATGGAACTGAAGATGGAAGAGGCGGCGAAGGAACTGTCCGGCGCGTACGACTTCCTCCGGGATCACGCGAATGGCACCGGCAAGGTCGGGAGCGTCGGGTTCTGCATGGGCGGGCGGCTCTCGCTGTTCATCTCGACGCTGAAGCCGATCGACGCCACCGTCATCTACTACGGCGTGATGATGGGCGAGCAGCCCGACATCACCAAGCTGCAGGGGCCGTTGCTGGGTCACTACGCCGAGAACGACGGCTGGATCCCGGTGACCGCGGTGCGCGATCTGGAGAAGAAGATCCAGGACGCCGGAAAGCAGGCGCAGTTTCACGTGTATCCGGGGACCGACCACGGCTTCTTCAACGACACTCGTCCTGAGGCGCACAATGTGGAGGCGTCGAAACTAACGTGGGAGCGGACGCTGGCGTTTTACGCGCAGCATCTCAAGTAGTCAGCCGGTCGTCGGTCGTCAGCGGGTGGAGCAGCTATTGAGCGAAGAATGGACGCGTGGCGAGTACGTTATCAGCACGGATCGCGCGCGTCTCGACATCGAGGTGATCCACGGCTTTCTGCGGACGTCTTATTGGGCCAAGGGCGTACCGGTCGATGTCGTAGAGCGCGCGATCACGGGCTCGCTCTGCTTCGGCGTCTATGGTTCCACCGGGCAGGTAGGGTTCGCGCGAGTGATCACCGACTGCGCGACCTTCGCCTACATCGCCGATGTCTTCGTCCTCGAGGAGCATCGCAGCCACAAGCTCGGCGTGTGGCTGATGGAGTGCATTGCAGAACATCCCCAGCTCCAGAACCTGCGGCGCTGGATGCTCGGCACCCGCGACGCGCATTCCCTCTACGAGAAGACCGGCTTCACCTCCATCAAGCCCGACGACGGCCGCTGGATGGAGAAGATCGATCCGGGCGTGTACGAGCGGCTAACAAATGAAGGTCTATCATGACCAACGAACTGACAACTGACCACTGAGAACTGAGGACTCCCATGAAAGCCGCCGTCTACTACGAAACAGGCGCCCCCACCGTCTTCAAGTACGAGGACGTCGAAGATCCGCCGCTGCACCCGAAGGGAGTGCTGATTGAGGTCAAGGCGATCGGGATTGAGGGCGGGGATGTGTTGAACCGCGCCGGCGGGGATCTCGTCCGCAAACCGCACATCGTCGGCTACAACTGCGCCGGCGTCGTGCGCGAAGTGGGCGCGGAGGTGACCGACCGGAAGCCGGGCGACCGGGTGATGGCCCTGATGGCCAACGGCTCCCACGCCGAGCTGGCCGCCGTGCCCTCGACTTCGACCTGGATCGTCCCGGACGGCGTCCCGTTCGAGCAGGCGGCCTGCGTGCCGGTGGCCTTCGGGACGGCGCACGACTGCGTGCACGAGTTCGGACGAGTGAAGGCGGGCGAGAACGTGCTGATCCAGGCCGGAACGTCCGGCGTCGGCATCGCCTGCGTGCAGATCGCCAAGCGCGCCGGCGCGACCGTCATCGCGACATCGTCGTCGGACGAGAAGCTCGAGCGGCTGCGGGCCTACGGGATGGACCACGGCGTCAACTACTCGAACGGCGACTTCGTGGCGCAGGTGCGGCAGCTCACCGGCGGGCAGGGCGCCGACCTCATCGTCGATTCCGTCGGCGGGAAGACGCTGGAGGGCAGCATCCTCTGCGCCGCCTACCGCGGGCGCGTGATCACTGTCGGCAACGTCAGCCGCGAAGGCAAGGGTATCGATGTCGGCCCGCTGTCCGGCGCGAACGCCTCGCTGACCGGCGTCTTCTTCGGCCTGGAGACCTTCCGCAGCGCCGCCCGCGTCGTGCCGATGATGAACGGCCTGCTAAGGGACATCGAGAAGGGCGACCTCCGTGTCGCCGTCGACCGCACCTTCCCGCTGTCAGAAGCAGCGGCTGCGCATGCGTACATTGAGTCGCGGGCGGCGTTTGGCCGGGTGGTGTTGGTGCCGTAGGTCGAGGGAACTCCGATGCCTGCTCGATTCATCGTGGTCGTGGTGGTAGCTGCCATGGTCGTTGCCCCAGCTTGCAGCGACGATGGAGTCGCGCCCGATACACATCGTTCGGCCACCAGCACGGCGGTAACGATCGATATCCTTACCAGTCCCTTTCCCGGAACGCCGCTGCAACTCGATTTGCCGCGCTTCAGGGACCCGCTCGCATCCCACGGATGGTCGCCACGGCTCACCGATATGCCCACTCCTCGGGCGGAGGTCTCTGCGGCCGTAGTCGCTGGCCTGATCTATGTGGTCGGGGGCTTCACCGAGAACGGACAGAACTCAGACGCTGTCGAGGTGTACGATCCGACGGCCGATGCCTGGTCGAACATCGAGCCTATGCCGGAGCGCCTGGATCATGCGATGGCAGCTGCGGCCAACGACAAGGTCTACGTGATGGGTGGCTGGCGGCTGTTTGGGGAGCAAGCTTCCGATGCCCTGTACGAATACGATCCCCGCACTGAGGCCTGGCGCTCGCTCGCCCCGATGCCACTTCCGCGCGCCGCCGGTGCGGCGGTGAGCGGCGGAGGGTCGTTGTACGTCGTCGGCGGGGTCGGTCCTGATCCTGAAGTTACGCTCAAGTACAACATCGACTCTGATTCGTGGGAACGAACCGCACCGATACCGTCGCCGCGCGAGCACTTGGCCGCAGTGTACGACGGCGGCAAGGTGTATGTGATCGGCGGGCGCTGGCCGGATCGCGGCAACGTCGACACGGTCGAGGCTTACGATGTCTTCGCGGACGAATGGGAGTCCCGCCAACCAATGCCGACAGCCCGTGGTGGTCTCGCCGCGGCCCTCGTCGATGGTAAGATACACGTCGTCGGCGGTGAGTCGTTTGGTGACGGCAGCCGCACCTTCGAAGAGCACGAGGTTTACGATACACGAACCGACTCGTGGGCGACTCTGAGGTCGCTGCCGCTTTCGCGCCACGGGCTTGCGGCGGTGGGTGTCGGCAAATCGGTGTATGTGATTGCCGGCGGCCGTACGCCCGGCCTATCGGTCAGCGGCATCGTGCATGTGTTCGAGCCGTTGGACGAGTAATCGCGCCGCTATTTCACCAACTGCCGCAGCACGAACGGCAGAATCCCCCCGTGGGTGTAGTAGTCCAGCTCCACCGGGGTGTCGATGCGGCACAGCACCGTGAACGACTTCTGCACGCCGTCGGACGCGGTCGCGCGGATGGTGAGGCACTGGCCGGGGGTGATGGCGGCGATGCCTTCGATGTCGTATGTCTCTTCGCCGCTGAGCGCCAGCGTCTCGCGATCCTCGCCCGCCTCGAACTGCAGCGGCAGGACGCCCATGCCGATGAGGTTGCTGCGGTGGATGCGCTCGTACGACTTCGCGATCACCGCGCGCGCGCCGAGGAGCGCGGTCCCCTTCGCCGCCCAGTCGCGCGATGAGCCGGTGCCGTACTCCGCCCCGGCGATGACGATCAGCGGCACGTCCTCGTCGCGGTAGCGCTCGGCGGCGTCGAAGATGCTCATCTGGTCGCCGGAGGGCAGGTGGCGGGTGAGGCCGCCCTCGGTGCCGGGGGCGAGCAGGTTGCGCAGGCGGATGTTGGCGAAGGTGCCGCGCACCATCACCTCGTGGTTGCCGCGGCGGCTGCCGTAGGAGTTGAAGTCGTCGGGCGCGACCTCGTGCTGCTGCAAGTACTTCGCGGCGGGCGAGGTCCTGGCGATCGCGCCGGCGGGGGAGATGTGGTCGGTGGTGACGCTGTCGCCGACCATCGCCAGCACGCGAGCGGCCCGCACGTCGGCCTGCGGCGTCGGAGTCAACGACATGCCGTCGAAGTACGGCGGCTTGCGGACGTAGGTGCTGTCTTCTTCCCAGACGAACTGCTCGCCCTGCGGAATGTCGAGCGCTCGCCAGTCGTCGGCGCCCTCGAAAACGTGCGCGTACTTGCTGCGGAACTGCTCGGACAGCACGGAGCTGCGGACGGTGTCGCGGATCTCCTGCTGCGTCGGCCAAACGTCGCGCAGAAAGACCGGTGCGCCGTCCGTGCCGTGACCGAGGGGCTGCGTCGCCAGATCGATGTCCATCGTGCCGGCGAGGGCGTAGGCGACAACCAGCGGTGGCGAGGCGAGATAGTTCGCCCGCACCTCCTGCTGCACCCGGCCCTCGAAGTTGCGGTTGCCGGAGAGCACCGAGCAGGCGACCAGCGCGCCGACGCGGATCGCGTCGGAGATCACCTCCGGCAGCGGACCGCTGTTGCCGATGCACGTCGTGCAGCCGTAGCCGACGAGGTAGAAGCCGAGCGCGTCGAGGTACGGCGTCAGACCCGCCTGGTTGTAGTACTCGGTGACGACCTGCGACCCGGGCGCGAGCGACGTCTTCACCCACGGCCGCGTCTTCAGCCCGCGCTCGACCGCCTTCTTCGCCAGCAGGCCGGCGGTCAGCATCACGGCCGGGTTCGAGGTGTTCGTGCAGGAAGTGATCGCGGCGATGACCACCGAGCCGTGCGTGAGCGTGTAGCTCTTGTCGCCGTCGGTGACCTCCACGCGCTCGAACGGATCGGCGATCGGTTCCGCGCCGGAAGCGGGGTTCCCCCCCTCTGCGACCCAGCGGCTGAGTGTCTCCGGATCGATGGCCGCGCACTGCTCGAACGTGGCCAGCGACTCGCGCCAGGCCGCCTTGCTGCGGGAAAGGGGCACGCGGTCCTGCGGGCGCTTGGGGCCGGCGATGCTCGGCACGACGTCGGCGAGGTCCAGCGCCATGACGTCGGAGAACAGCGGCTCTGGAGTGTCGTCGGTGCGGAAGAGGCCCTGTGCCTTCGTGTACGCCTCGACGACGGCGACGACGGCCTCGGGCCGGCCGGTGAAGCGCAGGTACGACAGCGTCTCCTCGTCGACCGGGAAGAAGCCCATCGTCGCCCCATACTCCGGCGCCATGTTGGCGATCGTCGCCCGATCGGGCACCGAGAGGGCGGACAACCCCGCACCGTAGAACTCAACGAACTTCCCGACGACGCCCTTCTTGCGCAGCATCTCCGTGACCATCAGGACGAGGTCGGTGGCCGTCGCCCTTTCCGGCAGCTCGCCGGTGAGCTTGAAGCCGATCACCTCCGGCGTCAGCATCGGCATCGGCTGGCCGAGCATCGCCGCCTCTGCCTCGATGCCGCCGACGCCCCAGCCCAGGACGCCGAGCCCGTTGACCATCGTCGTGTGCGAGTCCGTGCCGACGACGGTGTCCGGATACACCACCACGCCGCCGTCCTCCGTGCGCTCGAAGGCCACCGAGGCGAGGTATTCGAGGTTCACCTGGTGGACGATGCCGGTTCCGGGCGGGACGACGTTGAAGTTGTTGAACGACTCCTGCCCCCAGCGAAGGAACTGGAAGCGCTCGGTGTTGCGCTGCATCTCCTTCTGGGTGTTGAAGGCGAACGCCGCGTCCGAGCCGAACCGGTCGACCTGGACCGAGTGGTCGATGACGAGATCCGTCTGCTGCAGAGGGTTGATGCGGCGCGGGTCGCCGCCGAGATCCTTGATCGCGTCGCGCATGGCGGCCAGATCGACGACGCAGGGCACGCCGGTGAGATCCTGCATCAGCACACGTGCCGGCCGGAACTGGATCTCGGCACCTGAGGTCGAGCCGGGAGTCCAGCCCGCGAGCGCGGCGATGTCCTCCTTGCTGACGGAGCGGCCGTCCTCGTTCCGGATCAGGTTCTCGAGGAGGATCTTCAGCGAAAACGGCAGCCGCGAAGGATGCCCGACGCCCGCCTTCTCGAGCGCGTCGAGCCGGTACATCTGCACCTGCCGGTCGCCAGCGGTGAGGCTGGCACGGGCCTTGAAGCTGTCGATGGTAGTCATGGCGTACTCCCTTCGCGGGTTTGTGGCTCCTCATTGTAAGTCCGCATCCCGTTACGCGGTCAGAGGCCCGCGAATCCGACCATCCCACAAGGCAATTCGCGGCTGAAAGGTGGTCGTAGGGGCGCCGCTTGCCGCGCCCTTTCCGATTCGCCGCCGTGCTCGTTCTTGGACTAGCCGCATGGCGGCGTCAGGAGCGCGGGCGCCCTCGCCCGCAAACGGTGCTCGGTCATCGCAAAGGTTCGCGCCCATACAACGAACGGTCTCTCCTCAAGTGCCATCCGGACAACGTTCGAGATTTTGGGCGAAGAGAGTCGCTGGCCAATCGACGAGGGCGCGGCAAGCGGCGCCCCTACGACTGACCGGTCGCGGTGAACTGCTGGGTGGGATGGCCCGTGCGCTTTTACAGCGCGAGGGCGTTGGTGGCGGACTCTACGGCGTCGAACAACTGCTGCGGGTAGAGGCCGACGTAGAAGACGCCGAGCATGAGGACGGCGGCGAGACCGTTCATCAGGAGGGGCACAGGCAGAGGCGATTCCTCTCCCTCGGTGGGCTTCTCGACAAAGGCTTGCCGCATGATTTGCAGATAGTAGTACAGCGAGACGACGCTGGTGGTGGCGGCGATGGCGACGAGCCAGTAGTAGCCCTGATCCCAGGTGGCCTGGAAGAGGATGAACTTCGTCGGGAACCCGGCGAACAGCGGCAGTCCCGCCAGCGAGAACAATGCCCCGGCGAGGACGGCGGCGAGCAAAGGAGCGCGCTCGCGCATCCCGCGGAAGTCGCCGATCTCGTCTTTACCGGTGAGGTTGTACCAGGCGATGATCACCACGAAGACGGCCATGTTCGAAGTCATGTAGCCCGTCAGGTGGAAGACCAGCGCCGATGCCGTGTCGCTCGACAGCCCCGCGATCCCCATCAGCAGGTACCCGACCTGCCCGATCGACGAGTACGCCATCAGCCGCTTGATGTTGTGCTGTTGCAGGGCCACCAGGTTGCCGAGGATCATCGTCGCCGCGGCGATCCCGGCGATCATCCACGACCAGTCATCGTGCACCACCTCGAACCCGTCCGAAAACAACCGCAGCAGTAAGGCGAACCCTGCCGCTTTGGACGTGGTCGCCAGGTAAGCGGTGATCGGCGGGAAGGCGCCTTCGTAGGCGTCGGGCGTCCACATATGGAACGGCACCGCCGCCACTTTGAATCCGAGCCCCGTGACAATGAGCACCAGGCCCATGAGCATCGCCCATTGGAAATCGCCGGTCGGGTTCTGTAGTCCGACCGCGATCTCGCTGTAATAGGTCGAGCCGGCGATGCCGTAAATCAGGCTCATGCCGTAGAGGAACATCGCCGAAGCGAAGGCCCCGAGCAGCAGGTACTTCAGCCCCGCCTCGTTCGATTTGGCGTCGAACTTCTGGTACGAGACGAGGATGTAGAGGCTGAACGACAGCAGTTCGAGCGAGAGGTACGCCGTCATCAGCTCCCGCGACGCCGCCATGCCGACGGCGCCGATGGTGGAGAGGATGATCAGCGCGAAATACTCGCCCGGATGCCGGAACTTCTCTTCGACCAGCTTCCCGGACACGAGGCAGATGACGGCCGCCGTGACCATGAAGAAGACGCGGAAGAACGTTGTGTAGTCGTCGATCGAGATGATGCCGGAAAAGTCGACGTCCTTGTCCACCCAGGCCAGCGAGATGCCGGCTGCCGCCAGCAGCCCCGCCGCCGCGACGTAAGACAGCAGCACCTTCCGCACCTGCGGGATGTAGAGGTCGAGTGCCACGATGAGGACGACCAGCCCGCCGAGGATGAACTCGGGGATGAAGGCCGTGTAGTCGAAGTTCAGCTCTGGCGTCACGAGACCCCCGGCAGATTCTGCACCGTCTCAGAGATGCGGTCGATGAACGGCGCCGGCCAGAGACCCATGAAGAGCATGAAGGAGATCATCAGCACGCCGGTCGCGCGCTCGAGGTAGGTCATCTCTTTCAGGTCGGGGAACTTCGTGTCCGCCGGCCCGAACATCGCCATCGCCATCATGCGGAGGATGTACACGGCCGTCATCCCCGCCGCGAAGATGCCGAGCGCGGCCGCCCACGGGTACGTCTCGAACGCCCCGAGGAAGATATGGAACTCGGCGACGAACCCGGCCAGCCCCGGCAGACCCAGAGAGGCCAATCCGGCGATGCCGAAGAAGAACACAAACAGCGGCATCCGGCCGACGATGCCGCTGTAGAGCCGCATGTCGCGCGTGTGGGTCTGGTCGTAGATGCTGCCGACCATCGCGAAGAAGGTGGCGGTCATGACGCCGTGGGCGAACATCTGCAGCACGGCGCCGTTGATGCCGATCACGGTCATCGTCGCCAGCCCCATGATCACTAACCCCATGTGGCTGACGGACGAGTACCCGATCATGTACTTGAAGTCGCGCTGCGCTGTCGCGGCGAAGGCCCCGTAGACGACGTTGAAGGTGGCCAGGATCATCAGCCCCGGCATCCAGAACTCCGCGCCCTCGGGCAACAGCTGGATCCCCAGCCGGATGATGCCAAAGGCCCCGAGCTTCATCAGCACCCCGGCGTGCAGCATCGACACCGCCGTCGGGGCCGAGACGTGGCCATCGGGTGACCAGGTGTGGAACGGCCACAAGCCCGCCAGCACGCCGCAGCCGATCGCCATCAGCGGGAACACCACCTTCTGGAAGTTGGGGTCGAACTCGTGCGCGTAGAGCTGTTGCAGGTCGAACGTGCCCAGACCAGCCTCGTTGAAGACGGCGAAGATACCGATGAAGATCAGGATCGAAGCGGCGACCAGCATGATCGTCAGCTTCATCGCCGAGTACTCCTTCGTGCGGGCGAAGGTCTCGAAGGCGCTGCTCGAACCCCAGACGGAGATCAGCAGGTACATCGGCAGCACGGCGACTTCGTACCAGAAGAGGAAGAAGAAGAGGTCGAGCGCGGCGAACGTCCCGTAGACGCCCGACACCAGCACCCAGAAGAGGACGAAGAAGTCTTTATTGTGGTGGTCGATCTTCCACGAGATCAGCGCCCCGCCGAAGCAGACGATGCCGTTGAGGAGGATCATCGGGGCGGCGATGCCGTCCACGCCGAAGGCCAGCGAGATGCCGTTCTCCTTGAGGAAGCCGACGTTCTCCAGCCAGTTGTAGCGGATGAAGAACTGGTACTCCTCGCCGCTCTCCAGCTGGTAGGCGAAGAAGATGTAGACCGAGATGGCGAACAGCACTCCGCCGACGATCGCGCTGAACCAGCGGATGACGTCCTTCCCGCGCGGCGTCTCCGGCACGAACAGAATCAGCACCGCCGCCAGAAGCGGTATGCCAACAGTTGCCAGAACCCAATAACCCGAGTGCATCTTTGTCCTTGCTACTGACTACGAACTACGAACTACGAACTACCAACTACCAACTACAAACTACGAACTCCCACTCACGTCCGATATCCAAAGGCCACGATCGCGATCACCACCACGCCGACGACGATGCCTAGCGCGTAGTTCGGCATCTTGCCCGTCTGTGTGTACTTGCCGAGGCGGCCGCCGAGATCCGTGATCTCGCCGGTCCCGTTGACGCCGGTGTCATTAACCACCGCGCGGTCGAACCAGGCGACGGCCTGTCCCGCCGCCAACACGATCTTGTCGATCACGAGCTGGTACAGCTCGTCCACGTAGAAGCGGTTGAGCAAGAGGCGATACCCGAACGGCGAGAAGTCGCCCGCCACCTTCGCCGGGCGCGCTTCGCCGGCCCAGAAGAACCAGCCCGCACCCAGTCCGGCGCCCACCAACGCGATGGAGATGAACGACAGCGTCCAGTCGATCTTGAAGATCTCGGGCCCCTCTTCGAGGTTGTAGACGAAGCCGAGGAAGCCGCTGTGGAAGCCCATCGACTTGCCGACTCCCTCAAACACGACGAAGCCGGCGAAGAAAGCCAGCACCGCAAGCAGCACCAGCGGAAGCGTCATCGCCGGCGCGGACTCGTGCGCGTGCTCGTGCACGTGGTGGTCTTTCGGCTGGCCGAGGAAGGTAAGGATGAACACGCGCGCCATGTACATCGCCGTGATCGGCAGCGTGATGAGGACGATGATCAAGGCCTCGGTCTGGTGCGCGTGATTGAGGCCGACCAGGATCTCGTCCTTCGCCCAGAAGCCGGAGAAGGGCACCAGCCCCGCCATCGCCAGCATCCCGACGAGGAATGCTGGCGCCGTGATCGGCAGCTTGCTCCACAACCCGCCGAGCCTGTCGACTTCCTGCTCCTCCGTCGCGTGGATCACCGACCCGCACGCCAGGAACAGCAGCGCCTTGAAGAACGCGTGTACCAGCAGATACAGCATCGCCGCGCCCACCGCGCCCACGCCAAGGGCGACGAACATCAGACCCAGCGAGTTCAGCGTCGAGTAGGCGACGACCCGCTTGATGTCGCGCTGCGCCAGGCCGATCAGCGCCGACCCCACCGTCGTGATCAGGCCGATGACGAGGATCAGGTTCATCACCTCGTGTACCTGCTCGAACAGCGGCAGCATCCGCGCGACGAGGTAGACGCCGGCGACGACCATCGTCGCGGCGTGGATCAGCGCCGACACCGGCGTCGGTCCCTCCATCGCGTCCGGCAGCCAGACGTGCAGCGGGAACTGCGCCGACTTTCCGGCCGCCCCTGCAAAGATGCAGAGCGCGGCGGCGGTCAGCCAGGTGTGGTTGATCTCGCCCGCCTCGGCGTACTCCAGGATCTTGTGGATGTTGAAGGTGTGCTCAGGCGTCTGCCAGAACAGGATCATGATGCCGATCAGCAGCCCGACGTCGCCGACGCGGGTGGTGATGAAGGCCTTCTTCGAGGCTTCGGCGGCGGACTGCTTGTCGTTGTAGTAGCCGATCAGCAGCATCGAACAGAGGCCGACCAGCTCCCACGAGAAGTAGAGCATCAGCAGGTTGTCGGCCAGCACCAGCGCCAGCATCGAGGCGGTAAAGAGGGAGACGATGGCGTAGAACCAGCCGTAGCGCCGATCGCCGTGCATGTAGCCGGTCGAGTAGATCATCACCATCGAGGCGACGAAGGTGACGCAGACGAGCATGACGAGGGTGATCTGGTCAACGAAGGTGCCCATGCGGATCTCGAGGTAGCCAGGGATGCTGATCCATTCCCAGCTGCGGGCCACGCCCTCGAAGTGCTCGTCGCTGCCGATCGCGTCCGCCATGTCAGCGGCGAGGACGAGCACGAGGCCGAACGCCGTCAGCATCCCGGCAATGGCGATGTAGTCACCCTTTCGCGGGAGATACTGGCTTACAAGAAGAAGGATGACGAAGGCGGCCACCGGCAGCGCCGGTAACACCCATGCGTCATCCATGCTGAATCCGAAAATCGCCGTCCTCCAACTTCTTCTACCGCATCCTAGGGGCGCAGCAGGCTGCGCCCGCTAACCCTAACCGCGACTCACCACTTGAGCGAGTCGATTTCGTCCACGTTTGCTGTGCCGCGGTTGCGAAACACCCGCAGCACGATGCCCAGTGCCAGTCCGACTTCCGCCGCCGCGATCACAATGATGAAAATCGCGAAGATGATGCCGACAAACAGCGATGGCGCCGTGTAGACCGCGAAGGCCACCATATTGATGCTGACGGCGTTCAGCATCAACTCGACGGACATAAGAATGAGCACGGCGTTGCGCCGGGCCAACACACCGTATACCCCGATCGAGAAGAGGATCGAACTGAGCACGAGGTACTGCTGTAGCTCGATACCGGTGTTCACGGACTCCTGCAGCAAAGGAAGGCTCATCGCTCACCCTCTTCCTGCATGGCGATGATAATCGCCCCGACGAGCGCCACCAGCAGCACGCCGGAGGCGATCTCGAACGGCACCGCCCACCGGTTGAACAGCTCGATCCCGATGCTGTTGAACGGCACTGTGGTGATCTGGTTCACGTCCCGCGGCCACTCCGTCTTGACGATGGCGGCGATGAACGCCCCCAGCAGCGCGAGCGAGGCGACGGCGGCCAGTGGTTTCTGGTCGCCGTCGAGGTTTCCGTTTAGTTCGCGTGTGCGGGTCAGCATCAGCGCGAAGAGGATCAGCACCATCACGGCGCCGCCGTAGATGAGGATCTGTACCAGAGCCAGGAACTCCACCGAAAGCAGGATGTAGAGCCCGGCCACGCCGAGCAGTGACCCGATCAGCAGCACCGAGGCGTGCACGATGTTTCGGACCAGCACCACGCCGAGGGCGCCGCCGATGATCGTCGCCGCGAAGATGTAGAAGAAGATCTCCGTCATGCGCGCAGCCCCGGGTCGACCTTGCCCGCCTTCGATTGCGACAGGAGCATGTCGACGTCGTATACCAGCGCCGAGCGGTCGTACTTCGACAATTCGTGGCCCGCCCAGGTGTTGTTCATGCCGATCGCCTCAAAGTTGCAGACCTCGACGCAGATGTTACAGCGCATACAGCGGCCGTAGTCGATCCAGAACTCGTCGATGATCTTGCGGCGCTTGCTTTCGCCCGCTGCTTGCTTCGGATTGTCTTTCATCACCACAGTCATGCACTCGACGGGACAGGCCCGCTCGCAGGCGTGACAGCCGGTGCAGAACGGCTCGTCCACGTCGAAGTCCCAGATCAGGATGGGGAAGGCGCGATCCCGATTCGGGATCTCGCGGTGGACTTCCGGGTACTGGATCGTCACCGGCTTGCGGCCGACGACGCGCATCACCTGCGCCATGCTCCTGAGAATCCCGATCATGACGCCGCCCCTTCGACCGCTGCGGCTGGCGC
>CXWL01003087.1_pt1 | contig 26038 bp, 24 predicted proteins | sample 590931 | NCBI WGS metagenome assembly CXWL01 (sample SAMEA3498368, study PRJEB10139) | groundwater metagenome | biome: water well; material: biofilm material | place: Germany | collected 2015-04-27
TATCATTGATTGATAAACAGTTATCTGATATTATTAACCATTGGGTCGCAGGATTTAGGTACTCTTTATCGTCATATTTCAGCATTGATTGCAGATGCTGCTCAAGAATATAATTTTAAGCAAGTACCTGAATATGCCCCGATCCGTCATGCAGGACATAGTGCTGGAGAATTTTTCTTCTATCCAAAAGAACCATTATAAGTCTGTACTGAAGACGTGCGTAGTTTGTATCAATAAAACTGGACTAATGTTAAACATCTAGGAGGCTGTCCGAGAATAGAAAATGAGGAGGAGTTATGAGCGATACAATTGAAACAACGACAAACAGCCAGCCAATGCCGGATTCAAAAAAGGCACTCGTCAAAGAACTCAAGGAGAAATTGGAATTTGGCCCGGCCCGCGAGTTTCTGGAGATAGCCAAACAGGAATATCCCAATGATGAGTGGGTGATTCAACAACTGGCTTTATGCATCTATAAAGACGAGTCGCTACACCCAACGTATCGTTTTGAAAAGGCATTGGAACTACTTAAATCCATTAGCTTGTGCGATTCCAGGAACAAAAACACCGAAACATTGGCGCTGGGAGGCGCTGTATATAAAAGAATGTGGGAGTTTGGCGGGCAATTGGAACATCTTTACGAAAGCTTGGCATTTTACCGCGCTGCCCACGAACGCAATACGGAACAGGATATGGGCTATGGCGGCATCAATGCGGCTTATTTGCTGGAGGTGCTGGCAGCCCGCGCCGAAAGCATTGCCAAAAGAAGCGGATTAACTTCCAGGGAAGCAGATACTTTACGGAATGACGCTCGTCATATACGGGAAAAAATTCGTGATATTCTGTTGAGCAAATATCAAGAAAATCCTGAAATTGCTAATGACTATTGGTTTCCTGTCACGCTGGGGGAAGCTTATTTTGGTTTAGGGAAAAACGATGAAACGAATTACGATGAGGCCGCCAAGTGGCTGGACAATGCCAGCAAGTTAGAACCGAAAGAATGGGAGTTGCAAACCACTTTCCGGCAATTAATCGATCTGGCCCGGCATCAAGGTATCGAATTGCCTTCGAAAAATGAGCAATCGGTAAAATGCCTCGCTGCCTTGCAGAATTTACTGAAAGAGGCTACCGCCGAAGCGTTATCCTGCTATCGCGGCAAAGTAGGCTTGGCGTTGTCGGGCGGCGGCTTCCGCGCTTCGTTCTTCCATCTGGGCGTTATGGTGCGGCTGGCGGAAGTCGACGCCTTGCGTAGCGTGGAGGTGTTGTCTACGGTATCGGGCGGCAGCATTTTGGGCGCGCAATATTATCTGGAAGTCCAGAATTTACTGCAAAATCCAGATAAGAGTCTGTCACGCGAGGATTACATAAACCTCGTCGGAAAATTGCAAACGGATTTTCTTAAAGGCGTGCAGAGTAATATCCGTATGCGCGCTTTTAACGATTTTGCCGACAACGTGAAAATGCTGTCCACTAAAAGCTATTCCCGCAGTCATAAACTGGGTGAGCTGTACGAATCTAACCTGTATTCTGCAGTAGCTGACGGTAAAAACACCGTACCGCGCCGCATGCCGGATTTGCTGGTAAAACCGGTGCAGGGCAAATTTCAGGGCGATGCCTTTAAACCCAAGTTTCATAACTGGCGGCGTCGTGCCAAGGTGCCGGTTTTACTGTTAAATACTACATCACTGAATTCCGGACATAGTTGGTTCTTTACCGCCAGTTGGATGGGCGAGCCGCCGGGGCTGGTCGGCGAAGAAATCGACGTCAACGAACGTTATCGCCGTCTATATTACTGGCAAGCACCTGAGCATCTCAAAGATTTCCGCGTCGGCTATGCCGCTGCAGCGTCGTCTTGCGTACCGGGATTGTTCGAACCGCTGGTCATCGATAACTTGTATAAAGACCGTACCGTCAAACTGGTGGACGGCGGCGTGCATGACAATCAAGGCGTGCAGGGATTGCTGGATGAAGGTTGCAAGCTGATTCTGTGCAGCGACGCTAGCGGCCAAATGGGCGATGTAAAAAATCCTTCCGACGATCCGGCGGGCGTGCTATTAAGGACCGTTTCGGTGTTGCAGGATCGCGTTCGAGAAGCCGAGTATCAGGATTTGCAAGCGCGTCTGGATAGCCGCGCTCTGGAAGGGGTGTTCTTCATCCACACTCAAAAGGAATTGGCCACTAAACCGTTGGACTGGCTCCATTGCCAAGACCCGACACCGCCCGATTCCTCCGATAAGAAGTTGACGACTTATGGCATCGCCAAGGATCTTCAAGCCAAGATCGCCGCGTTGCGCACCGATCTGGATTCGTTTACCGAAGTGGAAGCATACGCTTTGATGGCAAGCGGCTATTTGATGACCAGGAAGCAATTGGAGAAGCTTCAGGAACAACATCAAAAAGACGGTAATCCGGGAAATTGGGGCGGATTTGAAATCAATGCTCAGAAACTAAAAGACTGGGAATTCCTGAAGTTGGAGAAATTATTGGCTGAAGAACCCGGCGAGCAAGCCTCCAAAAATCGGAAAGATCTGGAATTGCAATTAAAGGTCGGCAGTGAGCTGTTCTTCAAAGCGTGGCAACTGGTTCCATGGCTTAAATATGCGGCGTATACGGCTACCGGTTTGGCGGGTTTGGCGTTGTTGAAACTGATCGTTTCCCAATGGCACAGCACTTTGTTTTCTATGTCGATTGGTGTTGAGGGATTAATAATCGCCGTGCTAGGCTTACTGGCCGCTCTATTCATCCCGGCCATGAAATGGCTGAATCCTCAGAAAGAAGCACGCAGCGTAGTGATCAAGGTCGCAGTAGCTTTAACAGGCTATATTTTGGCCAAGGTACATCTGAATCTCATCGATCGCTTATTCATTGCTCGCGGCAAACTGGATCGCTTGTTAAAACCAAAGTAACTATTCAGCGGGAAATTAAAAATAAAGCTTGACAAGGTTTTTTGCAATAAAGCGCAAAATCGAGCGCCTCTACCGGGAAACGCACAAACGCCCTCTTTAATGGCGCATTCCCGCTCTCAGGGCGCATCTTGATGCCCCGCTCGCTATAACAAAGAACAAAGCCCTCGCGGCTTGGTCGGGCTTATCAAAGGCCAAATGCGACTTTTAAAACCGCCCTTATGCTAGGCAGCGCACAGTGCCGCACTTGAGGATACGAATGTCCTCCAACGACCGCCCGCCACCATTGAGCATGAGTGCCAAGGGAGTCGCGCATAGGCCGTCGCCTGATAACCACGTCCGCTTCCAGATTTGGGCATCTCCTGCCGCAGCCGCCGATCCAGCTCCAGACCACAGACAAATTCGCCAAACAGCGCCAGCCCAGCGTTCTCCGTCAACAACTCGTCCGCCGTTTCCACCTTGAACGATAGCACCATTTGTGCCAAAAATCCCATCGCCTTGCCTCCCTTTATTACCCGACAGGTGAATATCTCGATAACCTCAATTCTACCGGAACGCTTGTGCGACGCGCCATTCCTTTGCTTCATGATGTTTGAATCGCGGTTCTCAGGATTTAGATTTAAAGAGAACTTTGGCCTCTTATTGAAGTTTGCAGGATTTAGATTACATTTATAATTTATACGTCTATGATTTTAAGTAAACAAAACTAAATCGAACAAACTAAATATTGAAGGAGCAGCAAATGATTTTAGATACGCGCACCAATATCTATTTAGCTAGTAAAAAACAATTTCCCTCGATGGCTGCGTTAACTAATACTAATACTAATACTAATGGTGATTTCGTGGTGACCTGGGTGTCTGTTGGCCAAGACTGGAGTTACGATGTAAGTACTTCGTTTAGTGATGCAGATATCTCCGATTCCCTGAGTTACAGTGCCATGCTTGCCAATGGCGACCCCTTACCTGCATGGATACAGATTGGCGCAACTTCTGGCCTAATGACAGGTTCACCTGGTTTTGATGATCGTGGCACCTATGCATTAAACATAACGGCTACTGGTACACAGGGATCTAGTGTCAGTGCATCCTTGACTGTTGCAGCTGCCGCATTTAATACGGGTCAATTGCTAGTCAGCACGGCAGGAAATGATACTCTGGATGGCACATTATCCAACGATACCGTGACCTATGCTTACGCTACTGCTCCCGTTACAGTTTCTCTGGCTATCAGCAGCCAGCAAAATACTGTTGGTGCTGGATTAGACACCCTGACTAATATCGATAACCTAATCGGTAGCGACTATAACGATAGCTTGAAAGGCGACACAAAGAATAACGTCCTGGATGGAAGAGCTGGTAATGACAAACTCAATGGCGGTGCCGGTGCAGATACCCTGACAGGCGGGTTGGGTGATGACAACTATGTTGTTGATAATGTGGGTGATGTCATTATTGAGAGTCTCAATGAGGGCATCGACACAGTTAACAGCAGCGTGACCTATACGCTATCAGCCAATGTTGAGAATCTCACGCTGTCCGGCGCACTAGCCATTAAGGGCACGGGCAATGATCTGACTAACAAACTCACTGGAAATGCAGCAGACAATCAATTAGATGGTGGAGCTGGTAACGACAAGCTCAATGGCGGTGCCGGTGCAGATACCCTGATAGGTGGGTTGGGTGATGACAATTATGATGTTGATAATGTGAGTGATATTATCACTGAGAATCTCAATGAAGGTACCGATAAAGTCTACAGTTACGTGACCTACACGCTATCAGCCAATGTTGAGAATCTGACGCTGACCGGCGCTTTGGCGATTAATGGCGCGGGCAATAATCTGGCTAACATCATCGCTGGAAATGAAGCAGACAATCAGTTAGATGGGGGAGCCGGTAACGACAAGCTCAATGGCGGTGCCGGTGCAGATACCCTGACAGGCGGGCTGGGTGATGACAACTATGATGTTGACAATGTGGGTGATGTCATTATTGAGAACCTCAATGAGGGCATTGACACAGTTAACAGCAGTGTGACCTACACACTATCAGGCAATGTTGAGAATTTGACGCTGACCGGCGCTTTGGCCATTAAGGGCACGGGCAATGATCTGGCTAACATCATCTTTGGCAATGCAGCAGACAATCAGTTAGATGGAGGGACTGGTAACGACAAACTCAATGGCGGTGCCGGTGCAGATACCCTGACAGGTGGGTTGGGTGATGATCTTTATGAAGTTGATAATACGGGTGATATTATCACTGAGAATCTCAATGAAGGTACCGATAAAATCAACAGCAGCGTGACCTACACGCTATCAGCCAATGTTGAGAATCTCACGCTGACCGGCGCTTTGGCCATTAAGGGCACGGGCAATAATCTGGCTAACATCATCTTTGGCAATGCAGCAGACAATCAATTAGATGGGGGAGCTGGTAACGACAAGCTCAATGGCGGTGCCGGTACAGATACTCTGACAGGTGGGTCGGGTGATGACAACTATGATGTTGACAATGCGGGTGATGTCATTATTGAGAATCTCAATGAGGGCATTGACACAGTTAACAGCAGCGTGACCTACACGCTATCAGCCAATGTTGAGAATCTCACGCTGACCGGTGCGTTGGCCATTAAGGGCGCGGGCAATGATCTGGCTAACATCATTACTGGAAATGAAACCGGCAATCAGTTAGATGGGGGAGCTGGTAACGACAAGCTCAATGGCGGTGCCGGTGCAGATACCCTGACAGGTGGGTCGGGTGATGACAACTATGATGTTGACAATGCGGGTGATGTCATTATTGAGAACCTCAATAAAGGTACCGATAAAGTCTACAGCAGCGTGGCCTATACGCTATCAGCCAATGTTGAGAATCTCACGCTGACCGGTGCATTGGCCATCAAGGGCACGGGCAATGATCTGGCTAACATCATCGCTGGAAATGAAGCAGACAATCAATTAGATGGGGGAGCTGGTAACGATATTCTCAATGGAGGTACAGGCACCAATAGTTTAACTGGTGGAACAGGTAAAGATGTCTTTAAATTTACTACAACAGGTCACATTGACACGATTACTGACTTTATCGTGATTGATGACACCATCCAGTTAGAAAACACTGCATTTACGGCCTTAACAACGACTGGTACATTAGCCATCGGCCAGTTTATAATCGGTACAAAAGCGTTGGATTCAAATGATTTCATCATATACAACAATACGACTGGCGCGCTGCTATACGATGCCGATGGCAGTGGTATGGGTGCTGCAGTACAAATTGCCACGATTGGAGTTAATTTAGCTATGACCAATATGGATATTGTGGTGATCTGATTTTTTGGCGGTGTCCCCTGATAGAAACACGATTGCCATCCACTTGGATCTTGATATCCTCTTTATTTACCCCAGGAATTTCTGCGCAGATGGTATAAGTTTTTTCGTTCTCGGTTAGATCGATTTTAATTAGAGGCGCGGTTTCTATTTCATTGAGAAATGGGTGTATGCCAAAACCTTTGAAGAAATCATCCATATTGGTGAATGGGTCTAAACGAGCGATATCACCAAGCAGCGGGGAACGCCTAACAATATTTACCATGGTATTCCTCCTTTAAAAGATTAAACATTGTCTATTTCCATTTCAGCCTCAAGCCAATCTTGCACAGTGTCAGCTTCGTTGCTTTTGAAACCTCGTTTTTCAGCCCGATAATATGCAGCAATCGCAATCATCTTTTGACGACAAAACTCTTTTTCTGGGCTAATAGCCTGATCCACATGTAAAATTTTTTTACTTTTAGATAGCTTGGAGCGGGATTTTTTAGTCTCTAATTCACTTGCTTTGTTTTGCATTTGATAGATCTCCTCTATGTGATTGAGTTAATTAAAGGGAAGAATGCGATTTGGATAACTCGCCACTTCGGAGGCCGGCAGCGGAATTTCACTGGCGAAGCGTTCTGGGCCAGAGGGTACTTTGTATCGACGGTTGAAAAGAAGGTGATTGTCTCGTTCCGCATATGTCACCCGCTATTGGGCAGTTGCAACCAGTGCTCAGGAAGGTTTTATTCACGGACTCTCAGACGAGCTTAAATGCCGATCCATGGGAATGGGTGCTAACCTGAGCCAATGCAGCCTCGATTGCATCATCTGCCGTTTCTAATAAAACAAACTGCATTGCAATTCGTGCCGCTTCGGGTACATCGCGCAGATCCTTCTGGTTGCGTGCAGGTAGCAATACCGTATGGAGGCCAGCACGCTGTGCTGCAAGTATCTTTTCCTTGATGCCACCCACGGGTAATACCAATCCACGTAGACTGATCTCACCAGTCATTGCTACATCATGACGTACGGGCCGATTAGTAAATAATGAGGCGAGTGCGATAAACATGGCGACTCCTGCACTCGGTCCATCCTTCGGAATTGCCCCTGCCGGCACATGCAGGTGCACATCAATGCCATCAAACATTAATGCCGGGATATTGAGATCGCTGGCGCGCGCCTTTAATAAGGTGAGCGCTGCTTGTGCACTTTCTTTCATGACATCACCGAGTTGTCCAGTCAAAATCAGCCGTCCATTACCATTCACCCGTGTAGCTTCAATAAACAGAATGTCGCCACCCACCGGTGTCCAGGCCAAACCCGTCGCTACTCCAGGCAGGCTAGTGCGAAGCGCGACTTCATGTTCAAATTTTTCCGGCCCCAAAATGGCATCCAAATTTGCTACATCAATACGTACCTGCTGCTGTTCATCTTCAGCAATACGCATGGCAGCGTGACGCATCACTCGACCGATCTCACGCTCTAACTGACGTACACCGGCTTCACGGGTGTAGTTTGCAATTATGCTACCCAATGCTTCAGGTGTCAGTTTGCATTGTTCCTCACGCAGACCATTCGCTTCACTTTGCCGTTGCACTAAATAACGTAATGCGATTTGAAGCTTTTCCTCTTGTGTGTAGCCGGGTAAATCAATAATTTCCATGCGATCGCGTACCGGTGGTGACACATTGTCGATCACATTTGCCGTAGCAATGAAAATCACCCGGCTTAAATCAAACGGTACGCCCAGATAGTTGTCACGAAAAGTTGAATTCTGTTCCGGATCCAATATTTCAAGGAGTGCAGCGGATGGATCGCCCTGCATACTGGCTGACATCTTGTCGATTTCATCGAGCATCATGACACAGTTGCGTGTACCCGCCTTGCGTAAACTTTGTACAATATTGCCAGGCATCGCACCGATATAGGTACGGCGATGGCCACGCATTTCAGCTTCATCGTGTACGCCGCCTAATGAAACACGCACGAATGATCGCTGCAATGCACGTGCAATGCTTTGGCCCAGTGAAGTCTTGCCTACCCCTGGCGGTCCAACAAAACAAAGAATGGGCGCACGACCATGAGGTTTCAGTTTCTGTACTGCCAGAAACTCAATAATACGTTGCTTGATGCGCTCCAACCCAAAATGATCAGCTTCAAGGATCTGACGCGCGGTATTCAAATCGATAGGGGTTTCTTCAGGTAATCGCCAGGGTAACTCGGTCATCCACTCAAGATAAGTATGTAGCATTGAGTATTCGCTGGATGCGCCAGGCATGCGTTGCAAGCGGTGTAGTTCCTTGCGTGTTTGCGCTTCGGTCTCACTGGGCATGCCAGCATTGCTGATTGCCTCATTCAGTTGCACAATTTCTTGATCATTGTCGCCATCCTCACCCAGTTCTTTCTGGATCGTTTTCAACTGCTCGCGCAATAAATACTTCCGCTCGCGATCTTCCATGTGTTCTTTGGTGCGCTCCCCGATTTCCTGTGACAGTCTTAACACCTCGATGCGACGAGACAAAATTTGCAACACTTTCTGCAGCCGCTCCTCGGTATCTATCGTTTCGAGCAGCATCTGTTTTTCATTGATTTCGGTATCAAGCAGACTTGCAGTAATGTCGGCCAAATCCGATGGGGCGCGCGTAGCCTGCAATGCATGTGCAAGTTCTGCCGGCACGCCCGGCAGTAATGATAGAATCTCGACTGCGCGTTCACGCAATTGCAATGCAAGTGCTTCAGCTTGAGTCGTTGTTTGTGCCGATTCTTTAATACGCTTCACCCGGGCAGCAAGGAATGGGTAGCCTTCGACAATCTCTTCAATCTGGAAACGTTCCACGCCTTGGCATATGGCATGATGTGTTCCGTTATCTGAAGTGACATGACGCACAACGTTGGCTACAGTGCCGATGCTGCACAACGCATCAAGTCCTGGATCGTCGGCAGTGGCATCCCTCTGCAGCACAATGCCAATGGGTGTTTTGGATTGCAGTGCATGCTCGACTGTGGCAATTGACTTAACACGGCCAACTGTAATAGGCATTAACACGTGCGGAAATAACACAACATTGCGCATTGGTACCAATGCGATTACATCAGCAGGCAACTCAAACTTAGCTGTGGCAGATTGTTCCATGGCAAATCACCCTCTAAGAATTTAATGACCGGTCTAAACATTCAATGAGAATATTTGAGTGTTTTACCAAGAATTCAAGTGATACCTTTCAATAGCATCATTCAGTCCAGATTGATATCACTCAATCAATGGGTTGACTTACCGATCAGCATTACGGACGGTGTCGTATTTCTTTTTTTTGCTCGTACCTGACCAGTTTTGCGAGATTCAGCAATTCTTCGGATAGCAATTCCAGTACATCATCTAAAGTAAGTATACCTACTAATTCACCCGCTTCATTCACGATCGGTAAGCGTCTGATGGTTTTGCGACGCATAAATTGAATCGCTTCAAAAGTATCCGTACTTTCTTTTACCGTAAACACTTCCGGAGCCATAATATCGCCGACAGTAATCACTGTTTCATCAAGTTCTGTTGCTAGAACTTCCACAACAAGATCACGATCAGTGATAATTCCTACCGGAACCAGGCAATCATCACGATTGTCGACAACAATAACAGTCCCCACATGATATTGACGCATAAGCTTAGCAGCTTCCAGAACCGTTTTATCCCGTCGAATAACGATCACCTCACGATTACAAATTTCACTGATAGTCATAATATTCTCCTTTGATTTTTATACTGAAAACCTGGTTACGTAAATCGCTCTGCCAGGACCAGATTTTACTGTAGATAAATTGAACTAATCCTATCAGCTAAGGCATCGTTAAACAATTACATAAACTTTCCTGACGTAGAATCCGTAGGTTTGGCTGAGCTTGCGAAGCCAAACATGCGCCGTCAATGCCGGGCTTCCTGGCGTCAGCCCAACCTACGAGATGGCGCCAATTCGTTCATGTTATTTATTTACGACTCCTAATCTGAATTTAAAGCCTAATTTAAAGCCTAGCCTAATGTGACCAATTTACTCTCAGCAGATTTTCTGATGGATTATAGTGAAATTCCAAATTACCTTGGTATGCATCATGTATGGCTTCACCGATACCACGAGCGAGGTGAATATCGGTGGTTGTTATCAACACAATGTTATCCTTTTCTTCTGTTGCCATGATTCGCTTGAGCGGATGTGCAGCTTTTTCTCTTTTTTCAACATTATGTACAAGGTTAATAATCTCATCACGATGAGTATGGAAAAAGTCACCTTGCAGGCTTAGAAAGCCAGCAGGATTCTGTTCAAGAATACGCTGACAGGCAGGGCAGTTTTGCTGATGTGCCTTAACAGGTGCTTCAAGCCATTGCCATCGCCCTTCATGAAATACTGCACCACATTGCGAACACGCTGTTGGCTCCGGAAACTTGCCCTTGGTTTTGTACGTATCGTGTATTTGCTCCTGGAAAATACCATCGTGGCGGGCTATCTGATGAAAACCGGGGTGTGTATTTTTTGTACCCATGAAAAATCTCCTTTAATGCAACTTATTTTATTTATTTTGAAATAGAATCTATATAAAATCGCCCAGATGGCAACTATTTGATGATTTGAATCAAATTACTGACTTGTTAATTGAATCTTGCTCGCTTTAACAATTTTGTCAAGCATTTCCGCTTTGTCTGCTACGATCACTTAAGTCAGACACATTGTTGCTAGATCGCATATTTCAAGAGAGACACTTGCACTACAGAATAGCCTGTACTGGTAGTTGCTCAGATAAATCCGTTGTGATGCACAATTGACCCATTTACTTTGTAGCTTCCCGGTCATGCAAAGCACGTTCCCTATCCAACTGATTGGCCATCGTTCTTAATGCAGTAGAAATGGTAACCGGATAAATGGGGGCCAGGTTGAGAGCAGTCATTGAAGCAGGCATACGCTTGTAATTTGCCGTGGTCTGATTGCGTATCTGATGCAGGGATGAGCTGGGATGAAGACGTTTTCCCGATTGCATGAAAGGTTGGATCAGCGATTCACCTTGTTGCGGATCATCATCTTCCAACGCGACGATATCTTCTATCATACAGCCATCACTGCCGTAATTTCGATAAACCTGTTTTCTTCCCGGCCATGTGGCCTTGCCCTCCGAGTATTTGCGGCGCGGTTTGCCCGCATATTCCTGTAGCTTATACGCACAATCCAGTGCAGGTGCATCACTTGAAATATCCAACGCAGTGCCAATACCAAAACCGTCAATGGGCGCATTAGCCGATAATAAGGCATGCAATTGATATTCATCCAGATTGCCGCTGGCAAAGATGGTGGTATCTTCCAAACCACCTTCATTGAGTATCTGGCGTACATTCCGGGCATGTTGAGCCAGGTCGCCGCTATCCAGGCGAACGCCTTGGATGTTGATTGCATCAGTTTTGAGTTTCTTCGCCAGGGTAACAACTTTGTGCGCCGCAGCCTCTGTATCGTAGGTGTCGATGAGTAAAATTGTATTGCCTGGATGGGAGCGTGCAAAATGTTCAAAAGCGGCGCTTTCATCACTGTGCGCCTGGATGAAGGAATGCGCCATCGTGCCGAACAGCGGAATGTCGTAAAGTGTTCCTGCCAGCACGGTCGCAGTGCCGGAAAACCCTGCCAGATAACTGGCCCGTGCTGCCAGCAATCCTGCTTCCGCTCCATGTGCACGACGCATACCGAAATCAACCAGCAGCTTGTCTGGCGCTACCAGTACGGAGCGGGCAGCTTTGGAGGCAATCAATGTTTCGAAATGCATCAGATTAATAATGCGTGATTCAACTAATTGAGCCTGCGGTAATTTAGCAGTAATCCTCAATATCGGCTGGTTAGGGAAAAACAGAGTCCCTTCCGGCATGGCATGGACATCACCCTCAAAATGAAATTTCTCAAGATAAGTGATCACATGCGGTGGAAAGCGTGTTGCGAGCCAATCCAGTTCTTCTGGTGAGAATTCCAGATTTTCGAGGAATTCCAGAACTTGTTCCAGTCCGGCCGCAACCATGAAATTTCGTCCGGGCGGAAGCTTGCGCACAAACAGTTCAAATACGGCTGTTTCCTCCATATCCTGTTCAATATAGCTTTGCAGCATGGTAAATTGATACAGATCGGCCAATAAAGGGCTGGATAGCGGGTTCATGGCGTAAGTTCCTGATAATGTATGGGTATGGCGCCCAGATATTCCATCTCTGCCAGTGCGCACAGACCCTCTTCGGGTCGCTTGTTAATCGCACACACGGCATCTTCCAGTACAAAGGTTGTGTAATGGTGGCGCAGTGCATCCTTGACGGTATTCATTACACAGTATTCGGTAGCAAGCCCGCCGATAAATAATCGATGTATTCCGGATGATTGCAAAAGCACTTTGAGTTGGGTATCAGTAAAAGCGGAATAGGCGTCCTTTTCCTGTGATGTTGCTTTGGAAATAATGGTTGTGCCGGCTGGTAATTCAAGATTGGAAGGGAACGCAGCACCGATTGATTCAGCAATGCAGTGTGGGGGCCATAAACCTCCTTGCAGTTGGAAGGAACAATGATCCGGCGGATGCCAGTCACGCGTTGCAAATACGGGTAACTGATGGGCATGGAAACAGGCCATATATCGATTAAGTACCGGTATTACCGCATTTCCTTCCGCAACTGCAAGGCTGCCTCCTGCAAGAAAATCGTTCTGTACATCCACAATAATCAGTGCGTCTCCTGGCGTAAGCTTGATATTCATGAGACGGAATTACATGCGCTCATTCTGTTTCACTGCCAGGAATATGATGCTTGCCTGTGCTGACACGCTTCGCCTGAAAACCTTCACTACCAATATCCTCGAGAAATTGTATCTCGTCGCCCACTATTAATTTATCAAAATTGTTATCTGCAAGATTTTCACGGTGAAAGTATAATTCACGCCCATCCAATGTCTCGATGAAACCATAACCTTCCTCTTCAAACAAACGTATTACCTTGCCATGCAATACCGGGGCGTGGGCTTTGGTATCGCCGCGCTGGCGGCGAGCATAGTCTTCAAGCTGTCGCCTGGCGGCATCGAAGGCATCACGTACTGCAACATACATATCCTCATTTGCTGCACGATTCACCACCAATTCACTACCCGGTACAGTAATGTCAAGATGCACGTCAAATAGACGTCCCTGGTGTTTGTGTTTATGTGGAAGTTCAACTATTACTCGACAACTCATAATATGAGGATAAAACTTTTCGAGTTTTTCTGCTTTTTGCCGGATATGACTTTCGAGAGCTTCAGAGTGGGGAATATCCCGGGTAGTGATTTGCAATATGAATTCCATGGCCATTTCCTCTCAATAATTCGAATCAAGCAATCGACTAATATATGACGCGATGATTTGGTTTTTTAAAAGTAGTGCAATGTTTGAAGCAAAAGTCTGTCAGTTTTTAGCCATCGTGGCGAGTAAAGTAAAAAATTAAAAACGGAAAGCTTCGATTTAAAACTTATAACAGTTCTATACTCCGCGCGGTTACGGTTGCGGAATTTATGTCATAAAAGACCAGATCCTATGAATTTCCCTGTCTTTCTAAAATAATCAGTGTAGATCAAAATCAAACCTGAACGCAACGAATCAATAACACTGGTATATGCGCTGTTCGTACTACGCCTTCAGCGATGCTGCCTAATAGCAGGCGGCTAAAACCGGAACGGCCATGAGTACCAATTATAATTAGTTCTGCTGACCAGCGTTTAGCTTCCTCCACGATAATGCTGGCAATTCGCTCGCCTCTCGCTTCAAGCAGTTTTGTTTCTACTGTTATGCCCGCTTGCTGAGCTAATGTTTGTGCTTGTGCCAATATCTTTTCACCACTGCCTCTCATTGATTCCAACAATGCGGCATAATTGAGCAAATTTTCGTTATCAAAATACCAGATATCCTCCAGCACATGCACCAGTTCCAGCCGGGCGTTTTGCTGTTGGGCGAGTTTCAGAGCTTCCTGAAGTGCAAGCTCAGAGGTTGCACTGCCATCAATCGGAACGAGAATATGTTGATACATAACACCCCCAAAGAAATTATCCTTTAATACATACTTTCGGGCGAAGAAATGCAACCCGGCGTGCAAGTCCTGCTTGCTCAGTGACTTCGGCAACCTGATCAACATCCTTGTAAGCGCCCGGAGCTTCTTCTGCCGCTCCGCGCATGGAACGGGTACGAATCAGTATGCCTTGTTGTAAAAGATCATTGATTAATGTCCGGCCATCCCAAAGTTTCAGTGCCTGATGCCGGCTCATAGCGCGGCCCGCACCATGGCTGGATGATGCAAACGCCGGGTTTCCTTTGGTGCCGGCAAGAATATATGAACCAGTGCCCATACTGCCACCCATGATGACAGGTTGACCGACTGTACGATAGCGCGCCGGCAATCTGGGATGCCCTTGAACAAATGCACGCGTTGCGCCTTTACGATGAACATAAAGCAATCTGGATTTGCCATCAACTGCGTGAATTTCTTCCTTGCAAGTATTGTGAGAGACATCAAACAATGTTTCAAGTGCTGCGTGGGGATAAACTTCGGCAAATGTTGTGCGGGTGAGATGTGTCAGGATTTGTCGATTGGCCAGTGCGCAATTAATGGCAGCATTCATTGCGCCGATATATTGCTGGCCTTCTGGAGATTCGATCGGCGCACAGGCCAGTTCCCGGTCAGGCAACTGTAGGCCAAGACGGCTGGCTGCCTTGGCCAGCATCACCAGATAATCGGTGCCAATTTGATGCCCCAGTCCGCGCGAACCGCAGTGTATTGAAACAATGAGTTGGCCTTCATGCAAACCAAAAGCCTGTGCAGCAAGGGCATCATAAATACGATCAACCACTTGCACTTCAAGATAATGATTGCCAGAGCCCAGTGTACCCATTTCGCCACGCTGACGTTTTTTTGCCAGTTCAGAAATATTTTCCGGCACAGCACCGGCTACACGCCCATTTTCCTCAATATATTCCAGATCAGCCGCATCGCCATAACCCTGTTGTACAGCCCATTGCGCACCGCCATGAAGCACCTGGTCGAGCTGTTGCGGATTCAGTTTGAGGTTGCCTTCTTCGCCTACACCAGCAGGAATGGTTGCGAAAAGCCTATCGGCAAGTTGACTCAAAAGCGGCGCAGCATCGTGCAGATTGAGATTACTGCGCAGGCAGCGAATACCGCAGGAAATATCAAAGCCAACGCCACCCGCTGAAATTACGCCACCTTGTTCAGGATCAAATGCCGCTACGCCTCCGATCGGAAAACCATAACCCCAATGTGCATCCGGCATGGTCATTGCAGCGCCGGCCAGGCCGGGTAAAGAGGCTACATTGGCAATTTGCTGTAACACCTTGTCATCCATGCTTTCGAGCAAAGGCGCGCTGCCGTAGAGTAAAACTTCTGCACGCTTCTCGCCGGATGCGCGCGGCAGCGTCCAGAGATAAGGTTGCAGTTGGTGTAATTGCTGTAAATTCATGTCATCCTAAAAATCGCAGTTGGACGAGATGGAGTGTGTGGTTTTTGGGGTGCAGAGCAAGGCGCAACGACGCGAAATGGTCATTCCATTTCAAGAAGTTGCAACGCTGCAATGTATCCCAAAAACCGCGCAATTCACCTCGTAGCGAACTCACCCAGCGGGCGAGATGGTCAGTTATTAATAAGTTTATTAGAATCATGCTATTGAATATCCATTCGAGCGGTCAACTGCGGTTTTTAGGATCATACATCCACTACGCAACGAGCTTCCCATATCGGTCCAGCTTGTTTCACCGAAAGCATAGTCAGGGTTGCGCCTTTGACTTCAACGCCGCGCTCCATGCCATCATGCCATTTTTCACCCATCACTTTCGCATACCACTGATTACCCTGGTGCTGGATGTAAAAGCGGCTAAATACCATACCCAGCTCTTGCGCTTTTCCCAGAATTAAATTGAGCCAAATAACAAGTGCAAGCTCAAGGTCGGTTTCTTCAAATTCGATTGTTACCACAGTGCTGGGTTGTACAGACTCCAGGTTGGTAATAATAGCAAACACAGCCTGTGCAGCCGCTTCAAATGACTGTTCGATGGTCATTCCACAACCGACAATACCCATATCCGCATCATGTTCAAAATACGATGAACTCATTTCTAACCATTTCAATAAAATGGAATGTATTTTCATTGTAGTAGTTTTGTAGACTGAAATGTATTAATCTGGATAACCATTGCTATAGATCAATTAACTTTAGCAATACAAACGAAGCTCAACAGGGAGATCTGCATGCCGAAACACAATGCTGATATTGCCGTTATTTTTGAGGAAATTGCGGACTTGCTTGAAATCCAGGGAGCAAATCCATTTCGTATACGGGCCTATCGTAACGCCGCACGCATTGTGGGCGAGCTTTCGCAGGAAGTATCCCGGTTGCAGGAAAAAGGTGAAGATCTGACCGAATTGCCGGGTATTGGAGACGATCTTGCCGCCAAAATCAAGGAAATTGTTGACAGTGGCCACTGCAGCCTGTTGGATCGATTACATACCGAACTGCCTCCTGCCATTACCGAGCTTCTGAAAATCCCGGGCATTGGCCCAAAACGGGTCAAAGCGCTGTATCACGATCTCGAGGTACAAACGATTGAACAGTTGTATCGCGCTGCACGTGATGGCCGAATCCGGGTTTTACCCGGTTTTGGCGAGAAAACCGAGAACAACATTCTGCAAGCGATAGAAGTGCATGCCAATCAGACGCAACGCTTCAAACTGGCTGCGGCAGCACAATATGCTGATGCGTTGGAAAAGTTTCTTGCAGCAATCCCTGGAGTCACCAAGGTGACTTCTGCCGGCAGCTATCGGCGCATGCGTGAAACGGTTGGAGACCTTGATATTCTCGTTGTGGCATTAGCACCCAATTCTGTGATACAAAGTTTTACTGCTTATGATGAAGTGGCCGAAATACTATCTGCGGGTGTCACGCGTGCCAGTGTGATTCTTAAGTGTGGCATGCAAGTGGATTTACGCGTCGTCAAGGAAGAATCCTACGGTGCCGCTCTGCATTATTTTACCGGCTCCAAATCTCATAACATCGCGCTCCGGCGTATCGCACAGAAAAATGGATTGAAGATCAACGAATACGGTGTTTTCCGGGACAAAATACGCATTGCAGGTGAAACGGAAGCATCGGTGTATGCTGCCATTGGCTTGTCTTATATTCCACCGGAGCTGCGCGAGAACCGGGGAGAAATTGCCATCGCAAAGGCAGGGAAACTGCCGCAGCTAGTGGAACAAAAAGATCTGCGCGGTGACTTGCATGCGCATACCAAGGCAACCGACGGCCATAACACACTGCGTGAAATGGCGCTTGCGGGTTTATCCAATGGTTTTGAGTATCTGGCGATTACCGAACATTCACGTCGATTGGCCTTTGCTCATGGCCTTGATACATTGCGACTGGCGCAGCAGTGCGATGAGATTGATCAACTGAATGCTGAATTGAAAGGTATTACCTTACTCAAGAGCATAGAGGTGGATATTCTGCAAGACGGTAGTCTGGATCTGCCGGATAGTGCTCTGGCGCAACTCGATCTGGTAGTGGGTGCGGTGCATAGTAATTTTAATCTGTCGCGGGTCAAACAGACCGAACGGATACTGCGTGCCATGCAACACCCTCATTTTACCCTGCTGGCACATCCCACAGGGCGCTTGATTCAGCGTCGCGCACCCTATGATGTGGACATGCTGCGTATTATTCGTGAAGCGAAAAATCGTGGCTGCTTCCTGGAACTGAATGCGCATCCAGAACGACTGGATTTGCTGGATACCCACTGTCAGATGGCTAAAGAAGAAGGCGTGCTGATCAGTATTAATTCTGATGCCCACAGTATTTATGATTTCTCCAATCTGCGCTTTGGCATCGGACAAGCGCGACGTGGCTGGCTGGAGAAACACAATGTACTGAATACCCGTTCACTGAAAGAATTGCGCCTGCTCATTAATCGCACTATGTAATGATTACCCACTAAAGTGTATTTTTGTAGCACAATCAGTTATCGCAGACTCATCACTATAATCACTATAAGGAGTACGCCATGATTTTTGCAGATCGTATTGCAGCAGCCAACAAACTAGCAGAAGCGCTTTCTGAGTATCGTGATAAAAATCCGCTGATACTGGCTATTCCAAGAGGTGCGGTGCCGATGGCGAAGGTGATTGCCCAACAATTAAACGGTGAAATGGATGTAGTACTGGTGCGCAAATTGCGTGCGCCGGGCAATCCGGAATTTGCTATTGGCGCCGTTGATGAAAGTGGCTGGATTTATATGGCTGATTATGCCGGGCAAACAGGCGCAGATCAGAATTATATTGATGAAGAAGTCGCTGCCCAGTTGGAAACGATTCGCCAGCGGCGCGCTCAATATACCCCCAAACGCCCGCCGGTTGATCCCACCGGACGCATCGTTATTGTCATTGATGATGGGCTAGCCACGGGTTCAACAATGATTGCTGCATTACACGCGCTACGCAATAAGAAACCGGCAGAATTGATCTGTGCCATCCCTGTGGCACCACCCGATACACTGAGAAAAATGCATGGAAAAGCTGATCGTATCGTGTGCCTGTCATCTCCAGTTGACTTCTATGCGGTGGGACAGTTTTATAGTGACTTCCCGCAAGTGACAGACGAAGAAGTGATTGATTGCCTTACCAATTCAATTCTGCCAACCATCGATTAGCTGTGGATGTCAGTTGTTATGAAGGCGTCTCGGTAACAGAACTGTTGGGTATACAAGTCAGCCAGGAGGCTATGAACATGATAATGCGTCCAATACATTCGTATCCATATCCAATAACATTTCGTGTACGTAGTTTTTCCATCACACCCGCTTCATTTGGGGAGAAGTGCCTCACGTTTGTAATACGTCATTGTACTCACCAAATAAGTGTCTTCTATCCGTAAAAAATCTTCCTTGGTAAAAAGTTTTACTGTCCGTTCATACTCCCCGTCGCAAAATGCCAACTGGACTTCGGTTTTATTCGGCATCGACACAGAAGCAAGCAGTCTCAATTCAAGGGTATTATTTTCTTCATCCATAAACGGGAAAAACATACCAGTATAGGTTTCCCGGTCATCGTCATCGGTTGTTTCACAGGATTCAAAACAGGTACGCACCGATTGAAGTAGTGTGCTGTTATTGCGCTCAAAATCGGCGTTGATAAAAATCCATTCTTCAACTGGCTGTATGAAACCTTTTCTTGCCAAAGTGAGACGAAAAATCTGTTTCACCTGCTCAAAGTATTCATGTTTTGGAAAGGCCACGAAAACGGGCTTACCTGATATACGGTCAAACAGAATAACTTCCTCGTAAAATTCCTTCAGGGCAGTTAAAAAAGGCTCCCGATCGCAACGGCCTGCGGGTGAAGTCCATTTTAAAGGTTCAACAGGGGCATCTTCATCACGGAACAGCATGAGGATTTTATCGTTCACAGTCAGGATGATGCCTGACGATAACAAAATCTTCCCCTGATAAATAATACGATCATCCTCGACCGTCTTTTGCAAGCTGCCTTTCCGTAAGTTATTAACCGTTGGAAGCCCCTCTGTATTAGCCGCCATGCTTACCAGACATGATGCCGGATCGACATCAATGGACCATGTTAAGTCGTGGTATTTCTCCAGTTTTGTGGCATAAAAGAAAATTGTATCGTCCAAACCGTGGAGGATAAAGCGGTTCATCTTGCTGGTTTGTGCATCGCTCACTTGTTTATGTCTATCATTTGCGGCTGGCGTCAATATTTTTTCAAGGTTGATAGGATAGGCTAAAAGCACGATAACAATACTTTTGCTGGCAATGAAAACCGTTCGGCCAATACCGTGTCTGGGTTGCGCAATTTTTCATCAGAAGTAAAAGGCGTATATTTAACAGTGTGGCCATAAGCTTCCGTCATGTGCTTTGTGGTTACCAGAACCGCATGCATGGGTTTTTCCGGAGGTTTGCCGGGTTTCTTTCTCGGAATCAGCCGCTCCTCGGGGTAAGACCAATAAAATATTTCCCCATCTTTTACCCAAACCCAGTAATTGATGGGGATTTCCTCCACACCATCAGCTCCGCGATAGTCCAGAAACACATCCACGCCGAATCCGTCGATAATTCCATTGCAGTGCAACTTTCTTTTATCATTGCTGAATTCTTTGGATGAGAGATCAATAAACTTCCAAATCCCGATTTCAAAACGAGGAAATCGCTTGGAGTGATTAACAAAAATACTGGCAACGCCCTCCTGACCGTCAGGCAAGCGGACGCGCCATAGCCTGCCACCAGCCAGCTCAACTCTGTGCTTTAGATTCTCAACTATTGGACTTTTGAGGTGTACCGTTTGCTTAATATGCCATGGCATTGTGACAAACAAGTCTTGTACTGCTTCTATAGTCTTAAAGTTGCTTTCGCCACCTGTCTGTAATAATTGATAGCCGGTATTAAAGATACCCTTGGCAACCCCCATGGATGAGGAATAAAAATCGCTACTCGACTTCATTCTGATGCCAACATAGATGTCATCTCTATCAAATAGGCAATTTTGAATGCCTATGGCTAATCCTGCCTGGAGAGTTTTGCCGTGCTCAAAGTTGGCGAGAAATTGATACATGTCATTGACCCTCTCAAGCCACTTACTCTCTTCAAGGTTTCCTTTGACAGTCTCAGTCTTGCCGCATGGACTGATTTCAAGCAAACCGTCTCCGATCCATGCTATTTCTACGAAAGGGCGTTCTATTTCCTTGCTCTCTTCCTCTGATTCTTTTGAGAATTGTTTGTCTAAGCGATTCTTAAAATAAGCAATTTCATAACTGCCGGGTGTAAATTGAATTTCAAATTTCTTTTTCACCTCTCTCAGCACCTTGTTTACGAAATCATCGGAATGCACATCAACAGCCTCTTGCCAGTCAACATATGGCATTAGATCGTCAGCACCTATAAGCCCTGAATGGCATAAGAGGATGATTGATGCGTTTTTATTAATTGCACAAGCCCCGCATTCAAAATTAACCCACGGCCTTTTGAGAGACAGAGGACTGCAAAGAACAAAAACAAGCTCCGCCTTTTTAATTGCTCCCTTTATTTCGTCTTCCCAAATTTCACCTGCGGTAATTGTGGTATCGCTGACAAAAACACTGACTTGATCATTAAATGCTTTGTCAATTATGCCTTTCAGTTCCAAAGCCAAATCTCTTTCCTGGGATGCGAAACTGATAAATATGTTTTTATTGATGGTCATTTCCGTTTCTCCAAAGCTATTTGACCGACAGTTGTGATTTAAAAACAAGATAATAGGCTTCTTGCCGCTGCGGAAAAGTGCTCTTTGATTACGTTTTCAACACCTAAAACATCATCTGCGGCAAAAGGCGTGTATTTCTCGGGCCTGCCATAGTATTCACGCATCTGTGCTGTCGTAATTAATCGTGGGTTCGGAGTTGCCTCCTCGTTGTTGGCTCGCGAGATGAGTCTCGGTATGAGGTTTTCATTGGGAAACGTCCAATAATGTATTTCTCCATCTTTTACCCAAATCCAGTATGACATCGGTGCTTCCTCTTCCTTCGTTTTTTGCTGTGCTGAATCCTCCTTGCTCAATGGCTCAATTTTGTCCCTCAAGTCAGATATATTGATGACCTTCCATACTACAATCTCGAATCTTGGCACTGGCTCAGAACGATTGACAAAAATGGTGGCAACAACGGTTTCTTTATCGGATACCTTTAGATTCCACAGTGTGTGCCCCATCTTTTCGGCTCTACTTTTAATTAGCATATGTTCAGGTGAACCGGGTAAAACATTTTTATTATCAATGCCATCAGGCTTTTCTTTAGTCGCCATGGATTTTGGGTGTATGTAGCCAGGTTCAAATATTCCTTTCGAGGAACAATAGGATTTGAAATCAGTATCCACTTCCAATTGCCTCATTAAACAGACATAGAAGATTCCTTTTCCGTTGTTCTTGTCGTACAAACAGTTTAGCCGCCTTAAAGCAAACCAGGCATTAACTTCATCAATGGGTGTTTTTTCACTCGGAGCGTTACTTTTCTTACGAGCCAGGAGGCTGTGCATTTTCTCGATCATATCGACACTTGCTCTTTCGTCAGGTAAAGAACTGGTTTTTTCTGAAGATGGGATGGGAATAATATTGATGGTTTCTCCATCCTCCCTCTTAAGAGTTCCATAGAAGTATTCCGTTTTAGCCAGTTCATCATTTCTCTCTGGTTCCGGCTGTGGATTCGCACTGTAACTGATATTACGTAAGCGTTGCAGAATAGCTTTTTTGCAGTTGCCGTCCAATTCAATTTTATTAATCGACAATTCTTTCGCTAAGGTTGAAATCAGTGAATTGAGGAATGAGTCATGTTGAATATCCATTGCTTGTCTGGACAGCAAGTAGTGCGGCAGGTCTTTGGATTTTTGCCCAGAATGGCATATCGGAATAATCTTTGGAAGTTTCTTTTCAGGCGCAGTTTTATTGTCTTTGTTTTTATCGTTTTCTTTTTCGATTTTTATCGTAATTGCTCCGCTAATGAAATTAACCCACGATTGCCCTATCGAAAAAGGACTACACAGAACAAATATCAAAGCTTTCTCGGATTTGAAAGTCTCTTCGAGCAGCTCTTTCCAGACGGATTTATCTTTAGAGCCAGATGAGTTGCCACAGAGTTTGATATCAAACTTGTTATCAAATAACTCATCAATATGCTCTTTAAGCTCCTCTGCTAAAGCTTTTTCTTTATAGTCATAACAAAACAATACCGTATTATTACTCATGCCAAATATCCTCGTACATTATGCCCGGCAAACTTTAGCAGGCTTGAAGCACAGGGTTAATTTATGAATCAGCTTCGTTTCTGCTCCGTTTCTGTCTTGCGTAACTTAAATAAACTCAGGTGTGAGAACTTACAGCTCTTCCAATCCCGTCAAATCTTCAACTTTCGCCATATCAGCCAACATTTTTGTATAGGTACGCAAAATACCTTGCAAAACCGATAATTCATTTCTGAACTGTTGGCATTGCACCGTATCTGCAAAAGCACCTTCAAGCGACAACTTATGCCATTTGGCAGTGAACGGACGGATGATCTGGTTCAAAACAACAACAGCAAGCTTCGCAAAATTGATGCAATACCGTCCCTTGCGTTTAATGATGTCCCGAGTCAGTTCGAATATTTTATGCACACTGTCTAAAGCCGTTTTTTCATCCCCATGTTCCGGCGACAGATATTGTGTGGTGATGCGAGTAAGCAACTCGACATAAAGCTCCCAGGCGGCGTCCTTGTCTTCGTCTTTGGGTTCCCATTCCATCTCCAGAAACTGCAGGTTAATCTTTAGCGACGTCATACTCCACTGATCCAGCCATTCTTTTAATTTCATTTCTTCATCTCCTTGCTGCTTAAATTCACTTTATTGAAAGTTTTTTGATTCAAACAGGTAATGATGTCGAGCACACCTTCGGCCGCTGATTTTTGGCTGACATAATCCACCGAAGCGCAAATAACCGATGAGCAGTTGGCGGGAGCCGCCGAAATTCCCGTAATGCTTAGGAACGGGAGATCGCCGATTGTATCGCCGATCCCCGCCATCTCCTGCAAAGGGATACCGGTTAATTCCGCTAGAAAGCGTATGCCGGAGGCTTTATCGATTCTTGCTGGAGTAATGTCCACAGCGCTTGAAGAATGAGTGACCGTGAAAAGCGAAGAATCAATTAGATTCTTAATTTGTTCATATAAACGAGGAATCTCTTCCGCATAGCGCTCCTTGGATACATCTGGATTCAGGCTGATACAGATTTCTTTTCCCGGTTCATAACGGTAGGGATATTTTTTAGCAAGTTTAGACTCTAGCACACGAACAAACTCTTTTTGTGCGTCGATATGCTGCTCAGTTATTGCAGGATTACGAATCGAAACATCGCGTACGGGGTCGTATATAAACGCACCGTTTTCGCAAACACACGGCATTACTATCCCGAGCATTTGACAGAACGCTTCTACGAATGGCTGTGGACGTCCGGTGCAGAACGCAAGGGGTATATTGACCCCCTTTTTTGCTTGTAGATTATATAGTTGAATAACCTGTAATGTACCTAGATCAAGGAGCAGTCCTTTTCCGGCAGAAAGACATCCTTCTATATCCGATACGATCAGGTGTGTATGTTGAATTAATTTCATTCTCTTATTCCTTGACTTAGAGGGATGAAAAGTTCACCAGTCAATGAATGCGATGGAAAGGATCATTTGAATTTACGCATGGAATCGGTAATTACAGCCATTAATTCTCAATTGCAAGGCCCAATGCCGACTTTTCAGCGGCGCTGTAGAAGGTTTGAACCTCAACCATGAGAAAAGCCTGCGGCTTCAAGACACTAAAATGTTTAGTAATATTTCTATATCATACACTTGGCGGATTGCCGGTACCAGAGTGAGTTTCTTCCAGTATGAAATGAGTCTGAGCAAGTAGACTCTGAATTGGCCATTATGTGAGACATGGTGATCAAGATTTCCACTGTTGCTATCCACTTAGCGGATTCACTCAATAAGTAAGAGGATCAAGCATGAAATGTATGCTTGTGCTTGTGCTTGGGGTCAGACTCGATTGATTCGTGACAGACAAAAGAGTCATGCTGTGGCTGTGATAAACTTAAGATTGTCAAAACACTAAGGGTAAAAAAATGGGTTTAACATACGCAAGGCTCAAATTAACGAACCTTTTTAATCGCCAGATTGTAGAGATTAATGCATTGGTCGATACGGGGGCGACTTTTATGTGTGTCACCGAGGAAATCGCTTTACAGCTTGGTTTTGATATTACTGAAGTTGGTCAGCAAATGGTCACTTTCGCAGATGCGGGGGTCTTGGGGTCAGCTCGTAGGTTGGGGTGAGGTACGAACCCCAACAAACTCAACTGTGTTGGGGGAATACCTCGCTAGAAGCTACGCAAATTACACGATTTTTTTACCCGTGTCTTTGAGTTCTGGCATTTGCGCTAAGATACGCGGGTTTGTTGGGGTTCGTACCTCACCCCAACTTGCGCTACTGGAATTCATAATTCTGTACCGGGCACATTTTTCCATTGACAATTTGCTTAGCGTACATACAATGTATTCATGATTAAATTCGAGTGGGATGCAGCTAAAGCGACATCAAACAAGAAGAAACACGGTGTTTCATTTGAGGAAGCCCGATCTGTTTTCTACGATGAGTTCGCCGTGCAATTCTTTGATGAAGATAATTCCGAATCAGAGGACAGATTTCTGATGCTTGGCTTCAGTGATGAAGCTCGTCTCCTGATCGTCTGCCATTGCGAGCACGACCTAGGCAACATTGTTCGGATTATCTCAGCCAGAAAAGCCACGAAAAACGAGAGTAACTATTATCGAGGTATTAGACCATGAAAACTGAATACGACCTGTCGAAAATGAAATCCCGCAAAAATCCTTATGCCGCTAAGCTCAAAAAATCTGTCACGATGCGGTTAAGCGAAGATGTTATTGATTATTTCAAACAAATGGCTGATGAAAAAGGTGTTCCGTATCAGAGCCTGATCAATCTTTATCTGCGAGACTGTGTATCAAACCATAGAAAAATCGATATTTCTTGGCAAACAACGCTCTAGCTCATGCATTACCTAGCCCGGATATTGCATGAATTGCACACGCCCTCACTTGTCTCTTGATTCCACAAGGGATTTATCTCAGTCGGGTGTATGAATAACTACATCGCTTCTTCGAAAAATCCCTTGTGAAACCAATATCATGCGTGATCATCGTGCGAATTCATGCAATATC
>CXWL01016886.1_pt1 | contig 26029 bp, 23 predicted proteins | sample 590931 | NCBI WGS metagenome assembly CXWL01 (sample SAMEA3498368, study PRJEB10139) | groundwater metagenome | biome: water well; material: biofilm material | place: Germany | collected 2015-04-27
CAAAGCGCGACTGGTCATAGAGCGCGACGCTGGTGCTGCTGCCCGGGGCGTTGCCCATGAAGCGCAGCGTGTGGCCGCCCTTGGCGGTGCCACCATAGTTGGCCGCGCTGGTGCCGTTGACCACCGTCGTGCCGGAGCCCTGGAAGACGACGCCGCCGTTGTCGACGGTGACGAAGCCGTTGTTGACCAGCGTCCCCAGGCCGTAGAGATTGGCGATATAGGCGTTGTCGGTATAGAGGAAGCTGCCGTTCTCGACCCGCACCGTGCCCTGGGCATCCAGGCTGGCGGCATGGCCGACGCCGGGGATATAGCCCTGGTAGAGGCTGCTGTAGGCATAGACGCGCACGGTCGCGCCCAGCGGCACGCGTACGTCATCACCCGCGGTGGGCCGCGCCAGGCCATCCCAGTTGCCGGCCGACCCCCAGTAGGTGTAGGCGTCGCACTCGGCGCCGAAATGCGCGTTGCAATAGCCCTGCCAGTCCAGCGCGTACTGGAACTCGTGCGTCTCGTAGTACGAGCCGTTGTACCAGCGGGCCAGATAGACCGGCGCATTGCCGGTCCAGGTCACGATGGCGGCCTGGGCGCCGGCGCCGGCCAGGCTGGCCAGTGCGGCGGCGCACAGCAGGCTGCGGCGGAATTGCCGGCCCGCGCGAGGCTGGCGTTGAAGTGACGCGTTGGGCTGGGTGGTACGCATGGCGGGACTCCTGCGCCGGGCGCCGCCCGGCTTGCGGAAGTCCCACCCTACGCGGGTGCCGTTAGCCAGCCGTTATCAGGCTCAGGCGCTGCGGGTACGCCGTCGCGCCAGGAAGCCGAGCACGGCGGCCAGGCCGGCGAGCAGCAGCGCCGGCGATGCCGGCTCGGGCACGGCGGCGGGGCTGTACACACCCGCCGTCAGCGCGCCGAACTCCACGCCGTGGACGGACGACACCAGTTCGGCGTCCCAGGTGCTGCCGAAGTCGGCCATCGCGGCCCACGGCAGGGAGTCGTAGCCGATGAACCGGTCGGAGAAAGCGAAGGCGAGGGCATTGAGTTCGCCGCCCAGCTCCAGGCGGTGGCCGACGAAGGTGTGGATCTCGAAACGCAGCACACCGGTGTCCACGTCCAGCGTCCGCCCGTGCGACGAGTTGCTGATGCCAGAGTCGTTGCCGGCCCAGTTCCAGAAGTTGCTGAGGTGCCGTTCGGCCGATGCCTGCGTGTAGAAGGAGTTCTGCAGGTACGCGCTGGGGACCGGCGGTCCGTACCTGGACATCTCCATGTGGACACCACCTTGGTAGTCGAACGAGAAGTCGGGGTTACCGCCCTCGTAGTCCGGGGCGTCCAGGTCGTACAGCGTGTAGCGCAGGGTTGTGGCGGCCCAGGTCGTCAGGTGGTACTCGGGCGGCATGTAGATGATCTGCGGGTTGGTGAAGTAGGGCAGAAATCCCGCCGCCAGCTTGCCGTCCACGCGCAGATCCAGAAAGACGGTGATGGCGTCGCCCACGTTCAATCCGCTGCTGCCTGCATTCACTGGGGTGACCCAGCTGAAGCGGGCGGTCGTGTTGACCTGGTTGCCGTAGTCGGGGTGGACGCCGTAGCTGCTGCCGGCGGCCACCGCGCGCAGCGTCTGGTGCGCGCCCGAGGCGGCGGCGAAATTGCGCTGGGCGTGCGGGAAGTGGGCCAGATCGATCGGCCCCGGCGTGCCGGCGAATACCGGGCCGTCGATCACCGTGGTGTCGAAGTAGCCGGCGTTGCCGCCGCCTTGCACCTGGGTCCAGCCCTGCGCCTGGGCGGCCGCGGCAGCGCCGCCGCAGGCCAGCGTCAGCAGCAGGCGGGCCGCGGTGGATGCGCGTCTGGCGCGGCTGGCGTTGCCGGTGGTGATGGCGTTCATGGCGGTTGCTCCAGCCCGGGCTGGTGGCCGGGATCTGGCCGCACCATAGCCAGCGCCTCGTTAGGCCGGCGTTAGGCCGCCGCGCAGCGCGAGCAACTCGCGGTTGACCGGGTTGCGTTGCATGAAGCTCTTGCGGAAGGCCGGCGGCACATGCAAGTCGTGCACCTCGGTCACCCATGCCAGCCCGTCGGCCACGGCGCGTGCGGCGTCGCCCCGGCGGCCCAGCGCGGCCATCACCCGGGCCGCCACCAGCCACATCTCGGGCAGGTAGAAACTATCGGGCTGGTAGCTGCGCGCCAGGTGCAGCGCGGCCTCGGCATGCGGCAGCGCCCGCGTCGGCGCGCCCAGCGCCAGGGCGCAGGCCGCCGCACGCACGTGGCCCGCCAGCGCCACGCCATAGCGCTCGCGGGTGGCGGCCCAGACGGCCAGGCTGGCGGCCATCGCCTCGCCTTCGTCCGGCGGCACCAGCCGGGTCGCAAACAGGGTCGTGATGCGGTGGTAGATATCGTCGCTGCTGGCAATGATGTGCAGCGCCTCGCGCATCATGGGCATGCCGTCGCGCCCGAGTTGCTGTTCCAGCTCGGCGCGGTGGGCGAGCCTGATCATGGCCACGCCGCGCGGCACACCCGGGCGCTCTTGCGCCAGCAGTTGCGCCGCCCGCGCCGGCTGCCCCAACTGCTGGAACAGGACCACCAGCCGCTGCTCGGTGAGTGCCTTGTCCGAGTGCGATCCGCCGCCCGCCTCGTAGCCCGCCAGCGCGTCTTCGAGCAGAGCCAAAGCGGCGGCGTAGTGGCCGATATCGCGCAGCCGGTGGGCCACCGTGACGTGCATCTGGAGCATGCGCATCGAGACCGTCTCACCCGCCGCCACCGCCAACTGGCGCGCCTGTTCGCCGGCCTGTGCCGCCTGCCGCACGAGCCCCATCTTGGCCTGCGTGGAAGCGGTGTTGGACATCGTCTTCCAGACCATGTCGCGCCGCCCCGCCTGCTGGGCCACGGCGCGCGCCTCGTCCCAGTTCGGCATGGCGTCGCGCAGCCGGTTGGCATAGTCCAGCGCCAGCGCGCAGGCTTCCCAGTATTCCCATTGCTGATCGACGCCGGCGTGCTGGCGCACCCAGGGCGCATGCGCTTCGAGCAGCGTGACGGCCTCGCCCGCCACGCGCGCATCGCACAAGGCGCCGGACAGGATGATCGCGAAGCGCAACTCCAGGTCGCAGCGGCCGAGCGCGCGCGCGCTGGCGATGGCCTGGCGGCCCAACTGCAGCGCGGCGTCGATCTCGTAGCGCGTCATCGCCAGCTCCAGCCGTGCATCCAGCGCCATCAGGCGTTGCTCGTCGGTGCCCGCGGCCAGTTCGAGCGCCAGCACCGCCGCACTGGCTTCGGCGCCCAGGTCGTTGGAGGCCAGGATGCGTGCCCGCTGCAGCAGCGCGTCAAAGCGCTCGGCCGGTGCTGCCGCCCGCTCGAAGCAGCTGGCGGCGTCGGCCAGCAGGGCCGACTGCTCGAACACCCGCGAGGCGTCGCGCGAGCGGTCGGCCGCCAGCCGGAAGGCCGCGCCCCCCGCCGCCCACTGGCAGGCCTGCACCCAGTGCAGCGCCAGCCGGGCCGGCTCGCCACCCCGCTCTTGCAGAAAGGCCGCAATCTCGGCATGCAACTGGCGCGCCACCGGCGCCGGCACCGAGGCCAGTGCCGATTCGTGGATCAGGTCGTGCGCAAAGGCGCCCTCGCGGAAGATCTGCGCCGCTTCGAGTTCGGCCCAGGGGTCGGCCAGGTCGAGGGTGCGCAGGCCGAGCACGCGCGAGGCGAGTTCGATCGAAAAATCCGGGCTCGCCACCGCCGCGCAGCGCGCGAGCCGCACCGCTGCCACCGAAAGCAGGCCGATGCGCCGCTCGATCAGGGCCTGCAACGTGGGGGCGATGGGCAGCCGCACGCCGCCGCCCGCCATGCCGCGCCCGACCCCGGCGACGGACCCACCCGCCGACCCGCCGGCAACCCAGGCCTTGATCGTCTCCAGCAAGTAGAGCGGGTTGCCACCGGAGTGGCGCAGCAAGGCCGGCGCCGCCGCCGCGCCCGTGAGCGCGGCGATGCCCAGCGCATCGACCAGCTCGGCCACCTGCTCCAGGGTCAAGGGCAGCAGCGGCACCGGCACGGCATCGGGCTGCGACTGCAGGTCGTCGAGCCACAGGCGCGCCGGCGCCGAGACCTCGGCCAGCCGCGCCGCCAGCAGCCAGCGCAAGCCGGATGCGCCCAGCACGTAGCGCAGCAGTTCGATGCTGGCGGCATCGGCGAAGTGCAGGTCGTCGAAGACGATGCCGTCCAACGCCAGCGCCTCGCTGGCCAGCGCCGCGCTCACGGCGTTGAAGAAACGCGCGCGGTCGCCGTCGCCGCGCAATGCCAGCGCATCGCCCAGTTCGGGCAGCAGGCGCGCCAGCTCCTTGCGCAGTGGTGCATCGAGCCCGCGCACGGCCGCAGCGGGCAGCGCGCGCAGCAGGCGCGAGAACGAGGCATACACCACCCGCTCGTCGCCCGGCCGCGCCGAGGCCACCACCGTGCGGCCACGCGCGCGCGCAAAGTCGCCCACCAGCCGGCTCTTGCCCATGCCCGCCTCGCCGCTGACGATGGCGCCGCAGCCGCTGTCCCAGGCGTCGTGCAAGGTACGCCAGGCGGCGTCGCGCCCGACCAGCCGCGGCGGGCGCAGCACCGATGCCGGCACGCGCGCCAGCACCGCCACCGCGCCAGGGTGCGATCCCGCCTGCGCTGCCGGCGCGGGCGCCGTGGTGGAGCCGTCCACCGTGGCCAGCAGGGCCAGTGTCTGCGGCGACGGGCGGGCGCCAATCTCGTTCTTCAGCATGCGCTCGCAGGCATCAAAGGCCAGCAGCGCGGCGGCACGGTCCCCGGCCAGATAGTGCAGCCGGATGACGCGCCGGTGGGCGTCTTCGGACAGCGGCTCGTGCGCCAGCAGCTCGGCGGCGTGCTCCAGCGCGTCACCCCAGTTGCCGGCCTGCTCGGCCATATCGCTCAGATCCAGCAGCGACTGGCGCAGCCGGCGGTGGCGACGCTCGCGCTGCTGTTCATGCCAGGCGTCGAACTCGGTGCCGATATGCAGCGGCTCAGGTCCGAGCACCGCGTCAGCCTCGGCCAGGTCGTGGCTCACGCCGGCAGCCAGCGTGGCCAGCGTGCCGCCCGCCACCAGGTCGGTGCCCAGCAGCTTCTTGAGCTGGAACAGGCGTTGGCGCAGCGTATTGCGCGCCAGCGCGGGCGTGCTGGCGGGCCACAGCAACTCGGCCAGCCGGGTGCGCGGTGTCGGCCCTTCGAGCGCCAGCCAGGCCAGCAGCGCGGCGTCGCGCAGCGCCAGCGGCTCGGTGCGGCCATCGGGCCGCCGCACCATCGGTGCCGCCGCCAGCAGCAGGTGCCAACCGGGTGCAGCGTGGGGGAGGCGTTCGGGTGGGGGCATGGGAGGCAAGCTTACGGCGAGCGCCGCGTCGGTGTGGCGCAGGGCACGCGCGCGGCGCCGCAGGTCGGTCAGCGTGTCAGCTTCAGGTCCCGGTCAAGCGCCGCGTCGCGCACGGCGATGGCGGCAGCGCGCCAAGGCGGCCGAAGGGCGCGGCACCCTGGCCTTCAAGCAAGTTGTCGTCGGTGAAGGTATTGCCCGCGGAGTCGGTATGTGCGGCCGCGACCACGACCTGTGAATAGAGGGAGGTCTGCGCCGCCGCCGGCCACGCACAGGCCATGCCCAACCCCAGCATGACGGCGGCAACCCGGGTGTGCAGGAATTCGCTCATGGTGTTTCGCCGCGGAGTTGTGACCGCGTCATGGTGCAAGCTGCGGCGTTAGGGCAGCGTTAGGAGGCCTGCGCGCACAAGGCATGATGGCGCCATGCGACCACCCACCCTCGACGACCTGCGCCGCCACGCCGTGGCGCGCAGCCTGTTCACGCCGACCACGCTGCGCCAGGCCATCGAGCGGCTGGGCTTCGTGCAGGCCGACCCCATCCGCGCCCCGGCGCGCGCGCAGGACCTGACGCTGCGCCAGCGCGTCAAGAACTACCGCGCCGGCGACCTGGAGCGCCGCTATGCCGGGCTGGCCATCGAGGAAGACTATTTCGTCAACTACGGCTTTCTGCCGCGCGCCACGCACGCCCTGATGCACCCGCGCACACCACGCACGGCGTGGCCCAGGGCGCGCTGGGCGCAGGCACAGGCGGTGCTGGATTTCGTGCGCGAGCGCGGCACGGCACACCCGCGTGAAGTCGATGCGCACTTTGCGCACGGCAAGGCGCGCAACTGGTTTGGTGGCTCCAGCAACGCCAGCACGCAGTTGCTCGACGCCATGCACTACCGCGGCCTGCTGCGCATTGCCCGGCGCGACAGCGGCGTGCGCGTCTTTGCGGCGCGCCCGCTGGCCGAGCCCGCGGCCGACGCGGCGGCGGCACTCGACGCGCTGGTGGATGTGGTGGTGGCCAAATACGCCCCGCTGCCCGAGCGATCACTGAGCGAGCTCGTCAGCCACCTGCGCTATGGCGCGCCGCAGTGGGCCGACGGCCGTCGCGCAGCGCTGGCGCGCGCCAAGGCGCGGCTGCCTTCGGTGCAGATAGACGGCATCGCCTGGTACTGGCCCGCTGGCGAGAACCCGATCTCGAAGCGGCACGCACCGGATGACCGCGTGCGCCTGCTCGCCCCCTTCGACCCGGTGGTCTGGGACCGCCGCCGCTTCGAGGCCCTGTGGGGCTGGGCCTACCGTTTCGAGGCCTATACGCCGGCGCCGAAACGCGTGCGCGGCTACTACGCGCTGCCGCTGCTGTGGCGCGACCAGGTCATCGGCTGGGGCAACCTGGCCGTGCGCGACGGGGCGCTGGTCTCCGACATCGGCTACGTCAGGAAGCGGCCGCGCGAGCGGGCCTTTGGCCGCGCGCTGGATGAAGAGCTGGCCGCCGTCAGCAGCTTCCTGGGGCTGTGAGCGGCGCGCGCGCCGCCAGCAGCGCCTGCGCCAGTTCGACAAACCCGGCGCCGGCGCGCGACGGCGTGATCCACGCCGGCAGCGTCTGCAGCCGATCGCGCGCGTCCAGCACATTGGCCACGCCGACGGCGTGCGGGAAGTAGGCGAACATCGGCTCGTCATTGGGCGAGTCGCCGGCAAAGACGATGCGCTCGCGCTGCGCATCGAGATCCATCGCATAGCGCTCGGCCAGCATCAGGCGCGCGGAGCCGAGCTTGTCCCACGGGCCGAACCAGCCGTTGACGTGGATCGAGCTGACCTTGGCCGTCATGCCGGCGGCCTCCATCAGGGCCACGATGCGGTTCACGTCGGCGGCGGGCAAGGGCGGCACGTCTTCGCAGAAGTCGATCGCCAGGTCGTAAAGGCGGCAGAACTGATCCGAGGCCAGGGCACAGCCCGGCACCTCGCGCAGCACCTGCTCGCGCACCGCCGCCAGGCGCGCGGCCGCCGCCTGGCGCTGCGCGGGGTCGAAGAGGTGGCGCACGCGCAGGCGCCGCGCGGCGTCGTCGTGCCACATATAGAACGCGCCGTTCTCGCCGATCACACCGTCCACCGGCCACATGCGGGCGATGTGGTCGCACCAGCCTGCCGGCCGGCCCGTCACCGGGATCACGCGCAGGCCGGCGCGGCGCAGCGCCTGCAGCGCGGCATAGGCCTCGGCGGTGAGCCGGCCGTCGGTGGTCAAGGTGTCGTCGATATCCGTCAGGACGGTGTGAAAGCCGGCCGCAAGATGCGCTGGCAATTCGGCCAAGGGGCGGGGCATGGTCGGGGTCATCCGCGAAGTCTTGCACAGCACGGGGCGCCCGCTGCCAAGGGCGCAGTGGCTAGAATGACGCCTCTTTCCGAGGAGCGTTGCAACCTATACCCCGATATCGGGCGATGAGGCCAGGCTCGGACTGCGAAGCAGCGGTGAGACTTGCTTGCAATCAAGTCAGTCGGACCCAAAGCCTCATTGCAACAGCGCTCACCTGCACGATGGTCTTCGTGGGTGAGCCGATTTGCCCCCAGCCAGCGCCGCCGTGCAGGTTCCTACACCGATTGGAGCCCGAACATGAACGCCCGCCTCGACCCCCTGCACACCACCGACCACGCCGTCGCCGACCTCTCGCTGGCCGCCTGGGGCCGCAAGGAAATCCGCATCGCCGAGACCGAGATGCCCGGCCTGATGGCGATCCGCGAGGAGTTTGCCGCGCGCCAGCCGCTCAAGGGTGCGCGCGTCACCGGCAGCATCCACATGACGATCCAGACCGCCGTGCTGGTGGAGACGCTGCAAGCGCTGGGCGCGCAAGTGCGCTGGGCCAGTTGCAATATCTTCAGCACGCAGGACCACGCCGCCGCCGCGCTGGCCGCCGCCGGCACGCCGGTCTTCGCGCACAAGGGCGAGACGCTGGCCGAATACTGGGACTTCACGCACCGCATCTTCGACTTCGGCAAGGGCATCGCGGGTGGCGCCCCTGGCGCCGTGGACGGTGATGGCGAAGGCCCGAACATGATCCTCGACGACGGCGGCGATGCCACCTTGCTGATGCACCTGGGCAAGCGGGCCGAGCGCGATCTCTCGGTCCTGGCGCACCCGGGCAGCGAGGAAGAGACCGTGCTCTACGCCGCCATCAGGGCGAAGCTGGTGCAAGACCCCACCTGGTACAGCCGCAAGGGCGCGCAGGTCATCGGCGTGACCGAGGAAACCACCACCGGCGTGCACCGCCTGAAGGAGATGAGCGCCAATGGCTCGCTCATGTTCCGCGCCATCAATGTGAATGACTCGGTCACGAAGAGCAAGTTCGACAACCTCTACGGCTGCCGCGAAAGCCTGGTCGATGCCATCAAGCGCGCCACCGACGTGATGGTCGCCGGCAAGGTGGCCTGCGTGGCCGGTTACGGCGATGTCGGCAAGGGCAGCGCACAGGCCCTGCGCGCGCTCTCGGCGCAGGTCTGGGTGACCGAGATCGACCCCATCAACGCGCTGCAGGCGGCGATGGAGGGCTACAAGGTGGTGACCATGGAGTACGCCGCCGACAAGGCCGATATCTTTGTCAGCGCCACCGGCAACAAGAGCGTCATCACGCGCAAGCACATGGAGGCCATGAAGGACCAGGCCATCGTCTGCAATATCGGCCACTTCGACAACGAGATCGAAGTCGCCGGGCTCGCCGACTGCACCTGGGACGAGATCAAGCCGCAGGTCGATCACGTCATCTTCCCCGACGGCAAGCGCATCATCCTGCTGGCCAAGGGCCGGCTCGTGAACCTGGGCTGCGGCACCGGCCACCCGAGCTTTGTCATGAGCTCGTCGTTTGCCAACCAGACCATCGCGCAGATCGAGCTCTTCACGCACAGCGACTACTACGAAGTCGGCAAGGTCTATGTGCTGCCCAAGCACCTGGACGAAAAGGTCGCGCGCCTGCACCTCAAGAAGGTGGGCGCCGTGCTCAGCGAGCTGACCGAAGCGCAGGCGGCCTATATCGGCGTGCCCAAGCAAGGCCCCTACAAGCCCGAAACCTACCGCTATTGAGGGCGAAGCCAGCGATGCGCCCGCCTGTCCCCATCAGCTTCGAGTTTTTCCCGCCCAACACCCCCGTGGGCAGCGCAAAGCTGAAGACGGTGGTGCAGGAGCTGGCCGCCGTGCAGCCCGAGTTTTTCAGCGTCACCTACGGCGCCGGGGGCTCGACGCGCGAGAAGACGCTGGCCACCGTGCGGGATATCGCGGCGCTGGGCCACGAGGCCGCGCCGCACCTCTCCTGCGTGGGCAGCACGGCCGCAGGCATCTCGGAGATCCTGGCCACCTACCGCGCGCAGGGCATCCGCCGCCTGGTCGCGCTGCGCGGCGATCTGCCCAGCGGCACCGCCACGGCGGGCGATTTCCGCTATGCCAGCGATCTGATCGAGTTCATCCGCAAGACGCAGGGTTGCGACTGGTTCGTCGAGGTCGCCGCCTACCCCGAATACCACCCACAGCAGCGCTACGCGAGGCGCGACCTGGAGCACTTTGCGGCCAAGGTCAAGGCCGGCGCCAACTCGGCGATCACGCAGTTCTTCTNNCGCGACGGCATCGAGATCCCGCGCTGGGTGGCGCTCAAGATGGAAGGCTACCTGGACGACGCCGCCGCCATCCGCGCCTTCGGCATCGAGGTCGTGACGCGGTTGTGCGAGCGGCTCATCGCCGGCGGCGCACCGGGCATCCACTTCTACACGCTGAACCAGTCGGGGCTGTCGCTGGAGATCTGCCGGCGGCTGGGGCTGGCCGCCTGAGGGGCGGCGACGAGGTGGCGATCAGGCAGCGCTCAGGCACCCACCTGCCAGGCCAGGCCGTCCTCGGTGAGCACGGCGTCCAGCGGCACATCGTGCGGCTCGGCCTGCAACCAGGGCACATGGCCATTGCTGTAGGCCAGCCCCACGGTAAACGGCCGCGGCGCCAGCGCCGCCAGCGTGCGGTCGTAAAAGCCGCCGCCATAGCCCAGCCGCACGCCGCGCGGGCCATAGCCCACGCACGGCACCAGCAGCAGGGTGGGCTCGAAAGCCGGCGTGTCCTTGGGTTTGGGGATGCCGAAGGCGTCTTCTTCCATCTCGCAGCCCGGGTACCAGGCGCGAAAACTCAGCTGCTTGGTGGCCTTGTCGATCACCGGCAGGCCGATGCGGCGCAGCGGCGCGCCTTCGGTCCAGCGGAAGAGCGCCGGCAGCGCGTCGAACTCACCCTTGATCGGCCAGTAGGCGCCGATGGCGGTATCGGGCCGCGCCATCAGCCACACGCGCAGCACCTCCTGCAGATGCATGGCGCGCTGGTGGCGGTCGATCAGCGTCTGGCGCTCGGCCTGCAACTGGCGGCGCAGCAACTTCTTGTCGCGCGAAGGTTCCAGTGGCGGCATGGACAACGTCATGGTCTCGCTCGTGGGCTTGAGAGGCGCTATTGTCAGGCCATGGCCACATCGCAATTCGTCAACCATTGCCTGGAACTGCTGGCGCCGCTGGGCGCGGTGCGGGCGCGGCGCATGTTTGGCGGCTGGGGGCTGTACCTGGACGAGCTGTTCGTGGCCTTGATCGCTTTCGATCGGCTGTATCTCAAGGTGGACGACAGCACGCGCGAGCGCTTTGCCGCTGCCGGCTGCGAGCCCTTTATCTACACCGGCCAGGCGAAGCCCATCACCATGGGCTACTGGACGGTGCCCGATGAAGCCCTGGACACGCCAGCGCTGATGGCGCCCTGGGCCCGCCTGGCCCTGCAGGCCGCGTTGGCAGCGCGCAGCCGGTCAGCCGCCAAGAACCGCGTGCGTTAGATTCAGAGCCATGTTGCCCGCCCTGCGTATCTTCACCCTGGCCCTGGTGCTGGCCGCCGGCGGGCCTGCCGCGCCGGTGCACGCCCAGCCCGGCGACGAGCTCATCGTGCAGGCCCGCGACGCGCTGCGCAAGAAGGACAAGGCCCAGCTCGCCAGCGCGAGGCTGGCCGCCAACGCGGCGGCGCACCCGCTGGCGCAGTGGGTCGAATATTGGGAGCTCGGCAACCGCCTGGCCGAAGCACAGCAGCCCGAGCTGGACGCCTACTGGGCGCGCTGGGGCGGCACCTATGTCGAAGACCGGCTGCGCAACGACTGGCTGCTGGAGCTGGGCCGGCGGCGCGAGTGGGCCCACTTTCGCGCCGAGTTCCCGCGCTTTCGCATGAACGACGACCGCGAGGTCACCTGCTACGCCCTGCTCACCCAGCACCAGGACGGCCAGGACGTGCGCGCCGCCGCCCGCACCGCCTGGGGCGCCCAGCGCGAGCTCGACGACGGCTGCACGCTGCTGGCGCGCACGCTGTTCGAGGCGCGTATCTTCAGTGCCGAAGATGCGTGGCAGCAGGCCCGTCTGTCGATCGAAGCCAACCGGCCACGTCACGCGCGCGCCGCCGCCGCACTCATCAGCGCCGCCAGCGACAAGGCGGTGGCCGACCTGCTGGACAACCCCGTGCGCTTTCTCGCCCGCCGGCCCAGGGTGACACCCGCCGCCAGCCACGAGCTGGAGTTGCTGGCGCTGATGCGCATGGCCGCCGGTGACCCCGAATACGCCGCCGCGCAGCTCGATACCACCTGGGCCCAGCGCCTGCCCATCGCGCTGGCGGCCACGGCCTGGGCGCATGCCAGCAAGCAGGCCGCGCTCAAGCAGCAGCCGCGCGCGGCGGAATATGCACGCCGGGCCTGGCAGTTGTGGGACGCCGCGGCCAGGCACGCCACCGCACCGCCCTGGAGCGACGACCTGCTGGCCTGGCAGGCGCGCGCTGCGCTGCGCCTGTCCACCAGCGAGCGCTGGCCGCTCTTGGTGCGCGCCATCGAGGCCATGACCCCGGCCGAACAGCGCGACAGCACCTGGGTCTACTGGAAGGCGCGCGCCGCCCAGGCGCAGGCCCGCCCGGGACCCGAAGGCAACGCCGCACGCGCCGGCGCGCGCCAGGCGCTGGAAGGCATCGCCCCGCAGCTCGGCTTCTACGGCCTGCTGGCCACCGAAGACCTGGGCGGACGCGCCGTGCTGCCCGCCGCGCCGCAGCCACTGAGCGTGGCCGAACTCGAGGCGCCGCGCAGCCATGCCGGGCTGGCACGTGCGCTGCAACTCNNGAGCGCGAGGTCTGGGACCGCTGCATCAATACCAGCGAGCGCACCCGTGGCGAGGTGGATATGGCGCAGCGCTTTCCCCTGCCCTACCGCGAGCAGGTGCTGGCCAAGGCCAGCCAGGTGGGCATCGACCCGGCGCTGGTGTACGGCCTGATCCGCCAGGAATCGCGTTTCATCACCGACGCCCGCTCGGGCGTCGGCGCCGCTGGCCTGATGCAGCTGATGCCGGCCACGGCACGCTGGACGGCGAAGAAGATCGGGCTCGACTACAAGGCCACCATGATCACCGACCGCGATGTCAATCTGCACCTGGGCACGGCCTACTTCAAGCGCGTGCTGGACGACTTTGACGGCTCGCTGGCGCTGGCCGCCGCCGCCTACAACGCCGGCCCCAGCCGCCCGCGCCGCTGGCGCGCGGGCGCGCCCATCGAGCCGGCAGCCTGGGCCGAGGGCATCCCCTTCAACGAGACGCGCGACTACGTCAAGAAGGTGCTCGCCAACTCCATCCATTACGCCGCCCTGCTGGGCCAGCCGCTGACCACGCTGAAGGTGCGCCTGGGCGCGCTGATCGGCCCGCGCGAGCCCGGTACACAGGCGGAGGACCCTGACCTCCCTTGAACCTGATGGCAGACATGACCCCCACACGCATCCTCGTCCTCGGCGGCACCGGCTTTGTCGGCCAGTCGGTCTGCAACCGGCTCGTTCAACGCGGCGCCGGCAGCGGCCGCGTCATCGTGCCCACGCGCCGCCGGGCGCACGGCGCCGGCGTGCAATTGCTGCCCACGGTGGAGCTGGTGCAGGCCGACCTGCACGACGACGCCACCCTCGCGCGCCTGGTCGCGGGCAGCGATGCGGTGATCAACCTGGTGGCCATCCTGCACGGCAGCTGGGCCGCGTTCGAGCAGGTGCACGTGGCCCTGCCGCAGCGCCTGGCGCGCGCCTGCCAGGGCGCAGGCGTGCGCCGCCTGATCCATGTCAGCGCGCTCGGTGTCGGCCCGGGCGCGCCGTCCGACTACCTGCGCAGCAAGACCGCGGGCGAGGCCGCGCTGGCCGCGTCGGGGCTGGAGGTGACGCTGCTGCGGCCCTCGGTGATCTTTGGCCAGCATGATCGCTTTCTCAATCTCTTCGCGCATCTCCAGTCGGTGGCGCCACTGCTGCCGCTGGCCGCCAGCGGCGCGCGCTTCCAGCCGGTGTGGGTGGAAGATGTGTCGAATGCCATCGTGCGCTGCCTGGACCAGCCCGGCAGCATCGGCAAGACCTTCGAATGTGCCGGCCCCGGCCCCTACACGCTGGGCGAGCTGGTGCGACTGGCGGGGCGCTGGGCCGGCCACGAGCGGCCGCAGATCGCCCTGCCCGGCTGGGCCGGCAGGCTGCAGGCGGCGCTGATGGAGTTGATGCCGGGCACGCCGCTGATGTCGCGGGACAACCTGGATTCGATGCGCGTGCCCAATATCGCCAGCGGGCAGCTGCCCGGGCTGGCCGAGCTGGGCATCACGCCGGCCGCGCTGGAGGCGGTGGCGCCAGGGTATCTGGGCGATCTGTTCATGCGCCCGCAGCTCGACCGCTGGCGCGCGGGCAGCGGCGCCGGGCGTGCATGACGCGGGGGGCATACGCGATGCAGCTGGTGATATCCAACAAGAACTACTCGTCGTGGTCGATGCGGCCCTGGGTGCTGATGCGCCAGCTCGGCATCGCGTTCGAAGAAGTGAAGCTGCGGTTCGACTTCACCGCGGGCTCGGCATGGCGGCTTGCGGTGGGCAAGCTCAACCCGGCCGGGCAGGTGCCGGTGCTGGTGGACGATGGGTTCGCAGTCTGGGACACCCTGGCCATCACCGAATATCTGGCCGAGAAATTTCCGCACGCCGGCATCTGGCCCGCTGACCCTGCCCAGCGCGCACGCGCGCGCTGCCTGGCCGCCGAGATGCATGCCGGCCTGGGCGCACTGCGCAGCCACTGTCCGATGAATATCGAGGCCGAACTGCCCGAAGTCGGCGCCAAGGTCTGGGCCGGGCAAGAAGGCGTGCGCCACAACCTGGCGCGTATCGAATCAATGTGGACCGAGGCGCTGGCCGCCAGCGGCGGGCCCTTTCTCTTCGGCGCCTTCAGCGCGGCCGATGCGTTCTACGCCCCGGTGTGCATGCGGCTGCGCACCTATGCGCTGCCAGTCAGCGATACGGCGCGCGGCTATCTCGGACGCGTGGTCGCCGCCCCCGGCGTGCAGGCCTGGATCGCCGATGCACTGGCCGAGCAGGACTTTCTTGATTTCGAGGAGCCTTACCGGCAGCACCGCTGAACCGCGGGCCTGGGCCGCTCACACCGCAGCCAGCACGGGCCCCGGCGGCGCCGGCTCGGTGGCGAGCGCCAGCGCCCGCACCACCTCCACCACCGCACCATCCTTCAGCCGCACCCGGCCCATGCCATGACCGCGAAGTTCTATGTCGTCGGCGGCGCCGTGCGCGATGCGCTGCTGGGCCTGCCTGCCAGCGACCGCGATTGGGTCGCCGTGGGCGCCACGCCCGATGAGCTGGTGGCGCTGGGCTACAAGCCGGTGGGCAAGGATTTTCCGGTCTTCATCGACCCGCGCAGCGGTGAAGAGGTGGCGCTGGCGCGCACCGAGCGCAAGGTCGCGCCGGGCTACCACGGCTTTACCTTTCATGCCGCGCCCGAGGTCACGCTGGAGCAGGATCTCTCGCGCCGCGATCTCACCATCAACGCCATCGCGCAAGCCGAAGACGGCACGCTGATCGACCCCTTTGGCGGCCAGCGCGACCTCGCCGCGCGCGTGCTGCGCCATGTCTCGCAGGCCTTTGCCGAAGACCCCGTGCGGCTGCTGCGGCTGGCGCGGCTGGCGGCACGGTTTGCCGACTTCAGCGTGGCGCCTGAAACGATGGCCTTGCTGCGCCAGATGGTGGCCGATGGCGAGGTGGATGCACTCGTGCCCGAGCGCGTCTGGCAGGAGCTGTCTCGCGGGTTGATGGGCGGGCGCCCGAGCCGCATGTTCGAGCTGCTGCGCGACTGCGGCGCGCTGGCCCGCCTGCTGCCCGAGGTGGACCGCCTGTGGGGCGTGCCGCAGCCGCCCGAACACCACCCCGAGGTCGATACCGGCGTGCACCTGATGTTGGTGCTGGACTGCTGCGCCGAGCTGGATGCGCCGCTGCCGGTGCGCTGGGCCTGCCTGGGGCACGATCTGGGCAAAGGCAGCACGCCGCCCGAAGACTGGCCGCGCCACCGCGGCCACGAAGCGCGCAGCGCCAGGCTCGTGCGTGGGCTGGCGCAGCGCCTGCGCGTGCCCACCGATTGCCGCGAGCTGGCCGACGTGGTGGCACGCGAGCACGGCAACGTGCACGCCAGCGCCAGCCTCGGCGCGGCGGCGCTGCTGCGGCTGCTGGAGCGCTGCGATGCGCTGCGCCGGCCGGCGCGCTTTGCCGAGGTGCTGCTGGCCTGCGAGTGCGACTCGCGCGGCCGCGGCGGGCGTGCGCAGCAGCCCTATGCGCCAGCGGCACGCCTGCCCGGGCTGCTGCGCGCCGCGCTGGCTGTCGATACCGCCGGCATCGCAGCGGCCGCCACGTTGCGCGGGCAACACGGGCCGGCCATCGGTGCGGCGATCCATGCCGCGCGGGTGGCTGCCGTGCAGGCCGCGCTGGATGCGGGCACGTCAACCGCGGGGGCGTGACGACAGCAGCCAGAGCCCGGCAAATGTCAACAGGCCGTTGAGCACCAGCAGCTCCAGGCCGACCTGCCAGGCGCCGAGCAATTGCTGCTGGTGGGCGTCCAGCGCCCAGCACAGCGCGGGGGCGGCGAGCGCCACCGCCGGCACCCAGGCGTCGCGCACGGTGCGCCGCGTCAGCACGCCAAAGGCAAACAAGCCCAGCAGCGGGCCATAGGTATAGGCCGCGATCTTGAGGATGAGGCCGATCATGCTCGGGTCGTCGAGCGCCTTGAAGCCGATCACCAGCACCAGGAAGAGCGCCGCAAATCCCAGGTGCACGGCGTGGCGCACGCGTGTACGCCGGGCTTCGCTCCAATCGCTGCGCTGCTGGATGCCCAGCATGTCGATGCAGAAGCTGCTCGTCAGTGCGGTCAGCGCGCCATCGGCGCTGGGGAACAGTGCCGAGATCAGCGCGATCACGAAGAGCACCTGCACGGCCACCGGCAGGTGCCCCAGCACCACCGCCGGGAAGATGCGGTCACCCGCCACCTGCAGGCCCACGGTGGGCGCAAACAGCGCCAGCAGGCCGCCCAGGACCAAGAAGACCGACACCACCGCCAGCAGCACGAAGGCCAGCACGACCACGTTCTTCTGCGAGTCGGCGAGGCGCCGGACCGAGATGCTCTTCTGCATCATCTCCTGGTCCATGCCGGTCATGGCGATGGCGATGAAGGCCCCGGCCACGATCTGCTTGACGAACCAGGTCTTGGCGTAGGGGTCGGTGCCCCACACCGTGGCCAGGCCGCGCTCGTGCATCTGCACCAGGCTGCCGGCGAGCGACAGGTCCAGCCTGTGCAGCAGGAAGCCGGTGCACACCAGCAGGCCCAGCAACATGCCCGCGGTCTGCAGCGTATCGGTGAACACGATGGTGCGCACGCCGCCCTGCACGGTGTAGAGCAGGATCATCAGCAGGATCACCGCGGTGGTCAGCCAGAACGGCACGCCAAATGCCTGCAGGATGGCGTCCTGCAGGATCTTCACCACCAGATACAGCCGTGCCGTCGCGCCCAGCGTGCGCGAGGCGATGAAGAACGCTGCGCCCGTCTTGTAGCTGCGCGGCCCCAGGCGCTGCTGCAGGTAGCCGTAGATGCTGGTCAGCCCGTGGCGGTAGTACAGCGGCAGCAGCACGAAGGCCACCACCATATAGCCGATGACGTGGCCGAGGATGATCTGCAGATAGGTGAACTGGGTCAGCCCGACGGCCCCGGGCACGCTGATGAAAGTCACCCCCGAGAGCGACGTGCCGACCATGCCAAAGGCCACCAGCGCCCACGGGCTGTTGCGGCTGCCGATGAAGAACGCCTCGTTGTCGGCGCGCCGCGAAGTCCACCACGCCACCGCCAGCAGCAGCGCAAAGTAGCCCAGCACGAAGGCCAGCAGCAGGCCGGCGGTCATGGCTTGGCCATCAGATCAACAGCCCCACCAGCATCGCCAGCACGCTCAGCACCACCGCGCTGGCCAGCGGCACATGCCACTCGCGCCCGCGCAGCCGAAAGCTGAAATCGCCCGGCAGCTTGCCCAGGCCGATCTTGCGCAGCCAGCCCTGCAGGCCATTGAACAGCAGGCAGGCGAGCAGGAAGACGAGGAGCCAGCGCATCGGGTCGGTGGCGGCGTCAGAGCCTGTGCGTGCGGTCGCCGGCGGCAAAGCCGATCGGCTCGAACCCGGGCGCCAGGCCGCGCGCCAGCGCGATGACCTTGAACAGCTCGCCCATCTCGTGCTCGTTGAGCAGCATCTTGGCGCCGGCGGCGGCGCGCACGTCATCGGCGGGCAGCAGGTCGAGCAGGCCGCAGTTGACGAGAAACCGCGCCTGCGTGGTATAGCCGATCACGGTCAATCCGGCGTCTTGCGCGGCCAGCGCGATGCCGGTGAAATTGACATGCGCGGTGATGTCCTTTTCCCCCACGTCGGCCAGCGGGTCGGCGTCGGCGCGGTGGGCGCGGTGGCACATCAGCGTGCCGCCGCTGCGTTGCGGGTGGTAGTACTCGGCCTCGGGGAAGCCGTAGTCGATGAAGAACGCCGCGCCACGGGTCAGCCGCCCGGCCAGCGTGCGGATATAGGCCTCGGCCTGCGGGTGGATCTCGGTCACCGTGCCGGGCGGGCAGGGGCCCGCCACGGGCGGGCGCAGCGCAGTCGGGCGGTCGGCCCAGGCCAGGCCGTTGCCTTCGGCGACCACGCCGCGCTCGCACCACTGCTCGCCATCCCAGGCCAGCAATTGCACCGGCATCGCATCAAGCACTTCATTGCCAACCACCACGCCGTGCATGCGCGCGGGCCACGCATCGAGCCATTGCACGCGCGCGCCCCAGGCCACCAGCCGCTCGGCCTGCCGCGCACGCAGGGTGCCCGACACATCGACGATCGAATAGCGCCGCACGCGCCCCCCCAGCGACTGCAGCAATTGCGCCGCCAGCGCGCCCGAGCCGGCGCCAAACTCGAAGACCTCGTCTGCCTGCGCGGCCTCCAGCGCCTGGCCCACCTGGCGCGCCAGCGCCTGGCCGAACAGGGGCGACAGTTCGGGCGCGGTGACGAAATCGCTGCCCGAAGACGGCATCAGCCCGATCTGCCCGCTGCCGCGCGCGTAGTAGCCCAGGCCGGGCGCGTACAGCGCCAGCGCCATATAGCGGTCAAACGGCAGCCAGCCGCCGGCCGCCGCGAGGGCCGCCTGGATCACCGTCAACAGACGCGACTGAGGGCACGCCGATAAACTCTCGGCCCCGATCAAATTCATCGCCGGCATTGTAGGAAGCATGGATCGCCCGCCCGTCGTCCTCGTCACCGGTGCCGCCCAGCGCGTCGGGCGCGAGATTGCGCTTGAGTTGGCCGCGCACGGCTGGCAGGTGGCGGTGCACTACCGCCAGTCAGCGGCCGAAGCGATGCGAACCGTGGCCGACCTCACCGCCCTGGGTATTCGTGCCCAGGCTTTTGCGGCCGACCTGGCGCATGAGGCCGAATGTGCCGCGCTCGTGCCCGCCGTGCACGCGGCATTCGGCCGCATCGACGCGGTGGTCAACAACGCCTCGCACTTTGAATACGACGATATCGCGAGCTTCAGCTTTGCCGCGATGGAGCGCCACTGGCGTGCCAATACCGCGCCGGCCATCGTGCTGGCGCGTGCGCTGCATCAGCATGGCGGCGGCGCGGTGGTCAACCTGCTCGACCACAAGCTCTGGAACCCCAACCCCGACTACCTCTCGTACACCCTGTCCAAGGCCGCGCTGGAGGCCGCCACCACGCTGCTGGCGCAGGCGTTGGCGCCGCGCCTGCGCGTCTGCGGCGTGGCGCCGGGGGTGACCCTGCCCTCCGGCAACATGAGCGGCGCCGAGTTCGCCACCGCGCACGCGATGACGCCCCTGCGGCACAGCTCCACGCCGCGGGACGTGGCGCGCGCCGTGCGCTTCTTGCTTGAATCCCCGGCCATCACCGGCACCACCTTGCTGGTGGACGGCGGCCAGCATCTGCAGCCGCAGTCGCGTGATGTGATGTGGCTGGCGCGGGACTCCACCAAGGCCCCCTGATGCACAGCTTTCTCGATCACCCCGCCCTGCACCACTGCCGCCGCCTCTTCCTGCGCGACTACGAGGTGTGGATCAATATCGGCGTGCACGATTCCGAGAAGCGCGGTGAACAGCGCGTGCTGATCAATGTCGATCTCTATATCCCGCTGGCGCTGTCCACGCCCAAGGCCGACCGGCTGGACGAAGTGCTGGACTACGATTTCATCCGCCGCTCGGTGATGGCGCGCGTGGCGCAGGGCCACATCCACTTGCAGGAGACGCTGGCCGATGACGTGCTGGCGTTGATGCTGGCGCACCCCCACGTGCGCGGCGCCTGTGTCTCCACCGCCAAGCCCGATGTCTACCCCGACTGCGCCGCCGTCGGCGTGCAGGTCTTCGGCATCAAGGACACACCGTGACCCGCGCACTCGCCAGCCCAGAAATCCCTGCCCGGGATACCCGCAAGGCCGACCACGAGGCCAACAAGCTGCGCAAGCGACTGCACCGCCAGGTGATCGCGGCCACGCTCGACTTCAACATGATCGAAGCCGGCGACAAGATCATGGTCTGCCTCTCGGGCGGCAAGGACAGCTACGGCCTGCTCGATATCCTGCTCGGCCTGCAAGAGCGCTCGCCCACTCCCTTCGAGCTGGTGGCCGTCAACCTCGACCAGAAGCAGCCGGGCTTCCCCGAGCAGGTGCTGCCGGACTACCTGAAAAGCCGCGGCGTGCCCTTCCGCATCGAGCAGCAGGACACCTACTCGATCGTGAAGAAGCTCGTGCCCGAAGGCCAGACCCTGTGCAGCCTGTGTTCACGGCTGCGGCGCGGCATCCTCTACCGCGTGGCCGGCGAGCTCGGCGCGACCAAGATCGCGCTCGGCCACCACCGCGACGATATGGTCGTGACGCTGCTGATGAATATGTTCTTCGGTGGCCGCCTCAAGGGCATGCCGCCCAAGCTGATGAGCGACGACGGCCGCCATATCGTCATCCGCCCGCTGGCTTATGTGGACGAGGCCGACCTCGCGCGCTGGGCCGAGCACCGGCAGTTTCCCATCATCCCGTGCTCGCTGTGCGGCAGCCAGACCCATTTGCAGCGCGTGCAGGTGAAGAAGATGATCCACGACTGGGACCGCCAGTACCCCGGCCGCATCGACAACATGCTGCGCGCCATGGGCCATGTCGTGCCCTCGCACCTGATGGACCGGAACCTCTACCCCTTCACCGCGCTCCAAACCACCGGTGTGGCCGATGCCGGCGGCGATATCGGATTCGATGACGAGCCCTGTGCACCCCCGCCCGCATCCGCTACCGTGCAGTGGCACGCGGGCCTGCCGCCCGAACTGGAGGACTGAATCATGAAACCACCCCTGGCCTGGCGATGGGCGACAGTGTTCTTGCTCGCGGGCACCGTCCTGCTCGGTGGCTGCGCCGCGATGCGCAGCGTGACCAGTGACGTCTCCAGCTTTGGCGACTGGCCGGCCGCGCGCAAGCCCGGCAGCTACGCCTTCGAGCGCCTGCCCTCGCAACAGGCGCATGCCACCGAGACGGCAGCGCTGGAGGCGGCCGCGCGCGGTGCGCTGCACAAGGCCGGCTTCGTGGCCGCCGCAGCCGGCCAGGAGCCCGACGTGCTGGTACAGGTGGGTGCCAGCAGCGGGCGCGCCGGCGTGCAACTGTGGGCCGACCCGCTGTGGTGGCGCGGCAGCTTTGGCTACCACCGCCACGGGCCGTGGCTGGGGCCGCGCTGGGGTTTCAGCTCGTACTACGACGTGCCGCGCTACGAGCGTGAGGTGGCACTGCTGATCCGCGACCGCGCCAGCGGCAAGCCACTGTTCGAGGCCCGCGCCAACAACGAAGGCGGCTCCTCGCAAGCCAGCGGCAGCACGCTGGCGGCGATGTTCGAGGCCGCGTTGATGGACTTTCCGCGCCTGGGCATGAACCCGCGGCGCGTCGTGGTGGCGTTGCCCGAGTAGGCGCGGCTGCGGTTCAGCCTGCGGCGGGCGGCCGCGCCTGCCACAAGGCCGCGATCTCGCGGTGGTGCGGGATATTGTTCAGGAAGCCTTGTCGCAGTGCCTCGTCGGCGATCGCTGCGGCCTGGGCTTGCAGCCGCGCATGCGCACGCTCCAGCCAATCGGCTGCACGCGCATCGCCGGCGCGCGCCAGCGCCTGGTGGCAGGTCAGCTCGACCAGGCCGGGCCAGGTGGTGCCGATCAAGGTGCCGCCTGCCGCCACGTGTGCCAATACGGGCTCGACCTGGCGCAAAGCGCTGGCGGCATCGGCTTGCGGGCCCGCCCGGGCCAGCGCCACGCGGGCCAGGCCCGCTGCAGCCGAGTGTTGCTCCGGGCTGTCAATTTCGCGCGCCAGCGCGAGTGCCTGTTCGAAGCTCTGCGCTGCCGCCGCGTCGCGCCCCAGCGCCAGGTCGGCCTCGCCCAGGCCGAGCAGCGCAAATGTCGCCCATTCGCGGGCCTCGACCGACACCGCGGTGTCCAGCGCCGAGCGCGCCAAGGCCAGCGCTCGTGCATCGTCGCCCAGCCACCGTATCACCGTCGAGAGATCGCACAGCGGCTGGCACTCGCCGCGCCGGTCGCCGACGGTGCGCACCAGCCGCAGGGCTTCTTCCAGATTGAATTGCGCCTGCCCGAGGTCGCCCAGATGCAACGCGCCACAACCGAGGTTGCCGGTTTCGACGGCCAGGCAACTCCGATCGCCGATCTCGAGATCGATCGCCATGCTTTGCCGGGTCAGCGCCAGGCTGAGCACGGGATCGCCCTCTTGTTCGGCGATCAGCATCAGGGTGTTGAGCAGGCCCGATTCGTGGATACGCAGGCCGAGGCGTCGCGCGTCGGCCAGACCTTGCAGCGCCAGCGCCTTGCCCGACGCCGGGTCGCCCAGGCGGGCCCGCACCCGCGCCAGCCGTCGCAAGGCCCACAGTCGCAACGGCTGGTCTGCCGCGCTCGTGGCCAGCATCATCGATTGCTCGGCCCAGCGCTCGCCGGCGGGCCAGTCGGCGCCACTCGTTTCGTGGCGGCTGCGCCGCAGTGCCGCATCGGCGCGCCGGCGGTCATCGTCCAGCGATTCGGCCAGCAGCATGAGTGCCTCGATATCCTCGCGCTCCTGCGCCCTGCGGCCCAGCACTTCGTGCGTCTGCTGGCGCACATTGAGCAGCCGCCAGCGCAATTCCAGGGCGGCCCGGCCGTCGCAGCCGCCCACTGCCGCGTCGTCGGGGGCCCTTCCCTGCGGCAGGCTCTCGAGCAGGGCCCACGCGCTCTGCACATGGCCGAGCGCCGCCTCGTGGGCGTAGCGGTCGCGCGCCTGCTCGGCGGCGCGGGCGTGGTATTCGGCGGCGCTGGCCGATAGCCCGGCCCTCTCGTAGTGCTCGGCGGTCAGGCCCAGGAAGTCCTGCGCGCGCGCGCCGGTCAGCGCCGAGAGCCAGTGCGCCAGCCTGCCGTGCAACTCGCGCCGGGTGCGCTTGAGCACCGTGTTGTACGTCACCTGGTGCAGGAGCTGGTGACGAAACGCGAACTCGAGCAGGCCGTCGATCGCGGCATCACCCCGGGGCTGCGCCAGCTCGCGCCGCACCAGCGCCGGCAGCGCCTCGCGCGCCTGCTCGTCGAGTGCAATCAGCGCCTGGTCCCAGAAGACATGGCCGATCACGCTGGCCTCCTGCAGCGCCAGCTTCTCCAGCCTGGGCAGCCCATCCAGGCGCGCCTGCAGCACGCCGGTGAGCGTGGGCGGCACAAGGGTGGTCAACAGCTTGTCGGCGTGCAGCGTCCAGCGCTGGCTCTGCGCGCCGTGGGTCTCGATGGCACCCTGGTCGATCAACATCTTGACCAGTTCTTCCATGTAGAACGGGTTGCCCTCGGCGCCACCGCTGACCAGCTCGCGCAGCGCGGCGGGGATCTCGGGCAGCTTCTTCAGCAACTCCCGCACCAGATCGCGGCTGTGCCCCTTGTCCAGCGGGCCCAGGTCGATGCGCAGGTGGATGCCTTCGGTGCTCTGCCACTCCGTGCGGCGCTCGAACAAGGTCGGCCGCGCGAAGCCGAGGATGAGCATCGGCACGTCGCGGTTGACCTGGGCCAGGTAGTTGAGGAAGTCCAGGCTCGCGTCGTCGGCCCAGTGCAGGTCTTCCAGTTGCAGCACGACCGGCGCGCCGTCGGCGCCAGATACGCGCCGAAATATCTGCGCCGCGGCGTGGAAGGCGCGGTTGCGGATCTGCCTGGGGTCGCCCTGGATGCCGCGGACATGGCGGCTGTCGCTGTAATCGAGCCCGATCAGATGGCCCAGCACGTGGGCATGCGCCTGCGCCAGATCGTCGCCGTCGTCGGGGGCGAAGAGCGGCGAGACTCCTTGTTCGAGCTTGTCCTTGGCAGCGGCCAGCGTATCGTCGTCGGCAATCTGCAGGCGCCCCGCAATGATGTCGCGCAGCAACCCGTAGGGCTGGCCCTGCGTGTGCGGGTGGGCGCGGCCGCGCATGACGTGCAAGGCAGCGGGCCACTCACGCGACCAGGCCTCGAATTCAGCCAACAGCCGGCTCTTGCCGATGCCGGCCTCGGCCACCACGGTGACGGCGGCCATGCCACGCTGCACGAACAGGCGCTTGAAGGCGTCCTGCAAGGCTTCGAGCTCGGCGTCGCGGCCGACCATGCGCGTGGCCACACCCGCGATGCCGCGGCTGGCCTCGCGGAACGCCCACGGCCGGGCGCTCAGCACGAGGTAGCTGTGGATCGGCTCGTCCAGGCCCTTCACCATCAGGGGCTCCTGCGCCAGCACCTCGAGCGTGCCGCGCACCTGGGCATGCGTGGCCGCGCTGATGCGCAAGGCGCCGGCCGGCGCGGTCTGTTCCATGCGCGCCGCGATATTCACCGCGATGCCACGGATGCTGCCTTCGGCGTCCACGCCGCCGCCCAGCAGCACGCCGCCGGTGTGGATGCCCACGCGCACATCAAAGCCGGCGTGGCCATGCCCGGCCAGCACCTCGGCACCCAGCGCGCGGCCCAGTGCGAGCAGGGCCAGGCCGCAGCGCACGGCCTGCTCGGAGTCATCCTCGCGCGCCTCGTCGGCGCCGAAGGTGGCCAGCAGGTTGTCACCCGCGTACTGCAGCACCCGGCCGTGGTGGGCCTGCACGACCTGGGTGCAGCGCGCCAGCGCACCGTCCATCACGGCGTGGATATCTTCCGGGTCCAGGTGCTGGCTGAGCCGGGTCGAGCCCACCACGTCGAGAAAGAGGATGGCGACTTGCTTGAGCTGTTGCTCGGGCGGCATAGGCGGCGAGCATAGCAACCGTGGACACGCCTCGGCACAGCCCAAGCTCAGCCCGGTGCTTCGATCAACGAACGCAAGTCTTCCTCCCAACCCTTGAGCACGTCCTGTGCCTTGCGCCGCTGCGCCAGCGTGGTGGCGTTGTGGATCTGCGCCGCGAAGGCGCAGTTGTAGTCCTGCAGCTTGAGCTGGTAGGCGCGGTAGCCGGCGTCGGGTGAGCGCTCGGTGCGCACCACCAGGGCGCGCAGGGCGGCCAGGCGCTGGTCGCTGTCGGCGCGCTCGGCCAGCATGCGGCGCAGGGTCTGCAGGGTGTCGCGCTGGCGGCGCTGGCGTTCGGCCAGCCACAGGCCGGGGTCGAAGGGCGAGGCCGCGACACGGCCCGCGACGAACTGCCTTTGCGCTTCGTCCAGCGTGCCGTACAGCCGCTCGGCGCGCTCGACGGTGCGCTTGACCGATTGCTTCAGGCGCTCGGCCGGATCGGGCTGCAGGAAATCCTCGCGCCATTCGTCGTTGCCCTTGGCGTAACGCTTTTCGATATGCCGCAACTGCGCCTCGCCCAGCCCCGGCACGAGAGCGCCAAAGTCGGCCAGCGCGCGCGCCAGGCTGGGGTCGAGCAGCTCACGCACGCGGTCCTGCCAGCGGCAGGCCAGCGCCGCGCTGGTGGGCGCCAGCACCTGGGCCTGCGCGCTGGCCAGCAGCGGCAGGTAGTCGGGCAGCTGGGTGGCGCGGTGCCACTCGAACCAGCGGTCGATGGCCTGGCGGGCGGCGGGCGCCTGCTCGGGTGAAAAATCGACGTAGCCGTCGAGCCACCACCAGGCCAGTTGCGGGCCGTTGCCGTAGCCCAGGCGCACCGCGCTGCAGCCCGCCAGCCAGGGGCCCAGCAGCAGCACGAGGACACTGATAATCGTGGTTTTGATGCGAGACAAATGCATGGCACTCAACGTCGTGATCATGGCCGCGGGCAAGGGCACCCGCATGAAATCGGCACTGCCCAAGGTCTTGCACCGGCTCGCCGGCACCAGCCTATTGCAGCATGTTCTGCGAGCCGCAGCGCAGTTGGGCCCGCAGGCGGGCGCCGGCGCCGACCGCACCGTGGTGATCACGGGCCACGGCGCCGAGCAGGTGGAAGC
>CXWL01024983.1_pt1 | contig 26029 bp, 22 predicted proteins | sample 590931 | NCBI WGS metagenome assembly CXWL01 (sample SAMEA3498368, study PRJEB10139) | groundwater metagenome | biome: water well; material: biofilm material | place: Germany | collected 2015-04-27
TGTTCGGGCCGTTCGCGGTGGAGCCGGCGCCGACCGCCGTCGAGCCGTTTGCGTAAGCGCCAGCGCCGATGGCGACTGCGCCCGCGGACACTGCGTCGGAGTTTGCCCCGATGGCGACGGCGTTGTTCGCGGTGGCCGAGGCGTACGAGCCCATGGCAATCGTGTCGCTCGCGACGATCCCAGTGCCGGAGAACCAACCCATCGAAATGTTACGGTTGCCGGTTACGTTCGTTCCCGAGTAAGCGCCTGCGTTCGTATTACCGCTGCCGGTGACGAAGCGCGCGGCGAGCGCGCCCATGCTGGTATTGTTGTTGCCGGACACGAGTTGCAAAGAACTCGCGCCGAGCCCGGTGTTCTGGCTGCCGGTGACCGAGAACGACGACGAAGAACCTACCCCGGTATTGAGATTGCCGATGACCGTGGTCGATGAGAAGTCGCCGAAGCCCGCGTTCGAACTGCCGGTCACGTTGACGGACGAGAAGTAGCCGGCGCCGGTGTTCTGCAAACCCGATACGAAACGCGACGAATAACCGCCGAGGCCGGTGTTGCGGTTACCTGTGACGAGGAATGAAGAATTCGCGCCGGCGCCCGTGTTGAAGCTGCCGCTGACGCTCTCGGACGAATTGGCGCCAGAGCCGGTGTTCCTGTCGCCGGTGATAAAGCGCGACGAGTGCATGCCGGAGCCGGTGTTGGCGTTGCCGATCACGGTTTGCGACGAACGGAACCCTGCGCCCGTGTTGCCCTCGCCCTGCACGGAGAACGAAGAGTAGGCGCCGGAGCCGGTGTTTAAGCTGCCCGTGACACTGAATGACGACGCGAGACCGGTGCCACTGTTCTGGTTTCCCGTCACGAAGTTGGACGCGCTATCGCCAAAGCCGCTGTTCAGATTCCCAACCACGCGGAAGCCGGAATACGCACCGCTTGCGGTATTCCCGAACCCGGAAACCGACATCGTAGAACGATATCCTGTACCGGTGTTAAGGCTGCCAGTGACCGACCATGACGAATAGGCACCTGCACCGGTGTTGAAGTTGCCCGTGACGAAACCAGCAGAAAAATAGCCTGAGCCGCTGTTCGAACTGCCGGTTACGGACCGCAGCGCGAACGCACCAGCGCCGGTGTTGCGATCACCGGTGACAATTTCCGAAGAACTGGCACCCAAACCCGTGTTGAAGCTACCGCGGACGACAGACGAGGAGTTCGCGCCAGTGCCTGTGTTCCAACTGCCGGTAACGAAGCGCGAAGAATAAGCGCCGGCGCCGGCATTGCTGCTCCCGGTCACGTTCGCCGAGGACCGGTAACCAGAGCCCGTGTTGAAACTCCCGGTCACGGAAACCGAAGAAAGTGCACCGGCGCCCGTGTTGAAGTTGCCTGTCACGGTGTTCGATGCGCCAGCGCCAAGGCCGGTATTGTAGGTACCGGTAACGCGCCAGGATGAGTACTCGCCCGCGCCGGTGTTGCTGTTACCAGTTACACTTTGCCCCGAGCCATCTCCAAGACCAGTGTTGTTGAAGCCGCTCACCGAACGCGAAGACCCTGCACCAACACCGGTATTCCCCCCGCCGGTGACGCTAAACGACGACAGGTATCCCAGGCCCGAATTGTTCACGCCTACAACGAAGCGCGACGAATACGCGCCAGCGCCGGTGTTGAAGCTGCCGGTGACGAATCCCGACGAATTGGTGCCCGCACCCGTGTTGAAGTTGCCGGTCACAAAGGTTGAGGCGCTGTTGCCAAGGCCGGCGTTGTGATCGCCGGTGACGCGGAACGACGCGTAGGTGCCGCTCCCGGTGTTGAACCCACCCGTCACCGATCGCGATGACCCCGCGCCCGTACCTGTGTTCTGCAGACCGGTGACGTTCACGCCGGAGTAGTAGCCGAAGCCGGCGTTGCGGTTGCCGACGACGGTTTGCGAAGACCTGGCGCCCGAGCCTGTGTTCTCGCTGCCGGTGATCCGTTGAGACGCATAGGCGCCGGCGCCGGTGTTGAGGTTTCCGAACACTGATTGCGAAGTTTCCGCACCGGAGCCAGTGTTGTAATTCCCGGTGACAGATAGTGATGAGCTTCGCCCGGCGCCGGTGTTGGAATGACCGAGGACGACCTGCGACGAGCCTAAGCCCGAACCGGTGTTGAAACTGCCGGTCACGAATTGGGACGAATTCAAGCCAGAGCCGGTGTTGAAGCTGCCCGTCACAAACCGCGACGAATTCACGCCGGAGCCCGTGTTACCGATGCCGCTCACAAATTGCGATGAATTGTGACCCGCGCCGGTGTTGTCGGTGCCGGTGACGCTGAATGACGAGTAGGCACCAGAGCCGGTATTGAAGTCGCCGGTGACGAAGCTGGCAGAGTAATAGCCTGAGCCGCTATTCAAATTGCCGGTTACCGACCGAAGCGCGAACGCACCAGCGCCGGTGTTGCGGTCACCGGTGACGATTTCCGAAGAACTGGCACCGAGGCCTGTATTGAAACTGCCGACGACGACCGATGAGGAGTTCGCGCCGGTCCCAGTGTTCCAACTGCCCGTGACGAAGCGCGATGAGTAAGCGCCGGAGCCTGCGTTGCTGTTTCCTGTTATGCCCTCCGAAGAGCGGTAGCCTGTTCCAGTGTTGAAAGTTCCGGTGACACTGAAGGAAGATCTTGCACCGATGCCCGTATTGTTGTCTCCGGTGACGCTTGAACCGGCACTGCTCCCGACGCCGGTGTTGTCGGTGCCCACGACCGCCGTGCCGGCACCTGTACCGGCGAAATAATTCTGCGCGCGTGCGACGGGCGCGTAGGCGCCACAGGCCAATGCCGATGCGATCGCGATTGCGGAGGCGCCGAAGTAGCGCGATGAAAGCGGTGCGCGTTTCGCGCCGACGAGTTGGCCCATGATTGCCCCCCAGCCCCGGCTTGAGCGACCGGCGGCCCTTATTCCCCGAGCAAAGCTGATCACAGCGTTGGGTCACAGGTGTAAGGATTAACCCTCGTTGCGTGCCGGAATTGGCAGTCAGTTGCATTTCTGTCACTGTGCAACTGCAAGAATACTCCGGCCGGGCGAGCGATTGGACGATGGCTGCGCCCACCGACGTAACCGGCGAACCGCTAACCACGCTTCGCCGACCCGCATTGCGGCGGTGACGGCGGATGTGGCTCCCTGCGTCGCATGAACGCGATTCACTTCATCTCTGGCACGCCGCGCTCGGGCTCGACGCTTCTCTCGGCGCTGCTTCGGCAGAACCCCGCTCTGCACGCGCACATGACGACGCCGGTGCTCGCGATGCAGCAGGCGCTCTATTCGACGATGGGCGCGACGCAAGAGTGGTCCGCGTTTATCACCGACGCCCAACGGGCGCGGGCGATGCGATCGGCGCTCACCACGTTTTACGAAGACGTGCCTGCCGAGAAGATCATCTTCGACACCAATCGCGGGTGGAGCGCTAAGCTGCCCACGATCGCGACGTTGTTTCCGGACGCGCGCGTGATCGCGTGCGTGCGGGAGTTTTCCTGGGTGATCGATTCCTTCGAGCGGCTGTTCACGCAGAATCCGCTCGTTATGTCGAAGCTGTTCAACCTCGACAACGGCATGACGGCTTATGCCCGGGCCGACACGTTGAGTGGGCTCTACGGCCCCGTCGGCTTTGCCTGGCATGCGGTGCGCGAGGCGCTCTACGGTGCACATGGCCAACGCATGATCCTCGTGGACTACGAGGCGCTGACGCGCGATCCGGCGCGCACGATGGAGTATCTCTACCGCGTGCTGGGCTTGGCCCCTTTCCAGCACGATTTCGACAACATCGAGTTCGACGCGGCCGACGAGTTCGACGCGCAGTTCGGCCTGCCCGGCATGCATCGCGTGCGGCGGAAGGTGGAGTACGTCGAGCGGCGCACGATCCTGCCGCCGGAACTGTTCGACCGTTTTCGCGGGATGGATTACTGGAAAGCGCCGGAGTTCGCCCAACTCGGCATCCCGATGTGCGTGTGGTCGCGGGGGTAGCGCCAACACCACCGAGGACAACAAGCGCTCCCGTCTCAAAACAGCGTTACCAAAACTCAGCAAAAATGCGCGTGGTTGGACGCGCACGCACCGCCTTAGCCAAAGCCGAAACGGAAGAAGCGCAAGCCGCTTAAGCTTGCGCTTCGATAATGCGAGCGGCCTCTAAAAGACTAGTTCGGCACATTTACCCCTTGGCTGCAGTAGCGGTCGTCTCCCCCGTGGCCGGGCTTATAAATGAGGCACTTAAACCTACCCGCGGTGCCCCCGACGACGCACCACTTAGTGCCGTCTGTGGCGGTTGCGACCTTGCCGCCCTGCTTGGTGCAGTCCGCTTCCGTGGTTCCAGCCGCGGTGCCGATCTTGAAGCTGGTGGGCGACTGAACGGCGGCCGCCGCGATCACGCCGTCGGCGCCGAGCGCCAATGCGAAAACCGAGGCGCATAATACTGCTGAAAATTTCATTGTTGTTTTTCCTCCCATGAAGGAGGAGGCGACCATAGCACTGTCTCCCCGCTGAAATGTGGCGGACTGGAACCCACCACATCTCGTCGAGCGTCGAACTCGGCTAAAGCGCCTTCGCGACGCGCTTCAGCACCGCGCGCCAGTCGTGTGGGGTTTCTTGGCGGAAGAGGCGCATGTGCGGGTAGAGGTAGGAGTCCTCGCGTGCGATGCCCCAACGCCAGTCGGGGTTCCACCACAACAACAGCCAGGTTTCTTTGCCCATCGCACCGGCGAGGTGAGCGACGACGCTGTCGATCGTCACCACGAGGTCCAGATTGGCAATGATCGCCGCGGTGTCGGCAAGGTCGGTGATCCAGTGGCTGGTGTCCACCACGTCAACGCCCGGCACGTCGGCCAAGATGTGCGCGGTCTCGCGATCGTGCAGCGCGATCCAGGTGACGCCTTCGACGCCAGCAAGTTCTTCCGCGTCACGCGCGGGGATCGACTTGCGGAACGCCATCTGGCGTCCGTCGTCGCTCCACCCGGTTTGCCGCGAGCCGAGGCAGAGTCCGATCCGCCGTTGCTTCTTCGGCGCCAGCGCATCGAGCCTTTGGCGCCAGAGCTCCGCATCGTGACCAATGGTTTTTATGTAGGGCCCGGGCGCCGGGAAGCCTTTCGCGCGCCGCAGCGTCCCCAGATTGCAGATCGGCGCCTGGCGATGCAGCGGCCCCGTCACCTTGAGCCAATTCTGCTGTGGCTGTTCGCGCGTGCCGACGGTCGTGTCGCTGGCCCAGACGCGCGCCTTCGGAAAACTCGCCGCGAAAAGGCGTGCAAGCGGCGGATGCACGGCCAGGTGCAGTTCCGTCCCCTCCGCCATGATCTCGTTGAACGTCTGGGCGAACATGATCATGTCGCCCAAGCCCTGTTCGCGGTGCAACAACAGGCGCTTGTCCGGCAGCGGCTCGCCGCGCCAGAGCGGCATCGCATGCGGATAGATCCCGAGGTTGGAAAGCCCGTGCACCGGAATGCGATGATCGTATTGCGGAAAGCCGCGCGCAAAATCTTCGCGCGCGAGCGTCAGCATCGAATACTCGAACTGCACGCTCGCATCGTTCGGCTGTGCGCGCTCAGCCGCCGCGAACCATTTCGCCGCCTCGTCGAAGCGCTTCGTGTCCATCGCCAGTTTCGCCAAGCGGATCTCAAGGCCCGTGATGGGGGCGCCGGCAGCGCGGAAGCGTTCCATCAAGGCCCAGCCCTCCTCCGCCCGGCCGCGCCGGCGGTAGAGGTCGGAGAGGTTGTTCATCGCGCCGGTGTGGCCGGGATCGAGACGCAATGTCGCTTCATAGTGCGCGATCGCGCGCGGGAAGTCGCCCTGCGCTTGGATCGTGCACGCATAGTTGTAGTGCGCTTGGCTGTCGCCCGGTGCGATGCGGACCGCACGCTCCAACAGTGCCTGCGCGTCTGCCGACGCCTCGTTCCCGAGCGCAATCGCCATCACCTGCAACGCCAGCGGATGATCGCCGGCCGCCGGCCCTAGCTCCCGCAGGATACGCAAGCATTCCGCGCGACGCCCGGCTTGATACGCGCTCAGCGCCGCCTGCACTGCTGCTTCGAACGCATTCTGGTCCGCCGGAGCGTTGTTCAAGCCGTTCGCCACGCGCCACCTTGCAACGCCGTCTTCACGGCTTCGATCACGCCCGCCCAATCGCCCAGCTTCGTCTGCCGGAACAGGCGTATCGTGGGGTACCAATAGGAGTCGTCGCCTGCGAGCGCCCAGCGGCAATCGGCGAAGTCATGCAGCACCAGCCACACGGGCCGCCCCATCGCGCTGGCGAGGTGGGCGACGGCGGTGTCCACCGTGATCACCAAATCCAAATGCTCAATCAGAGCGGCCGTATCGTCCATCGACCGCAAGTCGCGCGAAAGGTCGAGCAAACGTCCCTGCATGGGCGCCGGCACAGGGTCGATCGCCCAGTTCAACACGCTGACGTAGTCAACATCCGCGACGTCCATCAGCGGCGTCATCGCTTCTAGCTGCATGCTCTTCTTTGCCGCGCGGCGGCTGGAGTCGAGGCGGAACAATGCCGGATTGCTTGCCCAGCAAAGGCCGACGCGCGGCTTGCGGGCCTCGCGCCAGAGTTGACTTGCGCGCACCTTCCACCGTTCGCGCGCTTCGTCCGACGGCCGCATCCATGGTCTCGGGTTGCGAAAACTCTCCGCGGTGTTGCGCAGGCGGTGCATCAGGCCGCCGATCGGGATCTGATAGTCGACGGTCCCGAGCTCAGCGATCCAAGGCGGCACCGGATGATCGCCGGCAAAGCGGCCGTTGAACGCCCCAAACACCCGCGCCTTCGGGAACGACGCGCGAAACAGCCCTTCAAGTTCCGGCGAAACGACGAGCGTCACGGCCGCCGCCGCGTCGATCACCTCGTTCAGCGCGCAAGCGAACATGATCTGATCGCCGAGGCCTTGTTCGTTGTGAACCAGCAAATGCTTTCCGGCCAGCGCTTCGCCCCGCCACAGCGGTTGCGGGAATGGATAGTGGAAGACGCCGTTCAGGTGACCGCAGGCGAAGCGGTGTTCGAAACTCTCCCAGGCCTCTTTGAAACGTTTCTCGAAGAGATGCAGCGAGAACGCCTCCCATTTGACGATTGGGCGCTCAGGATCGAGCTCCGCCGCCCGCTTGAAGGACGCGAGTGCGTCGGCAAAGCGTTGGACGTGTATGAGGCAAACGGCACGGTTGAGGTGTGGTGCCCAACTTTCGGCACCCAAAGAAAGCTGCCGCTCGGCCCATGCCAGCGCTTCGTCGAAGCGATCGAACCGGCGCAACAGTTCGCAGCCGTTGCCCAGCGCATCGACGTGCAGCGGATCGAATTGCACCGCGCGTTCGTAACAGCCAAGCGCCAGATCCAAGCGTCCGCGTTCGGCCTCGAAGACGCCGAGATTGTACCAGCCTTGCGCATCGAAGGGGCTGGCGAAGCACGATTGCTCAACGAGCGCGCGCCCGACGGCCGGGTCGTTCTTCGGATGTACGACGCCCTTGAGCAGGCTCGCCCTGGCATCGCCGGGCCAACGCGCAAGCAACTGCTGCAGCTGTTCCTCGGCCAGCTTCGACTGGCCCGATTTGTAAGCGGCAAAGGCTTGATTGTAGAGGTTTTCGCGGTCGCTCATTACACCGGGCGCGGGAAACGTGGAGGCAAGGATTCGCCAAGACAATTGCACTGTGTTGACAATTGCGGCAAGAGTGCCTTGGCCCGCATTGGGGTGCGGAGCTTGAGGACAACGGCCATGCGTTCGTTAATTTGCGCAACACTGTTCTTTGCCATCGCGGCGATCGCATCTGCGGCGACAAACCCGCAAGCGGCAGCCGCAGCGAAGCCAAAAGACCCGAAGGCGGCGTGCGCAAGCACCGACGCAAACACCGTGATCGCGGGCTGCACAGCGCTGATTCAAGCCCCAGGTACGACCACGGCCGACAAAGCCCAAGCGCACTACAACAGGGCGAACGCAAAATTGGCGAACGGCGCGCCGGCCGAAGCGGTCGCGGATTTCGACCAGGCGATCAAACTGAACCCGAAATTCGCGCAAGCCTATAACGATCGCGGCCTCGTCTTTGCGAACAACGGCGTTCTGGACCGCGCGATCGCGGATTACAACGCGGCGCTCAAGATCGCGCCGCAGTTTGCGCTCGCCTGGAACAATCGCGGGTTGGCCTACGCGAACAAGGGCGAGCAGGACAAAGCGCTGGCCGATTTCAGCCAAGCGATTTCATTGCGGAAGGATTTCACGCTCGCCTATTTCAACCGCGGCTTGGCCTATTACTTCAAGGGACAGATGCCGCAGTCGATCGCCGACTACGACGCGGCGCTGAAGCTGGCGCCGAATTACGCCGAGGCGTGGGGCAATCGCTGTCTGGCGAAGGCGCGGCTTGCACAAGACTTGAGCGCGGCGCTCGCCGACTGCGACGCAGCTGTGAAGCTCAATCCGAAGCAAGTCGTGAACTTAGGGTTACGCGCACTCGTCCACGTCTTGAAGAACGACCTGGTCAAGGCACGCGCCGACTGCAACGCGGCGCTGGCGATCGATCCGCGTTTGGCATGGCCGCTCTACATCCGCGGCACGATCAAGCGCCGGCTCGGCGACGCGGAAGGCTCGAAAGAGGATCTGACGGCGGCGAAGCTCTACGAGCCGAAGATCGCACAGCGCTTCGCCCCGTTCGGTATCGACAAGAAATAGCGCGAAAGACGAACACTTGAACGCAGCCATGGAGCGCGACACGGTTAGGGTCGAGACGATCGACGGACCGATGTGGGTGTTCCGGGCGGATCAATTCGTCTCGCGTTCGCTAGCGCTCTACGGCGAATACGCGGTGGCCGAGGTCGAGGTGTTCCGCCAACTGGTGCGGCCCGGCCACACGGTCGTCGAGGCCGGCGCCAATATCGGGTCGCACAGCGTGTTCTTGGCACGCGCCTGTGCGCCCAGCCCCTTCTTCGCGTTCGAACCGCAACAGCGTGTGTTTCAAGTGTTGTGTGCGAACCTGACGATCAATGCTGTTACGAATGCCCGCGTGTTTCCCGACGCGCTGGGTGCGGAGGCCGGCGTTGTGGAGATGGCGCTGCCGGATTACCGGGCCGGTGGCAATGTCGGCGGCGCAACACTCCTCGCCGAGCCGCGGCCGATGACGGGCGGGGCGGCGCGGGTGCGCGTGTCGACGCTGGACGCCTTCGAACTCCCGGCCTGCGACTTTCTGAAGATCGACGTCGAGGGGTTCGAAGTGAACGTCCTCAAAGGGGCCGAGCAAACCGTTCGCGCCCACCGACCCGTCATCTACACGGAGAACGACCGCAAAGCGCAGCAAGCAGCGCTGATCGACCTGCTCGCGGGCTTGGACTATCGGCTGTACTGGCACGTGGCGCCGTTGTTCCGCCCCGGCAATCACAACGGGAAGGCTGAGAATATTTTCGGAAATGTCGTCGCGTTGAACATGCTCTGCATCCCGAAAGAGAAGACGATCAGCATCAGCGGCTTTGAAGAGATCGATCCCGCCAACTGGACCTCGCCCGTGGTTCTCTAGGTGCGACGAGATGGGTGCGGCAATCCGCATTCTTCAGTCGTTCGGCGTTTTCGGCTATATTCGGCACTCTTATTGAGACATTGGGCGCTATGTATCACCGGCCCTGAGTGGCTCTGCGCCCGGCCGTTTCGGCGCGCCGACTTGCAAAGCAACCGACACCAGAGTGTCCGCATGCCCGCCCCTACCACCCGCTCGGCCGCGGCCGACGACAGATTCTTTGCTGCGATCGAGAACGGTCACGCCGTTCGCGCAGCTTGCCTTGTGGCCGGCTACGCCCGGCGTTGCGTCTATCGTTGGCGCAAGATCGACCCCGATTTCGCCCGGCGGTGGGCGTCGGCGCTGACGATGGCGGGCGACCTTCTCGAAGAAGAGGCCGACCGGCGCGGCCGCGACGGCCATGACCTGCCGGTCTTTCATCGGGGCGAGGTCTGCGGCACGAAGCGCAAATACTCCGATCGCCTGTTGCTGGCGCGGCTGAAGGCGATCCGGCCGGAGCAATATCGCGAGAAGATCACGGTGCTGGGGACCGATAGACAGCCGATCAACGTCGTCCTGCGCGACTTCGCGCTCGAAGATCTGGCACGCCGGTTTGCGCGGGGCGAACACGTGGACATGACAACCATTCCGCCACGGATTCGCAAGCTTCTCGAAGCTGCCGAGGACGAAAGCCGGACACCCGGACAGGCCGATCTCGGACACCCTACCCCTGTGCCACGTGTGCCGCTTCAGCGCTAGACGCGACCGGTCACCGCGGTTTTTGCAGCCATGATCAGTAGCGGGAGCCAGCTCAGCAGGAAAGCCAGCGATTGGGCTTGGATCCATTTGAGGTCGACGAACATCAGCGTGACGCCGATGATGGGCAGGCAGAGGAGCGCGCCGAGGATCCGGCTTTTGCGGGGCGTGGTCGTGAAGCAGATGGCGGCGAGTAGCAGCGCGTTTAGGGCCAGGCTGAAGAATTTGATCCACGCGGCTGCGCTGCTTTCGGCGAGGCGATCGGGGGGCGGCGTCAGGTCAGGCGTGTAGGCGAGCAGGTTCAATGTCTCGACATAGTCGGCGCCTAACGCAACGAACGCTGCCGCGATGGTGCCCAACTCAGCGGACGCAGCGCGCCGCCGCTCAAGAACATCGCTGCGAAGGCGGCGAACGAAGTGTAGGCCGGAATGAAGACCCAGACGTCGATCGTGTTCACCGCATCGAGCGCTGCGATCACTTTTGGCCGGCACTCGCTTCCAACCGGGCCGAAGACTGCGTCGAGATCGGCTTGCGTGCGCGCGAGTTCGAACAGCAGGATCGCTTCGTTCTCCGTACAGGTGCCTGCGGCTTTCACTTCGGGCAAATTCTGGAAGATGGCGAAGGTCGCGAGCGCCGCGATGCCCGCCAGCGTCGTCAAGATCGCCCATTGGCGTGTGGTGACGGTCATCTCGTAGGTCCCCTCTCCTCATTTCGACGCGCATACTGCCCGATCCGCGATTGTGGGCGCATCTGCGGCCCGCTCAATTCCAGGGAATTGCGTGCAAGCGCGCCTTGCGTACCCCGTGCGCTTGTTGGGGATATGCCCTGGTTTCGGGAGCAGTTTTTCGACTTGCACGTTGCACGAGAGCCACGCCACCGTGCGCGCATTCCGGCAACCCTACGCACAACCGCGAGGCGAATGGTTCGCCAAATCGAGAATGCCGGAAGCGATTCATCGCGTGGAAAAAATTTTCGACTAGCGCTGTCATGCTGTCCCTTCAATCACACCACATCGTCCGCGCACGCTCCCCTGCGGTTGCCAATCCACAGGCCACGCTCCCCTAGCGATCAACACGCGCTGATTGCAGGTGCGCGGGTGCGCTGTTAGCGTTTCCGCCTGGGTTTTATTTGGGGGACACCATGAAGGCGTATTTGCGCGGCACTGCGGCTGCAGCGGCGTTGCTTGTCGGCGCGGCCACGGCCGATGCCGGCCAACTTTACTTCTCCGTATTCGGCGGCGTGAATTGGGGCAGCGACCTCGATCCGGTGACCGGCGGCGGCGGCGTGGTCAATGCAAGCCGCACGGAGCAGGTGACCCACACGACGACGATCGCGCATCCGCACACGCTCGCCTTCAATTTCGACGCGGTGACCAATTTCAACATGACCGGCGCCGAGGCCGACACCGGGTTCGTGGTCGGCGCGTCCGTCGGGCGCGAATACGACAACGTCATTCCGGGCCTCAGGATGGAGATCGAGTTGTCGTTCCGCCGGAACAACTTCGGGATGGCTACGCTTGCGGGCGGCGGTACCGACACCGACACGGCGACGAGCGCATACAACCCGGGCGGGTTCATCCTGCACCCGACAAGCTTGACGCCGCTGGCGCCACTTGTTCCCTTCGCACCGGGTGTCGCTCAGGCGCCGGGTCCTGGCAACTTCGCTTTCGCCGCGGATTTCGCGACGAATTTCACCGTCGCCGACGAGGGCAACGTACAGACTTGGGCCTTGATGGCGAATGCGTGGTTCGACCTCACCAACGACAGCGAGTTCACACCCTATATCGGCGGCGGCGTCGGCTATGCGATCAGCAAGTTCGACGGTGGCGCGGTCTATGACGGCGTGGACGGCAACTTCGCTTGGCAATTGGGCGCGGGCATCAACGTTGCGGTGTCGGAAGCGACATCGCTGGGCCTCGGCTACCGCTACTTCGACGCGGGCGACGTGGAGCTCACGCTGCCCACACCAGCAGGCACGCCGACTTCGGCCGAGCAGGACGTACGCGGCAGCGCCGTGCTTCTGCAACTCACGCAAAAACTGAACTAGCGCCAAGGACACTCGGGGGACATCATGATGAAACAATTGATGACGCGTCTGCGGCGGTCGACGGTGCTGCCGGTGTTTGCGGCGGGGCTCGTTGCCTCGATTGGGCCGGTGGGTTCAGCCCTGGCGGCGACGTCGGTGCCCGGCGAACCGACGACCGGTACCTATTTCTTCAACCAAACCGATCAGTTGACGGGCACGGACGCGGCGACGCTGCAAGCCAACATCGCATTGCTGACAGAGGATCCACTGTACAAAGTGGTGGACACGGACACCGAGGCAGAGGCGGCGGCCAAAGCCGCGGCGCTTCAGGTGGCGATTAACAGCTATTTGGCCAGCGTCGGTGCAGCGACGGCTTGTGCCGAGCAACTCGACCCGGTGGTCTTCGGCCTGAACGTTGCGAGCGCGGCGACCGACGTCGCCGGCCTCATCGCCGAAGCAATCGGCGCGGTGTTCATCGTCAGCGAAATCCCCGGCATCATCATCCAAGGCGTCAGCACCGCCCTGACGATCGGCAGCGTGGCTGTCGAGGGCGTGCAGATGAGTCAGCCGAACTGTAATGCGGAGTTCACCGGCACGATCGTCGCGCAATCGAACATCGTGGCGAATATGGGCATCACCGCGCATAACGGACGCATCAACCTCGGCGATTCGACGGGCGCGAACTACACGGACGGCATTACGCTCGGCGGCGGTTCCCTGCTGGGCGCGGGCTACGGTGGCGCGCAAGCGTCGACCGGCGACGCCAGCGCGATCGCGGTCGGTAACGGCGCGAACGCCGGTGCGGCCGGCAGCTTGGCGTTGGGCTTGACCGCGAATGCGACCGGCACGAACTCCAGCGCCGTCGGCAACGGGGCGACGGCGGCAGGCAACAATGCGAGCGCGTTCGGTAACGGCGCGAATGCGGCCGGCAACAACTCCAGCGCCTTCGGCAACAATGCCCAGGCGACGGGCGCGAACGCGACTGCGGTCGGCAACAGCGCTCAAGCGACAAACACCAACGCCAGCGCACTGGGTAACGGTGCCAACGCGAGCGGCGTCAACTCCACCGCGGTCGGCAACCTGGCAGCTGCGTCCAACACGAGCGCCTCGGCGTTCGGTGATGGCGCGAACGCGTCGGGCATCCGTTCAACCGCTATCGGCACCGGTTCCATCGCCAACAACGACAACACAACGGCCGTCGGCCGCGCGAGCTTGGCCTCCGGTTTGAACGCGGCGGCTTTCGGCAACGGAGCAAACGCGACCGGAGCTTCAAGCACGGCATCCGGCGACGCGAGCCGCGCGACCAATACGAACACCTCGGCCTACGGGCGGGCGGCAAATGCCTCTGGCGTCAACGCTTCGGCGTTCGGCAACGGCGCAGCGGCAAGCGGCGCGTCGGCCACGGCGGCTGGCGACGGGAGTGTGGCGAACAACACGAACGCGTCGGCTTTCGGCCGGGTGGCGCAAGCGACCGGCCCGAATGCTTCGGCGTTCGGCAACGACGCGCAGGCGACGGGCGGTTCCAGTACGGCATCCGGCGACGCTAGCCGCGCGACCAATACGAACACGTCGGCCTATGGACGTGCGGCGACGGCTTCCGGCATCAATGCTTCAGCATTCGGTAACGCCGCCGGTGCCAGCGGCGCATCGAGCACGGCGGGCGGCGACGGTAGCGTCGCGAACAACACCAACACGTCGGCGTATGGACATGCCGCGACAGCGTCCGGCGCCAACGCTTCGGCGTTCGGTAACTCGTCCACCGCTAGCGGTCTCTCGAGCACGGCCGGTGGCGACTTCGCCTTCGCGAGCAACACGTTCGCGTCGGCGTTCGGCCACATTGCGCAGGCGACGGGTGTTAACTCGTCAGCTTACGGCAACAACGCGGCTGCGGTCTCGCAGAGCAGCACGGCGGTCGGCGACAGTTCGACGGCGAACGCCACGAATGCGTCCGCGTTCGGCAACTTGAGCTTGGCAAGCGCGGGCAACGCGGTGGCAGGCGGCAATCAGGCTTGGGCGGCCGGGGTCAACAGTTCGGCCTACGGCAACCAGAGTTACGCGGGCGGCGCGTCGTCGGTTGCGGTGGGCAGCACGGCGCGAGCGCAAGCGGAGAGTTCGGTCGCGGTCGGCCACGACTCCCTTGCTGCGGGTCCGAGCGCGATTGCGGTCGGGCACGGCGCGCAGGCGATCAACTCGGTTGCGGTAGGCGCGTTTGCCTACGCTGCAAACGGCGGTGCGGCTTATGGCGACGGCGCGCGGGCTTACGGCATCAACGCCACGGCGCTTGGCCCCAACTCGGTCGCTTCGCACAACAGCTCGGTCGCTATCGGCGAGAACTCGTTCACCACCGATCCGAACACGGTTTCGTTCGGCTCGGCCGGCAACGAGCGGCGGTTGATGAACGTCGCGATGGGCATTCTGGGTACGGATGCGGTCAACCTGGACCAGCTGAACCGCGCGGTCACGGGCCTCAATCGCGGGATCGCGGCAACGACGGCATTGGCAACCCCAATGCTGGCGCTGGAACGCGGCGAGACGGGCTTTGCGACTGGCGCCGGCTACTTTGAAGGCGAGACGGGCGTTGCGTTCCGCGTTGCCCATCAGATGGATATGGAAACGCCGATCCTGCTCAGCGCGGGCTACAGCACGGCCGGCGGCCAGACGGGCGCGGCGCAAGTGGGCCTCGCGTTTAAGTTCTAATCATCTTGAGTCGTCATAGCCGGGCTTGACCCGGCTACCCAGGGTCGCAGTCACGTAAGTTGGTTTTTGCAGCCCTGGGTGGCCGGGTCGGCGCTTCGCTTGCCCGGCCATGACGCTGTTTTGCGGCGCCGGGGCTCACCGTTGACGGTGGGCCCCGGTTTGCGTCACATCCGGCTCATGGACCGGAGGGGTGACATGCGGCCGTTCGTTGCGGCATTCGTTTTTGCGATTGCGGCCTTGGCTGCGCCCGGTGCGCTCGCCGCGCCGCCATCGCAGACGCTGAAGCTGTTGCAGCCCGTGATGCCGAAGGTGCCGTCGGCGCCGGCCGTGCTTGCGATGGTTCGCAGTACGCTGATCGCAGTGGACCAAGGCAACAAGACCGGCAACTACACCGTCGTGCGCGACTTGGGCGCGCCGGATTTTCGCGACGCGAACACGCCGGCGAAGCTCGGCCTGGTGTTCGCCAACCTGACCGAGCAAGGCGTCGACATGCTGCCGGTCTTGGTGGTCGAGCCGCAGTACCGCGAGGCGCCCAGGCTGACCGCGCGGCGGATGCTCTATGTGGCGGGCACGTTCAACATCCAGCCGCGGCGCGTCTCGTTCGAACTGCTGTTCGACGTGTGGAAAGGCGAGTGGCGGCTCTATGGCGTGTCGATCGTTCCGAGTTAGGGCCGGAACGTGATGCGCTTGACGAAGGCCTGCGACGGGCCTTTCGAGGACGACGTATCCACCTCGACGGCGAAGCCCGAGACGGCGTCGCGCAGGTCGGCACCGAACGCGGTGCGGAAGCCCTGGCGCAGGTCGAAACGCGAGGTCAGCGCACGCTGGGGCTGGGCCTGGTCGAGGCAGATGTAGCGGCCCGCTTCTTGGTAGTAGCGACCGACGTACGGGACGCCGACGCGATCGGTCGCGCAAAGGAAGAGCCCGATGAACGCCGGCAAGTTCGGGGCGAACATCGATCCCGACGCGCGTTTCGTGGCGCCGAAGAAGACGTGCACCATGATCGCTTCGTTGTTGACGCGGCGCTCGTAGCTCGCACCTGCGGGATGTTGCGCGACGCCCCATTCGATCTCGACGGTCGAATAGGCGTTCGGATTGACGCGGTTGTTCGTGAGCAGGCCCATCGCCGGACGCAACGTCTGGAGCCCGAGGCCGCGGGCGTCGGCGGCCAGTGCAATTTTTTGTGGGTTCTTGGCGTCCTGCTCGATCTGAAAGCCCTTCGACTGGAGCCACGTGTAGATCGAACCGCCGCGGAAGTCGGTCAGGTCCACGACGAGCGGCGCGGGGACGTTTGCGGTCGCGCCCGTGAGTGTGTTGAGCGCCGCGGCGGCCAATGCGATCAGGGCCACGCGCACGAGGCGCGCAATCTTCGTCGTCATGTCTTCTTCTATTCCGATGTATCTTGAGGGGGCGGCGGTATCGCGCGCTTCATATGAACGCGCTATGAACTGCGCATCTGGCGCATGCGACAGTGGGGGTTGGTATCCACAGGCGCGTTTCGCTCTTATTCTGCGGTTGAGGCGGTGATTTGGCGATGGTTGATGCTGAGCGGGTCAAGGCGATTTGTGCCGCGCATGCGGGGCTCGAAGGGCCATTGTTGCCGATTCTTCATGATGTGCAGCGCGCTTTCGGGTGCGTGCCGAAGGACGCACTCCCCGTCATCGCGCATGAGTTGAACCTCACGCGAGCGGAGGTTTACGGCGTGGTCACGTTCTATCACGACTTTCGCGAGGTGCCTGCGGGCCGGCGCGTGATCAAGATCTGCCGCGCGGAGGCGTGTCAGGCGATGGGCGGAGCGGCGCTTGGCGCCGCGGTGCTGAAACACTTTGGAATCGACTGGAAAGGAACGAGCGCGGATGGCGCGGTGACGGTCGAGCCAGTTTATTGCCTGGGCCTTTGTTCGGTGGCGCCCGCCGCACTTGTCGACGGCGAGCCGCATGGACGAGTTGAAGCTTCGCATCTGATCGCGCTGGCGGGGCACAAGCCATGACGCGCGTGTTCGTGCCCTCCGATGCGGCAGCGCTGGCAGTGGGCGCGGAGGGCATCGTGCGCGTGCTGCGCGCGACGGCGGAGACGCGCAAGCTTACGCTCGACATCGTGCGCACGGGTTCGCGGGGCATGCACTGGTTGGAGCCGCTGGTCGAAGTCGAAACACCGGGGGGCCGCGTCGGCTATGGGCCGGTGCGCGCGTCCGAGGTTCCGGCGCTGATCGAGGCAGGGATGCTGGAGGGCAAGGCGCATGCGCTTTGCCTCGGCGCTGTCGAGCAGCATCCGTGGTTCAAGCGGCAGACGCGGATCACGTTTGCGCGCTGCGGCGTCGTCGACCCGCTATCGGCTGACGATTACACAAAGCATGGCGGGATCGTTGGTTTAACGCGCGCGCGGAAAGTTGGTCCAGCAGCGACGATCGAGGTGATCACGAAATCCGGCTTGCGCGGGCGCGGCGGGGCAGGATTTTCGGCTGGGATCAAGTGGAAGACGGCGGCTGACGCGAAGGCGGAGCAGCGCTACATCGTGTGCAACGCGGACGAAGGCGACAGCGGCACGTTTGCGGATCGCATGATCATGGAGGGCGATCCGCTCTCCCTGATCGAAGGCATGGCGATTGCCGCGTTCGCGATCGGCGCCGGCAAGGGTTACGTCTATTCGCGTTCGGAGTATCCGCATGCGAATGCGACGTTCGCGAAGGCGCTCGACGTCGCGCGCGCGGCGAAGCTGATCGGCGACGGGTTCGATATCGAGTTGCGTGTGGGCGCCGGGGCTTATGTGTGCGGTGAAGAGACTGCGCTGCTTGAGAGTTTGGAAGGCAAGCGCGGCCAGGTGCGGGCGAAGCCTCCCCTGCCCGCGCATGAGGGTTTGTTCGGCAAGCCCACGATCGTGAACAACGTGCTGACGCTTTGCACTGCGCCATGGATCATGGCTAAAGGTGCGGATGCTTATGCTGCGATCGGCTTTGGGAAGTCGCGCGGGACGATGCCCATTCAGCTTGCGGGCAACGTGAAGCACGCGGGGCTGTTCGAGGCGCCGTTCGGAATGACGTTGGGTGAGATCGTGGACGACATCGGCGGCGGTACGGCGACCGGGCGGCCGGTTCGCGCCGTGCAATGCGGCGGACCGCTGGGCGCTTACTTCCCACGGGCACTGTTCGACACGCCTTACGACTACGAGGCGTTCACGGCGCGCGACGGGTTGATCGGCCACGGCGGCATCGTCGTGTTCGACGACACGGTCGACATGGCGGCTCAGGCACGTTTCGCGATGGAGTTCTGTGCGATCGAGTCTTGCGGCAAGTGCACGCCGTGCCGGATTGGCTCCACCCGCGGGGTCGAGGTGATCGACCGCATCGTCGCAGGCGAGAAGCGCGACATGAACGTCGCGCTTCTCGAAGATCTGTGCCAAACACTGAAGCTCGGCTCGCTGTGTGCGCTCGGCGGATTCACGCCCTACCCGGTGATGAGCGCGCTTCGCCATTTCCCGGAAGACTTCACGGCGCGAAGCTCGACCGCGCTTTGACTCCCCAGTGGCCGTTTTCGCAGGTCACCACATAGACCGAATCGAATGCCCCTATGACGGTGCCGTCCGAGCGATAGCGCGTGAAACGGGTGTCGAGATGCACCTTGTCGGGACCGGCATGGATCACGTTGCGGCGCTCCCAGGCGGAATGATGCCAGTCCTTCAGCGCGCCCGTCGCCAACATTTCAGGCGTGTGATAGCCGCGCTCGATGATCGCAAGCTTGTTCGAAGCAAGGCGAACGCTCGGGAAGTTGAACGTCGCTTCGAATGCAGCGATGTCGCGCGCGTTGAACGCCGTCATGAAGTCGTCGAGGCATTTCATGGCCGCAGCGACCGATGTCGCGTGGTTGTCCGGCATGGAGACCCTCCTTTGGCGCCGCAGCATTGCAGGGACGACGGTATACAGTGCCTTTGCGGAAATGCGCAGCAAGTCGCAGCAAATTCCCATTCACGGACAGCGGGAATTTGGTTCCCACGGGTGAATTTTAACCGCCCAAAAAGAGCAGGCCGGAGTAAACTGCATCCATGAGCCTGGTTCGCGAAGATGATCTCGGGACACCGCCCTCTGCAGCCGAGCAGTTTGTTCGCCTGACGATCGACGGGCGCGAGGTCAATGTGCCTGCCGGGACGTCGATCCTACGGGCGGCGCGGGAGGCCGGCATCGGCGTGCCGAAGCTCTGCGCCACCGACAGCGTCAAGGCGTTCGGGTCATGCCGGCTCTGTTTGGTCGAGATCGATGGACGCGCGGGGACGCCTGCTTCGTGCACGACGCCAGTGGCCGCGGGTATGCGCGTGAAGACGCAAACGCCGCTGTTGAAGGATCTGCGGCGCGGGGTGATGGAGCTTTACATTTCCGACCATCCGCTCGACTGCCTGACCTGCGCGGCGAACGGCGATTGCGAGCTGCAGGATATGGCCGGCGCGGTCGGCTTGCGCGACGTGCGTTATGGCTATGCGGGCGAGAACCACCTCGTTCAAGAGAAAGACGAGTCCAATCCCTATTTCACGTTCGATCCGTCGAAGTGCATCGTGTGCTCGCGCTGCGTGCGGGCATGCGAGGAGACGCAGGGCACGTTCGCGCTGACGATCGACGGGCGCGGGTTTGCGTCGAAGGTTTCGGCCGGGATGGCGGAGGACTTTCTCGCCTCCGAGTGCGTCTCGTGCGGCGCGTGTGTACAGGCGTGTCCGACGGCGACGCTATCCGAAAAATCCGTGATCGAGATCGGCGTGCCGGAACATTCCGTCGTCACCACCTGCGCCTATTGCGGCGTCGGCTGCTCGTTCAAGGCCGAGATGCGCGGCGAGGAACTCGTGCGCATGGTGCCGTTCAAGGACGGCAAGGCGAACCACGGGCATTCCTGCGTGAAGGGGCGCTTCGCGTGGGGTTACACAACGCATCGCGAGCGAGTGCTGAAGCCGATGATCCGGTCGCGGGTCGACGAGCCGTGGCGCGAGGTCGAGTGGGACGAGGCGATCGCCTACACCGCCTCAGAGTTCAAACGCATTCAGGCGAAATATGGGCGGCTGGCGATCGGCGGCGTGACGTCGTCGCGCTGCACGAACGAAGAGACGTTCCTGGTGCAAAAGCTGGTGCGCGCCGCGTTCGGGAACAACAACGTCGATACGTGCGCGCGGGTGTGCCATTCGCCGACGGGCTACGGCCTCAAGACCACGTTCGGGACGTCGGCGGGCACGCAGGACTTCGACAGCGTCGAACATTCCGACGTGATCGTCGTGATCGGGGCGAACCCGACCGACGGACATCCGGTGTTTGCGTCGCGGATGAAGAAGCGGCTGCGCGAAGGGGCGAAGCTGATCGTGATCGATCCGCGGCGCATCGACCTAGTGCGCACACCGCATGTCGAGGCGTCCTATCACCTGCCGCTGAAGCCCGGAACGAACGTCGCGATCCTGACGGCGCTCGCGCATGTGGTAGTGAGCGAAGGGCTTGTGAACGAAGCGTTCGTGCGCGAGCGGTGCGAGAGCGATGCGTTTTCGGCGTGGGCGGAGTTCGTCGCGCTGCCGCAGAACAGTCCCGAGGCGATCGAGAAGATTTCCGGCGTGCCTGCGGCGACGATCCGCGGGGCCGCGCGGCTTTATGCGACGGGCGGCAACGGCGCGATCTATTACGGGCTTGGTGTCACGGAACACAGCCAGGGCACGACCGCGGTGATGGCTATCGCCAACCTCGCCATGGCGACGGGCAATATCGGGCGGCCGGGCGTCGGCGTGAATCCGTTGCGCGGACAGAACAACGTGCAAGGTTCTTGCGACATGGGTTCGTTCCCGCACGAGCTCAGCGGTTATCGCCACATTTCAGAGGAGCCGGCACGGGCGATGTTCGAGGCGCTCTGGCGCGTGCCGCTGGACAACGAGCCGGGCTTGCGCATTCCGAACATGCTGGATGCGGCGATCGAAGGGCGGTTCAAGGGCATTTACATTCAAGGCGAAGACATTCTGCAGTCCGATCCGAACACGAAGCACGTGGCGGCGGCGTTTGCGGCGATGGAATGCGTTGTCGTGCACGACCTCTTCCTCACCGAGACCGCGAACTACGCGCATGTGTTCCTGCCCGGCAGCACGTTCCTTGAGAAGAACGGCACGTTCACGAACGCGGAGCGGCGCCTTCAGCTGGTGCGCAAGGTGATGAGCCCGCGCAACGGTTTTGAGGATTGGGAGATCACGCAGAAGCTGGCGCAAGCGATGGGCTTTGCGATGAACTATGCGCATCCGAGCGAAATCATGGACGAGATTGCTCGCCTCACACCCACGTTCGCGGGTGTGTCGTTCGAGAAACTGGACGCGCTCGGGTCCATCCAATGGCCGTGCAACAGCCAAGCGCCGGAAGGCACGCCTGTCATGCATATGGACGGCTTCGTGCGCGGCAAGGGCCGCTTCATGATCACCGAGTATGTGGCGACGGATGAGAAGGTCGGGCCACGCTTCCCGCTGTTGCTGACCACCGGGCGCATCTTGAGCCAGTACAATATCGGCATTCAGACGCGGCGCACGGCGAACGTCGTGTGGCACGCGGAAGACGTGCTTGAGATTCATCCGCACGATGCGGAAGAGCGCGGGATCAAGGACGGCGACCTCGTGAAGCTCGCCAGCCGCGAGGGCGAGACAAGCTTGCATGCGATGGTGACGGATCGGGTCGCGCCCGGTGTCGTCTACACGACGTTCCATCACGCGAGCACCCAGACGAACGTGGTGACAACGGAGTTCTCGGATTGGGCGACGAACTGTCCGGAGTACAAGGTGACCGCGGTGCAGGTCTCGCCGTCGAACGGGCCCAGCGATTGGCAGCAGGACTACGCGGCGATGAGCGCAAAGAACCGCCGCATCGCCGAACCCGTGGGCGGCGAATGACTTTGAAGGCGTCGCTCCCGATCGAGACGATCGCTTGGCGCGGCGTTAATGCGGCGCAGAGCGCGCGCGTTGTGGCGGCGGAGGTGCCGGTGGCGTTCGTCTATGACGGCGGCACGGAGGCCGTGATGATGGCGACGCCGCGCGACCTCGAGGATTTAGCGCTTGGGTTTTCGTTGAACGACGGGATCGTCGCGTCGCGTGAGGAGATCGGCGAGCTTGCGATCGTCCAGGTCGCGCATGGGATCGAGCTTCGGATGGCCTTGCGCACCGGCAACGCACACGCACTGGTGGCGCGGCGGCGGCATCGGGCGGGGCCCGTCGGCTGCGGCTTGTTGNNGTGCGGAGTCGAAAGCATCGAAGCGGCGCTGCCGGCGTTGCCGCGCGTGACGGCGAACGTAACGGTGTCGCCCGCCGATATCATCGCCGCGATGCAGGCGTTGGCGCCGTTGCAGGCGCTCAATCGCGAGACGCACGCGGTGCACGCGGCGGCGCTGTTCGTGCAGGGCGAAGGCATCGTCGCGGTTCGCGAGGACGTTGGCCGGCATAATGCGCTCGACAAATTGTGCGGCGGCTTGGTTCGCGCAGGCCGCAAAGCCAGCGACGGTGTCATCTTGGTGACCAGCCGGATTTCGGTCGAACTGGTGCAGAAGGCGGCGCGGATGGGCGCGTCCGTGCTTGCGGCGATTTCGGCGCCGACGGCGCTGGCGTTGCGTGAAGCGGAGGCTGCGGGGATTACGCTCGTGGGCGTCGTGCGCGACGACGGGCTTGAGGTTTTCACGCATGGGACACGCATTCATGCACGCTGAGAAGCTGACCATGATGGCGAACCAGATCGGTGCTTTCTTCAAGGCGCAGAGCGAGGCGCAGGCACCCGCCGCGATCGCCGATCATCTGAAGAAATTTTGGGACCCGGGTATGCGCGCCGACATCGTGGCGCACTTGGACAAAGGCGGCGCGGGGTTGGATCCGCTGGTGCGGAGCGCGATTGCGTTGTTGAAGAAATGACAATCGGTGTCGTGTTGGCGGGCGGTGTTAGTGCGCGCTTCGGAGGCCGGCCAAAGGGGCTTCAGTTGTTTCGCGGGCGAGCGATGGCTTTGTGCGTTGCGGATACGCTCGCGCATGTTTGCGATCGCGTTTTGATCGAGGCGCCGGCGGGTACGGGCTATGAGGGGTTGGGGTTACCTTTGATCCATGCGTCGCCGGAGCACGCGGGCAAGGGACCGCTTGCGGGGATTGTTGCGGGGTTGGCTTCGGCACCTGAAGGAAGCCGCGTTGTGTTTGCGCCGTGTGATATGCCGCTGCTCGACGATGCGGTGTTTCGCGCTCTAATGCGTGGAGGAAGCAGCACCTATGCGCTATCGCCGCACGGCGCGGAGGCGCTCGTTGTTGTTCTCGATCGCGCGTTGTTGCGGCCGTTGCTCGCAACGCTTGCGGCGGAGAAAATTCCGCGCACCGATGCGGCTCTTGTTGCGGCGGGCGCGCGTGGGCTTACGTTCGCCGACGCGACGGCGTTCGCGAACGTCAATACGCCCGATGATCTAGCGCGGCTGGAGTAGCTGCGGCGGGACTTGAATCGTGGCGATGCGGTCCGTCGCGAGGCTGCCCAGGTAAAGCAAGCCGTCCTTTTCGTGCACGCTCGTCACGGTGTTGATCGTCCGGCCGCCGGGGTCTTGCAGGGTGGCGACGACTTGGCCTTGCAGATTGATCGCGACGACGCAGCCGTAGGGTTCGGGCGTCACGGGCAATGCGGCCAGCCCGATCGAATAGAGGCGGAACATCACTTTACGCGTGAACGGGCTCTTGTACTGCTCCTCCAAGAGCTTGATGCGCGGGCCGGCAAGCGCGACCCAGAACAGGTCGCGGCCGTTGAACGAAATGTTGTCCGGGTAGCCCGGCAGGTTCTCGGCGAAGCGGTCTTGCTGGCCTTGCTTTGCACCCTTCAGCCAGAAGCGGGTGATGCGATGTGCCGCCGTTTCGTTGACGAGCACGTATTCCTCATCGGGGCCGAGCGCCACGCCGTTCGCGAACGCGAGACTCTCGAGGCGCTTTTGCAACTGGCTCGAGCGCGGGTCGAACGAGAACAGCCGGCCGGTCGCCTTGCCTTCATAGAAGTCGAGCGCGAAGTCGTCGATGCCGTAGCGCATCGAAGCTTCGGTAAAATAGATCGTGCCGTCTTTGGCGATGTCGAGATCGTCGGCGAAAGCGATCGGCCGGCCTTCGAAACGTTGCGCTTGCGGGAAGATTTGTCCGCCCTGGGTGATCACGAGCAGGCCGCGCTTTGCATCGGCGACGACCAAGTTGCCGAACGGATCGTGCTGGAGGCCGAGCGGGCGGCCGCCGGTGTTCGCAAGCTTTTCAAACGCCGCGCTGCCTAAGGGTGCGGGCGTGCCGGGCATAACAGGCACGGGCGCCGGACCCGTCGGCGTCAAACCGTCGATCCGTATACGGACGATGCTGCCGTCGGCGAGACCCGTGTAGGCGTAGCCATCTTTCACGGCCACGTCTTCGGGGCCCTGCCCCATCGCTTCGCCGAGATAGCGGACGTTGCGCAGCGCCGTGTTTTGAGCGAACGGACCGACGAAGCCCGGGTTCGGACCGACGGTCACTTCTTCCGGCTCGAAGTTCACCGGCCACAGCAGCACGTAGCCCACGGCCAACAAGATCAAAGCTAGGACACCAACCAACACGTACCGCATGGCGATCCGCCCCCACGTTATTAAGGTGTTCTTGGGGCCCATCTTGCCGCCTTGCCCCACCCCTGACCAGCCTGTATAAGTCCGCCCCTTCCGCATAGAGGCGCCGGCTGCGACAAACGGCCTGGGACCTCCAAGCGCGACGGTTCGGAGAGTAGCTCAGCCTGGTAGAGCACTGCTTTCGGGAGGCAGGGGCCGGAGGTTCAAATCCTCTCTCTCCGACCAACATTTCCCGCGAATATGCCGATGTTCTCAGACATCAAACGTCACGGGCTTGACCGCTTCCGCCGACGGTCTCACATGCTGCGCCACATCCGGCTGAAGAATTCGCCGAGGGCTAGCCACCACCGCGCGAGCAAGCTGCCCTTGCACGGTTCAGTGTGCGTCTTCCAGAACTCGCCGCCGCACGTCTGGCAGGTCCCGCCATTCACGTCCGCAATCCATTTGTGCTGTTTCATAGCAGTACAACGGGGAGCGGTCCGTCTTTCTTCCCCGCAATTCGAGCGCCGCTCGCAAGCCGTTGTTTCCTATGCTACGGAACCGCGTTTTCGGGAAGCGGGGACAGGAGGTTCTACCCTCTCTCAGACCTGTATTTCTGGCCGGCCCGCCCTTTTCCATGGAGGATCAAATGAGAGCGATGAAGTTTGCGGCGATGCTGCTTGTGGCGTGTGTGTTGAACGCGTGCTCGCCTTCGACTGAGGGTGACGAAGCGGCCATCCGCGCCGCTAACAAAGCGTGGATGGAAGCAATTGTCGCCAAGGATGCGAAGGCGATCGCCGCAATCTATGCCGAAGATGGGCAATTCCTCCCGCCGAATGGGCCAAAGGCAGTCGGACGCGAGGCCGTCGAAAAGAACTGGGCGGGCGCCGTGGCACGGCCAGGGATGACGCTGACGTTCGAGACGGAGAAGTTCGTGTTCTCCAAGAGCGGGGACCTGGCCGTCGATATCGGCACCTACAAGTTCGCGGCGGGCGGACAAAACGACACCGGAAAGTCGGTCGTCACTTGGACGAAGCGCGACGGCAAGTGGCTGGTGCTCACCGACATGTACTCGAGCGATTTGCCGCCACCGCCGCCTGCGGTCGCCGCGCCTGCGCCGACCGAAACGCCGACTCCGACGACACCGCCAGCGCAATAAATCGCAACCACAAACCACGTCATTCGGGCTTGACCCGGCCACCCAGTGCCACTGCTACCGACGTCGGTGATCGTAACCCTGCGTGGCCGGGTCAAGCCCGGCCATGACGATCATTTATTATCTTCAGCGCCGCTAGAACGAGATGTGCACTCGGCGGTTCTGCGGTTCGCGGATGCCGTCGGCGGTTGGGACGGCGGGTTCGCTTTCGCCGCGGCCTGAGATCGAGATCGTGTTGCCGGCGACGCCTTCGGCGATGAGCGCTTTCTTCACCGATTGGGCGCGACGCATCGACAGCGCCTTGTTGTAGGAGATGGAGCCCGCGCGGTCGGCGTGGCCGACAACGCGGATCGCGGCAGAGCCGGAGTCGCG
>CXWL01015401.1_pt1 | contig 26024 bp, 19 predicted proteins | sample 590931 | NCBI WGS metagenome assembly CXWL01 (sample SAMEA3498368, study PRJEB10139) | groundwater metagenome | biome: water well; material: biofilm material | place: Germany | collected 2015-04-27
CAGCTATTGGATTCAAGCGGGAAAGGCCGCTTGAATGACCGCCTCAGTTTGAATCGCACCCGTGCTTAACCGCAAGTTTGACTAACTATCCGGCTTTATGTATATTTCACTTTGGCCAACAAGAACGTTTAATTTCCCTATAGCCTCCTGGAGCTTCCAAGACAACAAGGCATGTTTTCCAGAGCGAGCTTAAATGACTGAATTAGTTTCCGGCAAGATGCTCGGTATCCCCGCGCTGCCAGTCTTTATCGGTAGTTTCCGCAGTGGCACAACGCTGCTAGTGAATCTGCTCGGTCTCCATCCATCCATCGCTCCGTGGTTTGAAACCAAGGCTTTTTGCGAGGCTTTGCGTTGGCTCAAGGTGCTGAATCACCCCGAGTGCGCCGAATTTGAGGAAAGTCTGATCAATCCCCGCCAACTACGGGGATTCCATGCGAACGCTGTTGCGGAGCGGATGCGAAGCGATTTTCGCACCACGGCCGCGCGTATCCGTGGCGATGAACCGAGCGGCAAAATGGAACATGAGCTGTATCCCATCGGCTATGACAGTGCACTCTATTCGCTGGAAGATGCTGAAGTCATGCTGGGACGATGGCAGGCGGCAGTTTCAGGGGAGCCTGATACGGCAGCACTCGCGTGTGCCACCGGCAGACTGATCAGCGATCTGGGGCAGCGTCATGCCCAGCTTGCAGGAAAGCCTCTCTGGATCAACAAGACGCCGGAAATGCCGCGTTTTGGGCGGGAGATTCATCAGTGTCTTCCCTCCAGCCGTATCATTTTGCTGATCCGTGATGGTCGCCAGGTGATCCAGTCCGCCAGCCAGTTGGGTTGGGCTGAGGCCAAGGAAATCGCCACCTGGTGGAAAGGACTTATCGAGGAAACCAGGGGGGCTGCAACGGATCACCCGGATCATTATCTTGAAATGCGCTATGAGGATTTGGTCCGCGACCCTGTGGCCGAAGTCGACCGATTGCTTTTTTTTCTTGGACTCGAACCCTGCGGACAGTTGCTGGTCGCGGACTACCTTCGCAGACTTCGCCGGGATAATTTCGATGAGGGCCGCGAGCAGGCTCTATCTGCGGCTGTTGACTGGAAAACATTCGACGCAATCGCGGGGGATTTGATGCGCCAACTGGGCTATTGCTAGCCCGGATATTGCATGAATTCGCACGATGATCGCGCAGGATATTGGTTTCACAAGGGATTTTTCGAAGAAGCGGTGTNNGTAGTTATTCATACACCCGACTGAGACAAATCCCTTGTGGAATCAAGAGACAAGTGAGGGCGTATGCAATTCATGCAATATCCGGGCTAGGTGTAAAACGTAAGCAGCTTTCTGGCGTATTCATAATCAGGGAGACGCAAGCAGATGCGCGTCCATAAATGCCCCTAAGGATTTTATCCAGGCTACCTGCATAAAAATGAAACCGATATTGTGTCCGCCTTCCAGTGTCAAAAATTGCTTCGGTTCGGATGCCGCCTGAAATAAATGTTGGCCATGTTCAAACGGCACAATTTCATCCTGGGGGCTATGCGCAATAAAAACCGGGCAGGTCACTGATTGTAAGGATGCCAGCGTGTTGTAATGAAAGCGGGTCATCCAGCGTACCGGCAAGAATGGGTATATTGCCGTTGCCAGATCGGGAGCTGAAGTAAATGTGGATGTCAGCGCCAACAAACCGGGTTTTTCACGGGCAGCCAGCCAGGTTGCTACAGCGCCTCCCAGTGACTCTCCAAACAATATAATCCGTGCTGGCGCAATTCCTTTGGTCTCAGTCAAATAATGCCAGGCTGCCTGGGCATCCAGATAAGTGCCGGATTCAGAGGGAACGCCGCTACTTTGGCCATAGCCACGATAATCAAATAGTAACGTGTTATAGCCAAGCCGCTTAAACATGGCCAGATAATTGATGCGATGGGAAATATTTCCGGCATTGCCGTGAAAAAACAGCACTGTTCCCTTGGCATCGGGTACAGACATCAACCAGCCATGCAGTGTTTCATTATCGGTTGTCGTAATGTTAACCGATGTATAATCCAGGCCGATATCCTTCGGTGTATTCCTGATTTCCTGCACCGCCTCCGGAAAATAAATCAAACGGGATTGGCCAAAGTACACCAGTAAAACCACAGCCAGGTATGCGACAACAAGCGTCATGAGCAGATTAAGTGGCATACGCATCGAAATGGATCAGGGTTGCTTGAGATCAATCATAATATCGGCACCCAGACTGCCCGTTGTCGTTGTAAATGCAGAATCACTAAATTTTGGAAAGCCGATGTGTTGCTCAGGATTATTCGACAAACCAAAAGGCTCGCCCGGCGACATATTCCAGTGTTTTTTTAATTTACGGCCTCCATCCATGTCGTGATAGACCGCCACTGCGTAGGTGCCGGGTTGTGCGAGATTCATGCAGACTATCTGCTGCCCTTCTGCCGCCGGAATACGAACCTTGCGTTTGCGTCCTTTTTTGAACAGAAAATTATCCGGGTCATCGTACAACTCAACGTTTAAAACACCCCCGACACCCACATTATTCACAGTTACCCTGACCTGAGCGATGCTTGCATTGCAAGCATCCGGCGTTTCATGCGGTTTAATTTTGAATGATTCGGAGGCATTGGTCAGCGTAGCAATCAAAAAGCCCATTGTGAAAATCAAAGCGGATTTAGAAAAAAATTTATAAAATAAAGTATTTATATTTAATTGCGAGGGTTTCATTAGATTAAAAATTGTCTCCAATTAGTATGGATTAATTACTCTCATAATAAAACAGTATTATCCTGAAAACGGCGATTGAATCTGCAGATTTTCATTGGGTTATTGCTTTCTGACTCCTTTTCCTCTTTTCCTTTTTCAAAACATGCCCTCCTTCATTTGAACAGCGGAAAAAGAAACGATTTGAAGCGCCTTACAAAGTGCCTGATTGTATAAGAAATTCCCACCGCTTTGTTACTATTCGGATTTGCGGGTATGTCGTACGTAAACTTTTTCTCCAATTCATTGGCCCTTCCGCCAATAAAAGAGCAACTCCCAGCAACGGCTACTGAGGGATATTTTTCTGCCAGATAGCGAAGCCCTGCATGATACCTTTCCGTCACTTTTCCATATGAATAGTGCTGAAATTTAAGTGGAAATACTTTTACATCGATTCCATGCCTTTCCTGGGCGTTAATGGAAAAATCTTCTGCATACAGATCAAATGTCAAGTTCTCATCAAAGCGAAGGAGCGTATGGTTAGCGAGAAGTGATGTATGAATCAAAATACTCTGGCAATCGAGGGTTTGCACTTTGACTATATCCAATACTTCATTTCCAACATCAAGTGGACCAGAGCCATCTTTCTTGCTACAAATATGCTTTCCATACCCAACGGGTACGTCATGTTCAAGATTTATACCGAAAGTGCCATAAACGCTCCTTCGATCTAAGCTATCGATTATGGCCAAGTCACACTTAATCTCGAAATCCTCGTGAACAAAAAACAGCCAACAATCATCATTGGTGTGATTTTCAATGACTTCGTTGTAAATGATGGATAAACCGCGATTGAGTCGCCTGTTATCGATGCCGATTAAATCATAGCAATTTACATTGGCACTAGATGTAAAAAACCTGTTGTACATTTCCGGGGTAATGAAAACTGTCACCAATTTTATGTCGTGCATACATCAAGTTCTCAGATTAAGTACTGGGTGTGTATAGCTGTTACCGATCATCATTGCGTGTCTCAGTTGTCCAAATTGAACAATATCTTCTTCAGAAGCGTAGTCTCGTAATGACTCAAATAATGCCTTGAAATCGTCCGCATGAATGAAATCCATGGTATCGATATTTTGCTTTTTAATTAGGTGTGCAAAATCGAGTATGCCTTTCTGGATCTCCGCTGAAACAAGTTGCCTTTTTTTCTCATGTTCACTGATTGTTCCGGTCACTGGAACGAAATTCCCATCAACACGATCAATACGAACTATTCCGTTTTGGGGGGATGAAGTTATAAGCTCGATCAAATTAAAATACTCGAAAAATTGCGCTTGATTTCCTTCAAACAAGAAGCCTGTCTTGTTTTGCTTGTATGCCACACCGTCATTTACACCTAGATAAATTCCATGCAGACGTTTCTTCGGGTAATTCCAAAGCTCCAGCAACTTTACAAGAGAGTTTTGTATGCTTCCGCCCCAACCCACATCGACAATAACAATATCATTTTGGTCAAAGCAATTCATCTCTGAGAGATAATCAAAAAGCATGCCACGCTCCGAAACTACCTTTTCCATGATTGACTGCTTATGTCGTAAAATGCAAGCGAGTATGTCTCGTTCAGTCCATTTTGACGGATCTGGGCCTATGTTTTTCAGGTCCGCCTCAAGGTTATCCAGGTCGGTATAGCCGAATCGTTCCAAAATATCTTTCGCACTAGTATTGCCCAATGGCCCAATGAATTGTTTAAGTACTTCCTCATCATCCGCATGTGTCAGGCTCTTGAGCGAAGGGAAAAGCATGCAGCGGCGAGAGGCCATTAAATACACGGCTTGGACGTCATCATAAAGCAATTGGTACACTTGACTCATGATGTCGCCATCACGCGCGAGAAAGTAGGTTTTATCGCACGATAATTTTTTCCTCGAAAGCTGTTCATGGATAAAGCCGCAGAAAGCAGATATTAGCGCACCGCCGTACAAAAAACCGAGCTGCCTCCAATAATCAGGCGGTTGATCGTGAAAGCCTGATTTCCAGTACCGAAAAGTAGCAATCAAAAAAGACAAACCGAGACTGCGCTTCGAATTGAGAAATTCTATTTTGGAATATAGAAATGAATCCTGCTGATAGTATGCGCTGCACTCCATAAAATGGAGTGCGTCAAATCCATGGGCCTGCGGCTGTAAAAAATCGGAAATGCGATTGTCTCCAATATGAATTGTAGAACCTACACTTTCAGGAATATTCCTTTTTAGCCATTCGAATCTGCTGCCGTCACCCTTCAAGAGATCATCTTCTGATGAAACATACACACCCTCATAAGTGCAAAATCCATTTTCTTTCAGAATCCTGGAGACGGTCTCTCTGTCTAGATACATATCCGAGACGAAATATATTTTTTTCCCTGCATTCAGTAGCTTTGAATAAAAGTTATATACTTCCGGATGGGCCACACAGAATTTAAGTTCTGCTGCAATTTCCTCTTGAAGTGAATCACTTGCCAAGTTGTTGTAAATCTCAAAGATGCTTATTTCTTTGCGATCCTTATACTGCTCTCGGGTTTTTGCCTCCTGCTGGACGCGTCTAAGATGAAAATCAGGATCTTTTGTCTTAAACGAGATATATTCAAATAAATCAATTGGTCTTTGAAAAAGACGGATAATCGCTGTGTCAAATACATCGAAGAAAAAAAAGTCGTATTTCGTGATGTCAATGGTCGAAAGCGGCAGGTAATTGTGCTTTTCTAATCTTGCTGCTGGTTTAGCCTTTAATCCGGTAGCAATTGTCTCGTGGTTTTCGTGAAATGCCTTTAAACGCCACTTTATTCCGTTTAGGCCCTCGTTACGTAGGATGCTAAAAGTACGTTGCAAGAGTTTATAACCTGATTCGCGGCGATAGTATTGAAGGGTTAAATGGGAAACAGGTCTTCCGTATTGCAAAATTTTTCGTGTTGCTCGACTAAAAAAACGGATAGGCGCTGTCAGCTTCCAACTTCTCGAATCCAATATTTCTGAAATAGTGGATCTTAGTTGCATAATCTGCTCATTATGCTCGGAAACTGCTTGGTTAAAGGTTTGGTTGAGAGTGGCGATTCGTTCTTCGTGCTCATTACGTTCGGACGCCGCTTGGTTAAGGGTCTGGTTGAGAGTGGCGATCCGCTCTTCGTGCTCGGCTTGCAGCTGTTCCTTTTCTGCGAGTAGGCACCGCAATTCATTTTCGGTGTGGGCGACACCTCCCAGCTGTTGCTGCAGTACGACGAGTTGCTGGTGAAAATCCGTCACGAGACGATCAAAATCGTCGGTTGTCCATTTGTACCACCATTTTTCCCATACCGTCATCCGACATTGCCGCTGTAGCGGTAAATGACGGGCTAAGGGTAGCGACATGCCGGAGTCGCCCAATTGCGTACGGTAGACAGCACTTACCTTTGCTGTATGGGTAAAGTCTGTTTGCCGGGAAACTTGAAGCCAGAAGTCCCAATCCTCATAGCTGTCAAGATTCTCATCGAATCTACAGCCTTGCGCAACAAGATCGCGCTTGAAGAGCACTGCATGGATGGGAATAAAATTTCCAGCCATCAATCGGGCTGCGGCAAAGGTTTGGTTGTAGATTCCGGAAATTACTCCTGTCTCGTTTTCGACCCTCACTCCTGCATAAGCAACTGAACAATTCTTTGAGTTTTTCAAGGTCTCGGCCAGATTGGCAATATGGTCGGGATCGAAAAGATCGTCGTCATCTAGAAAAACAAAGTATTCACCACTGGCAGAGTCTAGGCCGAAGTTTGCCGCGAGGCTGCGCTTTAATCGCCGGCCAGTGCTAAATATTCGTAGCGGGAATCTTCCGCACCATTTGCCAATTTCACGATGGCCTTCCCCCTTTGCGTCTACCACTACCACTTCGATATTCGGATAAGTCTGCAAAGAAACGGAGTCTAATGCATCTGATAACGTGGGGCGGTCCATACTACGAATAATGACGCTGACCAGTGGTAGATCGCTGCTATCAAGCGGAAGTCCAAGTAATTTTTGGCGAGTATGTTCGGATTGATAGAGTTTGAGTGGATCGTTCGCTACCTCTTCTGCGGAAAGGAGAATATAAGCTTCTGCCGCTGTGACATCGGCTGGTAGCGTATAGGTACGATAGTGATTCAGTGATGCAATATGAAGATCGTAACGCTGCTTGGTATTTTGCGAGACAAAACATTCCATGGCAGCCGTTTTGCGCGGCATCACATTACTGATATCCAGCAGTAGGTTAGGGCAAAGCGGAATGCCGACTTCATACAGTGCGATGCGCACATTTTTGCCGATGCGCCTGACAGCTTCGATGACAGTCATCGCAAGCATGCGGTGATCGGGGTGCATTTCAAAAACCGATGGTGCGTAAACAAGATCTGCACCCGTTTCGCGGATGGCCAGCAAAATTTCTTGGATCAGTTTTTCGTCATAGCGGATTTTGCGATCCGGATAGTTCCAGAAAAGCGGTGTACCATAACCCAGAATTTGCGCAGCAGCGATGCTTTCTTTCTGGCGCTGCATCGTGTATTCACCAACTTGATTTTCACTGACACCATATGCACCATCGGTGACAATGATGACGTGAACGGTGGCATCATGTTCAACATGACGCATAATGGCTCCGCCGCAACCAAATACTTCATCATCGGGGTGTGGAGCGAAAATCAGCGCGCAGTTGCAGTGAATTGTTGAAACGGAATGATCGGGTACGAGTATGTTTTCCAAGAGCTTTTAGTATCAGGTAAAGATATGCCACATGAGGTAATGTGGCACATTAAGTAAAAATAAGTATTTTAACCGGGTGCGATTAAAAGTGCGGTTTTAGCCCCAACACAGGCTTGGCCGTTCGTCCTGAGCTTGTCGAAGGATGATCGGTTAAGCCGTCCATGGTTCGACAAGCTCACCACGAACGGCTTAACCTGCCACCCTACATGAAATGGATGTAGAACTATGTGTAAGTGTGATAGATTAAACTGCATTTTTTATCGTCCCCATTTTAACCCAAAACTTTGCTCAGCTCTTGACATACTTTCGAATATCTAGTAATTTTACATAAAATACAATCAGTTATATATTTAACGCTTACCTTTATGGATAATATGCATCCCAAGATATTACCTTTATTGGCACGTGATGTTGCAACGCTTTCGGTGCTGGCTGAAAACATTTGGTAGCAGTATTATACGAGTTACGAGTATTCTGTCACAGCGACTATATGTTGAAGCAGCGTTACCACGGTAAATTTGTTCTCCACCCCATCATGAGAAACCAACAGCGCAAGAAGTTTTCGTTATCTTAAGGTAATCGAAAACCAGCTGCGTGTTTTGAATCAGTTCGCGTATTTTTTGCGTCACGCAGTTAGCACCTTTTGATTTGATGAGGCCGACGGCGCAGTCGGGTGATGTTCGCGGGGCCATGTCCTGCCCTAATGCGGCAGCGGTCTTCATGGTAGTTCCAATCAATCACATAGTGACAACTGTTTTCGATGCTCCAATGCCCACGGTTTGTCTTAACCCAGGTTCGTTACTCCAGCAAAACAAACACTGAACAAACAACAAGTTAAATCTTTATGGTGGCCCAGTTGGCATTATATATTCATTGTCGTATATTTATCAATTAGTTATAATAATTGCATGATAAAAGTTCGAAAGCAATGTTTATTTTTAAATTTAAATTTGTAGTGCCATCGGAAATATAATATAATTATAAGTTACTGAAATAATTGATAATTATTAATAATGGTCACGAAGATGGGTTAAGTTATTGAACGAGATCATGAATCGAGAAAACCTATAAAGCATATACAAGTCAAGGGAAGTCAAGGGAAAAATTTCGGTTTATTTATATTCACATTAATTGCAGGCCATAAGCTTTGAATAAATTGTGTTCGGATGTTGTTCCCATACTAGTTACATACAATCCCGATAAAATAACGCTAATAACCACTCTGCGAGCTTTGCTTTCTCAAGTCAAAACAATCGTTGTCGTCGATAATGGTTCTCACTCAAATATCAGTGAAGTCATACAAAGTTTAGAATTGCAGAAGCCTGGCAACATCAAATTCTTAGCACTAGAACATAATTATGGACTGGGAAAAGCTTATAATATAGGGATAGCTACTGCTCGTAATCTGGAAGCTGATTTTGTTCTCCTTATGGATCAAGACAGCATACCAGAACTTAACATGCTGTATGTATTGCGAAGTGCTTATTTTCAGCTAACTGCTCAAGGAAAACAAGTTGGCGCAGTAGGAGCGCGCTATCGAGTTCATGCATCAGCAGAAACTTCATTTTTTGTTCGTGTAAACCGGTTTGGGTTTTCACGCCTTGATTGTGACGAACCAAACAACTTTGTACGTGCGGATTTCCTGATTTCCTCTGGCTCATTAATTTCCATCAATGCGCTTGATCATATTGGTGAAATGGATAGCGATCTGTTTATTGATCATGTAGATACAGAGTGGTGTTTTCGCGCAAAATCCAAGGGATTTGAGAATTTTGGAATTTGTAGCGCTATCATGCTGCATTCTTTAGGAGATCGACAGATTCGCATCTGGTGCGGTCGTTGGCGAACTATCCCTTTTCACCAACCCTTTCGTTATTACTATATGTTCAGAAATAGCGCTCTATTATGGCAACGCCCTTATATGCCTGCAGAGTGGAAACGAGCAGATAGGTTGCGTGTAGTATATTTTACGATTTTTTTTACTTTATTTTCACCTAACAGAATAGCCAATTTACGTATGATGATAAAAGGTTTAAAGGATGGATTTAGTAGGCGTGTTGGAAAGTTATAAAAACTTTGTAAGCAGATATGCGGAAGTTTTTCGGAATACCATTAGTCTCTTATCAGTTAAAAGATCGGGGTTCATCTGGTAAGTACGCACTTACCGGATGAACCTTTTCCCGGATCATACCGGAATGGATGCTATTTCCCAATACAAAAATGAGAGAAAATTTCTCCCAGTAAGTCGTCAGCGGTAAATTGTCCTGTTATTGAAGATAAGGCAGATTGTGCTAGTCTGAGTTCTTCAGCAAGAAGTTCCAATTGATATTCATTTTCTGTGAACCTTTGGGCGTTTTTTAGATGTACCATGGCTTGTGTAAGGGCTTCGAGATGGCGTTGTCTGGCCATAAATACACCTTCACCTGCATGATTGAATTGCCAGCCAACAATTTCCAGTATTTTTTTGCGTAGTAACCCGATACCTGCGCCGGTTTTAGCTGAAAGATGAATTGTGATGTTATTTCCGGCACCTTCAGTTCTTGGGTTCTCATTAATTAGATCAATTTTATTGTATAAAGTGATTTGGGGTTTATCAGCAGGAATGTAATTAAGTATCTGATCTTTTGTATCAGGCTGATGTTGACTGCTATCGACCAGCCAGATAACCATGTCGGCATTTTTAATTGCGGCATGAGTGCGCTCAATTCCTTTTTGTTCGATAATATCACTGGTTTCTCTCAGGCCAGCCGTGTCGATAATATGAACGGGTATACCCTCGATTGTGATGGTTCGTTGAATGGTGTCACGAGTGGTGCCAGGGATTTCAGTTACAATGGCCACATCATCTTCGACCAGTTGGTTCAATAAACTGGATTTACCCACATTGGGCGCACCCACTAAAACAATTTTGATTCCTTCCTGTAATAAATTTCCTTGCCGTGCAGCTATGAATATCTGTTCAAGTTGTGTATGGGTATGATTCAATCTGTCTTTAATTTGTAAAGTCTGCAAGTTATCAATTTCATCTTCCGGGAAATCCAGCGTTGCTTCTATGAGCATGCGTAGTGTGATCAACAGGTTAATCAATTCTTCAATTCTGGAAGAAAAATTACCTTGTAGAGAATTAATAGCACAGCGTGCGGCTTCACTGGTGCTGGCTTCGATGATATCAGCGACACTTTCAGCCTGAATTAAATCTATTTTATTATTGAGATAAGCACGCAGTGTAAATTCACCTGGCTGCGCTAAGCGAGCGCCGGCGGAGAGACATTGATTGAGCAATAAATTCATGATTGCCGGACCACCATGCCCTTGTAGTTCAAGGACATCTTCGCCAGTGTAAGAGTTTGGTGCGGGAAAATAGAGAGCGATACCCTGGTCAATGACTTGTCCGTCAGTATCCAGGAACTGACTTAAGCAGGCATAACGCGGCTTGGGAAGTTTGCCAAGTATCGTTTCTGTTAGTTTTGTTAAGTTCTTGCCAGAAATGCGAATTACACCGATACCGCCTCGGCCAGGTGGTGTTGCAATTGCAGCAATGATATCAGGGATTACTATCAATCATCTCCATGGGTGCCACCTTAGATTACCGGTTATTCATAATATGGAATAACCGGTAATGGTCTTTTACCTTTTCCTTGTTTTCTTGCTGGTGATATTGCTTTTTGGTTTTACAGATACTTTATTTTTAATAGCAGCAGTTGCGGGTTGCGATTGCTGTTTCTCATTTTTTTCAGTGCTGGCAGCAACTGTTACTGCTTCTTTCGTGCTGCTGATCTCTTCATCAGCAGGAGCAGGCAATTGGAGTTCTTCCGTAGCCGGTTCAGATTTGCCCTTTCCTTTTTTCTTATTTTTATCTTTATTGGCTTCTTCCTCAGCTTTGTTCTCAAACATTCGTGTTATTTGCCATTGCTGAGTGATAGAAAGGATATTGTTACAGAGTGAATAAAGTACCAATCCGGATGGGAAAAAGAAAAAGAAGATGCTGAATGCGATGGGCATAATCTGCATTACTTTTGCTTGCATCGGATCTGCTGGTGTAGGGCTGAGTTTGGACTGGATCCACATCGATACGCCCATAATCAACGGGAGTACATAATAAGGATCAGGCACGGACATATCGGTTATCCATAATGCAAACGGTGCATAGCGCAGCTCAACAGCAGCCATTAAAGTCCAGAACAATGCAATAAATACGGGAATCTGAACCAGTATTGGCAAGCAACCCCCCATCGGATTAATTTTTTCTGTTTTGTAGAACTCCATCATTGCTTGATGCATCCGTTGGCGGTCACTGGCATACTGTTCCCGTATCCGTTGTAATTTAGGCGTGACTACTCTTAACTTTGCCATTGAGCGATAGCCTGCGGCAGATAATGGAAAGAAAATGAGCTTAACAGTTAATGTCAGAAGAATAATTGCCACGCCCCAGTTATCTACCCATGAATGATAAAAGGAAAGTAGCCAGAACAACGGTACAGCAAGCACTGTTAACCATCCATAGTCAACTGTTAATTCAAGTCCCGGCGCTAGTTCAGCCAGTTTATTTTGCTCCTGTGGACCTGCATAAAAAGGCATGGTGATGTTTTTGACTTGACCGGGTTCTATTGCGTCAACGGGTGCTATAACACCAGCGGTATATTGGTTATGCGCCAGACGTTTTGCATAATATTCACGCGGTGTGTTTGGTGCGGGCAACCAGGCAGTTAAGAAATAGTGTTCCAACATGGCTATCCAGCCATTATCTGCATTGGTTGGGTATTCTGCTTTATTTTTATCCAGGTCAGAAAATTTTATTTTTAGAAATTTATCGGCTTCAGTGTACATGGCTCCACCCGTATAGGAATGGACCAGTGCGCCAGCGCCTGTGGGCTCGTTTGAATCCCGTAACATCTGAAAATATGAGAATGGAATAATCGTGGTATCACTATGATTTACAATCTCAAACTCTACATCGATGACATAGCTGTCGCGATGAAAAGTAAAAATCTTGGCAACTTGTATACCATCTTCTTCTGGTGCCAGAAGGCGCACCACGACCTTATCCTGATCGGGTGCTAAAGTATAATTATAATGACCAGAATCTACCGTATATTTTGTTTTGTGACTGGGTAACCCGTCGCCGATCAATCCTGATTGCGCTACCTGGAATCGCGCAGTTTTATCCAATAACAGTTCGTATGGTTTGCTTTTATCTTCTCTGGATGGATGTTTTAATAAACCAAGTTGCCGTATATCACCGCCGGCTGTGTCAATTTCAGCAACAACCATATCGGTAGTAACCTGGATTTTTTCACCGGTTGTGAACAAATTGGGAGTAATAGATGGATTAACACCTTCTATGCCAGAAGCAATTCCAGATTCATTAACTGAAGACGCAAGTTCATCACCGGGTACTGGTAGAGGATCATGACGTTGATTAGGGGAATCTGAAGCTGCTCCAGACATTACTTGTGAGGCAGGCGGGTATAATTCTTTTTGCCATGCATCCCACAGAAAAAGCAATGAAGTGGAGAAGATGATAATAAGTATAAGTTTTTTTGTTTCCATTATTTATCTAATCAGGTTGGTTTTTTCGACATAACTGCTGTTGGATGTGCTATGAGTGTCAACTGATAGTGCGGATTGGTATTTTGCTCTATTTTCATGTCATGTTATGGCAGCTAATTTGTCGATAATTTCGCATAAATAAAGTAGTGAGCTAGCTATAACGCGACCGCTGAAATTAAACCTTTTTAAGGTACTGGCTCGAAGCCACCCTTGCTCCATGGATTGCATCGCAGTATGCGCCAGACGCTCAATCGTGTGCCATGTATTAGTCCATATTTTTCGTACGCCTCACGAGCATATTGTGAACAGGTTGGACTAAAACGACAGGAGGGTGCCAAAAAAGGACTGATGCAATACTGGTAGAATTTTATAAAGGCAATAATTAACCGTGTCATGCCTGTAGTTGAAACATTAGTAATTTAGCTTCAGTGGCCAGTTGCTTCGATTCATTCCTGGTAACAGGACATCGTAACCGTATTACCCAATCCATTTTTTTTATGTGCTCATCACCTTGGTTTTTACGAAAGGTCTCTCGTAGTATACGTTTAATCCAATTTCGCTTAACTGCACGACGTTCAATTCTTTTTGAGACAATTAAACCTAGTCGTGCATATGCAAGCTCATTCGGTTTCGTATAAATTTGGAGTAAATCACTACTAACCTGGCATTTTAAATTAATTATTGCAGTAAATTCTGCTGCTTTATGTAATCTGCAATATCTTGGCAAAGAATGAATTTCAACAAATCTAAAAATAAAAAAATATTATCCGGTAAGATTTAAACACTCAATCGAGCACGACCCTTTGCACGACGAGCCCGAATCACTGCGGCGCCACCGCGTGTTTTCATACGCACAAGAAATCCATGTGTTCGCTTTCTTCTGGTAACTGAAGGCTGATAAGTACGTTTCATTTTTCTCTCTAATTTATTTTGTCAATAGAACCATACATTACAACTTGTTATGGGGTCTGATGTCAAATTATTTTTTTAAGGATAATCTACTTCACTTATCAAGTAGAATAAATGATCAGCATGGGTTTGTATTATAAGTATTTGATAATTATATGCTTATTGATTCTCAGTTTTGAGAATCAATACTCTGTAAGTTGTTTGCACATTAATACTTGTATTTGTGTTTTGTGACTGCAAAGTAATTTTTTGGAGTTGCAATTTCTAAAAGGTGGATTTAAACTTAGTCGATAAAAGAAGAAAGAGTTGATAAAGAAAATAATTTATTTTCAGGGGTGTGGATGATCATATGCTCTTCGTCATCCGATCGAATAAATAATGAAAAGGGATAGTATATGGACAATGTGGTCGCAATTTCTGATAATCGATGCCAGGATCGTCGTCAAGGGATGCCGTTTATCTGCGCTTTCCATTTGGGAATTAAGGCGGGCAGAAGAACAGGCGAACGTAGAACAGGTAGAGGAAAGCCAGGGTATGTAGATTATTATGCAGGTTATTTGTTGCTGTGTACAATTGCCATTTTATTTTTGAGTGTATTAGATGCTTTTTTTACGTTAAACATCCTGGCTAATGGTGGTGAAGAACTTAATTGGTTTATGGCTGTACTGATTGAAGACAGTGTAGGTAAATTTATTGGCTTCAAGATGGCGCTTACATCACTGGCGCTTGTTATGTTGGTTATTCATCATGATGTTCAATTAACTGAAAAAATACGCGTAAGACACCTCAAGTATATGATCCTGTCGGGTTATAGTGTATTAATTGGATATGAATTGTATTTACTTGAGTTGGCAACTGCTTATTGATGTTGCTGAATAAAAGATACCCTAAACTAATGAAAGGATAGAAATGACTGATAGTGAAAGAACAATAAAAATTGATGGTGCCGAATATCCGTTATCATCATTAAGTGATGAAGCAAAGATGCAAATTACTAATCTCAGGTTTGTCGAAAACGAGCTAATACAGCTAAAAGCAAAACTGGCAATTGCGAATACCGCGAAGATTGCCTATCAGGCAGCACTAAAGAACGCCATATCGGGTCAATAAACACTGGTCAGTTACAAATCAGTTATTGGCTGTAAAGTAACTGGCTATATTTCTTAAGTCATCTAGTACCAATGAGCCGGCGGCTAATTGCAAGCGGAGATAAGCGAGTAGATAGTTGTATCGTGCTTGATCGAGATCGAGCCGGGCTGTATGTAATTGTTGGTAAGCATCCAGTAGATTCAGATTAATGCGTACGCCACCCAGAATACTTTTTTGTGTGGCATCAACCAGTAACTCGGCTGATTTGACGGCCAGTTCAAGTGATTCAATTCTTTTAACACTGCTTTTTAGCAGGTTATATTGTTTGCGCAGTTCAACAAGTACTTTAAGGGTGATGGCATCCAGATCAGCTTCAGCGCGCGCATAGTTAGCCTTTGCCTGAGTGGTGATAGCATTAACGCGGCCACCCGCGTATAAAGGAAAATTAATCTCTACGCCTGCCGCAGCCAGATCAAATTCTCGATTTGCAGTTACAAATGATCCGGATTTATTATGCGTTAAGCTGGCAACGAGATCTACACGTGGGGCATGGCCAGCGTGGCTTTTTCTGATTTCCTCCTTTCCGGAAGTCACTGCGTGGCGTTGCGTCACCAGTTCTGAATTGCGCTCAAGAGCTAATGCGTACCAACTATCATAGTCTTGCAGTTGGATGGTATGAGGACTGAACATTTCAGACAAGCTGTCTAGCTGGGTTATTTTATGCCCTACAATGGCTTCAAGCCGAAGTTGTGCTACTTCAAATACATCATTAGCTTCAATAACACGTGCTTGTGCCATAGCAAATTTTGATTGTGTTTCAAGTACATCCGTAGTTGTTCCTTCACCTTTCTGTAACATGCGCTCATTAACGCGTTTGAGTTCTTCAAGGGAATTAAGCTGTGTTTCAGAAAGTTTTACCTGGTCCTTCGCAAGTAAAGTTTCCACATAGGCTTCTACCAACCGTACTACAAGCTGCTGGCTACGACCGGTAAATTTGGCGCGACTGGAGTCAGCCTTTGCTTTTCCCTGGCGGTAATTAGCGACAACTTCCAGATTAATTAAAGGTTGACGCAATGATAGGGTGCTCACTTGACTATCAAAATTGAGCGGTACAGTACCACCGCCACTAGCAAGTCCCTGTGTTCCAGTAGTTTTGCTCTGTGCATGAGTAATTGATAGATTAGGTAGTAATCCAGCAAGACCAATGGCCTCTTCTTGCTGTCCTGCTTCATTTTCATGGATCGCCGAACGGTAGGTTGGGTCATGTGCTAATGCAGCCTCATAAGCATCCAGAAGACTCAGTGCATGAGCGTAGCTAATCTGGCTCCATAGAATAATAACGAAAGCAAGCACAGAAATCTTTTTGCCGGTGATTATCATCGTAACTACTCTTCACTCATGGATGAATGAACACGATCAAGTATTGGTTTAAATAAGTAACTCATTAAGGATCGTTCACCTGTTTTGATAAAAATGTCTACCGGCATGCCTGCACGTATCTGCTGATCGGATAGTTGCTTCATTCCTTCTGCAGTCACCTTAGCCTTTATATTGTAATAGGGAAGCCCGGTTCGTTCATCAGTCAGGCGATCCGCAGATACTTGCGTGACGATGCCTGGGATATTGGGTGTTTTCTTTTGGTTAAGGGCAGAAAAAATCAGATCTACAGGAAGGTCAATATGTACTTTGTCAATCAAATGAACGGGTACTTGTCCTGTAATAATCAACAGGTCATCCTTTGGAACAATATCCATCAACTTAAATCCTGGTCCTATAACCCCTCCCTCCGTAAACACATTCAAGCCCACCACAATGCCATCAACGGGTGCTTTAACCAGTATGTTGGCCAACTCAAAATCTTGTCCGCTCAAACGGTTATCCAGTGAATCAGCCTCTCGTTGTATATCCGATAATTGTTGACGTACTTCTTTCTGGTATTCTTGTTGCCGATGAATGCGGCGCTGTTCCAATTCTGCTATCTGACCCTGAGTTCGTCCGATATTCCCGGTATCCGAAGAAATCTCTCCCATTAATTGAGTGTAAGTGCGTTCAAGATCCAGGACGCGGTTGCGGGGTACAAAACCATCCTCTGCCAAGTCACGCAGACTGATGAGTTGTTCTTCTAAAAATTTTAGTTGCTGGTTTTTACTTGTCCTTGATGCCTCTAGCCCGCGCAGTTGTACTTTTAAGCCAGTAGTACTTTCATCAAGGGCAGCTATTTCATGTTGTAAGGCTAATCTGCGCGATGAGAATAATTGATTTTGTATGATGATGCTATTGGCAATACGTAAATCATTTTGCAGCGATAGTAATTCTGCTGGAAATGTGATTTGATTCTTTCCATCACGCTCTGCCAGCAAGCGTGCTTCCACGGTGCGTGCTGTATAGAGTTGAATGCGTGTTATTTCAGCTAGCGCTTTGATCTGAATATCATTCATGCGTACCAATACCTGGCCTATCTCAACATGATCTCCTTCCTTAACCAGGATACTATCCACAATGCCGCCGGTTAGATGTTGTACAGCTTTAAGATTACTGGCTACAGTAACAGTGCCTGAGACCGGAACACCCTTGTCCAGGGGGGCGAAAGATGCCCACAGAATAAACCCGCAAAAACCCGCCAGAACAATCCACCAGCCCAGTTTAGTGTGTGCGGTTTCATCAGTTTCGACCTGATTTGAACTATCGACTGGAACGTTCTCAATAATTGTCTCTTTTTCTTCAGCTACAAGCTTCATTATTATTCCTGTTCGATGATCAGTGCTTTCTTTAATTTGTAATTGAATGATGTGTCACAATTTACTCGGGTTTTGGGCCAATTACATTGACTGTCTGAGTTGCCTGGTTTCCAGCCGCTTGTTTCTGGGCTTCTTGTTGTGTCTGCTGCTGCTGTTGTTGCTTGGTTAACGCTTCTATGACCTGATTTGTTGGGCCAAACATCTTTGCCATGCCATCCTGTAATAATAGCAGTTTGCTGGTAACACTAATGATACTGGTGCGATGTGTAATTAAAACAATGGTTTTCCCGCGTTTACGTAAATCAATTAATGCGGCCAATAGGGCCTGTTCACCGACATCGTCCAGGTTGGAATTGGGCTCATCCAGCACAATCAATGATGGATCATCATACATAGTGCGTGCTAAACCGAGACGCTGCTTTTGTCCACCCGAGAGACCCGCACCACCATCACCTAACGGTGTATCATAGCCTTCCGGCATATTCAGAATCATTTCATGAACACCTGCACGTTTGGCTGCTAGAATCACTTTATCAGCATCAATTTCTCCAAAGCGTGCAATATTCTCGGAAACAGTACCAGCAAATAATTCTATATCCTGCGGCAGGTAACCGACATGCGGCCCCAACTCATCCTTATTCCAAAGATAGACATCAGCGCCATCCAACCTTACCTTCCCGGCAGCAGCTGGCCATACACCTACTAATAAGCGAGCCAGAGTAGATTTTCCAGATCCACTGGGGCCAATGATGCCGAGAATTTCACCGGCAGCTATGGAAAAAGTTAATCCTCTAAGAACAGGAACTTTACCACCGGGTGGGATAGCCGTCACATTCTCAACAGAAATAATGCCTTTAGGCTTGGGTAAAGCCATACCCGCTTCACGGGGTGGATTTTGTTCAAGTAATTTGGTCAAACGCTCATACGCGCTACGAGTGCTACCAATTTGCTTCCAGACGCTGATCAGTAACTGAACCGGTGCAACGGCTCTGGCAAATAAAATTGAGCCAGCGATCATCATTCCGGGAGTAATGCTGTTATCTAAAACCAGTAAGGCGCCCAATCCCAGCATGAATGATTGCAATGCGATGGTAAAAGTCTTGGAAAGTGCGGTGACAATGCCTGCCTTTTCACTGGCCTCAGCTTGTAAATTTAGAAAACGGCTATGTAATTGATACCAGCGGGATTGTATATTGGGCAACATACCCATGGCTTCGATAACTTCGGCATTGCGTAAATTATTGGATGCGACATTGGTGGAAGCAATAGCCATTGAGTTGGCTTCAGCTAATGGCTTGTGTGAAATTTTCTCATTGATGTAGGCCAGTGTGATTAATAGGGTTGTACCACATAAGGCAAGAACACCCAGAGCGGGATGAAACATGAATATAACGAATAAAAAAATCGGGAACCACGGCGCATCAAAAAAGGCAAATAGTGCATTGCCAGTCAAAAATTGACGCAAATTGGTTAAATCTTTTAAAGACTGCCCCGCATTGCCATCACCTTGTTTTAAGCTTTGCTCAAAAGCAGCAGTATAAACACGTTTATTCAATTTCATGTCGAGTTGAGCGCCGACGCGGATCAGAACAAAGCTACGTACATATTCAAGTGCACCCATAAAAATATAGGCGCCCAGCATGATCAGTGTCAACATTAACAGAGTCATTTCGCTACGACTGGTTAATACACTGTCATAGAGTTGCAGCATATAAATGGCTGGCATCAGCATCAACATATTGATGACTGCACTAAAAACACCAATGTTCCGGAAAGTTTGTTTAAAGCTGGCCAGTACCTGCGCAACTTCATTCTGAGGAGCTTTAAATTTGAATTTCATCTAAAATGCCATGGTAGAAAAAATGTGTGTTACGTGTGTTACTTATGCCAAAAAATAATTACAGTCAAAGTCTGAATGCATAGAGAATATAATTTGTCTGGAGTGTGCAATATGGGTACCTCTAAACAGGAGGCTGTCCGGGAATAGAGTGATCTACTGCGGAAAAGCTATTTTGAGACATATTCTCGATCATTTTCGTTAAATAGAATAACTATTCGTCTCAAATGTTCAAAAAATCTGCCTCAAAATAGCTTTCCCTCGCTACGAACACTATTCTCGGACACCCTTCTGGGCTACGCCACCATTTCTTGCTCGCGTCACGTTTTGTTTGGAACTTTGAATTAGCCGTAATTATAATTGTCACCTATCAGTTTTTATCAGGTAAATCTTCTGCCGTCAGTTTAAACGATCTGGGAGCGAAATCCAGGTCCCGTTTTGCATCTGAACAATCAAATCTTAAATCCCAATTCATTCTTTCTGCCATTGCTATTGTCCAATGTTGATAACGTGGTAACCATCCAAGTCCCCATGTCGCTATCTGAAAAAACCAGAGTGGTACAGTCAGTATGCGCGGTGGGCGATTAAGTGCTTCAAACACTCGCTTAACCATTTCACGATAATCCAGCGTTTCTCCACCCGTTAAATTATAGGAACGATTTGTTAAATTTAAAGTACCTAGTGCAGAAAAACATGCTGAAGCCACATCTTCAACATGAACAGGCTGTCGTAATCCCTTGGCTGATCCCAGTACAGGGAAAAAACCAAATCGACGGATAAAGTGTGCTATTTCAGCAATATTTTTATCGCGCCCGCAGCCATAAATCAGTGTGGGCCGCAAAATGATCCATTCTACTTCATGAGCGGTTGCCCATGTTTGCACAAGTTCCTCACCTTTTATCAATTGGTGCGCAATTTTCTTTTCGTTGGAATCGGATGAAGTGTTTTTGGTGAAACGGCTCGTGGAAGATAAAACAACAATCCGTTGAGCGCCATAGGCCAATAAGAGATCAAAGTATCCGGATAATACCCAGATTGGGGCGACACATAACCAAACGGGAATCTTATTTTCCTCAGTTCGTGGCTTTGCCTGATTAATGGTATCCAACTGTTGCCAGGTAATTTTCGGATGCTTCTGTGTCACTTGATGGCGAGAAAAAGCAGCAACATGCCAATGGGCTTGTATTAATTGCTGTAGCAAACATTCACCCACTAGACTGGTTGCGCCAAGCAGTCCAATACGTTGCTCACTCATGTTTGAATTTCAACAGTTTGTAACAATTTTGTGCAGTATAGAACATCACGGTAACACCGAAACGAAGCCACACGCCGAAGGTAACCAACCCCATCAGTGCACTTGGATACTGTTGGCGAAAAAATTTCCGGTAAAAACGCAACATCCCTTTATGTTTATGCCAGGCGACAAAGAATGGGCGGGCACGACTACACGTTCCCTGAAAATGGATGACCGGGGCATCCGGCACAAAAACAATCTTCCAGTTTTTTTGCTTAAATCGCATGCACCAATCCAGATCTTCGCAGTGTAAAAAGTAGTTTTCATCCCAGGAACCGACATCATGGGCCGCTTCGCGCCGTACCAGCATGAATGCGCCTGATATCGCTTCAACTTCGATGGGTGCTTGTGGCAATGGTTGTTTATGCAGATGAAAATCAAAGAATAGTTGTGGCCAGTATTTTTCCAGATGGTATAACCCAAAAGCACGCACAAAAGCGCGCCAGGGCGTAGGGTTTGCGCGCCGTCCGCCGCCCTGCTCTGTTCCATCCGGATTAATCAGATAGCCGCCGGTCATGCCGATGTGTGGATCTGATTCCAATACCTGAACCATGCGCTGTAATGAATCTTTCTCCAGAATACAATCTGGATTCAGGAAAAGAATATAGGGTTGGGTTGATGCATTCAGGCCAATATTGCAACCTGTGGCAAAACCTGAGTTACGGCCAGTCAATATCAATTTCAGACGGTCTTCTGCAGTGAATAAAGTTGTTAAATCCGCGAGACTTGAGTCTGTTGATGCATTGTCTACTATAATGACTTCTTGTGCTTGTTTAAGAGCGGCATAAACGCACTGGGTCAGCAACGAGCCAGCATTATGATTGACAATGATTACTGATACAGATGGCATGCCGTATTTTAATTTTTATGTGACGTGGAGGTTTTATTTCTTGCGCGATAGATATGCAGGAGTTTAACTGCAGGCAGCGATATATATCGTAACCATGGCCGCCGATTAATGGCGAGCTTTAAGTTACCAAGCCTGAGCCAGGCATGGTGGTGAATTGTGTCACCAATATCTTTCCAGAATGTCCGAGGGCGCATTTCTTCAGTAAGGGGCAAATCGGTATGCGGGAATGCCGCAAACCTGCGTAAGCCGTTCTTGGCATTGACTGTGGCTTGAAGGAATTCTTGGCCGAAACGACGATCAGGTTCAAGGTGGCACCCTTCCGCCCACTCATTCCATGCATTAATAAATACCAATTGATCGTCTTTACTGGAACGTTGCGCAATGTCAATTGTAGATGATAGCCAATATTCGTAATTGTCAGGTGTTCCATTCAGTACAACAAGTGCACGGTTTTGGGTGCGTGCAGTATTATCCCAAGATGGAAAGACTGTTTTGAAAACGCGCGCAGTACCCGCAGTACCGTAAGTACGATCGATGAAAGATTGCGCAATCGTAGCATACTGCATTACATTTCCCTGAAAAGCATCAAAAAATTTGATTGCATTATTGATGTTACTGTGTTTTAGATTGTGTGGGGGAAATTCAACTCCACTATCGAATCCGAATTGGGCATAATCTTCATTACCATGAGTTAATGCTGCACATAGATGGATTTCACCAAGCCCGATCGACCGGCAGTATTCACGCCATACATTTATCGTTTTGCGCGCGTTCGGAAGGTGTTGAGGTCGATATACAATGAGAAATGGTTTGCCGTCAACACAGATATAGCGCTTATCATTAAAAAAAGGAATCAACGATTTGATGAAATTTAAATCATCTTCAGGCAGGTATTCTTGTGCAATCAGTACCTCGTGATCGGCAGCGTCCCAGCGACGTGTCCAGTTTTCGTTGGCCCAGCACAGGCAGAATGGCATGTCACTTTTCGAATCAGCGAGCATGTCGTCCAGTGGTAAATTAAGTATTCGTTTGCCCGAGAACCAGTAATAGTGATAACAGAATCCGTCGATACCGTATTGTTTGGCTACTGTGATTTGTTCACGTCGTGTCTCACGAACGCGCAGATCGTAGAAGCCAAAATCACCCGGCAAATGCGGTTGATAATGACTTTTGAATAGCGGTTGAGCCTTGGTGACATTGGTCCATTCGGTAAAACCTTTCCCCCACCATTCATCATTCTCAGGTGTTGGGTGAAATTGTGTTAAGTAAAAAGCGATTAATCTGGGTGCGGGTTTATTTTCAAGCATAGGTTGAGATATCATTGTTTGCATAAAAGTCGTATTTTGCCTGAGCCAACTCTATGTCTATGGGAAGCAATCAAAATGATCAGATGCGTATTTTAAGCAATCCAAGACATGTGCGGATACGTTGTTTGGCTTTATGGCTTAAGTGTCTCGCAACACGTGCTTTCCACAATGCCATTCGGTTTATCGTAGCTTGTTGAGGCAGCTCTATCAATGATATTGCCGCGCCAGGGTAGCTGAGTGGGACAGCTTTGACCACTACTTGATAAATATTGGCATGATGATTACTTTTAAGTGCATCCTGAACAATAGTGGAAAGCTTTGACCAGCTTGTGGAAAATTCAGTTTCTTCGGGTGTTTTAATGACGTACTTAACATCAATAATCTTAAGATCAGCTTGTGCAAACAGTTCTTCAATATTTCTGAGACCGAAAAAACGAATATGAGTACGATCAAGCAGGCCCCAGTCACGGTATTCAAAATTACTGTTAATAAGACATGAAGCCACTGCCGCATGGCCAACATGGGGCAATGAGATAACAAGGTAACTGTCCTGTCCAATGAGTGCAGTCATCTGTTTTAGTGTTATCCAAGGATCATACAGGTGTTCAAGTACATCAGCTGCAATTACGACATCAAATGGTGGTAAATCATCAAGTAAACGCGGCCATTCCGGGGAATTTAGATCGGCTTGCATGATGGTCTTACAATAGGGCGCTGCTTTTTCGATCGCAGAAGCATCTAATTCGATACCCGTTACCTCACATTGCCCTTCTTGCACGAGCATTCTGGTTATCGAACCTGGACCACAGCCAATTTCCAGCACACGTTTGGACAAACCAACCAGTTCTACTACAAACGCGGGCGCAGTTTGTGAACTGAGGTCAACAGTATATTCGTATACGTGTCTAGTACTGGTTTTCATTGCGGTTTCTCTTGTTTTTATTTTCATGATCGTCAAAAGCAGTTTGGCGATTCGAAAAAAAGGTTTTTATTATACGCATAGGCTTGGTTATTCGCCAGCTTGTAGACGACAGAAGGCTGGTGACTTGTTTATCTAGTTCTATGATTTGCTTGTCAAGCTCGGCAATATGCGAATCGCGTTCAGCCATGGAGTGGCTGAGTTTGGCAATATGCGTATCGCGCCCAGTCATGGAGTGGTTGAGCTCTGCAATATGCATATCGCATCCAGTCATAGAGTGGTTGAGTTCGGCAATATGCGTGTCGCGTTCAGCCATAGAGTGGTTGAGTTCGGCAATATGCGTGTCGCGTTCAGCCATAGAGTGGTTGAGTTCGGCAATATGCGTGTCGCGTTCAGCCATAGAGCGGCTGAGTTCGGCAATTTGTGTATCGCGTTCAGCCATGGAGTGGTTGAGTCCGACAATTTGCGTATCGCGTTCAGCCATAGAGTGGTTGAGCTCGGTAAATAATCGTTTATAACGCGCATACTCGAAAATAGACCATATTGTTTTATCGTTCCATCGCGCTAACCATTTTCTGTAAATGGTGATCATGACCTGTCGTGTGCGTTCCGCATTATTCCATACATCTGATCTCATTTCATCTTGTATCCGATAAACTGCACCTACTTCCGCAATAAACCGGAATTTCCCATGTTCTATTACCTGAAGCCAGAAATCCCAATCTTCGCAGATATCCAGCGCCTCATCAAAGCGCGCGCCCTTATCGATGACATGACTGCGAAAAAGAACTGCGTGGATAGGAATGAAATTGTCAATATGGAGCTGTATCGGATCAAAATCCTCTTCAAATCGTTTGATTTTGTCACCAGATTTATTAACGCATTGAATTGCAGAATAGGCCGCAATGGCAGATTCAGAATGATCAAGTTCATTTATAAGCTTGGTGATATGATGTGGTAGAAACCAATCGTCATCATCCAGAAAAATCAGATATTTTCCTTTGGCTGCCTGCAAACCGATGTTTGCAGCCTGGCTGCGACTCAATGGTTTATCATTTCCGGCCACTCGTAGTGGGAAGCGTCCGCACCAACCGTCTATTTTGCGATGATCGGCGCCTTTGGCATTGACGATGACTACTTCAATACTCGGATAAGTCTGCAAGGCAACAGAATCCAAAGCATCTGATAATGTGGGGCGATCCATACTGCGAATGATGACGCTGACCAGTGGCGTGTCGCGGCTATCTAATACCAGCCCCAAAGTTTTTTGACGGGTATGTTCGGACTGATAGAGTTTAAGCGGGTCATTTGCCAGTTCCTCGGCAGCAACCAGAATATACGCCTCAGCGGCGGTTACATTGGCTGGCAGGGTATAGGTGCGATAACGATTGAGTGCGGCAATATCCAGGTCATAACGTTGCTTTGCATTCTGTGAAACAAAACAGGTCATCGCTGCCATCTTGCGTGCAGCCAGATCACTGATATCAAGCAATTGATTGGGAAGCAGCGGAATACCCACTTCATACAGGGCCAGGCGTACTGTCTTGCCGATTCTCCTGATTGCTTCCACGACGGACATTCCCAGCGCCCGGTGGTCCGGGTGCATCTCGAAAACCGATGGCGCATAAACCAGATCGGCACCGGTTTCACTCATGGCTATTATAATTTCCTGTATCAGTTTTTCGCTATAACAGATTTGCCGGTCCCGGTATTGCCAGAAAACCGGTGTGCCATAACCAAGAATGTTGGCAGCAGCAATGCTTTCATTCTGACGTTGCAGGGTGTATTCAGTAATTTTTTCTTCGCTTACTCCATGTGCGCCATCTGATACTACGATGACGCAAACAGGAACACCTTGTTCGACGTGACGCATGATTGCGCCGCCACAACCAAGTACCTCATCATCCGGATGAGGGGCAAACACAAGTACATGTGTGCAGGAGATATTTGTAATTGATTGATAAGGAACGAGAATATTTTCCAATAGAATCTCACTAAAAAAATGTCTGTTTGGTCTGCATATTAACTAACTGATGTTACGCAGCCCGCAGATTTTCGAGTTCTGCGAAAGCCTGCTGGGTTGCTTTG
>CXWL01011007.1_pt1 | contig 26022 bp, 25 predicted proteins | sample 590931 | NCBI WGS metagenome assembly CXWL01 (sample SAMEA3498368, study PRJEB10139) | groundwater metagenome | biome: water well; material: biofilm material | place: Germany | collected 2015-04-27
CTCCCTACCCTCCCCCCGCTGGGGGGAGGGGCGCTTTATTTTGTACAAGTGTGGCGCATGCTGAAATCCGTCCTCATCGCAAACCGCGGCGAGATCGCCCGCCGCGTCATCCGCACCGCCAAGCGTCTCGGCGTGCGCACTGTCGCCGTCTATTCCGACGCTGACGCCAAGGCGCTGCACATGCGCGAGGCCGATGAAGCCGTGCACATCGGCGCGTCGCCCGCGAAGGAGAGCTATCTCCGCGGCGAGAAGATCATCGCCGCGGCGAAGCGAACCAAAGCCGAAGCGATCCATCCCGGCTACGGCTTTCTCTCCGAAAACGCCGATTTCGCGCAGGCGGTGCTCGATGCCGGGCTGATCTGGATCGGCCCGAAGCCGGACTCCATCCGCGCCATGGGCCTCAAGGACGCCGCCAAGAAGCTCATGGCCGAAGCCGGCGTGCCGACGACGCCCGGCTATCTCGGCGAGGATCAAAGCGAGGAGCGCCTGCAGAAGGAGGCCGATGGAATCGGCTATCCGGTGCTGATCAAGGCGGTCGCCGGCGGCGGCGGCAAGGGTATGCGCAAAGTCGAAAAGAAGGCCGAGTTCAAAGCCGCACTCGCCTCCGCCAAGCGCGAAGCGGCCGCCGCGTTCGGCGACGACCGCGTGTTGCTTGAGATGTATGTGCAGCGCCCGCGCCATATCGAGGTGCAGGTGTTCGGCGACAGCCACGGCAATGTTGTACATTTATTCGAGCGCGATTGCTCGCTGCAACGCCGCCACCAGAAAGTGATCGAAGAAGCTCCCGCGCCCGGCATGGACGAGGCCACGCGCGCGTCGCTCTGCGCTGCCGCCGTGAAGGCCGCGCGCGCGGTGAATTACGTCAACGCCGGCACCATCGAGTTCATCGCCGACGCCAGCGAAGGTCTGCGCGCAGATCGCATCTGGTTCATGGAAATGAACACGCGCCTGCAAGTCGAGCACCCGGTGACGGAGGAGATCACCGGGCAGGATTTGGTGGAATGGCAGCTGCGCGTGGCGAGCGGGGAGAAGCTGCCGTTGGAGCAGGAGGACCTCAAGATCAACGGCTGGGCGATGGAAGCGCGGCTGTATGCGGAGAATCCGGACGCTGGTTTCTTGCCATCGACGGGCAATTTGGAATGGATGTATCGCCACTCGATGTACGACGATCCGTCAAGCGTTCGTTTCGATTCCGCGGTCGAGCAGGGTGATGTAATCACGTCGCACTATGATCCAATGATCGCGAAGATCATTGTTCACGATGAGACTCGTCGCGCAGTCGTTGACCGTCTGCGTGAAGCTTGCGCCGAGGTGCAAATCGCGCCGGTTCGGACAAACGCGGGCTTCCTTGCGCGTTGCTTGTCCGATCGCGATTTCATCAGTGGTGGGATCGACACTCAGTTCCTTTCGAAGCGCGGCGACGTAATTGCGGTTCGCCCCGAGGCATCGACCAAGATACAACAAGCGGCCGCGCATCATTTCGTAAGGGCGGCAAGGCGAAAGCCAGGCGTGAAGCGCACTGCCCCGTCGGCGGAGGAGAGTGGGTCGCCGTGGGGTAGGCTGGAGGGCTTCCGCTTGAATGCCGCGCCCTGGCGAGCCGTACGCATGCTCTTTGATGGCGAGGGTTTGATTGCTGATCCGACGCCTAGCGACGAATTCAGCACGTCTTTGTTGATCAGCGGAGCGGTCGTCGTGTTCGAGCGCGGCGAGGCCTATGCGTTCACCCTCGACACCGGCGAGCGCGCCGAGGGCGAGGCCGCTGCTGGCGATGGCGCGATCCTTTCGCCGATGCCGGGCAAGATCGTGGCGGTGCATGTGAAGCTCAACGCCAAGGTGAAAAAGGGCGATGCCCTCTTGGTGCTCGAAGCGATGAAGATGGAGCACGCCCTCACAGCCCCGTTCGATGGCACAGTGAGTGAACTGAAGGCCAAGGCCGGCGAGCAGGTAAGCGAGGGATTGGTGTTGGTGAAGCTGGAGGCGGGGTGAACGCCTGAACTCACCCCAGCATAAATTCCGCTTCCACCGGCGTGGGGTGTTTGCGTTTATCCTGGCCGTAGGTTTCGTTCACATCGACGACAGTCAGCGCAGGCACATTGGCATCGGCGGGAACCACAGCCCCCGGCCCCATGCGCGTACCGGCGCCGATGAAAGCATAAGCGCCGACGCGCACCGGGCGCACCAGCACGCGCAGGCCGGCTTCGGTTTTCTGCCGCACGTGCGCGGACAACTCTACTTCGCGCGCGAACACCACGCGATTGCCGATCTCCATCATCTCGCGATCGAGCACATCCATGCGCACCGGCCAGTCCACGCCATAGCCGATGCGCGATCCCCACATGCGCAGCCAGGCCGAGTAGAAACCCGGGATCACCCGCAGCAGCGCCTCCAGATATGGCAGCGCGTCATAAAACGCCTGAAGATGATGGCTCGCCAGCCAGGAGCAGAACACGCGGTCGTTGATCGCCAGTACGCCGGGCTTCATCGGCGCCCAGCGCAGCATGATGCGTTGAACCATCGGCGGAAACAGATAGATCACGAACACGACCAGGAATGCGCTCCAGCCATTCGTCCAAGCCGCGAACACGCCAAGCGCTGAAAACGCAGCGACTGTAATCAGTAATGGAAAGTACGAGAACAGCCGGTTGACCGGGCTCATCATGCCGCGTCGACGCGCGCCGCGCCGGCGAGCAGGGAAGCGATCTCTTCGGCGCTGCGCGCCGCGCGCAACTTGTCGCGTACGTCCGGGCGTCGCAGCAACCGCGATACCCGCGCCAGCGCCTTGAGGTGATCGCCGCCGCGGTCGGGCGGCGCGAGCAGCATGAAGACGAGGTCCGCGGGACGCGAATCGAGCGCGTCGAAATCCTGCGGAGTCTCAAGTCGTGCGAACGCGCCAATCGGGCGCGTGATCCCGGCTACGGGCGCGTGGGGAATGGCCACGCCATCGCCCATGCCGGTGCCCGACAAGCGCTCGCGCATCAGCACCGCTTCGAATGCGGCTCGCGCGTCGATCCCGGCGGATTTGGCGAGCGCATCGGTCATCGTTTGTAGGGCGTGACGGCGTGAGGTCGCCGGCAAACGCGCAATAATCGCGTCAGGCGCGAGTAGATCGCTCAGTTCGTTCATGATCATTTCGCTGTTTGCAGGAGCGGCGCCAAGCTTGGGGGCTTTGCTAGGCGTTGTGGGCTGGCGGCCTTTCGGGGTCGATCCAGCCGACGTTTCCATCTGTGCGTCGGTAGACAAGGTTAAGACCTCCGTGCGCGGCGTTCCTGAACAGAAGCACCGGACTCTCCGATAGATCCAATTGCATCACCGCCGTGGACACCGTCATCGTACGCACCGCCACTTTGGTCTCTGCGATCACAAGCGGTGGAGCTTCGGCGTCCGCCAGTTCGTCTTCGCTGGCGCCGTCTTCTTCCTTCAACGGGGCGAGCACATACGCCGAGGCGTCCTCGGCGGGAAGGGGTGATTTGCTCTCGCCATGATGATTTCGCAGTCGCCTTTTGTAGCGTCGGACACGCTTTTCGAGCTTTTCCATGGCGTCGCCGAAGGCTGAGTGAGCGTCATCGCCGAGACCTTCGGATTGTAATGAGATTCCCGAGGATAAATGCACGGCGCAGTCGACTTCGATGCTTGCGCCGTTCTTTGCGCCACTTTTCGCCACAGTGACGACGGCATCCGTGGCGCGGTTGAAATATTTGCCGACGCTGCTTGTGAGTTCGTTTTCAATTCGCGTTCTGAGCGCTTCGCCGACATCGATGTGTCGTCCGGCGACTTGTATGCGCATGAGCGAGGCCTCCTTGGAGTCGTGGACTATCCGCTGCAGGCGGAGGGCTCTCGGGGGACCGGGCTCCGCCCCCCGAGGAGCGCCGCCGATCTGCCCACTAAAGGTAGGGCCGATAGGGCCAAGCGTCAATTCGACGGGCGCCATCAAAGGCGCCTAAGGTTCATTTACTCTGGTCGCGAAAAAGCGCGTCCCGGAACGGGACATCGTCGGGAATCTTCTCTAACAAGAAGGGCTTGAGGGGAAAAATGCAAGCAGCTGCAAGCGAGGCGGCGACGCCGCGATCGCAATGGGGCGATGTCGTCTCCATCGCGATCTGCACCTTGGCTTGGGGCACCACCTGGTATGCGATCACGCTGCAGCTCGGCGTCGTCGATCCCATCGTTTCCCTGGTCTATCGTTTTGGGCTTGCCGCGGTGTTGTTTTTCGCCTGGTGCGCGCTGCGGCGCGAGCCAATGGGGTTGACGCCGGCTCAGCACAGCGCCGCGATCGGACTGGGGGTGTTCAACTTCGCCATCGACTACGCGCTGGTCTATTGGGCGGAGGAGCGGGTTGCGTCGGCGGTTGTCGCGGTCGTGTTCGCCTCTCTCGCGTTCGCCAATCTCGCGACATTCCGCATTGTGTTTGGGCAGCGCGCGCCAGCCTTGGCTTGGGGAGCGGCCGGTCTGGGCGTACTTGGCGTCGGCTTCCTGTCGTGGGAGGAGCTTGCCGCCTCCAACATGAGTGCGCGCGCCCTTGTCGGTATTGGGTTGACGGTGGTGGGCGTGATCGCCGCGTCCGTCGGCAATGTTTTTGCGCGCCGCGGCGAACTCGCCGGCGCCAATGTCGCCGCCTTCACCGGCTGGGCGATGTTTTATGGGGCCATAGCGCTGGCGGCGTTTGCCTTCGCGACCGGCCGGGAGTGGACGTTCGAGCCGACATGGAGATATTCGCTGTCGCTGCTGCATCTCTCGCTGTTTGGTTCGGTGATTGCGTTCTTCCTCTATTACGGTCTGGCGCGGCGGCGTGGCTACGCGACTGCGTCTTACATATCGGCGCTGACGCCGCCGGTAGCGATGCTGGTTTCGAGCCTGCTGGAACAAAAAAGCTGGGGCGTGGCCGCGCTCGGGGGCGTGGCGCTCGTGCTTGTCGGTCAGGTTCTGCTGCTGCGGGCAAAGCGGGCGTAGTTACGGCAGCGCGCGCAAGGCCGCCTCCGCGCCGCGCATCAGCGAACGCACGCCTTCGTCCTGGCTCAGGCTTGCATTAGCCCAGACGACATAAACGAACGCCGCGACATTGTGTTTGCGGGCAAGCCCTGCCTGCGAGGAGAACGCGTCGCGCCATGACGCCAGCGGCGCCGGCGCAGATATTTGCGCGAGCCACGCGCTCCATTCCTCGGCGGTGAAGATTCCGCGCTGCGCGATGACCAGGATTGGGCGCGCGAGGCGCTCGAATTCGCCGTAGATGTAGGAGTGGCCCTCCGGCGCGATCTGCGTAGCGATCGCGTCGCGAATGCGGATGAGGTCGTCGCGTTGCGTCGCGGGCGAAGCCGCGAATTGCAGCAACAGGTCCGAGCCGTGCGCAACGCCATGGCGCCAGCCTTCACTCTCGTGGAAGCCGCGATAATCGCGAACGGCGACGAAGTAGGCAAGCGATCGAGTGAGCGCATCGGCGCGTGCGGCTTCGCTGAGGAATGGGGTGAGCCTGTCGGAGCGCACCAGCTCCGACAGGACAAGCGCGGCGAACGGGCGCTCAAAACCGCTCGGCTCGGCGCTCTCCAGGCGCGGCAGCAAGTCGCTCACCAGCGCGGTTTGCGTCGGCACGTCGAGTTGGCGCTCGCGCAGCATGTGGCTAAGCGACTCAAAGCCGATCTGGTCGCGCAGCCAGGGATCGGGCGAGGCTACGCAGGCGACGATGGCGCGCGCAAACCGCCGCCGCTCGCGAGCACCCGCGATTTCGAACTCCGCGGACTGGAGTGCTTCGAGGCGGGCGCGGTCGTAGCCCGGCGGGGGGCACGAAGCCGGCTGCTGTGCGCCAGCTGCGGGGACGACGGCGAGGACCAGGGCGGCGGCGAGGAATAAGTTGCGCATCGGCGCATCTGGGTCTCCGCGCCATTGCTCGCAAGGCTGCGTACGACCAAGAGCAGGCAGTCCGCGACAGACTGCGCCCTCGGCGTCTCCGGCCGAACAACACCCCTGCGCTTGGCGTTTGCCGCGGGCTCGGCTAGCAAGCCCGCGAACATGACGCCGCGCGACAAAATCCGAAACTTTTCAATAGTGGCCCATATCGACCACGGCAAATCCACGCTCTCCGACAGGCTGATCCAGGAGACGGGGGGATTGAGCGCGCGCGAGATGACCGAGCAGGTGCTGGATTCGATGGATATCGAGCGCGAGCGCGGCATCACCATCAAGGCCCAGACCGTGCGGCTCGATTACAAGGCCAAGGACGGGCTCGACTACGTCCTCAACCTCATGGACACGCCCGGGCACGTGGATTTCGCCTACGAAGTCTCGCGCTCGCTCGCGGCTTGCGAAGGCGCGCTCTTGATCGTGGATGCTTCCCAGGGCGTGGAGGCGCAGACCCTGGCCAATGTCTATCAGGCGCTCGACAACGATCTCGAGATCGTGCCGGTGCTCAACAAGATCGATCTTCCCGCCGCCGAGCCGGAACGCATCCGCCAGCAGATCGAGGACGTGATCGGGCTCGACGCTTCGCAAGCCATCCTCGCCTCCGGCAAAACCGGAGAGGGCATCGCCGAATTGCTCGAAGCCATCGTCACGCGCTTGCCACCGCCCAAGAGCGGCGACGCCAACGCGCCGTTGAAGGCGCTGCTGGTGGACGCGTGGTATGATTCCTATCTCGGCGTCGTCGTGCTGTTTCGCGTTATCGACGGCGTGATGCGCAAAGCCATGCGCATAAAATTGATGCAGACCGGCGCCGATTATAACGTCGACAGCCTTGGCGTGTTGCGCCCCAAGCGCCAGGAGGTCGCCGAACTCGGCCCCGGTGAGATCGGCGTGCTCACAGCCAGCATCAAGGAAGTGGGCGACGCCCGCGTCGGCGACACGATCACCGAATATCGCCGCGAGACGGCCCAAGCGCTGCCCGGCTTCAAGCCGGCGCAGCCGGTGGTGTTCTGCGGCCTGTTCCCACAGGACGCGGCGAACTTCGAAGATCTGCGCGCGGCGATGAGCCGTTTGCGTCTCAACGATGCGAGCTTCTCCTTCGAAATGGAAACCTCCGCCGCGCTCGGTTTTGGCTTTCGCTGCGGATTCTTAGGGCTTCTGCATCTGGAGATCATCCAGGAGCGGCTCTCGCGCGAGTTCAATCTCGATCTTATCGCCACCGCGCCAAGCGTGGTCTACCGCGTGCATCTCAACAATGGCGAGATGAAGGAGCTGCACAATCCCGCTGACCTGCCTGATGTCACCTACATCAAGGAAATCGAGGAGCCCTGGATCAAGGCGACGATCCTGACGCCGGACGAATATCTCGGCGGCATCATCAAGCTCTGCCAGGATCGCCGCGGCGTGCAGAAGGAGCTGAACTATGTCGGCTCGCGCGCGATGCTGGTGTACGAATTGCCCCTGAACGAAGTGGTGTTCGATTTTTATGACCGGCTGAAAAGCATTTCCAAGGGCTATGCCAGCTTCGATTATCAGCTGATCGACCACCGCGTCGGCAATCTGGTCAAGATGAGCATCCTGGTGAACGACGAGCCGGTCGACGCGCTCTCGATGCTGGTGCACGCGGGCCGCGCGGAATCACGCGGCCGCTCGATGGTGGAAAAGCTGAAGGAGCTGATCCCCCAGCACATGTTTAAAATCCCGATCCAGGCCGCGATTGGAGGCCGCATCATCGCCCGCGAAACGCTTTCGGCTTTGCGCAAGGACGTCACCGCGAAATGCTATGGCGGCGACGCCTCGCGCAAACGCAAGCTCCTGGACAAGCAGAAAGAGGGCAAGAAAAAGATGCGCCAGTTCGGGAAAGTCGACATCCCGCAGGAGGCGTTTATCGCGGCGCTGAAGATGGATTCTGACTGAGCGCGCCGAAGACGCGTTCAGTCAGAATTCATCCCGGACGCGATTTGCGCGAGCAAAGCGCGATCCGGGATCGGGTGGGGATGCTAGGGCTTGTCTTTTGTACCCTTGAGCAAGGGAGTTTCTTTGCCCAAGACCTCCGGCTCAGTGATCTGAATCGGCTGCCCTTTTCCCGTGTTCACCTTTGCCGACAGTTTTAGCAAGGCGTTGTCGAAGGTATGAAAGAACTCGGACTCCGCAACGGACGCGGTCGCCAAGTGAATGGCGTCAGCAGGCTTTAGGCCCGCAAAACCTTTCTGCATCAACTGCCGCGCTAACGTCCCGACGCGAACATCGACGTTGGCTAGTAGAATGTAGTCGTTTTCGAAGAACTGCGCGATCTTGTCGTCGTCAGCAGCAGTCCTAGTGCTTGGGGCTTTGCTAACCTCGGCCAATGAAAGTGTCGAAGTGACAATCTCATAGATGCCCCTCTCGCCAGCCTGGATTACACCACGGCACATCTTGCCCCGATCAACGCTCTTGCTATCAACAGTGACCACTTCTTGCTGGATCAGCGCAATCCAGCAGCAGGCGTCCCAGTAGATGCGCTTAATTGAGCTGGCCATTACGCAATGCCTTCAAGTATTCCTCCGAAGACATTCCATTTGTGAAGTGTGGATCGATGATGTCCTCGACGCTTGGAAGGTCTTCGCGTGCGCGCATCACGCGGACTTCGTCAGCATCCACGTAATTGATGTTTGCCAGACCCCGATAGTGAATTGTCCCGCTTACTAGTAGACGTGCGCGGCCCAGCACTTGTTTCACCTTGTGTTCAGACACTGTTTCAACGGCTCTCTTGCGAAGTACGCACTTGATCAAATCACCAAAAATGCGGTCGCGAATATGAAGTATGGATCTGTTGTGGCCGTCGCGCTCAACGCCCACGTAATACCCTTCGATTGAGCCAAGCTCATGGAACGAACGCTCCTTGGGTTCACGAATTGCACGCAAATTCTTGGAGATTTCGCGGGCCACTGTTGGGGTAACGGTTAGCGGAGCGTCGTCCGTGCCAAAGTCGATTGTCGTTAGGTTCAGGCCGTTTGTGAGGCGTTCCGACATTTTATCGATCTTCGCGAGCACGGCCTCGTTAAAGTAGCTTGGACGTACTCTCTCAGTTTGGAGTGCCTGAAATCCAGTTGCCACTGCGTGCTGTACCACCGCCGCGCGGCGGTCAATGTTTGTGGCGTGGTCTAGCGGGAAGGGCGTCGCCTCGAACGTCAGCGGACTGTTTCGGCCCGCGTCGGTGATGCGCCACTCCATAGCGACGCCGCCTTCCTCGGAAACGGCAGCATCGACGGAAACAAGAATTTCGAAGAAATCCCGAAGCTGCTTAAGCAGATCCTCAACGGTTGGTGCATCCGTGAGCCCACCAGTACCACTAATGCTGATCCTGATCGGTTTAACCATGGACTTAACCAAATTCTAATAGAAGATAATAGGAACAAGTTGAGTCGAGGTAAAGGTATTCAATTTTATTACGTTGCCGTGACAAGCCTCGCGCGGGCCTCGGATGACCTGCACCGCGATGATATAGTATGCTCAGATGCCCAACCCGCTCCACGCCCGCATCACCTCCGACCCCGCCATTCCCGGCCAGCACTTCGCGGCGGAGCTCTGCTTGGCCACCTCTGCGCCGGGATGGGCGAGGCGGCGGCGCTGCTGGACCAATCCCCCTGTGTGAAGCCCGACGCCTGGTGCTAAGCTTCCTGCGCCGCAAGCAGCGCATCCATCTGCTCGTCGCTCAGTCCGAAATGGTGCCCGACTTCGTGCACTAGAATGTGGGCGACCAGTTCTGCGAGGGGCAGTTCGCCGCGTTCGATCCACTCATCCAGAATGGCGCGGCGATAGAGGAACACGATAGGCCCTTGCGGCGTGGGGTCGGTGATCGAGGCCTGGGTTAGGTCAACACCTTGATAGAGTCCCGACAACTCGTAGGGGTCCTCGATTTCCAACTCGGCCAGGATTTCCTCATCCGCCCAATCCTCGATCCGGAACACGATTCCGTCCGCAAGCCTCCGGAAAGCCTCAGGAAGCTCCTCCCAGGCGGTGCGGGCGAGCCGTTCAAGATCGTCCAAAGAGGGCGCAAGTGCGTGGGGAGGGTCGGTCATCGCCGCAAACCTAGCTCGAAATTAAGTTGACGCATGCGTCATTTTCGTTGAAACGCTGATCGAAGCTGCTATTTTGCCGCCAGGCGCCGCCAAACGCGCCAGCACGGGAGAGATGTGACCATGGCCGATTCCGCGGGCGCCCCCATTCGCCAGATCACCAAGGACGAAGTCTATGACGCGGTGTCGCCAACCGATTTTGGCGCGATGCTTGAAATCGACCGCCACCTCAACCGATCGTCAGCCTTCGACAAGATCATCTCGGCGACGCATGACCATTTCTGGGATCCGCTCGATAAGAAATACATCGATTTCGAGGACGACTTCAAAGCTGACGAAACTGACTTCATCCCCGACATTCTCGTGCCGGCGCTGCAGACCGATTACGTCACCAATTTCTTCGCCGACAAACCCGCCGAGCGCATTCGCTTCAAGAGCCAGGTCGGCCGCTGGGTGATGTCTTCGATCCTGCACGGCGAGCAGGGCGCTTTGAACCTTTCCGCTTCGCTTTGCCACGTGCTGCGCGATCCTGGCGCGCAGGAATACGCCGCCAACCAGACCCGCGAAGAAGGCCGCCACGTGACCGCCTTCGCCAAATACATCATCGCTCGCTGGGGCACGCCGCTGCCTTGCGGCACCGTGCTGGCCGAGTTGCTGAAGGAAATCGTGCACGCCCCGGAAGTGTACAAGAAAATCATCGGCATGCAGATGCTGGTGGAAGGCCTCGCCATGGGCGCCTTCGCCACCATCTTCAAGGAATGGGACGATCCGTTGGCCAAGAAGCTCACCCAGCTGGTGATGACCGACGAAGCATTCCATCACAAATTCGGAAAGATCTGGGCCGACCGCACCATTCCGAAGCTGTCGAAGGAAGAGCACGAGATCGTCGAGAACTGGGCCGCGCATTGCTTCCAGACGCTGTTGTTCAACCTGGTCGCCCCGCACCAGATGACCGCGATCTATTCCGATTTCGGCCTCGACCCGGACAAGGTGATGCAGGGCTTTCAGGAGGTCGCCACCGACGAAGCCCGCCGCGAGCACATGAAGGAAAGCGCCAACATTTTCCGCGTGCTGGTGAAGACGCTTTGGAACGCCGGCATCATCACCGAGCGCACCAAGAGCTTCTACGCCACTTATGTGAGCTTCGAGGAGTTCGAGGCCGAGGGAACCGACATGGTCGGCGACGCGATCGCCGAGGACGGCATCGCCTATCTCAAGACCATCAATTTCGGCATCAATTCAGCCGCGCTCACGGATATCAAGGCGGCGGCGATCGCTGCGGAATAGGCGGCCAAGCCCCATTGAAAGCTGCGTCATCTTATGGTATCTACCAAAGATAGATACCATAAGATGACGCCCATGACCGATACCGCTGAAAAGCCGCCCACCGCGAAGCTGTTCATGCACGGCCGCAGCCAGGCCGTGCGGCTGCCGAAGGAGTTCCGCTTCGAAGGAACCGAAGTGCGCGTCAGCCGGGTGGGCGACAAAGTGATCCTCGAACCGATGGAAAAACCGCCGTTCGACTACGAGGCTTGGCGCGCGCGGCTGGATGCGTTGGGCGCGCGCGACTTCCTGCCCGGGGGACTACCGGATGATCCCCCGGTCGAGCCCGAAGATTTCGGTATCAAGTGAGCGTGTTCTGCCTCGACACCAATATCGTCATTGGCATCATTAATGGCAGCGCAACCGCCGTCGAAGCGCGATTTCGTGCGACGGTGGGGCACTCGCTGCTCATGCTTCCGGCTGTGGCGTTGTTTGAACTGCGCTACGGCTACGCCAAGAGCGACCGCCGCGCGCGCATGGAAGCGCTTCTGGAAGCGTTCCTTTCGCCCGGCATCGAGGTGTTGCCCTTCGACCGTGACGATGCTGCCGAGGCTGGCGATATCCGCGCCGCGCTCGAAGCGCAGGGAAATCCGATCGGCCCCTATGACATCCTGATCGCGGCGCAGGCGCGCCGGCGCGGCGCGTCGCTGGTGACGCGGAACCGCCGCGAGTTCGAACGCGTGCCCGGCCTAATCGTGACCGACTGGGCAAAGTGATGCAGGGCTTCCAAGAGGTCGCCACCGACGAAGCCCGCCGCGAGCTGCGGTGGCCCAATCTTAAGGTCGCAATCAATGTTTCCGCGCACCAGGTCCGGTTGAAAGGCTTCGCAGCGCAGACAGCTGCGTTGGCGCGGCAAATGAATGCCAAGCCTTCGCAGTTTGAACTGGAACTAACCGAAGGCGTGCTCCTGGGCGACGATCTGACCACGCAAGCGACGCTCGGCGAATTGCGCCGGATTGGCTTCAGCCTCGCGCTGGACGATTTCGGCACCGGTTATTCGAGCCTTAGCTATTTGCAGCGCTACCCGATCGACAAGATTAAGATCGATCAGTCCTTCGTCGCCAATCTTGGGATCGACGATGAGGCGGTCGCCGTGGTGGAGGCAATCGTGAGGTTGACGCGAGCACTGAATCTCCGCGTGATCGCGGAGGGCGTTGAAACTGACGACCAGCGCCGGCGCCTCTCCGAAGTCGGGTGCGGCGAAGTGCAGGGCTATTTGTTTGGCAAGCCCATGCCCGCCGCGGCGATCGATCAGCTCGTTGCCAAACGCGCCGCAGCATAGTCCTTCGAGTTACATCCTCGCGTACGCCCGCACCACCGCATCCAAAAAATCGCGCCCCTCATACAGGCTTTGAACGCGAACCTTTTCGTTGAGGCCGTGGGCGTTGTTTTCTCCGGGGATCGCGAACATGCCGCTCATGCCGTAGGTGGGGATGCCGGCATTGTTGAGGAAACGCCCGTCGGTGGCGCCGGGGGTCATGGTTGGCACGATCGGAATTCCGGGCCAAAGCCGCGCTGCAGCGCGCTCGACCGGCCCCATGATCTCGCGCGTGAGCTGGGGCGGCGATGAGCCCTCGCGCCGGCGCACGATCTCGACCGCAATCTGCGGATCGTTCATCACCCGCTGCAATTCTGCCTGCACCTCTTCCGGGGCGTGTCCCTGCAGTACGCGGCAGGAGAGGGTGGCGACCGCACGCTGCGGGAGTGCGTTGGCGGCGTGGCCGGCGTCCACCTGAGTGGCGACGCAGGTAGTGCGCATGATCGCATTGTAGGAGGGATTGCGCGCGATGGCTTCCTGCACTGAGGCGTTGTTTGGATCACGCGCCAGCGCGGCCATCGCCTGGCCCTCGTCGCCGCCCACAATTGGCGCCATGCGTTCGAAGAAGGCGCGCGTTACCGGGCTGAGCTCGACAGGAAACTGGTGCTGGGACAAGCGCGTCAGACCGGCGCTTAGTCGATAGATCGCATTCTCTGCAACCGGGCGCGAAGAATGCCCGCCGGGATTGGCGACACTGAGCGTGAACACCTGATGGATCTTTTCGCCAGCCTGCACGTTGAGCGCCAAGGGCCGCCCGTCCGGCGAAAGTATGCCGCCCGCACCCTCGTTGAGCGCAAAGTCGGCCTGCATCCAATCGCGGTGGTTGCGCAGCAAATAGTCGACGCCGTTGACGCGGTTGAGGGAAGTTTCTTCCCCGCAGGTCAGCGCGAGCCGTATCGAGCGGCGCGGGCGGAGATTTTCCTGCCGCATGCGGACCATGAGGTCCACAAACACCGCCGCCATGGCTTTGTCGTCGATCGCGCCGCGTCCGTAGAAAAAGCCGTTCTCCTCGACCAGCGTGAACGGATCGCGCTCCCAATCGGCGCGGTTGGCGTTGACCACATCGATATGCGCCAGAAGCAGGATTGCGCGTTCGCGCGAGCGCCCACGCAGCACTGCGACGAGATTGCCGTCGTCTGGCCGGCCCTCTGGCGCGATAACGCGCAGGTCGCGCTCACCATAGCCTGCCGCACTTAGGTGCGCCGCCATCGCCTCAGCGGCGCGCGTGCACGAGCCGGTGGCTTCGGATGTGTCGATCTCTACCAATTCTTCGTAAATGACGCGGAAGGCGGTGTGGTCAGGGGTGAGTTCTTGGGCGTTGGCCGCGCCCGAAAGAAACGCGAGGCCGAGGGACAGCATTAGAGGGCGCATGGGTTCGCCTTGAAACTACTTACATACGGATGTATGTAAGTGGGGCCATGGCCCACATTAGCATCCGCGACCTGCAGAAAATGTCGAGCGAAACCATCGCCAAGCTCAGCGGGCCGACCCCCGTAAAGTCGGGCGGCCAGACGGTGGCGATCCTGACGCCAATCCGCAAACCGGATTTGGAGCGTCTGGGGGCTGCGCTAACGCTTGCCGAGGAGCTGGCAAAGGGGCGCGACGCCGCCGCCGATGATGCAGCTTTGGCGCAATATGGCGAGGTCGATCCGACGAATTGGAACGAGGAGGCTATCCGCAAGCTCTACCAGGAGGGCTGAGCCAGCCATGCGCACGCCGGCGCCTCATCTTGTTGTCGACGCCAATATCTTGATTGCGGCGGCGCGCGGCAGAAGCGCGGATGCGATGCGGATTGTGGCTGCGCAGGTGACCCTCATTACCACCGATCGCGCGATGGAGGAGGCGAGCAGGCGCCTCGTGTTGGGCATGAAGCGACCGGAATTGATCGGCGTTCTGAATATCCTGGCGCAGAGCTTCGAAGTGTTTTCGGCGGCAAGCCTTGCCGACGACGTTGCCTTAGCGCAGCGCGTGCTGCGTGACGCAGTCGCCAGTCGAAACGGCTCGGCGGATGATGCGCACCTGCTGGCGCTCGCGTGGAATGTCGACGCCGACATCTGGTCTGCGGATCGCGATTTTGCCGGTGCGGGCGTCGCGTCGTGGTCCACGCCAAACCTTCTCCGCGCGCTACGTGATTCCTAAACCCAGCGCCGCACGCGCTTACAATATTTGTCGAACGCCTCGCCGAATTGGCGGCGCATCTTGGCTTCCTCAAACGGGACCAGCACGAAATTCGTGATCGCAAACACGCCCAGCGGCGCAAGAAGCATGAGCGGACGCCCGAACCAGAGCGCAACGCCCAGCGAAGCGGTGACCACGCCAAGGTACATTGGGTTGCGCGTGAAGCGATAAAGCCCGGAAGTGACTAGGACGTCGTTCTTCTCCGAAGTCGGCAAAATCTGTGTGCCGGCGCGGCGGAACTGATTGGTTGCGATGGTCGGCAGCGCGATGCCAAGCAGTAGGAACGCAAGCCCCGCGAGCTCGCTTCGCCATAGCGGCAATCCTGTGAACGCCGGCAAGTCGCTCAGAAAATAGCCCGCCGCCAGCAGCGCGATCGCCCACAGCGGCGGCGGCGCTTTCAGCATCAGTGCTGGCTCTTCGGCAGCCGCACCACCAGGCCGTCGAGCGCGTCGCTTACTTTGATCTGGCAGGAGAGGCGGGAATTATCCGCAACATCGTTGGCGAAATCGAGCATGCTTTGCTCCATGCTGGAGGCTTCGCCGGTTTTGGCGAGCCAAGCATCGTCGACATAGACGTGGCAGGTGGCGCAGGCGCAGGCGCCGCCGCAATCGGCGTCGATCCCCGGCACAGCGTGCTTGACCGCCGCCTCCATCACGGTTTGGCCCGCCGGCGCTTCGACGACATGCTCCTTGCCGGAGTGTTCGATGTAGGTGATTTTCGGCATGGGTCCCCAGGCAGCTCTCAGGTCGCGGCCGCGACCAATTCCTTCATCGGGCGCGACGTATCTGCGATCAAGTCCGGCGCCAAGGTGCGGCCGCTCTGGATCAGCATTTTTGCTCCCAAAAACTCGCCCGGGCGGTTTACCGCATCGACGGCGATCAGTTTCCCCTCCCGATAGTAGAACGCAGCGAACGCTCGGTCCGCCATAACACCGCGCAACACCATGCGGTCATAACCTTGGAACAGGCCGGCGATCTGCAGCTTGAGATCATATTGATCGGACCAGAACCAAGGCGCTTCGACCGTCGGCGCCGGCTGATCGAGGAGTGCCGCAACGGCAAGCTTAGCCCCTTCAATCGCATTGTGGACGCTTTCGAGCCGGCCCATGCGGCTCTGGTAATGCGCCATCGGCCGCGCTGCGCAATCGCCGATCGCGAATACGCTGGGGTCGGAAGTCCGGCAGGATCCGTCGGTCGCCACGCCATTGTCGATCCTGAGGCCGCATTGCTGCGCCAGCGTGGTTTCCGGATTGACGCCGATGCCGGCGATCACAAGATCGGCGGAAACTTCCCCGCCATCGGCCAGGCCAACGCCGGTCACGCGCTCCTTGCCCTTGATGAAAGCGGGCTGGCCGCCGAGCACGAAGCGCACGCCCTGAGCGGTATGTTCGTCCAAAAAGAAGCCGGAGACTTCAGGGCTGGTGACGCGAGCAAGCGGTCGCGCCGCCGCCTCAAGCACCGTGACCTCCAGGCCCTTTTGCCGCGCCATGGCGGCCACTTCGAGCCCGATATAACCGGCGCCGATCACCGCCAGCTTGGCGCCTGCGAGGAAGCTGGGCCGCATGGCGTCAGCGTCCGCTGTGGTGCGAAACAAATGCGCGCCTGGCAGATCGGCGCCCACAAGAGTGAGCTTTCGTGGCCGTGCGCCAGTGGCGAGGATCAGCGCATCATAGGCGAGTTCACGCCCGCCTTCGAGGCGCACGCGCTTGTTGGCGCGGTCGATCCAAACGGCCCGCAACGGAATGAGCACGGCGATGTTTTCGTCGGCATAGACGCTCGCCGGGCGCAACAATAGACGCTCAAGGTCCATCTCGCCGGCGAGGTATTTCTTCGAGAGCGGCGGCCGCTGATAGGGCAGCGCTGGTTCCTCGCCAATCAGGGTGATGTCGCCGGAAAACCCGCCCTGGCGCAAACGAACGGCGGCCTCGCCGCCGGCCTGGCCGGCGCCGATAATGACGATACGGTTGATCTGGTTAGCCATACGGAGGGCGTGTTTGGAGCCAATGTCGGTCATGCGCAAGCGGGCCTTGAAGCAGGCGCGCGCCTGCGCCAGCATCTCGCCCCGTGAGCGCAGAAGCCCTTGCTGATTCGCGTATTTTGACGCTGCCGGACGCGGCGGCGACGGTTGCGCTCGGCCGGCGTTTGGGCGCTTGCCTGGCCCCTGGCGATGTCGTGTGCCTTACCGGTAATTTAGGAGCGGGCAAAACAACCCTGGCTCGCGGCGCCATCGAGGCCTGGACTGGACGCGACGATGAGACGCCGAGCCCGACCTACACCCTGGTGCAAACCTATGAGGGGACGCGCGGCGAATTGTGGCATGTCGATCTCTATCGGCTGAAGCGTGCCGAGGACGCTTGGGAGCTTGGCCTGGAGGAAGCGTTCCACAGCGCCGCGTGTCTGATCGAGTGGCCGGAGCGTCTGGAGGGGCGAACGCCGCGCGATCGCCTCGATATTGAACTCAGTCCGGCCGGAGATGGACGCAGTGCGCGCCTTACCGGCCATGGCGTCTGGAGCAAGAAGATTGCAGCGATCTGAAGCGCTCGCGCGCCTGTTAGCCGAGACCGGCTTTGCGGAAGCTCAGCGTGTCCCGCTCGCAGGCGATGCGTCGACGCGCCGATATGAAAGGCTGATTCTACCCGATCGCCGCGCCATCCTGATGGACGCGCCGCCGTCGAGCGAAAGCGCGCCATGTCCGCCGGGAGCGACGCCGGCGGAGCGGCGTCTCCTGGGGTGGAACGCCACAGCGCGCCTCGCCGCGTCGCGTGTTGAAGCTTTCGTCGCGGTGGCGGCGCACCTCGAACGCCTCGGGCTCGCCGCACCGCGTATCTACGGCGCCGATCTCGAGGCCGGTTTCGCCGTCATAGAGGATTTGGGTGACGGCCTTTATGCGCAAGTGATCCCGGCGGGTGGTGACGAAATCGCCCTCTACGAAGCCGCCGCGCGTGTGCTCGCGCACGTGCATGAGGCGCCAATGCCCGCGAAGCTCGATGGACCGGTGGGCGCTTCGTGGCCATTGCTGGATTATGACGCGCTCGCGTTGGAGGCCAATGCCGATCTGTTTGTGGAGTGGTTGCCCCGCGCCGCCGAAGTGCGCATCGACGAAGCCGCGCGTGCGCGCTGGGCGCAGATCCGCGATGCGCTGATCGTGAAGGCGCTGGGTTTTCCGCGCGCCTTCACCATCCGCGACTATCATGCCGAGAATTTACTCTGGCTGCCGGAGCGCGACGGCTTGCAGCGCGTTGGTCTGCTCGATTTTCAGGACGCGGTTCGCGGTTGGCGCGCGTGGGATTTCTCCATGCTGCTGCACGACGCGCGCCGCGATGTGAGCCCCGCCGCCCACACTGCCGCTATCCGCGCCTATCTCGAGGCGACTGGGGCAAGCGAGGCGGAGTTCCAGCGCGAACTCGCCGTGCTTGGCGCCCTCAATTCCATGCGTATTCTGGGCATCTTCTCACGCCTCGCCGGCCGTGACGGCAAGACGCGCTATATCTCGCTGATGCCGCGCATGTGGGGACACCTCTCCCGCACGCTGCAGCATCCAGCGTTGGAAGATGCGCGCGCGTTTGTGCGCGACGTGGCCGCGCCCTATCTGGAGCAAGCGGCGTGAACGTTCCCGCGACAGCCATGGTGCTGGCCGCCGGCCTCGGCACGCGCATGCGCCCGCTGACCGACGATCGCCCCAAGGCGCTCGTTAATGTTCATGGACGTGCGCTGATCGATCATGTGCTCGACCGCCTGGTTCAAGCTGGCGTGAGGCGGGCTGTGGTGAACGTGCATGCGTTTGCGGACATGCTCGAGGCGCATGTGCGTCAACGACGCGACATTGAGCTGCTGATTTCAGACGAGCGTGCGCGGCTGATGGAGACCGGCGGCGGCGTCAGGCAAGCGCGCGCGCTTCTCGGCGACGATCCGATCGTAGTCTGCAATATCGATTCGGTTTGGGAGGAGCCGCAGGGATCGGCCATCGCTCGATTGGCGGCAGGCTTCGATCCTTCTGTGATGAGCGCGCGGCTCATGCTGGCCGCCATGGATCAATGTCTCGGCTTCGACGGCGCCGGCGATTTCTTCATGGATGAAGGCGGCTCGCTGAGCTTGCGCGGCCCGATGCCGCATGCGCCCTGGGCCTATACTGGCGTGCAGATCATCGATCCGCGCATCGTCGACGAGGAGCCGCTTGAACCGTTTTCCTTCATGCGTGTCTGGAAGCGGTTGCGGAGTGAAGGCCGCCTGTTTGGCGTTCCGCTCGGAGGCTTCTGGATGCATGTCGGGGATCCGCAGGCGCGTGCGGAGGCTGAAGCGCGTCCGGCGCCGAAATCATGAAATCCGGATTGTTCGATGGGCCGGCGCCGCGCTTGCGCGCCGCGCCGGCGACGGCCCCATTCCTGGAGGTGCTGGCCGACGCGATGGTCGATGCGCTCCACCGAGCTGACAATCCGTTCTCGCTTTCGGACGCTCTAGTGTTGTTGCCGAACCGTCGCGCCGCGCAAGGGCTCATGCAGGCGTTCGCTAGGCGGCTCGGCGGCGCTGCGTTGTTGCCGACCATCCGGCCTCTCGGCGATCCGCATGCCGATGAGGACCCTGATGTCTGGGGCGCCGACCCGATCGATACGGAGATCGCCCCGCCCATCGATAAGCTGCGCCGTCGCCTTGATCTCGCCTCGCTCATCCGCCGACGCGACAAGGCCGAGAACGGCGTGGAAGATCCCGCGCGCGCCATCGCGCTCGCAGACGAGTTAGCGAAGCTGCTCGATGGCGCCGCTACCATGGATCGCGTGGCCTGGGAGAAATTGCCTACTTTGGTCAACGAAATTGAGCTGGCACGCCATTGGGATTCTTCAGCAAGATTTCTGAGCATCGTCGCCGCCTATTGGCCCCAATACCTTGCGGAAATCGGACGCTCGGATTTTGCCGCTCATGGCGCTGCGGTGCGTCGCGCTTTGGCGCAGCGCTGGCGCTCCGAGCCGCCGATGCGCCCGATCGTGATCGCCGGGTCAACAGGCTCCATCGCCACGACGCGCGAACTGATGAGAGTTGTCGCGGGATTGCCGGGCGGCGTGGTGGTGCTGCCTGGCCTGGATGTCGAACTCGACGATGAAAGCTGGGCGCTGTTGGGCGAACAGCATCCGCAGTTTGCATTGAGAGAGACCTTGCGCGCGCTCGGCGTAGAGCGCGCATCAATCCCGCTCCTGGGTCAGGAGACGCCGAGCGGGCGTGCGCGGCGTGTGCTGATGCGCGAAGCATTGGCGCCGCCGGAGAAGACAGCGGATTGGCTAACGCGTCTCGAGGCGGCCGGCGGCGCAGGCTTCGTGGAGGCGGGCGTTGCTGGTTTGCAATTGATCGAAGCAGCCACCGAAGATGAAGAAGCGGCGGCAATAGCACTGCTGCTGCGCGAAGCGCTGGAGACGCCCGCGCGCACGGCTGCGTTGGTGACGCCGGACGCCGGGCTCGCGCGGCGTGTCGAGGCTAAGCTCGCGCGCTGGAGCATTGCCCCGTCCGTCTCGCATGGCGTCCCATTGCGCGAAACTTTGGCTGGCCGGTTGATCGCGCTCCTGTGCGAGTTGGCGCTCGACCCCGGGGAACCAGTGGCGCTTGCGGCGCTGTTGAAGCATCCGCATGTCGCGCTTGCCGACGCCGCCGCGCTTGCAACGCTGGAGCACGAGGCGCTCCGTGGGCCGCGCCGACATGAGGGCCTCGCAGGGATATTCGGGCTGGATTCCATAGCCAAACACGAGAACGCGCGCGGCATCGTCGTGCGGATGGCTGAGGCCCTGGCGCCCCTCACCGAAGCGATGGCGCGCAGTGAACTCACGCTTAAGGCGTTCGCAAATGCGTTGGTCGATGCGGTGGAGCGTTGCGCGCTGCGTCAGTGTTGGCAGGGCCGCGACGGCGAGCAGGCGGCTGCGCTATTGCGCGAGGCGATCGAACACGGCGATGCACTGGGGCCCATCCCTGCTTATGCAGCCCCGCGCGTGCTCATGCGGTTGATGGAGGAGCGAGAGGTGGCCCCCGAGACCGGCGGCGACCCGCGCATTGCCATTTGGGGGCCGCTGGAAGCGCGCTTGCAGCGGCGTGACCTCCTGATCCTCGGTGGCTTGAACGAAGGCGTTTGGCCGGCGCCGGCGGGAGAGGATCCCTTTTTGTCGCGCGGCATGCGCGCAGCGCTCGGCCTGCCTTCGCTCGATCAACGCATCGGGCTCGCCGCCCACGACTTCGCGCAGATGGCCTGCGCTCCCGATGTCGTGCTGACGCGCGCATTGCGTCGCGACGGCGCGCCGAGCTTGGCGTCGCGCTGGCTGTGGCGTTTGCAGACCTTAGTAAAGGGTGCGGGCGCACAACTCACCCACGGCTCTCAACACGTGGAGTGGGCAAGAACGCTCGACACGCCCGAGGGCGCGCGCGCGTCGAAAATTCCGCGCCCCCGGCCGCCGGCTGGAAAGCGGTTGCAGCGCATTAGCGTCACTCAAGTCGAGAAACTGATCCGCGACCCTTACGCGATCTATGCGCAGCGCATCCTCGGCCTGGAGTGCCTCAAGCCCATCGGGACAATTGCCGGCCCGGCAGAGCGTGGGATCGCCGTGCACAAGGCGATCGAGAGGTTCGAGGATGGCGATGACCACGCTTTGCTGATCGATCTCCTCGACGAAGAATTGCGCCGCGTCGGCGTGCCCGCGGAACGCCGCGCGGCGGAACGCGAGCGGATGCGCATTTCCGCCGAGGCGCTAATCGCCTGGTTCGCTCAACGGCGCGCCAAGGGCGCGTTGGTCTATCGCGAACGGCGCGGTCTATTGAGTCTGGACGGGGTTGATCTGTCGTGCGTCGCCGACCGCATCGAGATCGGTCCCGGCCATGTCGCCATCCTCGATTTCAAGACCGGAGAGCCCGCCAGCGCAAAGCAGGTGGAGTCCGGACTCTCGCCGCAATTGCCGTTGGAAGCGGCGATGCTGGCGCAAGGCGCGTTCGACGGCGTGCCGAAGGCGGAGGCCGATGAGCTCGGCTATTGGCGTTTCGGCAACAGCGATCCCACGCCCAAGCCGCTCGCGCTCGATGCCATGGCCCATGCCGAGAAGGCGCTTGCTTCGCTGGTTTCATTGTTGGCTCGCTACGCCGAGGCGGATCAACCGTTCTTGTCCAAACCGCGGGTGCAATTTCTCAACCGGTACGGCGATTATGACCACCTTGCCCGCCGCAAGGAATGGGCCGATGCGCAGGGCGAGAGCCCATGATTTCGCGCGCTCTCAAGTCGGCGCAAGCGAGTCAGAAGCTCGCCGCCGATCCCACTCGCTCGGTATTCGTCACCGCCAACGCGGGGTCGGGCAAGACCAAGGTGTTGGTCGACCGCATCGCGCGCTTGCTGCTGGACGGCTCGAAGCCGTCGGCGTTCTTGTGCATCACCTACACCAAGGCGGCGGCGGCTGAGATGCAGCGGCGTTTGTTCGAGCGACTGGGCGGCTGGTGTGTAGCAGATGACGCGCGTCTCGCGGCGGAATTGGAGAACTTGGGCGCCGCGCCTAAAGATCTTGGCCGCGCGCGCGCATTGTTCGCTCAGGCGCTGGAGACGCCCGGCGGACTCAAGATCCAGACCATCCATGCTTTTTGCGAACGTCTGCTCGCGCGGTTTCCGCTCGAAGCGGGCGTGCCGCCAGGCTTTGACATCGCTGATGAATCGCGTGCAGCGGCGCTTTTGGGCCAGGCGCGCGCTAGCGCCGCACTCTCGCACGATGCGCCGATCGAAGCATTCCGCCGTTTCGCCGCTCGCCTCGCGGGCGATGATCTCGATGCACTCATGGACTGCCTCGCCAGCCGCCGCGGCGCTTTCCGTCACTATTCCGACAGCCGACAGGGGCCGATCTTCGCTGACGCCGCGCTTAGAAACCGGCACGGCGTCAAAAAGAATGCGGATGCCTTTGCCGTTGCGGCGCTTGCGGGCGTCAATTGGGAGGGGTTGCGGCAAGCCGCGGAGGCCTTAGCCGGGTCTAGCGCGAACAACCAGAAAACTGCGCGCCGCATCCGCGCGGCATTGGATGCCCATGAAGCGCGCTCCGCGTCTCGGATGACTCTGGAGCACGTTCTCCGGATTGCCTTGAAAAAAGAAGACAACGAACCCTACGATTCTTTGGTAACCGCATCGTTTGCGGCCCAGCAGCCATGGCTCGCGCGCGCCCTTGACCCGATCGTCGAACTGGCGACCCGAGCGCGTGAGGCCTTGAACGCCATCGACCGTGCCGACGATGCCGGCGCCGCGCTGGCGTTGGCTCTCAAATTGGATCAGGCCTACGGAGACGCCAAGACGCGCGCCGGTGTGCTCGATTTCGACGATCTCATAGAGCACGCGCAGGGCTTGTTGCGCCGCTCCGACTCTGCGGCCTGGGTGCTGTACAAACTGGACGGCGGCCTCGACCATATTCTGATCGACGAAGGCCAAGACACGAGTCCAACGCAATGGGACCTGATTGCTCCTCTGCAGAGCGAGTTTTTTGCCGGGCGCGGCGTACGCGACCGAACCCGCACAATGTTCGCGGTAGGCGATCCCAAACAGAGCATCTACGCGTTTCAAGGCGCCGACCCGCGCCGCTTCCTGCAGGAGAAGCAGGTTCTTTCAAAACGCGCCGGGAGCGCATTTGCTGCGCCCGACCTGCTGACGTCGTTCCGATCTACCCCTGAGATCCTGCGCGTCGTCGATGCGACCTTCAACCGGCGCCCGCTCATCGAAGCGGCGCCTGCGAAGTTCGACCTGATCGAGCACCTGGCCGCGCGTGAAGGTGAGCAGGGTGCGGTGGAGGTTTGGCCGCTCGCGAGCAAGCCGGCCGCACAACCGGCGCAGGCATGGGACGCGCCGATGGATGTCGAGACCGGCGCCAGCGCGCACGCAATTCTCGCGCGTGCGATCGCGCAGCGAGTGTGCGAGATGATCGCCGCGCGCGAGGCGGTGTGGGAGCGCGGCGCGCCCCGCCCGCTGCGCCCCGGCGATGTGCTGGCTTTGGTGCGCACGCGCGGGCCGCTGTTTCGCGAACTCATCAGGGCGTTCAAACGGGCGGGCCTTCCGGTCGCGGGGGCCGACCGCATGGTGCTGCGCGACGAACTCGCCGTGGAGGATTGCCTGGCGCTGATGCGTGTGGCGCTCGATCCTGCCGACGATCTCTCGCTAGCCTGCGTGCTCAAAGGACCTTGGCTCAATCTCGACGACGATGACGCCGACATTTTTCCGTTGGCGCACGGCAGAGCCAAGAATGAGACGCTTTATGCCCGCCTGATGGCTTCGGTGGACGCGAAGTACGATGCGCCACGGGCATTCATCGCTGAATTGGTAGCGCGCCGCGGCGGAGATGCTTTTGCGTTTTTGTCGTGGGCGTTGGAATCGCCCGACGCCACAGGCGCCAGCGGTTGGAAGCGGTTGTTCGCGCGCCTGGGCCCTGAAGCGCGCGACCCGGTGGAGGAATTGCTGCAGCGCGCGCTCAAGGCTAGCGCGCACACGGCCGCCACAATGCAGCGCTTTCTGCACGAGATCGATTCCGACGCAGGGCAGGTAAAACGCGAGCTCGAGGCCGAGACCGGCGCGGTGCGGGTGATGACGGTGCACGGCGCCAAGGGCCTTGAGGCGCCTCTGGTTATTTTGCCCGACACTAGCGCTGGCGTGGAGGATGCGCCCGACAACGGACTGATCTTCGACGAGGCCGAGGGGCCGTTCGTTTCCTTCCGCAGTAAGGATGACGACAAAGCCGTGCGCGATGCGCGCGCCACGCATAAGGCCCGGATGCTGGGTGAGCACTGGCGACTGTTGTACGTAGCGATGACGCGCGCCCGCGACCGCTTGATCGTGTGCGGCGTGCAATGGCGCAACTCGGAGGCAGCGGAGAGTTGGCGTTTTGCTGTGGAGGAGGCGCTCTCCGGCCTTGGCGCGGCCGCATGCGAAACGCCGTTTGGCGAAGGCTTGCGGTTCGGGACGCCGTTGTCGGCGGGCGCCGCTGTCGCTCCTGTCACCACCGATGCTGCGCTTCTCCCCGAATGGACAAGAGCGCCGGCCCTCGGCGCACGCGTCGGCGCGGCGCAGCCTCCCTCGCGTGCGCATCTTGTTCCGACCTTGTTTTCGCCGCGTGGCGAGGGCGAGGTGCGTTTCCGCAGAGGGCGGTTGATCCACGGATTGCTGCAGCGTCTGCCGGAAATCGCAGTTGAGCGGCGCGCCGCGGCCGCGTGCGCCTGGCTTGAACGCCAAGGCGTCGGCGCAGCGGAGTCGCAGGAATTTTCGCGCGAGGCGCTTGAGGTCATCGCAGATTCTCGCTTCGCCGCCGTGTTTGGGCCTTCTAGCCGCGCCGAAGCGCCGATTGTCGGCATGGTTGAGGGCAGGGCCGTAAGCGGTATCGTCGATCGCATCGCCGTCGATGACGCTTCTGTGATCGTGCTCGATTACAAGACCGATCGGCCTGCGCCGCGCGATCCCGCAGCAGCACCCGCGTCCTACGTCTTGCAACTTGCTCTCTACCGAGCTGTGTTGCGCCAGATATTTCCCGGCAAAATGATAAAGAGCGCGTTGCTCTGGACCGAAGCGCCGCGCCTGATGGCGTTGTCCGACGAGCAGCAGGATGCCGCTCTGGCAGCCTACCTGCGTGGTTGAATCCTTAACCGATCGCGCCTACATCCGCTGCCTCGCCATCCCGCGCCAAGGAGAACAAGCGTGGCCACCACCAAGACCAGCGACGATAGTTTCGAAACCGACGTGCTGAAATCCGGCCGTCCGGTGCTTGTCGATTTCTGGGCGGAATGGTGCGGGCCCTGCAAGCAGATTGGTCCGGCGCTGGAAGAGATCGCCGCCGAAATGGGTGATCGCGTCACCATCGCCAAGCTCAATATCGACGACAACCCCATGACGCCTGGGCGATATGGCGTGCGCGGCATCCCGACCCTGATGGTGTTCAAGGACGGCAAGGTGGCGGCGACTAAAGTTGGCGCTATGCCGAAATCGAAGATTGTCGAGTGGCTGAACGAGAGCGTCTAGGCCTCTTGCGGTTGACCGGCGAGTACAGCCGCCGCCAACGATAGCGAACCACAAAACAGAACACGCGGCGCCGCGAACCGCTCTGCTTTTGCGAGCGCTGCGCTGATCGTGGGCGCTGTCTCTGAGCTGACGCCAACCGCGCGCGCGTGGGCGGCGATGTCGTCTGCCGGCGCGTGATCGTCGTTTAGTGGAACCGCGATGAGATGATCGGTCGCGGGCGAGAGCGCGGCGACGAAAGCCGCGGCGTCCTTGCGTGCACGCAAGCCG
>CXWL01000454.1_pt1 | contig 26021 bp, 26 predicted proteins | sample 590931 | NCBI WGS metagenome assembly CXWL01 (sample SAMEA3498368, study PRJEB10139) | groundwater metagenome | biome: water well; material: biofilm material | place: Germany | collected 2015-04-27
TCGAGTCCGCGCATGTCTTCGTCGCCCTGCCCCACGTCTGCGCAAAAGCAGACCACTTCACAACCGTAATTCTCTTTGAGCCACGGTACGATCACGGATGTATCGAGTCCGCCTGAGTAGGCGAGGACGACTTTTTTGACTTGCGGTTTCGGTTTTGGATTCATTTGTTGCTCCTTGTTTTTATTTACTGGGAAAACCCTAAAGGTTTCCTTTGCAATCGAACACGAAATTTAGTGGGATTGTTTTGTCAACGGTTTATCTGGTTAGCCGGAAAAACCTTTAGGGTTTGCATAAGCGGGAAAATAAAAACAGCCCTCCGAGAAGGAGGGCTGTTTGGGTTGACTTGTGGCTATGTGTTAGCGCGCTGTTGCGTTCGCTCTGCCGTCAAAACAAAAAACTCCCGACCTTCTCAGGGAAGTGGGCTTCGGACGACGGGTACGCGGGAGCGCAAAAAGGCTAAACATGTTGGGCGGTATTCTACTCGAAATGTGAAATGAGTCAATGATTTTTGACGGGCAATTTTTGTAAATTGATAAATGAATGCAGAACTCACTGCCGTATATCGTTAAGAAGGAAAGTTGATTACGCTATTTTTTCCTTTCTCATCAGCGTCTCGAATCAGGTTTGTTCGGTGGAGAAATACAGAATAAAAAACAGCGCGTGTTGCGTTGTTACAGCATCCTCTTCTTTACCGTTCGCTTGTCCTTTCGATGGGTCAATCACATGAAAGGCAATATTGCCAATGCAAAAATATTCCATTGAACCTTATTCTGTCATATAATCGATAAATTAAGGGATGCCTGACAGGCAATTTTTTTCAAACGCAGGCGCCAAGGAGGTGGAGACAATTCAGGTATATGCATAGATATGTGTGTTTGATTTGCTTGTGTGATACACCAACTTATTTTCTCCAAGGAGGAGAACAACATGCGTAAACTTACAGTACTAAGTATTTTGGTCATTATCAGCGTGCTCGTGGCAGCCTGCGCGCCCGCCGCCACAGAAGCCCCTGCCGCCACAGAAGCGCCAGCCACCGAGGCTCCCGCCCCGGCTGCTCCGCCTCCCGCGCCGGTGATCGAAGTCACCGTGCCTGGTTATGGTGAAACCCTGAAAGCCGTTCAGGAACGCGGCAACATTGTCTGCGGCGTCAACGCACAGGTGCCAGGCTTTGGCTACGTAGACACCGCCGGCGTTTTCTCCGGCTTCGACGTGGACTTCTGCCGCGCCCTTGCCGCCGCCGTCTTCGGCGACCCTGAAAAAGTTGAATACCGCGCGTTAACTTCTTCAGAGCGCTTCACTGCCCTGCAAGCCGGTGAAATTGACGTTCTCAGCCGCAACACCACCTGGACCCTTACCCGCGACACCGAACTGACCGGCAACTTCGTCCACACCATGTTCTATGATGGACAAGGCATGATGGTCACCGTCGAGAGCGGCTTCACCTCCCTCAAAGACCTCGAAGGCGGCACGATCTGCGTCCAGACCGGCACCACCACCGAACTCAACCTCGCAGACGTTATGGCAGCCGAAGGCATCGCCTACACCCCCGCCGTCTTTGAAGACAGCAACGCCACCCTCGCCGCTTATGCAGAAGGTCGCTGCGACGCCATCACCACCGACAAATCCGGCCTCGTCTCCAACCGCGCCTCCCTGGCTGACCCCGCCGCTCACGTCATCATGGATGTGACCATGTCCAAGGAACCGCTCGGACCCATGGTGCGCCACGGCGACGACCAGTGGTTTGACATCGTGCAATGGACAGCCTTCGCCCTGTTCACCGCCGAAGAATTCGACATCACCAGCGCCAATGTGGACGATGTAAAAGCCAGCGCAACCAACCCCTCCGTTATGCGTTTGCTCGGAGTAGAACCCGGCATGGGCGCCAAACTCGGTTTGTCCGAAGATTGGGCTTACAACATCATCAAACTTGTCGGCAACTACGAGGAAATCTACAACGCCAACCTCGGCCCCGACACCCCCACCTTCATTCCACGCGGCCTCAACAGCCTCTACACCGATGGCGGCCTGCTCTACGCCCCCCCTGTCCGTTAAATAACTTGGGTGCGTTTCAACTCAAAGGCGCAGTCACTTCGCAAATGAGTTGAAAGAAAGTCGTGTTGCGTAAACCTTCAAACGGAATACGCAACACGCAACAACGCTTCAACATGAAACGCACCCAATAATTTCAAGTCCATCGGAGGCGGTTATGCAACGCGAACCCACGCACAGGGCAATCACACCTTTCTGGCGGGATGAACGCTTTCTACAAATCTTCGGTCAAATAATTTTTCTATTTGCCGTTTTCAGTTTCGGCTTCATAATTTTCAGAAACATGCAATCGGGTCTCGAAAAACAGGGCATGAAGTTGGGAATGTCATTCCTGCAAGGCATCGCCGGCTTTGACATCGCCGAGCTGCCCATCGAATACAGCCGCAGCTCCTCATACTTGCAGGCATATACCGTCGGCTTGCTCAACACACTCCTCGTCAGCAGTATCGGAATATTCTTCGCCACCATTTTGGGCGTCATCCTGGGGGTGGCCCGCCTTTCCAAAAATTTCATCATCAACCGCCTGGCGTTCATTTATTTGGAAGTCATGCGCAACTTCTCCCTGCTCGTGTTTTTGATCTTCTGGTATCAGGGACTGTTTTTGAAATTGCCCAAAATCAAACAAGCCATTATCTGGTTCGATTCGATCTACTGGACAAATCGCGGCATCGCCATTCCCTGGGGACTGCCAACCGCCTCCTTCCCCACCTTTCAACTGATCCTGCTCTCAGGCTTGGTCCTCGCTGTGAGCGTATTCTTCGCCTTGCAAGCCTACGCCAACCGCACGGGACGCGCCCCCCTCATCACCCTTTGGTCCATGCTCACATTTCTTGTTGTCGCCGCAATCGGCTGGATCGTCATGCCCGCCAAACCCCTTGAAATAAGTATGCCTTTTGTCAAAGGATTAAACCTTTCAGGCGGAAAAATCTTCTCCCCCGAATTCATGGCGCTGACCTCCGGGCTTGTCTTGTATACCGCCGCATTCATTGGCGAAGTGGTACGCGCAGGCATTCTCGCAGTTTCAGGTGGACAGGTGGAAGCGGCACGCGCACTCGGACTCAATGGATTTCAAACCCTTCGGCTGGTGATATTTCCACAAGCCCTGCGCGTCATTGTTCCGCCGCTTACCAGTCAATACCTCAACCTCACAAAAAATTCATCCCTCGCGATTGCCATTGGCTACCCCGATATGTTTTATATCTCAGGCACGATCATCAACCAAAGCGGGCGCGCCGTTGAAATGATCGCAATGGTCATGTTAACCTATCTGACCTTCAGCCTCGTCACATCCGCTTTCATGAACTGGTACAACAACAAAATAAAATTGGTGGAGCGTTGAAATGAATCAACCAGACACAATTCTCCCTCCGCTCACCGAACGCTCCGGCATCCTGCGCTGGCTGCGCCACAACCTCTTCGGCACCTGGCTCGACGGCCTGTTGACAGTCTTCGGCCTGCTTCTGATCTACCTGGCCGCCAAAGGTTTACTGACCTGGATATTTACAATCGCCGAATGGGATGTGGTCGTCGCCAACTTGCGTTTGTTTATGATCGGTCAATTCCCCCTCGAGCAGGTCGGGCGGCTCTGGGTTGGGTTGGGCTTCCTGCTATTCCTAACCGGCAACTCCCTCGCAATCTGGGACAAGCGCTCCTACATCGCCGCCATACTCGTTTTGGCTTTCCCGCTATTTTTGGCATTCCTTCCTTTTGACAGCAATACGCGCCAATGGTTGATCTTCTTAACCGCCACAGGGGCAATCGGCTGGGGACTGGGTTTCTCCAATCCGCAGGCGCTGAAAAAAACCGTAGTAGCCGGCTGGATCATATCCCTGCCTATTATTGTCCTGCTGACCCGCGGCTTTACTGACCCCGAGGCTGGCGGCGCGATAGCGATTGTGGAAACAAACCTGTGGGGCGGTTTATTGCTAACCTTCCTGCTGACGGTAGTCGCAAACATCTTCTCCTTCCCACTCGGTTTATTCCTCGCCCTCGGGCGCCGCTCCGAACTGCCCATCATCCGCTGGTTTAGCGTTGGCTATATTGAATTGGTGCGCGGCGTTCCGTTGATTACCATCCTGTTCATGGCTCAATTAATGCTTCCGCTCTTTGTGCCCGGAGGCATGGACATTGACCGCGTCCTGCGCGCCATGGTCGGAATGACCCTGTTCAGCGCGGCCTATCTCGCAGAAAATGTGCGCGGTGGGTTGCAAGCCATTCCCAAAGGTCAATTTGAAGCGGCGCACGCCCTCGGCTTGAGCGGCGCAAAAACCATGATCTTCGTCATCCTGCCGCAAGCCCTGCGGCTCATCATTCCCATCTTGGTCGGGCAGTTCATCTCAGTTTTCAAAGACACCGCGCTTGTGGCAATCGTGGGCCTCTTCGATTTACTGGGCATTGCCCGCACCGTGCTGTCTCAGCCTGAGTTTATCGGATTACACCGCGAGGTATACGCTTTTGTTTCCCTGCTGTACTGGGTTCTAAGCTATGCCATGTCGTACATCAGCCAGCGGCTCGAAACAAGCCTGGGGATAGGCACACGTTAAAGGAGAGTACCCCATGAATGACTTAAAACAATCCATCATTACAGTAAATGACGTGCATAAATGGTATGGAAATTTCCACGCGCTAAAAGGCGTAAACATGGAAGTTGCCAGAGGCGAAGTGATCGTCATCTTTGGCCCTTCGGGGTCTGGGAAATCCACATTTATCCGCACCATCAATCGGTTGGAAGAACACCAGCGCGGAGAAATTCTGGTGGATGGCATCGAACTGACCCATGATGTGCGGAATATCGAAGCCGTGCGCATCGAAACAGGCATGGTCTTTCAGCAATTCAACCTCTTCCCGCACCTGACCGTCATGCAAAATATCACCCTTGCCCCCATTCAAGTCCGTAAGTGGGATAAACAAAAAGCCGAAGAAACCGCCATGCAATTACTGGTGCGCGTCGGCATTCCCGAACAGGCAAACAAATTTCCCGGCCAACTTTCCGGCGGACAGCAGCAGCGCGTCGCCATTGCCCGCGCGCTTGCCATGCAGCCCAAGATCATGCTCTTCGACGAGCCAACCTCCGCGCTCGACCCTGAAATGATCAAGGAAGTGCTGGACGTAATGGTGGAACTCGCCAAATCAGGCATGACCATGCTCGTGGTCACCCACGAAATGGGATTCGCCCGCGCAGTTGCAAACCGCATGTTCTTCTTCGATCAGGGACAGATCGTGGAAAGCGGTTCCCCGGAAGAAATCTTCAAAGCCCCAAAAGAGGAACGCACAAAATTATTCCTCTCGCAGATACTGTCTCATTAACTCACCTTACGCGAAACGTCCCGAAGGTTCTCGTAAATCAAGCTGGTTTGTAGCCCAAACCTTCGGGACGGTGCGTAACATCAGTCATTAACCCATTCGAGTTTACTCTTGACATCAATCCATCACTCGCATAGAATACCGCCCAACATGAACTCGGCTCACTTCCACATGACCACAACTACCTCCGGTACCCACCGTGAGGCATTTGTGCATGGAAAGAAGTAACCGAACAAACAAGGTTATCTCAAAACACACAACGCCTCACGAAAACGTGGGGCGTTTTTGTTTACCTCATTACAGGAGAACGCCATGCAAAAAACACTTGTCATGAAATTCGGAGGAACATCTGTAGGTTCTACAGATGCGCTGAAAAGTGCGTTTCAAATCATTCAGGATGCAAAGAAGGATTGGGATCGAGTCGTCGTCGTGACTTCTGCGATGTCTGGCGTAACGAACCTGCTACTGGACTCTGCCGCCTCCGCTTCGCAAGGGAAAGTTGATTCACTTCCGAGTGCAGAATCCACGCTGAGAGAAAAACACTTCGCCGCCGCCGATACGCTCATCAAGGACGAGAAACTTCGCGAGCAAACAAAAGCCGAAATCAACTCGCTGATTTCCCTGCTCATAGATTTATGCAAAGCGATTGCCGTGCTCGGCGAAGCCAGCCCGCGCGCGATGGATGCGGTGGCGTCACTGGGCGAACGGATGAGTATGTGCCTGTTGGGCGCAGTCGTCAATGATGCGGGGATCAAAACCAAAGCCGTCGTATCCACTGAGTTCATCGTCACCAACGCGCATTATCAAAACGCACATCCCGATTTCAAAGCAACTACAGAAAAGACACGGGAGATTTTGAATCCATTGATGGATGCAGGCATTATTCCCATTACAACGGGATTTATCGGCGCGACACCCGAAGGCGTGATCACAACCCTCGGACGCGGCGGCAGCGACTACTCTGCCGCAATCCTCGGCGCGGTTCTCCCCGCTGACGATGTCTGGATTTGGACAGATGTTGACGGAGTCATGACTACCGATCCGCGCATTGTGCCGAATGCAGTCACCCTCCCAGAAATCAGCTACAACGAAATTGCGGAGCTTGCCTATTACGGCGCGAAAGTCCTGCATCCCAAGACCATCCGCCCCATATTGGATGCGGGCATTGGCTTGCGAATCTGCAACACGTTCAATCCATCGCACCCTGGCACGCGGTTGATTGCCAGCATCAAAAGCAATGGCAGGGTGGAGGGAAAAGTCATCAAAGCCGTGACCGCCATCCGCAAGCAGAGACTGGTCACTATTGAAGGGCGCGGCATGTTGGGCGTCCCTGGCGTGGCGGCGCGCGCGTTCGGCGCGGTGGCATCCACGGGCACAAGCGTTCCGTTGATTACTCAGGCATCTTCGGAACAGTCCATTTGCTTCGCCGTGCCATCAGAACTTGCGCCCACGGTTTTATCTGCGCTCGAAAAAGCATTTGCCGCCGAAATCGCAGACGATGACATTGACCGCGTTTGGGCAACGGAGGATGTCTCCATCATCACCGTTGTTGGCGCGGGAATGCGGCACACGCCCGGCGTTTCGGGTCGGGTTTTCAGCCAGCTTGGAAATCACGGCGTCAACGTGCTCGCCATCGCACAGGGTTCTTCGGAAGTATCCATTAGTCTCGTAGTGGATGCGGTGGATACGGAGAATGCGGTGAGGGCGCTACATGAGCTTATTGTTGCAAGTTAAAAGTTGAAGGTTGCAAGTTAGAACATATAACCTGCAACCTTCAACCTGTAACCCTATCTTACTTCAGGAGTTTTCCATGTCCCAATCTCAAATCCCCGTAGCCATCCTCGGCGCGACAGGTTCTGTCGGCCAGCGTTTTATTTCTTTGTTGGATAATCATCCGTGGTTCAAGGTTGTCGCGCTTGCCGCATCTGATCGTTCGGTTGGACAAAAATTTTCAGACGCGTGCCGCTGGGTGTTGAATGATCCCATGCCTGATTACGCGCGCGAAATGATCGTCGTGCCTGCGTTGCCAGAATCAGTAAATGCAAAAATTGTCTTCTCAGCATTGCACAATGAAATCGCAAAAGACCTCGAGCCGCAGTTTGCAAAAGCGGGTGCAGCAGTTTGTTCAAATGCCTCGTCCTATCGCCGCGAAGAGGATGTGCCGCTTTTACTGCCCGAAGTGAACGCGAAGCATATTCAACTGGTGAAGATTCAGCGCGAGCAGCGCGGCTGGAGCGGATGCATCCTCACGAATCCAAATTGCACGAGCACAGGGCTGACGGTTGCGCTCAAGGCATTGAATGATGCATTCGGGGTGAAAAAAGTTTTTGCAGTTTCCTTGCAGGCGCTTTCGGGCGCGGGTTACCCTGGCGTCTCTTCGCTCGATATCATTGACAATGTGATTCCCAATATCAACGGCGAAGAAGAAAAGGTGGAATGGGAACCGCGCAAGATGCTCGGCAAGTTGAACAGCGGCAAAATTGATTTAGCGAATGTGACCTTCAGCGTTCACACGAACCGCGTGGCAGTCATTGACGGGCATACGGTTTGCGCGAGTGTGCAATTGGAAAAGCCGGTTGAGCCTGAAACTGCGATTCAGGCATTGCGCGATTACGCCGCCCCTCCATCAGCGAGGGAACTGCCTTCGAGTCCCCGACCAGTTATCAGCGTAAGAAATGAAGCGGACAGGCCCCAGCCAAGACTCGACCGATTAACAGGAAAAGGCATGACGACAGTCGTCGGCCGATTAAGGCGTGATCCCATCCTTGATCTTAAATTCGTTGTGCTATCCCACAACACGATTCGCGGCGCGGCAGGCGGATCGATCTATAATGCGGAGTTGTTAGTGAATGAAGGGTTATTGTGATTTTGCAGGTCACGTTTTCAACGTGACTTCACGCTGGCCACTTCGAGGACAAGCAAACGCCTACAATTTGCTACTTGACAAGCAGCAATTCGGCTGATATAACCCGCCCAATTAAATATTCGCTCTTATCCAGAGAGACTGAGGGAACGGCCCTTTGACGTCTCGGCAACCAAACGAAAGTTATGGTGCCAACTCCGACAGTGAATGGCAATGTCATTCAAGCACTGGAAGATGAGAGGACGGTATCGTATGTACCTCTTCTTGTACTTTCAGGAGAGGTTATTTTTTTACCCTCACCCTACCCCTCTCCCGTTGGAGAGGGGACTCCCTTCCCCTTCGGGGGAAGGGCTGGGGATGAGGGAGAGAATTACTCTTCTGAAGGGCGGATAAATCATATTCAAGAGGAGATTCTTATGTCTACTGCTATGCAAGAACGTAAATTTGGTTTCACCACCCGACAGTTGCATTCGGGGTACGATCCTGAATCAACCACGGGCAGCCGCGCTGTGCCGATCTATCAAACCACTGCATACGATTTGCAAAGCACAGACCGCGCCGCGCGTTTGTTTGCCTTGCAGGAAGCGGGAAATATTTACACCCGCATCGGCAACCCAACCTCGAACGTGGTTGAGAAACGTATCGCTGACCTTGAAGGCGGGGTCGGCGCAGTCGAGACCAGTTCGGGTCACGCGGCGCAGACGACCGCCATTCTTACGATCTGCGAAGCGGGCGACCATATCGTTTCTTCGTCCACGTTGTATGGTGGAACAGTTAGTCAATTCAAGTACACCTTTCCACGTTTGGGAATCAGCGTGACGTTGGTTGACCCATCTGACCCGGAAAATTTCCGCAAAGCGATTCAGCCGAACACAAAATTGTTATATGGCGAGACCATCGCCAATCCATTTGGAAATGTCTTCCCGCTGGAAGAAGTTGCAAAGATCGCGGAGGAATTTCACATCCCGTTGATGATCGACAACACAGCCGCCACGCCATATTTATGCCGTCCGTTCGAATGGGGCGCGCACATCATCACCCACTCCACATCCAAATACATTGGCGGACACGGCACCTCCATCGGCGGCGTGATCGTGGACAGCGGTAAGTTCCAATGGTCAAAGAGTGAACGCCACAAGAATTTCAACACGCCAGACCCTTCGTATCACGATGTTGTGTACGCGGATGATTTTGGTCCGCTGGCGTTTATTTCCAAAGCGCGCGCTGGAATTTTGCGCGATCTCGGAACCTGCCAATCGCCCTTCAATTCGTGGCTGTTCATTCAAGGTTTGGAAACTTTATCTTTGCGCATGGAACGTCACGTGAAGAACGCGCAAGCCGTGGCTGAGTTTTTAGCCGATCATCCAAACGTGAATTGGGTCACGTATTCGGGTCTGCCGAATCATCCCGATTACGCGCGCGCTCAAAAATATCTACCCAAAGGCTCAAGCGCAGTGCTGGGTTTCGGCGTGAAAGGCGGACGTGAAGCAGGCGCAAAGTTTATCGACAGCCTGAAGTTATTCAGTCACGTTGCAAACTTCGGCGATGCGAAGTCGCTTGCCATTCATCCCGCCAGCACCACGCACTCCCAGCTTTCGGATGAAGAACAAAAAGCGGCAGGCGTCAGCCCCGATTTCATTCGCCTCTCAATCGGCCTTGAAGACATCGAAGATATTCTTTGGGATATCGATCAGGCGCTCAAATAATAAGGATGAAGGCGGAAGGATGAAGGATGAATTTTTTTCCTTCGTTCTTCCCTTCATCATTCATCCTTCATAATTCATCCTTTCCCTCCCATGCCCATAAAAATCCCCACCACCCTGCCCGCGCGCGCGATTCTTGAACGTGAAAATATTTTCATCATGGACGAAGACCGCGCGACCCATCAGGATATCCGCCCGCTGCGGGTTGCGATTCTGAATCTGATGCCCACCAAGATCACAACCGAAACGCAGCTCCTGCGCCTGCTATCCAACTCTGCGCTGCAAGTGGAAGTTACGCTGCTCCACACCGCCACCTACGAATCAAAGAACACGGACGCCGATCATTTGCTGGAGCATTACGCCACCTTCGAGGATGTTCGCCAGGAAAAATTTGACGGGCTTATCATCACGGGCGCGCCCGTCGAGCAAATGCATTTTGAAGAAGTCGAATATTGGGATGAACTGACTCACATCATGGATTGGGCGGAGACGAACGTCGAGTCAACTTTTTATATTTGCTGGGGAGCGCAAGCCGCGCTGTATCATAAATACGGCATCCCGAAATATGACCTGCCCCACAAGATGTTCGGCGTTTATGAGCATCGCATCCTTTCTTCGACCGAGAGCCTGCTGCGCGGATTCGACGACATTTTCCTCGCCCCACATTCCCGCCACACCGAGATCCGCCGCGTAGATATCGAGCNNCCCCGCATTCCCGCCACACCGAGATCCGCTGCGTAGATATCGAGAAGGTGGATGAGTTGCAAATCCTCGCCGAATCTGATGAAGCGGGCGTGTATATCGTCGGCACAAAGGACGGACGCCATCTCTTCATCACAGGTCACTCGGAATACGACCCGCTCACTCTCAAAGGCGAATATGACCGCGATGTAAATAAGGGGTTGCCTATTGACGTTCCGCAAAACTATTATCCAATGAATGATCCCACCCAACCGCCCAACGTCCGCTGGCGTGGACATGCCAATCTGCTGTATGCAAACTGGTTGAATTATTATGTCTATCAGGTCACGCCGTACGACCCGAACGAGATTCCCAAATAATCTACCGCCAGCGGGTAATCCGCTCGGGGATTCGCGCCTCCCCCAGCCCATGACACAATTTTTTCAGGCGCAGATACGCGCCCACCCATTTCAAGTCGCTGAGTTTCTCCTTGAGCGGGACATCCGTGCGAAGCGTGGATAGCTCCCTAAACAGCAGGGCATCGTCGTAATTCTTTTGAAGATTATCGACAAGCGTAGTTGCGCGACCAAGTCCCAATCCCAATTTGCCTGGGTCAGTTGGAATCGACTCGATGTGCTTGAAACGAGATAACACCACCGATGTGGATTTTTCTCCCCAGCTTTGAATCCCTGGATACCCATCCGCAGAATCGCCAACGAGTGCAAGGAAGTCTGGGATTGATTCAGGGCTGACGCCGAACTTCTTGATCACGCCTTTTTCATCCAGGATAATTTCACGGCGGCGATCCCAACAAACGACTCGCTCCCCTTCCACCAATTGCGCCAAATCCTTATCGGGCGAACAGATGACGATCTGTTCAACAGACTTGATTTTCTTGAATCGTGTTGTTGCCGCAGCAAGCGCATCGTCCGCTTCGAACTTGACCATCGGCCAGACGGCCAACCCCAAAGCAGACACAGCCTTTTCAGCCAGAGGGAATTGCGCCAGAAGAAGCGGGTCAACCCCCGCGCCTGTTTTATATCCTGAGTACAGTTTATTACGGAAAGACTCGATCACATGATCGAAGGCAACCGCAACATGGGTAACCTCTGGATCGGATAACAGCAACATCAGGCTTCGCACAAGTCCGAGTGTCGCGCCAACTTCCATCCCGCTCGGAGATTTCTTCGGCGGCGCGCCGAAATGAGCGCGGAATAATTCGTACGTGCCATCTACCAGATGAATTTTCATGTACGCCAAGTCCTTCCTAAAACGTCCCGAAGGTTGACAACGCAATAAGGTCTTGTCGAGGAAACCTTCGGGACGTTGTTGTAAAGAAATTTTTCATTTACGCCAAACTCCCACGCACTTCTTTTGATTCTTCGCATCTTTTTCAGAGGCAATCAGCGCCAGCGCCTTTTCCCGAATCGATTCATCCCCGACTTCGTTGTACACATTCCGCATGGATACCAAAATATCATAGCGGATCAGCTTGCCGTTCTTTTCGGTGACACATTCCTTGAATCGTTTTTCCATCCCATCCAAATACAGCTTTTGTTGCTTCTTGCCAACCACCGCCACATTCCACAGCGACTGCATACAATGCCGCGCCGTGACAAAGCGTTCATCCTTTGTCACATTCAGCAATTTGTCATAGTCCTTGAAGATTCTGCCTTTGGGGTCGCTCTTTGCAAGATGCGTTAAGATTTGCGATGTAATCGCGCGGACGTGGTTATCCTTGTGAGCCAGACCTTCCACCAATTCATCCCAGGCATCGTACGCCCAATCTACAGGGTTCTCGGTCTTTTTCATTAACTCGTTGTAGGCTTTATTTTGCAGCTCGCCATCATCCGAGCGGATGTTGCCCAAATGGGCGCGAATGCTATTATCCATGCCCGCCCTTGTGCGCCCGTTCCAAGTCGGCAACAACAATCTTCCGCATCTTGAGCATGGCCTGCATCACCCGCTGAGATTTTTCAGGGTCAGGGTCACCCATCAACTCGCCCAGCTGCTTCGGAATGATCTGCCACGACAGGCCATATTTATCCTTCAACCAGCCGCACATGCTCTCCCCGCCGCCATCGGCAATGAGCTTCGACCACAGTTCATCCACCTCAGCCTGATCCTCGCAATTGACGAACATCGAAACCGCCTCGTTGAACTTGAATTGCGGCCCCGCATTCAACCCAATGAATTCCTGCCCGTCGAGTTCAAACGAAACTGAAAAGGCTCTGCCATCCGGTCCGCGCGAAACGCCGCCAACCTTCGCGTTTTTGAAAATGGAGACGTAAAAATTCATCGCCTCCTCCGCCTGCGTATCGAACCATAAAAACGGGGTAATCTTTTTCATTTCTAAAATCTCCTTTTCATTTCTTCCTGACCGCCTTCGTTCTTTGTAAATTTTCCGCGATGCGAAACTTCACCACCTTGCCGATCAATTGGATGGGCATCGGCTTATCGAGTGGAAAATTGAGCGAACTCTTTGCCGAACGATACGGCTCGATCTGCTTTTGAAACGCCTCATTCCCCGCCGGTATCGGGTACATTCCAATGTGATTCTTCCACGCTGAAAAATGGATGAAATACCTGCCGTTCACCTTGAACGCAGGCATCTTGTAACTGATGTGTTCCTCCGCGTCCGGCACAAACGCTTTGATCGCCGCGCGAATTTCCTGCAATATTTTTTGCGTTTCTTCAGGAAAACCCGCAATATACTCGTCAATCGAATTGATGTTCATACCTGTTCCTTTCGCGCTGCCCAAAAATACGACCAAACTCATCTTATTTTAGAACCCATGTTCTGTTTTGTCAATAACTCACTTTACGCAGTGTCATGCTGAGCGCAGCGAAGCATCACTACGATCATCTCTGAGACCCTTCGCTAACGCTCACATCGTCCCGATGTTCTTCGGGAGGAGTCAATAAAAAAAATCCGCCTGGAAAATCAGGCGGATTTTTCTCAAAGCCCTATCCCCTGAATCTCGGATACGATCCCAGCACCCGCAGGGTGGTTGCGTATTCTCCCAGATGGTCGAGCGCACGCTTAGGCGTCTCATCCTCCACCGAGCCGATGAAATCAACATAAAAAAGATATTCCCACGGCTTGCCCTGCAAAGGACGCGACTCGATTTTCGTCAGGTCGATGTCACGCAAAGCAAAAACGGACATGGCTTTGAACAGTGACCCTGGGACATTTTTGAGCGTGAACACGATGGAAGTCTTCGCCTCTTCCTTCCCCTTCGACTCGCTCAGGGCGGCGGGGACAGTTGCTTCTCGTCCGACAGCGAGAAAACGCGTATAGTTTTCCGCGTTGTCCTCGATGCCTTCCTCGAGAATTTGCATTCCGTATAACTCAGCCGCCCGCTTCGACGCAATCGCCGCCACATCCCGCGCGCCCGACTCTTTGAGCATCTTCACACTCCCCGCCGTATCGTAGGCTTGCTCCGCTTTGATGCCGAGATTCCGCAAATAGCCCGCACACTGCCCCAACGCCTGCGGATGGCTGATGGCTTTCTTGATATCTTCCTTTTTTACATCTGGGTTTGCAATCAAGCAATGTTGCACGCGCAGGAGATACTCTCCAACAATATGCAGATCATGCCGCAGGAGCAGGTCGTAATTTTGATGAATACTGCCCGCCAACGAATTCTCAATAGGAGCCAGCGCCGCATCGCTCCCGCCCGATGCCACCGAATCAAACATCGCATCGAACGATTCACACGGGACAGTTTCCACATTTCCGAAATAATTGAAAACAGCCTGTTCACTGTACGCGCCTGGCTCACCCTGGAAAGATATTTTCATCAGAACTCCTTTTTTGTAATTGGTAGTTTAGCATGGTACTAAAGTATGCAATAACTGGTTTGCGTTTTGTGTTGAAAGGCTGTAAAATACTGCCAATTCAAACCCAAATTATTCGGAGGAATAAATCATGTCTCAAGAATCGATGAATCCTGAAATCACCAGTGACGACAAACTGTGGGCAATGCTCAGCTACCTGATCCCCTTGATCGCCGTCGTCGTATTGTTCATGGAAGACAAGAAATCCCGCCCTTATGTAAAGTTTTCCGCCGTTCAATCCATTGTCGCAACTGTGGCCATTTCGATCATTGCCACTGTCACTTTCGGCTGCGGCACTATCCTGATCTTCGCACAGTTGTACTGGGCTTACCTGGCTTACCAGGGACAGGAAATCAAAATCCCGATGATCAGCGATTTCATTCGCAATCAGGGCTGGGCATAATCTTCCCGCCTTACAAAAAACATCCCCTCCATTTGCGGAGGGGATGTTTTTTTATTGAAACTCACAAGTTACGGAATGCTCCCCGCAATATCCGAGCCGAGCCGTATCTCGATATCCACAGTGGAGGCTGGGTCTGGGTTGAAGACAACACGCCGGTTGGCGATGCCAAAGACGCTTTGCATCCATCTGATGGTGTAAAGCTTGGGGCCATACACAATGATGACGGTTTGCCCGTACACTTCCGGGGATGCGGCCACCTCGGTCACATTCATGCCGTAGGATTGGAAAAACACGCCCGCGCGCTGGTCCAGGCCGGGGGTGAAGGTGCCATCCATAATGCGGACGCGCGCGCCCTCGTCGCGCATGGCTTGTGTAATCAGATTAACATCGGTATTGCCGAATGGAACCGCCATGGGGCTGAGCGGGCCGCTGGAGGTGAATATCTCGTCACGCAGAACGCGGATTTTATCTGCAATCGGCTTCATCACACTGGCATTTTGACCGTTGAGGATTGTATTATCGAATGTCACCATGCTGGTATCGATCACACCGGTTTTGATGCTGTCGCGTGAAATGTCCCTGCCGAGCACGGCCAGTTTAAGGGCATCTTCCAAAGGCATGTTGGTATGAATGCCGTTGGAAAGCTGTTCATAAAGCATGGGCGCCTGCGCAACCAGGGTTGGAAAAATCTCAGGGTCGAATATTTTTTTCTGCAAGGCAAAGATCACCTGCTGCTGGCGGCGGGAGCGGTCAGAGTCACCGCCTTCCGTTTTACGAGTGCGGGCATAGGCAAGCACCTTCCAGCCGCACAACTCACGTTCGCCCCCGGGCGTAACCACCACATGATCCATCCCTGAGCCAATCGGGTCGAGCACCAGGCGCTCTTCAGGGACAACATTGATACAGCCTAGAATATTCACCATATCGATAAAGGTCAGAAAATCGATCTGGACGTAATAATGCACCGGCACGCCCAGCAATTGCTCCACGGTTCTCATGGCAAGGCCGGGGCCGCCGCCGGGAAGCTGCGCGCCCACCCCGCTGGGATAGGCCGTATTAATGCGGCTGTAGCCAAAGCCGGGGATGTTCACCCACAAATCGCGCGGAATGGACAACATGCCGGCGGTCTTGGTGATCGGGTCAACCGTAAAAAGGATCATCGTATCCGAACGCGGCGGGCCCTGATTTTCCACCCAGTCTTTGGCATCCAAACCAATGAAGAGGATGTTGATACGGCTGGCGCCATCCCAGGAGGGAAGCTCCACTTCGGGAAGTACAACCGGAGTCGGGGGCAAATCCACTATCGGCGTACCTTCAGGATTAAATAGCTCACCAACCTGCTCAACACCGCAACTGGCAGGGGGAATCCCCGGCAAACCGGCCAGCGTAAAACATTGCGTAAAGTTGCTCGCAAAGATGAAAACGGCAACGCTCAACGCCGCGGTTACAACCCAAAAGATGACCTGACCCATGGAGGGGCGGCCAAATTTTGGGAGTTTTATTTTTTTCAGAAATTCAAATCTATTCATTTTTTTAAAACCTCAGGGCTTAATATATACCATATCCAGCCCAAGTTTTTCCAGGCCTTCCTGCGCCCAATACTGCAAAAGCGCAGATTCCTCGCCCAGGCATTTCATCATCATGGGGATGGCGCGATGATCGCGGATCTCGGACAGGGTGCGCAACACCAGCACGCGGATGCCTGTCGGCGCCTCTTCCATGACCTTGAGCAGGTGCGGCACCGAAGGGCTTCCAATCTTCACGAGAGCATTGCCTGCCAACCCGGCTGTGAGAGCGTCTTCGTCTGACAGCGCGGCAATCAACGCGCCCACTGCATCTTCGTGCGGATGATGGCACAGGGCCAGGGCAGTGGCGGCACGCACTTCCGGGGCCGAGTCGCTGAGGAGCGGAATCAGGTCAACGGTCCGTGTGTGAGGCGAGGCGGCGAGGGCGCGCACCGCCCACCAGCGGGCGTCTACATCTTCTGAGCGGGTTAATTCCAGCAGAAGGGGGATGGCCGCCGATCCCATTTTTGAAATCGCTGGGATCGCGTTTTCGGCGCGTTCATCGTCTCCGCTGGTGAGATCAGCCGGAAGATCGTTCATTTTTTTATTTGGCAGGCGGGGGAACGGGAAGCGCATCCTGCGCGGTGTTGATCCACTTATCGCCTTCGTCGATGAGCATGACGGGGATGTCATCCACGATTGGGTATTTGCGCCCGCAATCCTGGCAGATGAGCCAGGCATCCTTGTGGAGGGCAAGCAGTCCCTCTTTTTCACGAACGCAATTGGGGCAGCGTAAAATTTCAAGCAGTTCAGAACTAACCATAGTGTCTCCTTTTATCGGCAGGGATTGTACCATGTGGGAATATTTATTTTACGGCCTCATCGCTGCCTTAATCGAGGGGGATTTCCAAAAACCCGCCATTTGGAACGTGTTATAATCCCGCCCAGTAAAAAATCCATCATCATTATTGAAGGAGAAATTATGGAAATCACCACCCAGGAATTCAAGCATTGTGATTTGATCAAAGTGAAGGGCCGTGTAGACAGCGCCACCGCTCCTGATTTTTCAAAAGCGCTTGAAAAAGCAAATAATGATGGGAAATTCAAGATCGTGGTGGATATGAGTGAACTGGAATACATGTCCAGCGCGGGGTTTCGCGCCCTGCTGGCCACCCAAAGAAACTGCAAACGCTACAATCGCGGCGAACTGGTACTGGTGAGCGTTCCTGCACGCATCCATGAGGCCCTCGAACTGGCAGGGTTTACCGAACTTTTCAAAACCTTCGATGATGCCATTGAAGCAGTTGGCAGTTTCTAAAGAACGCCGCGTGTGTTCCTGACGGACAAAACAAGACATGCCGCTTCGTCTTTTATGATCGAGGCGGCATCAAATTTTATTTATGGCCCATTCAACATTTCCAGCCAGGTTTGAATTTCTGGATGAGATTCGCAGCCTCGTTGCGCAGGTTGCCCGCGAGAGCGGTTTTTCGGAAAAAGATATTTACTCTCTGCAGCTTGCCGCAGACGAAGCCGCCTCCAACATCATCGAACATGCCTACGCTGGCGTCTCCGATGCGCTTCTTGAGATCACATGCGATATGCGGGGCAGCGAGCTGGTCATCACCATGCGAGACACAGGCAAACCTTTCGATCCATCCAAAGTCAAACAACCAAACCTGAAAGCAGACCTTTCAGAACGCCAGATCGGGGGGCTTGGCTTGTATCTCATGCGAAAACTAATGGATGATGTCCACTACGAAAGCAACGCAAGATCAGGCAACTTGCTGACAATGATCAAGCGGAGGGGATAAATCCCATGAACGCCGCACACCGAGATTCATGGGATTGGCGCCAGCTCGCCAGCCTGGGGGAAGACCTACGCAACAAAAACTCACTCAGCGCACAACGGGATGAAATCATCGCCATGTCCAACCACCTTATCGAAGGCACGGTGGATGTTTGGCTGAACGAAAAAGTCTTCCGCCTGCCAGATTGGAAGAACGCCCCCGCATTTTCACCCCAGCCTGCTCTCGATGGAATGAAGCAGGCCCTCAAAACAAAAAAACTATTCATCAAACAGGATAAGACAAAAAACGCCTCGTTCGGGACCGTGGCCTCGGCGCCGCTCGAAGATCATGGGATTACGCTGGGAGCGCTCCAACTCACCCGCCCCAATGGCCCCGCCTTCTCCACCGAAGAATTAAACCTGCTCCAGGCATTAGCCCAGATCATAGCGGTCAGCTTAATTGCATCCCACCGCGCCGAGGTGGAGAAATTCCGCCTGCGCCAGCTTAATCTCGTGCGCGAAGTCAGCGCACAGATCGCAAACGTACTCGATCTCGACGAACTATCCGCGCGCGTAACCGACTTAATCCAAAAAACTTTCAATTTTTATTATGTTGCCATTTTCACCCTCGACCCAAATTCCAATGCGCTTCGCTTCCGTTCCAGCGCGGTTGCCCCACGCAAAGGAAAGCGCCGCCCTGAGACTCTCGAAGGGAAGAAAGCATCCATCGCGCTGGAAGTGGAAATCGGGCAGGGGCTGATCGGGGAAGCCGCCAGACTCGGCGAACAGATCGTTTGCGACGATGTTCAATCCGACCCGCGCTACCGCTTCATCGACAGCCTGCCCGAAACCAAATCCGAAGTGGTCATCCCGCTAAAAATCGAAGACCGTGTGCTTGGCGTATTGGATGTGCAAAGCAATCACAAAAAAGCTTTTCACCCAAACGACTTGCTCATCCTGCACGCGCTTGCGGATAACATCGCCCGCGCCGTGGAAGGTGCGCGCTTATACAGTTCCCTGCGCCGCCGCGCCGACCAGCTCACTCTGGTCTCTGAAGTCAGCAAAAGTGTGACCTCCACACTCGACCTCTCGGAATTGATGCGTGACGCCGCCTCATTAATCCACGAGAAATTTGGCTATCCCCATGTTTCCTTGTTCACCGTCCATAACAACCGCCGGTTGATCGTGTACGAAGCGGGCAGCGGCAAGCGCAGTAAAAAGCTGGAAGGCTTTTCCATTCATCTGGATGCTGAAAAAGGCATCATGCCCTGGGTGGCGCAGATTGGAAAAACAGCGCTGGCAAACGATGTTTCAAAAGATGACCGTTATATTCATTCGCCATTGCCGCCCAAGAATACCCAGTCTGAACTATGTGTGCCGCTGATCTTCAACGAGAAAGTGATCGGCTTGCTGGATATTCAATCGGACAAGCTGAACGCGTTTACCGAAGACGACCAGATCATGTTCGAAGCCGTGGCAGATACGATGGCCGCCGCCATCCGCAATGCGGACTTGTACCGCTCCGAGCAATGGCGCCGCCAAATAGCAGACAGCCTGCGCGAAGTGGCTGGTCTCGTTTCCGATAACGTCGGCGTGGACGAGGTTCTCGAAACCATCCTTGCCGAGTTGGACCGCAACCTGCCCATCGACGTTTCAGCCATTTGGCTGTTGCAGGATGGCGAGCTTTGTCTCTCTGCCGTGCATGGGATCGATGCCAGCCAGCTTGAGAACGTCTGCATTGCCAACCCCGATGCAACGTATGCAATGGCAGAGGCATTGGTCTCTGACGTTCCCATCATCCGCCGCGCCGATGAACCGATCTGGCCTGCGGGGTTGGCGGCAGGATACGATGGGAATTATTCATCCATTGCCGCGCCGCTGCGCGTGGGAGACCGTCCACTGGGGGTGCTGGCGCTTGCTCATCACACCTCCGGGCGTTACGGACATGAAGCTCAGGATATCACCACAACCTTTGCAAGCTACGCCGCCGTTGCCATCGAGAACGCCCGCCTGTATGACTCGGCGCAGGAGCAGGCGTATGCGTCTGCGGCTTTGTTGCAGGTGGCGCAGGCTGTCGTCAGCTTGAATGACCTGGAAGAGATATTAAGTTCCATCACGCGTATCATGCCGATCCTCGTGGGCGTGAAGCGTGTCGCTTTATATCGTTGGGATGCCGAGCGAAAGTCTTTCGCTGCTTCTCAGGAATATGGCTTTTCGGAAAATGAAGAAGCGATCATGACCGAAAGAGAATTTCCAGAAGGCGTGTTCCCTTTGCTGGATTGTGCAAGAGAAGAAAATCATCTCATCATACATGCGCTAAAACCAAACGCGTTGCCGAATGCCTGGTTGGGAATCAGGCCGGAGATTAAGAATGAAGCGGATGTAATGAATGCAGATCGTTTGCTGATGGCAGTCCCGCTTTCCATCAAGAATGACCTCTTCGGCATCATGCTCATCGAAGAGACGGAGAATGGCCGCCGCTTCCGCTCGCGCCGCATCGAAATCATTAACGGAATTGCGCAGCAGGCCGCGCTTGCGATTCAAAATGATCTTTTGCAACAAGAGATGGTGGTGCGTGAACGCCTCGAAACGGAAGTTCAACTGGCGCGCCAGATCCAGCAGACGTTCATCCCGCAGTTTTTGCCGGAACATCCCGCCTGGCAATTCGCGGCACGCTGGCGCACGGCGCGTCAGGTGGGCGGTGATTTTTATGATGTGATCGAACTTCCAAATAAAAAGCTGGGCATCTTCATTGCGGACGTGGCCGATAAAGGCATGCCTGCCGCTTTGTTCATGGCGCTGACGCGAACACTGATGCGTGCCGCCGTCATTGAAACCACCTCCCCTGCTGAAGCGCTGGGCCGCGTGAATGACTTGTTGCTGCCCGACACACAGCAAGGCATGTTCGTGACCGCCGTGTATGGCGAGCTGGATGTGGAAGAAGGGAAATTCACTTATGTGAACGCAGGACATAACCCGCCGCTCTGGGTAAAAGAAAACGGCGAGATCGAAAAACTCACGCGCACCGCCATTGCGCTGGGCGTGATGGTACAGCCGGACATTCAGGAGCGCACGATCTCACTTTCGTTTGGGGATAAACTGCTGCTGTATACCGACGGCCTCACGGAAGCATTTTCTGCAGAAGGCGATCTTTTTGGAGAAGCACGCTTAATGACTGCGTTGATGGACACTCATTCCCAGACTTCAGATGAAGTTCTGGTTGGAGTGGAAGAGCATTTGAATGAATTTATCGGCGTCGTGCCGCTGGGGGATGATCTCACGATGCTGGCGATTCGGAGAGTGGAATAAAGTTGCAGTTTCAGTACTTCACGATTCTGGAGTCNNTCAGGCAGCATACCCTATCGGGCACACGAGCTGCCTGACTCCAGAATCTTTCGTAATCTACTCAGTATTGAATTGGGGGAGTTTCAAGAATCCAGGCGAATGATTTTCTTTTCCAGGGCAACTGTCACAGCGGCGGTTCTATCGGTCACTCCCAATTTATCGAAGATATGAACAAAATGAGATTTCACCGTCGCTTCGGTGATGTGCAGTTTGGCGGCGATGTCTTTGTTTGAGCCGCCGTGTGAGGCGAGTTCGAGGACTTCGATCTCACGTCTGCTCAAAGATTTTTCGGCGCGCAAGGAAAGCCGTTCCATTAACCGCGCGGTGATTGCCGGAGCCAGCACTTTTTCTCCGCGTGATGCAGAACGAATGGCGCGGAACAATTCTTCGGGCGGCGTATCTTTTAATAAGTAACCTGTTGCGCCTGCTTCCAGCGCGGGCATAATATCTGAATCGGTGTCGTAAGTGGTGAGAACCAAAATATTTATATGAGCCTGCCTGGCATGGATTTTTTTTATGGCAGTCAAGCCATCCATGAATGGCATTTGCATATCCATCAGGATCACATCGGGGTTGAATTTTTCAGAGAATGCCACAGCGGCGTTTCCATTCTCAGCATCAGCAACCAGCTCAAAGTCCGGTTGAGAAGCGAGGATGGCTTTCAATCCGCTGCGTACAACGGGATGATCGTCTGCAATCAAGATTCGAATCATGCATCCTCCAATGGCAAAGAGACCGCAATGGCTGTGCCTTTATCCCGCGCGCTTTCGATTGTGAGAGCGCCGTTGAATTCTTCCACACGTTCGCGCATGGTCTTCAACCCATAGCCATGTTTATTATTTTCTTCAAACCCAACTCCATCGTCAACAATATCCAACGCAACGAGATCGGACATATATGAAAGCGTGATGTTGACATGCCCCGCCCGCGCATGTTTTTTGACGTTGTTCAATGCCTCCTGTGCGACGCGCAAAAGCGCCGCCTCTTTTTCTGGACCGAGGGGCCTGGGTGCGCCAGTAATGGCATTCTCCACGCGGATGGAGTTCTCCGCTGAAAAACGCGCCGCGAGTCTTTCGATACTTTCAACAAGCGTTGAATGTTCAAGCTGTTCGGGGCGCATGGCCCAGACGATTCGGCGCGCTTCATCGAGTCCATCGCGGGCGGTCTGTTCGGCTTGTTGGATGTGCGCCTGCGCGGTGAGTGTGTTGAGTTGCGCGGCGGTGAGATGCATGACGATGCTGGTGAAATCCTGCGCGAGGGTATCGTGAATTTCACGCGCAAGCCGCTGACGTTCGGCGAGGATGCCCGCTTCCCTTTCAACCTTAAGCAGGGTGGTGCGGGTTTGAGTCAATTCTTCAAGCAGCTGGTAACGATGATTGCTTTGCAGGATGAGTGAGTTGATGAATGAACTGAGGATGATCTGGCTAATGACCAGTAATGCCGCTATGAGGTAGAGTGTCGGCAATGTTTCGGCAGGGCTGTCGAGGATGAAGCCGACAAAAAAAGAGACCATCGTCAGAATGGTCGCGCTGAACATTGCCCAGCGAAACGGCAAGCGCAGGAACACTTGCGGATAAAACAATGCCGCCAGCATCATGGAGGCGGAGTGCAGGTAGATCAACCCCGTCCATATTCCCCAGCCGATGATGAAATAAATAAAAGCGGGGAAAAGCCTGCGAGACCAAAAGTTGGATGGAACGAACATGAACGGCACGTACCAAACGGCCAGTGTTACTGTGACCCAGATAATCGCTTGAAGCGATCCGCGGCGCAGGTCATTGCCCGATGCGATGATCAGGTTTAGGGTCATGAGACCGTAGGCAGTGGTGTGCCAGACCCAGTCCCATTGCTCCCAGGCATGGTGTTTGGAGATCATCATATTTGAAAGTATACCCGTCACGGTCACAAATTGCGCTTTCTTACGAGTAGGAATGCGCAATTTGTGACCGCGGGCATTATATAACGGTAAAGCATCCAGATTCTTGATGAACCTGGATGCTTTAAGTTTCAATTTCTTCCTGTCATCTTTTTAACTCACCTTACGCAGTTTTGAGAAAAAGTGATGTCGTTGCGAGCCGCGCACTTGGTTTTAGCGGCGAAGCAATCTCCGAGACGGTTAGGAGATTGCTTCGGACAAAGAACAAGAGCGTCCTCGCAACGACATACCATTACTGCGTAAGGTGAGTTTTTAATTCTTCGGCCAGAATGCCCAGGTGAGTCCCGAAAGCATAATGAAGACCACGCCGCCAAATGTGCTGACATTTTCCGCAAGGATTTGGAACGTGCCAGCCAGAAAGAAGATGATCCCGATTGCGGCCAATCCCATTGCTACGATTTTCTTGTTCATGATTTATTCTCCTTTTGTTTAATTACTCACCTTACGCAGTTTTGTGTGTTTGGGGCATGTCGCCCTGAGCGATAGCGAAGGGTCTCTACGACTGTCTCAGAGACCCTTCGCTCCGCTCAGGGAATCACGGGTAGTGCGTAAGGTAAATAATTATTGTGGGTTGATTACAAATATATCGTCGGACCAAACATGATGGCATAGATAACGAGGAAGGCGATGCTCCCGCCAATCCACGCCCAGCTTCTTTGCATTACAAATGGTTCATCACCAGTGGTCTTTTTACGGTCGAGCAGTTGCATCATCCAGGCCAGGCCGGAGGTGCCGCCCATGCTGGATGCAAAGGATGAGATCAGCACGATGATGATGCCATAGGGGTTGAGAAGGCCGATCAAAACAGAGACAATTCCCCCCGTCAGGTAAGAGGCGAGGGAGAGCATTTGAGCGCGGTTGACACGTTCCATGCCTTCGCCGCCGATGAAACTGTCCATTTTGCGGAGGGAAACGAGAATCACCCATAAATAGGAACCCAGCCCCAGCACAGTTAATATCACGCGATAAAGCCATTCAGGCTGTGCTTGAAAAAACATGCCAGACTCGCCTGTGCCAAAATCCCCCAGGCCGCTGATGCCAGAGAAGAGGAGGTAGCCTGTTGCGGTCATCAAGTTGACCGTCCCAAAATGCCAGAGAAAATACTTGAGCTGCGAATTGGTTTTGGATGTGCGGTTGAGGAAGTACATCCCGATGATGCCCGTAATCAAACTGATCAATGGGCCTGCAAACGCCACGAAACGATTTGCCATGCCAGAGATGGTTGCGGGGTCACAATCCACATAGAATGCGCCGAGTTCTTTGATATTTCCGCCAACCAGGGCGCAAGCGAGGGCATGTCCGCCGTGTTCGTGCAGGGCTGTGGCAAGGATGAAAGAGAAAGCAGAAAGAGCGATGAGGGTGAGAAGATCAGATTTTGGTTTGGTCATATTCAACTCCATTTCTAAAGAAAGTATAGGTTGTGGGTGCGGCATTGTCATCCATCCCCCGTTTGATTTTGGCATCCATCTTTCGATGGATGCCTATATATTGCAATTCAATAACCATGGCTAAAGTTGCCTTTCGCAAGAGGTCTAATAAAAAAGAGTGACAGCTCCTTCCGAGGGAACTGTCACTCTTTTGCTTCAACTCACGAACAAAGCTACATATTAAGGTTCTGAAATCTTGAACCAGTCCACTTCAATCAATACGGGGATCGCCCGCAGCGATGAAATTGAAAAGCCAACATTTCCGCCCCGCAGTGCGTATTGACGATCTATATAAGGGCTGCCTTTGGGTTCCTCGCCATTGACAAAGAAGGAAATTTCATTATCGACGCAAATCATCGCGTATTCGTTCACATCCTTGCCCTGTTTGATGAAATTGGAAGCGCCGTTGTGCATACGGTGATATCCATCGCTGACAGCGAACAACTCCCACCTTCCGTCACTTTGCACTGCCCATTCATACCAGGCGTTATCCCCAAAGTTGCAGATCAGGCTGACTTGCTGACTGTTGACGCCGCGATTCTCCACTTTGATATCCAGGCGCACCTTCTCGTAGGTTTGGCCTTCGTAAATATAATACGCAAAGAGGGCTTCCTCTGGGATATCAAAGATCATGCGGCTGGATTCAAATTTGTAGGACACTGACTCAATGTCGGATTTTTCATTGCCCTTGATAATTTCATAATGCCACTGTGGGTCAGAGTCGAATTCTTCGGTGAAATACGGGTCCGCGGAAACAACAGGCGCTTCAGTTGGCGGAATTGGAGTCGGCTGGTCTGGCTGCACAATCGGTTCCTGCGGAGCCACGGTTGGCTCGTCGTTCGACACGGCGCCGCCGCAGGCTAAACTAACAACCAAAACCAATCCTGCCAAAAAAATAAAGGGACGTAAAATTTTCATGATTCTCTCCTTTTTGAAATAATTATCAAATAAATTTTAGCACAGAGTTACTGCCAGCGCAAAAAAATATTCCTTGCGGGGAATAATACAAAAGTCCCAGTAAATTTTTGCAACAACCTTCTAACACTCACCTGCCCTGCGGGCGGCGCCTTTGCGGCTTGGCGTTAAACTCCCGACAGCTTTACGCCATATTCCCGCCCTCGTGTGCAAGCAAAAGGTGTCAGGGGAGGCAGAGGGTTCGCTGGGCTGTGAAAGGCCCTCA